>Ga0272447_1000485_pt1 | contig 30156 bp, 27 predicted proteins | sample YNPCB0133_FD_194589 | JGI IMG/M metagenome (GOLD analysis project Ga0272447, IMG submission 194589) | Hot spring microbial mat communities from Yellowstone National Park, WY, United States - YNP-CB-013-3 | ecosystem: Environmental > Aquatic > Thermal springs > Hot (42-90C) > Sediment | place... | reverse complement strand
AGCCAGGCTAGTTGAGAGCATTGTAGGAGCTGGAAGCGAGATATCACTAAACTCTGGAACTTACAAACTCATAGTAGGAGATAAGAGTACCATCAAGGGATTGTAGGAGGTGATATGATAACGTGAGAGTCCTTATAACAGGCTGTGGTGGGTACATAGGCACAACTCTTGCACCATACCTCTTGAGAAATGGTTACAATGTTAGGTGTGTTGATTGGCTTATCTTCGGCGATGACACTCTATCTCATGTAAATGGAGAGAAGGGGTTCGAACTCGTTAGAGCTGATGTGAGAGATGTAGATGCGTCATGCCTTAGAGACGTAGATGCCTTCATAGACATGGCTGCTATACCCAATGATCCAACAGGGGAGCTACTACCTGATTTAACGTGGGAGGTGAATTTTAAAGCTAGGGTTAGGATTGCTAACTTAGCTAAAAAACACCGTGTATCCAGGTACGTACTTGTGTCGAGTGCTAGTGTTTATGGTAGGAGAGATGGGTTAGTTGATGAGAGTAGCGATCCAAATCCTCTTACAGTCTACGCTAGAGCTAATCTTGAGGCTGAAAGAGGTGTGATCCCACTAGCTGATAAGGACTTTATTGTTATCGTTGCAAGACTTTCAACGGTCTACGGTGTATCCAAGAGAATGAGGTTTGATCTTGTTGTGAACACTATGACGTTAACAGCTTATCTTGAGAATAGGGTTTACGTGGAGGGTGATGGAATGCAGTATAGACCGCTTATACACGTAGTTGATGTAGCTAGAGCTTTAAAGCTACTGCTGGAAGCGCCTAATGATAAGGTGAGTGCTCAGATATTCAATGTAGGATCTAACGAGCAAAACTATAGGATTATAGATATAGCACGTGAAGTCTCCAGGATAACAGGGGCCATTATCGTTTTTAAAGGTGAGGTTGATAGGAGAAGCTACACGTTATCATTTAATAAAATCAGGGAGACCATAGGTTTTACACCACTATACACGATACAAGACGCTATAAAGCACCTATATAACGACCTATTAGCAGGCATTATAAAACCTGAAGACAGATGGTTCACAGTAAAATGGTATAAGAAGTTGCTTGAGGAGGGGGTTCTGACTACTGTTAGGGGTGCAAGCCCGTGATACTGGTTACGGGTGTTAGCTCTCTACCAGGATGGGGTATAACCTATGAGCTTTCAAAAGCTGGATATGATGTACTTGGAGTTTACAAGGATCACCCGGTTGAGGGTATCCAAGCTATAAGATATGATTTACTCCAAGATCCTAAAGGGATTGTAAAACTCTACAAACCAAATGTTTTAATTCACGTTGCATCTATTGGTAATGTAGACCTATGTGAGGATAGTAGAGAGTTCTGTTTCAAATTTAATGTTATCGCCTCACGAGAGCTAATGGTGGAAGCTTATAGAGTAGGTTGTAAGATAATCTATTTATCCACAGACTACGTATTTGACGGGTACAAGGGGTTGTATAGAGAGGAGGACACACCAAGACCCATAAACTTCTACGGGCTCACAAAGCTGCTTGCAGAACAGATAGCTCTAAGCTTAAACGGTAGCGTTATAAGGGTTTCAGCAGTCTACGGCCCGGGACCTGGAAGACCTAATTTCGCTAAAGTACTCTGGGAGAAGCTAAGCAAAGGGGAAACTGTGGAAGCAGCGGTAGATCAGTTCCTATCACCTACATTCAACCTCCACATAGGGAGAGCTCTTGTCAGAATATTAAGACTTAGAAGAGATATTGATATACTGCACGTGGCAGGGCCCAGGCTCAGTAGATACGATTACGCCCTACTAGTAGCCAGAGTTTTTAATCTTAAAAATGATCTAATCAAGCCAACAACAATGGATAAAATACCATACAAAGCTCCGAGGCCGAGAGATAGTAGCCTTAACAACCTAAGAGCGATAAACGTCATAGAGATAAACTTAAATGATATACAAAACGCTTTAAATGAATATAAAACAAATTTGATTAATAATAGTGAGGAAACAAAAGGCTACTAAGCCGTTTAAAGTTTTAACAAGATCTCTTTAGATTCTAGATTCTGCATATCCACAATCTACTCTAGCAAAGTGTTAAGCTAAAGCTCATACAAAGCAACACATCTTATGATCTCAACGTGTGACTTGCTACTAACATTAAAGTATTTAAGGATGTCACCCTCGTACCTTAGAGCTATTGTTCACTATTTACTGTAGCGTCCTCTATATCGTTAGGGTGGTTCCCGCTACCCACTAAGTAGACTATTATATAAATATGAGAGCCTTCATGTTATATGGTTTATATACAGTATCTCCTTGACGGTAAAGGCATAAATCTCTTAAATCTTGAACTACAAAATTGAAGTATGAGCCTCCTGGCTAATGGAATATCACTAAGTTTTACAGGTTTTTTTGTTCTTCCTCCTAACACTATGTTGTATAATGCAATAGAATTTAGATCTACAGGTTTTCCCGTTCTAAGCTTCATAGCTTTAAGGAAAATACCAGGAGCTTCCCAATCTCTAATAAGCCGTATCACCCTGAAATCCTTGAATATCCTAATCATATCAGCGGCCTCAAATCTCCAGAAGTCGTAGGGATACGCGTGATAAGGGAAGCCGTAGGAGCGTGTGGTTATGTAAAGGAATCCGCCATACTTCAAGGTCTTCTTCATATTATCTATAACTATTCTCCAGTCAAAAACATGCTCTAAAGTCTCCGTAGATATAACTACATCGAACGCCTCAGGACCAAAAAAATTAACTATTTCTTCTGCTGGTAAAACTATATCAACATACCTACCAGGTTCGATATCAATTCCTATGTATTCTCTAGGCTTACAGAACCTCTCGATGAGAGGCCTAACACTACCATTAACATATCTACTACCAATTTCTAAAACCCTTTTACCCTCAAACTCGGTGCAATCAACATTTTCCATGAAAAACTCCATAACTGATACATTCACTTTTATTCGCCCTCCAACACCTATAGACAATAGATTAAGGTGAGGTATATATGTCTAAGTTCTCTTAAAGGGCCTGAGAATAATTCAATTATACGTGCCACTACATTAATATCTTAAATTAGGTTTTAAATTAATACATAAGCGGTATTGGGTATCCTGTTGATCTTCCTATGTAGTGTCCTTTTATGTTTAGTTTGTATCCGCATCTTGGGCATCTGTTGTCCTCCTTCAACCTATACTCTGTTACTGTGAACCCATATCTTTCTATTACCTTGTATCCGCAGTTTGGGCAGTATGTGTGTTCTAGTGGGTGTCCTGGTACGTTTCCTATGTATACGTGTTTTAACCCCTCATCGATGGCTATCTTTGCTAGCCTTTCTAGCGTCTGCACCGGGGTCCATGGTATGTCTGTTAGCTTGTAGTCTGGGTGGAATCTTAGTAGGTGGAATGGTGTTTCTGGGTTTAGGTTCTCTACTATCCACTTTGCCATCCTCCTTATGTTTTCTGGGTTGTCTCCGTATTTTGGTATTACTAGGTTTGTTACTTCAACCCACCATCCTTTATCCCTCATTGCTATTAGTGTTTCGTATATGAGCTCTGGGTCTCTTACGTTCATTATCTTGTTGTAGAAATCTCTATCGCCTCCCCCTTTGAAGTCTACTGTTGCTGCGTCCATTAGGTTTCCTAGTTGGTCTACAGCTTCTGGTGTCATGTAGCCGTTTGTTACCATTGTGTTGAATAAACCTTTCCTGTGTGCTAGTTTTGCTGTATCCTCTAGGAATTCGTAGAATATTGTTGGCTCGTTGTAGGTATAGGTTATACCCTGTGCTTCGTATGCTAGGGCTAGCTCTACTATCCTCTCATCTGTGAACTGAACACCTGCAAGCCCCCTCTCAAGCCTACTCTGGCTTATCTCCCAGTTCTGGCAGAATTTGCAGAAGAAGTTGCAACCTACAGTTGCTATGCTTACAACGCTACTAGCTGGGTAGAAGTGCATTAAAGGCTTCTTCTCAATAGGGTCGAGGTTTACAGCTGTTAGTAGGCCGTAGACTAGAGTGTACAGCTTACCTTCAACGTTAAGCCTAACACCGCAAACCCCATACTTACCAGGGGCTATGAGGCAACGTCTATGGCATAGGTAGCATTCAACCCACCCATCCCTACCGCTAACAGACCTCCAAAGCCTAGCCTCCCTAACATTAGGTCTTTCAACTAGGTTAAGCCTTAAACTCATACCCTATACCGTTATAAAAGGGGATGTCCGAAGTTTAAAACCCTAAACATATAATCTCCACATGTTAAAAACGTTCTTATAGGGGTTGGATACACTTTTAAGGTTGCGTGTTTATAAGACTACTGGGGCTTGATATGTCTTCAACCACCACCTTCAAGTTTGGGGTTGAAGGTCTCGATGAATACTACCCCGGGGTTCTAATCCCGGGGACGCTGCTCGTCATAGCAGGTCATCCTGGTTCAGGTAAAACATCTATGGCAGCCCAGCTCTGCCACGCTAATGCTTTGAATGGTAGGAGGTGTCTCTACGTTAGCACACAGGAGACCGAGGAGAAGTTTTTAAAGTTCATGGCCAGGTTCGGCTTTAACTTCGAGCTCCTAACAGCCTCAGGCTATTTTAGGTTCTTAAGACTCCCACTTATTAGTAGTGAGGATGCCCTCGACGGAGTCCTTGAATCCATTACAAGTGCGATCCTAGAGTTCAACCCTAGCATAGTAGTGGTTGATAGTATAAACCCCATGACCAAGGTTGTAGTAAGTGATGCTAGGAGGAGGGCTCTCCTACAAAACTACTTCTACAACATAGCATTCGATATAAAGGGCTTAGTAGTCCTCATAGCCGAGGTTCTACTAGGTAGAACTACCATAGAGGAGTCGGGTGATGTGGAGTTTGTCGCAGACGGGATAATAATATTGAGGCACGAGCTTAGAAACGGGCTCGTAGCTAGGAGGATGGAGATTAGAAAGCTTAGAGGTGCACCCCTAGAGCTATCAGAGCTACCATTCACAATAACAGCTTACAACGGTATAGTAGCCCTAGTACCTCCAAGAACTAAGAGCTCTAGGAGGGGGGAGGAGCTTAGGAGGTATAGGGTTGAATGCAAACCTCTAGAGGAGGCTGTAGGGGAGTTTATAGGAGGAGATGTGATCCTTGTAGCGGGAGCTCCACACGAGCTAACATGGGGAAGTGTGTTAAAATGGATTTCAAGGATAGCGTTTGAATCTAAAACAAACATGACCATAGTATCCTACAGAGGCTCCGAAGAGGATGTTGGGAGAGTTCTAAAAGAAATTAAACTAGGAGAGCCCACCCTAGGAGATGTATTGGAGAAAACCTCTGTAACAACATTAAACCCAACACTCCTAAGCCCTGAAGCCCTCTTCAGCCTAGAACTAGAGCATTTAAACAAAGTTAAACCAGGTGTAGCAGTGGTTTTAGGTGTTGACACCCTAAAACACTTATACAAGTTAAACCCACTCCTAGTGGAGAGGCACCTTGACATAGAGAGGGGGACTGCGAAAGACCTGGGAATACTATTATTTAAAGTAGCTCACATAACATCAATAGAGGATATAAACTGGGAGCTACCGAGATCAGATGTGGTTATAATAGTTGGAGATACTGTAACAGGGATAGCTGGGGGGAGGGTGGTAGCTTATAGGATGAGCGGCTCTGGGAAGCTTGTAACCTCTAGGGATCAGTTGAAGGAGTGCTTCTAAGACAACCTCAACCCCTCGTAGGCCAGGCTGGAGGTAAATTACCATAATATACGTAAATTACGGTTGTAAACGGTAGTTTATATATAGTTGCTGATTTAAACTCCCTATAGGCTAGTATCAAGTGGAGTTGAGGGAGACTTTGATTAGCGATGCATACGGGAGACCTCTGGAGAGCCTTAGAGTGCTTGTAACAGCGGAGTGTAATTATAGATGTTTCTTCTGCCACCTTGAGGGAGACCCCCTAGGGGCTCCTGCAAGACCTGGTTCTAAACCTCCTCATATGACCCCCGAGGATTACAGTATTGTTGCTGAAGCTGCATGGATTACTGGGATTAGGGGTTTTAAGGTTACAGGTGGGGAGCCCCTTATCAGGAGGGATATTGTAGATATTATCAGGGCTCTAGCGTCCAGCGCTCCCGGTAGCGATATATCTATGACGACTAATGGTATGCTCCTTGAAGCTCTGGCATCGCACCTAGCAGGTGCTGGGCTTAGGAGGGTTAATGTTTCAATTCACAGTCTTAGGAGGGAGAGGTATAAGTTCATAACTGGTGTTGACGGCCTCGATAGAGCCGTTAGAGGTGTTAGAGCAGCTGTAGACTCAGGGCTTAAGGTTAAGGTTAATGCTCTACTACTACGCGGTGTTAACGAGGATGAGGTTTTCGATTTAATAGAGTTCTCCAGAGGTGTTGGGGCAACACTACAGTTGATAGAGTTAATACCAGTTGGTATGGGGGCTAAGCTACTTAAAACCCATAGATTCTCCCTTAGCTTTGTAGAGGAGAAGCTCAGGGAGATGGGGGCTGTAGTTGAGGTTAGAAGCCTCCATAACAGACCTGTTTACAGGCTACCAAACGGGGCTGTGGTTGAGATTGTCAAACCATACTCAAACCCCGTATTCTGCTCCGGCTGTAACAGGCTCAGGCTAGACTCCTCGGGTAAGCTAAGCCCATGTATAAACTGGAGGGGTGAGAGGGTTGATTTGCTATCAAGGATTAGAAGTGCTAGGAGTAGGGAGGAGGCTGTAGTGGAGGCTGTGAAAGCATTATTAGAGGCTAACTGGCTTAGAAGACCATTCTACCTATACAATATACACCATGATGGAGCTCCAAGCGCTATCAATAGCTCTAGGATAGATATTCCGAGGAAATCTGATAGCCTAAGAGTTTTACAGTTGATAAGTGAGCGCAAACTCTCCGGTAAAGGTTAAGATTTAATCTCATGAGCTTACATTTGGAGACGGGGTTCTCATAGGGACTAAAACCCCTGAGGTTACTAGGAGGAACCCTAGTATCCATAGCCCTGCTGTTAGGCTACTCCAACCCCACAGTGCTAAAGCTACCACCCCTACACTCGCCACCAGGCTCCCTGAGAATACAACCTTTGAATCCACCTTAAACGGGCACCCCACCCTATATATGAGCCCCCCAGCTGATACCACTAGGATTGATGCTAGGAGGGATGCCATTATAGCTGGTGTCAGCCCGAAGGGTATTGCCGCTAGGGCTGCTAGGAGTGTGATGCTATGTAGCTTCCTAGACATTAAAACCGCTAGGGTTGACTGTAGCACTATGTAGGGTGCTAGTATTAGAGTCTCCTCTACGAGGAGGAGTGTTGATGCTAGTGTAACGCTAAGCCCTGAGATTAAGATCTCGGGTCTTGGAGGGGTGAGTGCACGGAGGGTTACTGGGATTAGGGGTGCTATGATGACTAGGGGTAGGGGTGCTCCTAGAAGCTCCACTAAGGCTAGTGATAGGAGTAGGAGGGCTGTATAGATTAAAAGTAGAGCTAGAGAGTCGAGTAGGAGGGCTAGGGTTGAGAGGGATAATGTTATGAGAGATAGCCTTAGGAATACAGGGGCGTGGCTGTGGTCTAAGAGGGTTACCATAGCTCCTAAACCTGCTAAAGCCACCCCCATACAGGCTAAAGCCCTATGACCTCTACAACCGTACATAGAGCTTTCACCATGGTAGTGGTATCTCCGAGGCTAGAACCTCTAACGGTACTAGCACGAAGACTATGGCTAGCGTTGGGGTTGCGAACTTGAATATCCTTAAAGCCTCAGCCTTCGAAGGGCTTCCCACGAAGTATGCTACCCTTATGGATGCTAGTAGTATGAATAACGTTGATATCAAAGCTGCCACATAGCCTCTCGATGTGATGTATGCGAAGAGCCATACAGATAAAGCCATTATAGCAAGGTGTGCTATGGTTAGAGCTGAGAACACTCTAGCATTGTAGTTGAAGGGGGCCATCGGCACGTTAGCCCTCCTATAATCCTCCTCTAGGAAGTACGCTAGAAACCATACATGTAGAGGTTGCCATGCGTAGACCACTAGAGCTAGGAGAATCCCAGGTAAAGTTATAGCCCCAGCACCTGCAGCCCAACCCCCTAGAGCTGGCATGGACCCCGCTATGCTACCAACAACTATGTTGAGAGCTGTAAACCTCTTAGTGAGCTCCGTATAACCTATTATGTCGAAGTAGAGACCGGCTAGGATGGCGAATAGAACGTGCTCGTTAACCGTGGAGGCTACAAACACAGCTAGGACTAGCATTAAGGTAACCCCGAAGAGGCTCTCCCCGAGGCTAAGCCTACCAGAGGGTAGGGGTCTCCTACTAGTTCTTCTCATCATAGAGTCTAGGTCGTAGTCAAAGTACATGTTCAACGCTGTCACACCACCTACAGCAGTGAACCCTAGTATCGCTAGCTTAGCGAGCATTAGCGGGTCGAGGGGGGCTCCTGTTGCAATGTAAGCACCGTACATGGTAAGCATGAGTAGAGCGGCCTGCCTAGGTTTTGTAAGCTCTATAAAGGCTAGGGTTTTAGATGTTAGAGCGGCCACGAGATCCACCCCTCAATGTAACCTTTATATTGTATAGTATGAGGGTTTAAATGCCTTATTTATATGAGTTTCTAGTGGTGTCCAGTTACCTTGGGTATCCCTATTGGCGATGAGAGGCTGGCTGTTAGGGAGGCTCCTCTAGTCAACCTAACATTGATAGCCTTGAATTCCACCTTGTTCATTGTAGGCGTGCTCGCCCCCTGGCTTCTAGTCCCTGGTGCTAGGAGCTACTATGATGTCTTGCTCTCACTCGGTGTTATCCCAGCCTATGTTGTTAAGGGTGAGAGGGTTTACACTCTAATTACATCAATGTTCCTACATGGGAGCTTAGTGCACCTCCTCGGTAACATGCTCTACCTCTACATATTCGGTGATAACATAGAGTTTGTATTGGGGAGGGCTAGGTATATACTCTTCTACATAGCATCCGGGGTTTTAGCGGCCTTAACACACATAGCCATAGCTGTTATGTGGAGCCCTGACTCCCTCTACATACCAGCTGTGGGGGCTTCAGGGGCTATCTCAGGCGTTCTCGGAGCATACCTCCTCTTATTCCCCCATGGGAGGGTTAGGTTTATAGCATTATGGGGGTGGATCCCGGTCATTCTAAACCTCCCAGCTACAATCTACATAGGCTTCTGGTTCCTATACCAGCTTTTCATGGGTATTGTAACTGTTGGAGCTCAGGTTAGCGTTGGAGTAGCATTCTGGGCCCACATAGGTGGTTTCATAGCAGGCCTCCTACTAGCACCCATACTCGTTAACAGGAGGAGGCTTGCAATAGCCAGGATTGAGTACTATGGATACCATGAATACTACGTGTGAATATCAGTCTTCCATTACAACCCCGAACCTAGCTCTCTCAAAAGCCCCCATGAGGATGCTAGCCATTTTAACCATATCAGGTGCACTGAGGCTCTCAAGTTCAACGAAGGAAACCCCTTCGAAGCCTAGGACCTCGCCTACAGGTCTAGACATCTGGATGTAAACCTTAACTAGAACCCTATCACCACAACTAGCTAAAACCCAGGGAGGCCTCTCCAAGGTGATACAACCTGAAGATCTGAGAGTCTCAGATACAACCTTTATAACGCTAGGTAACTCCATAGGAGTCTGAGTTACCACCCTAAACCTAACCTTATGCAAGTAGAACACCACGTTTAATAAAGCCTAACCACAGTTTTAAAATAGGGTTAGCCGGTTGTTAAAGGAAACACTCCCACTTAAAGCCCTAACGTTTATAACACTATCAGCCCCGGTTAAACCAGGTACAGTGAATAGGATATCCCTAGACTCTGAGTTTGAGACTAGGCTATTAGAAGCTCTCACACTTGTAGAATTCATAGGTAAAGCCTACACTCGAGGGAGGGAGCTGGCTGAAGGTAGAATAGCTGCTCATAGTATAAGCTTAGGTGATTTAATGACATCAGCTCTGAGAAGTTCAATGCAGCTAACAGGGTTAAAGCCCATACTAGGTTTAACAGTAGCATCGATAACCCTCTCAACCCTCAAGGGCTTATCGGACTCTCAGGGTAGGAGTTTGAGGGGCTCCCTTAGGCATCTTATAACATCAACTCTATACAGGAGCTCCCCAGAGGATAGTGTTAAACTAGTGGAGGGCTTAGAGGCAACTGGTATGTCTAATGCTTTAACACATCTTAGAAACCAAGGTGTTACGAGGAGTAGGATATCCCTTGAAGCTCTAACCCTAGGCCATCTATATGAGATCCTAAGCTATGTCGATACAGGGTTTATGTTGAATTTAAAGGACCTAGATATCGTCTTGGAGCTCTCGAAGAAAGTTGTTGAGGAGAAGAGTGTTATAGCAGCCGTCTCGAAGGCGTATGTGGAGCTAGCTTCTAGTAGGAGGATTATTGATGCTAGAGGTTTTAGCTTGAAGAGTTTAAGCGATCTCCTCAGGCTTGATGTAAGTCTAAGGGCTAGGAGGGAGGAGCTGGACTCCCTCCTCGGAGGTGTCTACGCTGTTGTAGCATTAGCCTCTACGGAGAGGTGGCCTTGGATTTAAAGATTGAATGTACATGTTTAGATATAAATTTATAAATTTAAAACTAGTATAGTATTAATGGTGTCCCCTTTGAGCCTAGATATTGAGGGTAAGCTTTTAGAGGCTACCGTTAAACTTATAGAGGCTGCAGCTGTGTGGCTTCCTGAGGATGTTGAGAAGGCTCTTAGGAGAGCTTACGATATTGAAGATAACCCTACTACCAGGAGTTTCCTTAAGGCTATGATTGATAATGTTGAGATTGCTAGGAGTAAGAGGCTCCCAATATGCCAGGATACGGGGGTTGTAATGTTCTATGTTAGGGTTGGCGATAGATTCCCTTACACAGGCCTTCTACCATCAATACTTAAGAAGGCTACTGTAGAGGCTACCCGCAGGGTCCCCCTAAGGCCTAACACAATAGATGTTATTACAGGTAGGAATCCTGGTGATAATACTGGGAGGTACATGCCGTGGATTGATTGGGAGCTCGTTGAAGGCATTGACTACGCTGAGGTAACAGTCTTACTTAAGGGAGGTGGGAGTGAGATTGTTGCTAGAGCTCGCAACCTAGTACCAGCTGAGGGGCTTAAGGGTGTTATGAAGTATGTTATAGAAGCTGTATACGAGGCTGGACCCCAGCCGTGCCCGCCTATCATAGTTAGCGTTGGTATTGGAGCTAACGTATCTATAGCTATGAAGCTTGCAGCGAAAGGGCTTCTTAGACCTGTAGGTGTTAGACATGAGGATCCAGAGGTTGCCAGGCTTGAGGAGACACTACTCCAGGCTATAAACGGTATCGGCTACGGAGCTCACGGTATGGGTGGTAAGGTTACAGCATTGGATGTCCACGTAGACTACGCTCCAAGACACCCTGCAACTCTTAGCGTAGCAGTTGTTATGAACTGCTGGGCTGCACGTAGAGCTACAATGAGGGTCTACGCTGATGGTAGGATTGAATACATAACACATCCCCATTTGAATAAGGAGGTGGTGTGAGGTGGCTGAGTATAAGCTTAGAACCCCCTTATCAGAGGATGTTGTTAGGGAGCTTAACGTAGGTGACATAGTCTACCTCACAGGCATAGTTGTGACAATGAGGGATACAGGGCATAAGAGAGCTGTGGAGCTCCTATCAAGAGGTGAGAAGCTACCGGTAGACATGAGAGGCCTAGCCCTATACCACGCAGGCCCCGTAGTTAGAAGGGTGGGCGATAGATGGGAGGTAGTAGTCATAGGGCCTACAACAAGCACCAGGATGGAGGTCTACGAGTACGATGTCATAGAGAAGATGGGAGTGAGAATGGTTATAGGCAAAGGAGGCATGGGGCCTAGGACGGCTGAAGCATGCAAGAAGTTTGGAGCGGTATACACAGTATATCCTGGGGGGGCAGCAGCACTGCAGGCGGAGCAGGTTAAGAGGGTTGTAGATGTGCACTGGCTAGACCTAGGAGTACCAGATGCAATGTGGGTATTAGAGGTTGAAAACCTAGGACCACTAACAGTGGTGATAGACTCTAAGGGTAGGAACCTCTACGAGGAGATGTATAGAAGAGCTAGGAGGAAGATAGATGAGGAGATATACCCAGCACTTGGTATAAGGTAACCTTCAAGGTCTAAGGACTACGGCTCCCGTAACACCCCCAACCTTAACCCTCTTTAAAGCCTCATTTGCATCCTCAAGCTTGTAAACGTTAACTGTAACCCTTACACGGGCCCTCCCAGCTACCTCAAGATACTCTATTACATCCCTTCTCGTAACGTTAGCTACACTCTTAACCTCCCTCTCCATCCACAGGTGTTCTGTGTAGTCGAGCGCTATTGGGCTCCTCTTCCTTATAACATTTACCACCAACCTCCCCCCGGGTTTTAATAGGCTGAGAGCTCTAGCTGTCACCTCACCTACGGGCGTGAAGTCTACGGCCCTATCAAGCTTCTCAGGAGGCTCAGCTGTTGGAGGTCCAGCCCAGTCCGCTCCGAGGCTCTCAGCTAGGGTAGCGTGCTCCCTGCTCCTAGTGAACACTAGTATCCTAGATGATGGGTAGAGCTTCCTAGCAACCTGTATTATCTGGTGTGCTGATGCTCCGAAGCCGAAGAGCCCTAGTGTCAGCCCATCCCTCATACCTAGTAGCCTTAAAGCCCTATGGCCTATGGCCCCAGCGCATAGTAGTGGTGCCGCCTCGAAATCATCGTAAACCCCGGATAACCTGTAGACGTAAGCCTCTCCAGCCACCATGTACTCAGCATAGCAGCCGTTGAAATCACAACCAGTAGCCTTGAAGGAACCGCATAGGTTCTCCTCACCCCTAACACAGTAGTTGCAGGAGCCGCAACTCCACCCAATCCAAGCAACACCAACCCTATCACCAACCCCTACCCTAGACACACCACCACCAACCCTAACAACAACTCCAACAGCCTGATGCCCTAGTATAACGGGGAGCTTGCAAACCCTCCTACCCTCAACGATATCAACATCAGTCTGGCAAACACCACAAGCAGAAACCCTGATCAAAACCTCACCGAAACCAGGCTCCGGCACATCAACATCCATCAAATCCAAAGGATCATCCTTCAAGGGCAGGCCGGGATACCTCCTAGGCTCACCCTCAACCCTAATCTCACAATGCTCCCTCAAAACCATAGCTTTCAACGAGCTCCCCCATTAAAACTCCGAAGCTCATGGTTAAAAATAGTGATGCTGTCAACCGGGGGGTTAACATGAGGGCTAGAGCCGGCGTTAAGCTAAGGTAACCCCACCATCATGTTGGTTGAGGGCTCAGCGTGAACCCCATTCATGGAGCTCCCGTGAAGCTACATGACTTAAAGGGGTTATTTTAGGTTAAAGGTAACCCTGTGCTCCATGCCGTGATCTCATAAGCTATAACCTGGTTGTTATTGAGATTTTAAGTCCTTCAACCCCTTCTCCCTATAGGGTGTGGGGTGTGGCTAGTCTTAGGGTATTGGCTGGTATTGTGGTTCTCGTGGTCGTAGTAGCTGGTCTACTTGTGGGCTTCAGGTTGCTACAGGCTCCTGGTGAGGGGGAGGAGGCTACTAGGGCTCCTACGGCTACAGCTACAGAGTCTCCTACCCGTGCTCCTGTCAGGTTAACCATTGTTACCAGGCTTGCTCCCGAGGAGGGTGAGGCTCTCAGGTCTAGGTTTCTAGCGAGTAGTATTGCCAAGAGTTATGGTATTGCCGATGTCGTCTTCCTCAAGGAGGACGTGTCTAAGTGGCCTATCTACGCTAGCGAGGGTAGGGCCGACTTGTTCCTCATAGGCGGCTATGCTGTCTACAAGGATCTATGTGATAAGGGCTACCTTAGGCCTATAAGGGATCCTGAGGTCATCAGCATCGCTACGAGTGTAGGAGCTCAGATCTACAGGGGGGCTGATGGCTCGGTATGCTTCATAGCAGTCTCAAGGACCATATTCAGTTATACTGTGAACACCGTGTTCCTGTCAAAGTACAACCTCCCGGAGCCCACATCCTGGGGAGACCTCCTCAACTCCATCTACTCTAAACCCCTACTAGCTGGGGAGGCCCTGGTATCATACCCTAAGCCTAGTAAGAGTACTACTGCTGCTAGGGTAATGCAGATGATATTACAAAAGTATGGTTGGGATGAGGGGTGGGCTCTCCTAACAGTGGTGGGGGCCCTATCATACATTGTCGAGAGCTCCGAGAAGGCTAGGGATGACGTAGCCCTAGGTGTATCAGGCATGGCCCCAACAGTTCTAGTCTATGGTATAAGGGCTGAGGAGGCTAGCGGTGGTAAAGCTAGGTTCGTGGTAGCTAGGAGTGAGGTTCTACCGGATGTAAGCCCTGTAGCCATAGCAGTTAACAGTAGGAATGTGGAGGCAGCCTTAGCGTTCATAAAGTGGCTTCTAAGCCCTGAGGGTCAGAGGGCTTTAGCAGAGCTATTCTACTACCTACCATACGTTAAACCCGAGGGTACAAGGCTTGAGGATGTCTACGAGAGGGTTAAGGGTAATATCTTCAACTACGACCCCGAGGATGCAGCTTCGTGGGAGAGAGCTGCCATGTACTACTTCGAGGCCGCCATAGCCGACCCCGACGCTAACACCTTGCTCAAGAGGGTGTGGGCTAAGGCTGTAGAGTTGTACAGTAGAGGCGTTATTAGTGGGGACGAGCTTAGATCAATAGCCCTAAGGTTAGGCTCACCGCTAACGATAACAGTGGAGGGTAGGACTGTGAAGTTCACCAAGGACTACGCTATGGAGATTAACAAGAGGGTGGCTGAGGATGCAGGCTTCAGATCAGCCTTCATGAGCTCCGTTAAGAGGGCTGCCATCGAGAGGTATGAGGGTATACTGAGGTTGTTGGAGGCTAGAGGCTAGGGTTGTCCAGGCTACTACTACCAACACCTATAGCCTTCACCACACTACTCCTCATACTCCCGGTCGCCTACGTAATCGGAACACTCGTGGTAAACGTGGGCAGTGGCCTAGCCTATGTGTACGTTAAGATCCCACCTGATGGGGAGCTCTACAGGGTATATCATGTGGGGGGCACACGGGTAGTAGCTCTAACAGGCTACGACTTCGGGCCTGTAGCTAACACGTTCATCCTAGCATCCATAGTATCCATTGTGTCTACAGGCCTAGCCCTGGTAACAGCTGTAACATGCCTAAGCCTCAGGGGCCCCTCTAGGCTCCTACTAGGCTACATAGCACCGCTAGTAGCCTCCATCCCAGCACCCCTCATATCAGCCTACGCTGTAATACACTTATTCCACAGAGACTTCGGCCTCGTCAACGTTGTGCTAGGGGAGCTCCTAGGCTTCAAGATCGCACTTGAGGGTATAGCTGGTGTGGCCGTATACCAGGTTTTAAACTTCTACCCGATAGCACACCTCATAGTACTATCCTACATGGAGTTGATAGATAGGAGTGTTGTTGAAGTAGCGTACAACCTGGGAGGTAGGGGTTTAGGTGTTGTATCTAGGATCGTTATGCCACTAGCTAAACCAGCTATACTCGTATCACTCTCCCTGGTATTCGTGCTGTCAGCTGAGGATCTCTCAGGCCCCATAGCCTTCAGCAGGTACAACTCTGCTAGAAACCTCATGTCCTACATCGCGTACTACGACTTTGTATCAGAGCTAGGGTACACTGTTAGCGTTAGAGCTGTAACCTACATAGCTATTCTGACGGTAACAGCTGTAGTAGTGTTCCTCGTAGCGTGGAGGCATCTGAAGTCCTACCTATACCCCGTGGCTTCACCCACCAGGATCCACCTAGACCTGGGTTTGCTTAAAATACCACTCCTCACTGCAACCCTGGTGCTCACCAGCCTAGCTGTCCTACCAACACTACTGGTGGTAGGCTACTCTCTAACCGAGGGATGGTTTGGCTCCAGGACCCCCCTGGGTGTTACTGTGGACAACTACCTCAGGGTTGTATCAAACCAGTACTATGCAAGAGCTCTGGCCAACACTGTAGCATACACTGTTATAGCCGTTGTAATAGCTGCAATCATAGCCCACATGGCCGCGTACTCCAGCTTGAGATCCAATAGCAGGCTATCACCCCTGGTCGAGGTGCTAACGGTTATACCCATAGTGGTGCCCGGAATAGCCGTCGGCATAGGGTACTTCCACCTATTCCATAGCTTGTTCAAGAGCGTACCACCACTAGACCCCATGGTCAACCCCTCCTTGTACCTGGTCCTGGCCTATGCTTCGAGGAGGCTGACTTACACCTCTAGACCCATAATAGCGTCTCTACAGAAGATACCTCTGAGCTTGGAGGAGCAGGCGTTAAACCTTGGAGCTAGAGCTTTGAGGGTTATTAGAACCATAATCCTACCCCTAACTCTAAACCCAATGCTTGTAGGAGTACTACTAACAGCTCTCCATGTCTCTACGGAGTTCAGTGTATCCGTGGTCCTAGCGGGAGCCCACGGTGTAAGTGCGAGCCACCCAGCACCCATAACGCCTGTTATACTAGGAGCTCTAACGTACAACCCCCTATCGATACATGTCATGTCAGCCCTTCTCATCGCAACGCTGGTAGCCTCGATAACAGCCTCGGTAGCCGTTATGCTGGTAGCATCCGCGATAGTGTCAGGTTTAGGTTTAAAAGGTGTCCTGGTGTTAGCTCGTGGTGTTAGAGTTTAACGTTGTTCAGACCACCCCCCTAACCCTACGTGCTATTATCCTGACTGCCTCCCTAAGCCTCTCAGGGCCCTCCACAGCGAAGCTGAGCCTCAGCCAGCTCTCACCCCCGGGGCCGAAGAGGGTTCCTGGTACTGCTAGAACCCTATCCTCTAAGGCTAGCCTTTCAACAAGCTTATCTGATGCCACCCTCGTGTAGCCCTCTAGGTTCACGTAGACGAATATACCGGCCTTAGGCTTGTAGTAGTAGGCCTTTGGGAGCTCCTCCTCCAAAGCCTCTATTAGTGCACTCCTCCTCCTAGAGTACTCCTCTAGCACACGTGGTAGGAACCCAGCCCTATACCCTCCCCTAAGATACTCTAGGATCAGGATCTGCGATGGCACAGGTGTGTTGTAGCTAGAAGCCTCCCTTACATGGGCTACAGCTTCAGCCACATCAGCTGGGGCTACGACGAAGCCAACCCTCCAGCCTGGGACACCTGGATCCTTACTATAGGTGCCAACGGTTACAATGTAGTCTCTACAGTAGTTCTCAGGCCAGGCCATCCCGGCCTCGTAGCGTAAGGTATAGTATGCTATATCGTGTACAACGTAAACCCCCCTATCGCAAGCTAGATCTGCTACGAGCCTAGCCACCCCCTCGTCGAGAACCCTCCCCGTCGGGTTATCAGGGTTAGCTATGACAACCGCTTTAACCCTGGAGAACAGGTCGACTATGGGGTCAGCTTGGAGCTCCAGCTCAGGGTACACTGGGAGCTCCTCAACCCTCAAGCCTAGAAGCTTAGCTATGGAGTAGAAGTGGAAGTAAGCTGGAACAATGAAACCCACAGGATCCCCGGGGTCGAGGATTGATGCTAGTGTTGAGAGAAGACCCTCAATACCACCACTGGTGACAACAACCTCACCCAAGGGATCAGCCCTAACCCTACCATGCTGGGCGAGATCCAAGGCTATAGCCTCACGGAGTTCAAGCAAACCCCAAGGCGAAGTGTAGGAGTACAAGCTGAGATCCGATATCCTACTAGAGACGACCTCTAAAAACCTAACCATAAGATCCCTAGGTGGAGTGAAACCAGGCTGGCCAACGTGGAGAGAGTAGTAATCCAAACCCCTAGACTTGAGGACACCAACTAGCCTATAAAGCCACAAAGTAGGGCTAGGCTTGAGACCCAAAGCTCTCCTCGAAACCCCCAACAGAAACACCTTGTATGATGGAGGGTAGGAGAGCCTAGGCTTTAAAATAACATATTAAGGTCAACATAGCTATGCTTCTCAGCTAAAAGCGAACAGTTAATCAACTGTTTTAACCATAACAGGTTTTCCAAACTCTTAACATAAGTAATCTTATGAATACTCAGAACCCCTATAATCACCGTTACTTAGCCAACCCCCCGTGTACCTAAGTAACCTAGAGTGTAGGTGTATTAGAATCAAGCCCCTCTATCCCTCATTTCCCTAACAGCTCTTCCAGCATCAATTTCAGTTAGAGGCTTCACATGCTCTAACATTTCAGACGCTTTAGTTTCACCTAGTAACTTGGATATAGCGATTATTACAAGTGAATCAGAGAAGTTCTCCTCTATAAGCTCTCCTATCAAACTATCGATATCCTTGAATCCCTCCTCTTTGCTCACCTCGAACTCCTCCAAAAGCCTGCTACTAATTACAGGCAGGGTTTTAAATGCTATTGCTCAGAAGGTTGGAAGTCTACTGTACTAGTGATGGAGGGAAGGGAGTTTTTGAGAGTGAAAGAAAGTAGTGGGAGAACTTCCTCCTAGTAAGCTAGAGGTTACCTTCTTAGTAGGAATACCGCTACTGCTCCTACGAGGAGTGCTATTACTGCTATGAGTGCTGCTACTGGAGTGCTTACCCCCACTTGTACCGTTGTTGTCCTCTCCTCTGTTACTGTTCTAGTCTCTGTTTTCACCTCTGTCTTGGTTTCTGTTACTACTTTGGTTTCAGTCACCTTTATGGGTTGGCTTACTACTGATACCATGTATGTTATTAGGTTTGTTACGAACTGTGGGCCGTCTAGTGGAACTCTACGGTACTCTGTTACAGTCATTGGCGTGTAGCCTCCGTACATTGTCTCGCTCGAAGCTATCACTACTCTGTTGTCTGGGAATACCTCTATTAGCATTAGTGGGAATGGGCCTGTGTTAACCTTGTCGTTTAACGGGTCGTAGAACATTGGGCCTAGCCCTCCCTTCTCTGGCGGCTGGTTCTCTACCGCTTTGGAGTTCTCGCTTGTCCTCACAACTACGTAGACGTTCTTTGGTTTGAGCTCCGGCTGTTTAACCGGGTTTACGGGCTTCCCCTGTACTAGTACGAATAGCCCTCCGGGCCCGTGGAATAGAACCTTGTTATAATTAAGGTTGTTCTTTAGAAACGCTACCTCAGGGCTTGGATCAACTATGCCTGCAACCCTGTACGCTGCTCCTCCAATGTTCTCCTTGTATTCCTCAACACTTATATAATCTATCCTTATAACACTACCTATAGCCTCTAACACAGCGTTCATAGACTGCTGAGCCCTCTCACTACCCTGAGCTGGGTAATCGCTATCCGCTGCAATCCACAAGGCCCTGTTAGGCTTGGAGAACCATGCTTTCACAGCTTCAACCTCCTCACTTCTAATCAAAGCCTCAGGCTGCCCTATGATCAGCACATCTACATCCCTAAGGTTGAGGGCTGTGAGACCACCTACTCTAACCTCGTTAAAAGCTTTCAACACGTCTGGAGGGACCCTTTCGAGATCCGCCTGCTCTGACACTATTAGAACCTTGTAGTACGGTCTCGCTATCTCAACTAGAACCTCAAGCCCTTTAGGAGCTTGTCTATGGCTTAGGTCGAAGGCTACAACTGTAATACCGCTATAGCTTGGGATGGAGCTCAAAGCTAGAACAGCCACCAGCAGGGTTACGAGAGCCAGCCCTAGAAACTTCGCCTTCAACCACACCACCTCCTTCGATTAGAGGGATTACACGTAGGGGGGTTATTAAATGTTAATTGCATAGTCTCTATAGACCTATATTGATGTATGGAGAGAATACATTTAAAATAAGCCTGCTAGGCATAATTATGAATGGTGAGGGGAGGTGGGGTATAGCACCTCTAGACCCCTAGTTGTAGGTGTAGCCATAGCTCTCGTACTCCTAGTCCTAGCGACCTACATGCTATTCATGAGAGGCGGAGAGGCTCCAACGGTAACACAACCTACAACCCAGACCCCCACTTGGACTCCTGTTGAAACAACACCATCGGAAGCTACCACAACGCCAGCTCAGACAACTCCAATGGAGACTCGTACACCTCCAGGGCAACCTGTAGTTCTCAATATTATCACAAGGCATCCGGGCGAGATACAGGTTGCCGCTAAGGAGGCTTTTCTCAAATCAGAGTTTGCTAGAAGGTATAATATTGTAGATGTTAAATTCTACCTTCAAGACCCGGTTGTCTGGGTATCAGCTATTAAGAGGAGAGGTGATTTTGATGTAGCTTGGGGCGGTGGCCCCACGCTCTTCGACATGTTATACCTTGAAGGCTTCCTAGCGCCTCTAGAAGGCTCTATAGTTGATATGGCTTTAAGGCAGATCCCAGATGTGTTTGCAGGGGCTTCCATGAAGAGGGTTGGGCCTGATGGGAGGGTGTACTGGGTTGCAGCTGCTGTATCGAGTTTCGGTTTCACTGTTAACCATGATATTCTTAGGAGGTACAATCTCCCTATTCCTAGGAGCTGGGCTGACCTAGCATCACCTATCCTAGGTAGACCTCTTGTAACAGAGTTTAAGCCTATGGTGTCTATAGCTGATCCTCTTAGGTCTACAAGCCATACTAGGATGTACGAGATAATTCTTCAAGCCTACGGGTGGGATAGGGGGTGGGTTACCCTCACCTTAATGGCTGCAAACTCCTTGATAGAAGGTGGGAGCGCCGAGGCTAGGGATAATGTTATACTAGGTAGGGTTGCCGTAGCTATAACTATAGACTTCTACGGCTACACAGCTATGAAAGCCAACCCCTCAACAGAGTATGTGGCTCCAGCAGGTGAGACCATTGTTAACGGTGACCCGATAGCCCTGCTCAAGACTAGTAGGAATCCCGAGGCTGCACTTGCATTCATAGCCTGGGTTTTAACGGAAGGCCAGAAGATATGGTTGAGAGAGGATATAAACAGGCTACCGGCAAACCCCAGTGTCTTCGAGACACCTGAGGGGGCTTCTAGACCTGATCTCAGGAGGGCTTATGAGAGCCTTATTGGAGCTAGGGGTATAGAATTCAATGATGATAGGGCTTTAGCGATAGAGAGGGCTATGCAGATATACTTTAAGGCAACCCTAGTGGATATGGACAGCCTCCTAAAGGAGGTTTGGAGAACACTACTAAAACTATACTTTGACGGTAGAATAGGGGAGGATAGGCTTAGAGAGTACATGGAGAGGATGGGGAGACCTCTAGCGTACAAAGACCCCATGACAGGGGCTACTGTAACGTTCACCGAGGAGGATGCAAGGAGGGTGACGGAGATAATATTGAAAGATCCCACTAGGGAGGATGCTTTCATAAGAGCTTGGAGGGATGCTGCGTCTAAGAGGTATAATGATATACTCTCAGAGCTCCAGAGGATAAGGTAGTCTACGTTGGTTCCACCGTCTATCCGTAGGATTACAGGTGCTCTGGTATTCCAGCTAGATACACCTCTCACCTTACTCCTACTACTCTCTCTAACAATCTTCTCCGCAATACTGGTGATACCCCTGGCATCGTTGCTAGCAAAGCCTGCTACGGGGATCTCAATGGATGTTGTGAGGGGGCTTCTTGAATACCCCTATGTGGCCTGGCCTCCTCTAGGTGAGTGGGTTATAAGCGTTGATAGGGGCGATCATAAACTTGTAATACTCAGGTTCAAAGATATGGGCGTTATACCCAACACGCTTATCATAGCATTTAGTGTGACAGTCCTAGCAACTCTCATAGGAGTTCTAGTTGCCTATGTATCCGCTAGGTATGAGTTCCCCGGTAGGGCTTTACTGAGGATCCTATCACTCGTACCCCTACTATACACGCCTTTTGTTAACGCTTTCGTAGCATACAAGATATTCGGTGATAATGGGATCCTGTATAATGCTATGATATGGTTTAACTTAGGCTACGCTTTGGAGATAACCTACATAGCCGGTGTTATCCTAGCTCAGACTATGATGTTCTGGCCTATAGTATACCTTAACACCTTAGCTGCACTCCTACAAGTAGATCCGAGCCTCGAAGAGCAGGCTGAGAACATGGGGGCTAGGGGGTTTAGGTTGTTTAGGAGCGTAACGCTACCCCTAAGCCTACCGGGGGTTGCTGCAGGTGCGGGGCTCGTATTCATATTCTCAATGGAGGATCTAGCCGCCCCCATAGCTTTTAAGGTTGATAGGGTTGTATCGAGGGAGATTGTTAGAGCTATCGTGGGTTCAAGGGATATAGAGGCTTTAAGTGTTGAGGTCGTTATACTAGCAGGCCTACTACTCGTATCCGCCCTACTCTGGTTCATAGCTGTTAAACAGTATGTTAGCTTAAGACAGTATGCTATGATCGTTAGAGGTGGTAGGTGGAAGCCTCGGGTTACGAGACCTGGGCTCCCAATGTACATTGTGATATACCTAGCTGTGTTCCCCCTCGTGGTCTTCAGCATGCTACCTCAACTTGGGGTTTTAGTGTACGCGTTCTCCGGGTCATGGCTTGGGGTTCTACCATCAGGTTTTACATTGGATCATTTCAGGGAGCTCCTAAGGGACCCTAATGTTATTAGTGGTTTAAGGAATAGTGTTATATACTCCACCATAGCTATAACGTTGATAGTTGTTATAAGCACCACTATCGCCTATGTTGTTAGCAGAGTTAGGGTTATCGGTGTGGGGGTTCTGGATTTGCTTGCAACAAGCCCTCTAGCAATACCCGGGCTCTCCATAGCTTTAGGTTTAGTCATACTATACAGTATAGGGCCTTTCAAGGGCAGCTTTTTAGACCCGTTTAGTAACCCTGCTGTTCTAATAGCCTTAGCTTATTCTGTGAGGAAGGGCCCCTTCACCACTAGAGCTGTATACGCTGGGTTGCAACAGGTCCACCAAGCGTTGGAGGAGGCGGGCATGAACATGGGAGCTAGCAGGTCTAGGGTTCTCTTCACCATAGTGTTACCGTTAATAGGGTTAAACGTCATGGCGGGGGCTATAGTGAGTTTCGTCTACTGCATGACAGAGGTTAGCACTAGTATAGTCTTGGGGGCTCTAAACCCAGCCCAAGCTCCAATAACATATGTTATATACGAGTATGTAACAGCTGGTTATGGTGGTGGAGCTTTCATACACCTGGCTGCAGCCATAGTAACTCTAATTATGGTGCTCCAGGTAATAGCTATAACCATATCAAACTATATACTTAAGTTTAGATATGCATTCCTGGGGGTTTGAGGTTGGCTGAGGTTAGATTAGAGGGTGTTAGCAAGTACTTCGGGAAGTTCAAAGCCCTGGATAGAGTGTCGTTCACCGTTGAACCCGGGGAGATATTCACGTTACTAGGGCCTAGTGGTTGTGGTAAGACTACAACACTTAGGGTCATAGCAGGGTTTGAGATACCGGAGGAGGGCAGGGTTTACATTGACGGTGTAGATGTGACGTTCAAGAAGCCATATGAGAGGAATACAGCTATGGTGTTCCAGAACTACGCCCTATGGCCCCACATGACCGTCTTCGATAACATAGCCTATGGGCTTAAGGTTAGAGGTTACAGTAGAGAGGAGATTAGGAAGAGGGTTAGCTGGGCTTTGGAGCTCCTAGGCTTAAAGGGCTTGGAGAACAGGTACCCCCTACAGCTTAGCGGTGGACAGCAGCAGAGGGTGGCCCTAGCTAGAGCTATAGTTGTCGAGCCCAAGGTGCTTCTCTTCGACGAGCCTCTAAGCAACCTAGATGCAAGGCTTAGGATTAGGGTTAGAGAGGAGATAGTATTGTTGCAGAGGAAGCTTAGGATAACAGCGATATATGTTACACACGACCAGGAGGAGGCTATGAGTATTAGCGATAGGATAGCTGTGATGGATAGAGGGCGTATAGTACAGATAGGGACACCGTGGGAGGTCTACAGCAACCCAGCTAACATATTCATAGCAACGTTCATGGGGAGGAGTAATGTACTAGAAGGGGTTGTCGTGGGGAGGGAGGCTAACGGCCTGTACATAGTGGATATTAACGGCTTAAGAGTATACGGTACATCCAGGGAGAGCTTAGGAGAAGGTGATAGAGTTAAAGTAGTCATAAGAAACGAGGATGCAGAGCTCCTAGAAGAGGATAGAACATCTCCTAATGTAGTAGAGGGGAAGGTCGTCAGAGCAAGCCTAATAGGGTTCGCCATCCAAGCAAGGCTCCTCCTAGATAATGGTGAAATCATAGCAATATACCTTAAAAACAAAACCACTATAAACGAGGGGGAGAAGCTAAGGATATACATAAGCCCTGAAGATGTGAAGATATACAAATCCCTTGAAACCGTGGAAGTTTAAAAGCAAGTTCTAGGAGCTCATACCACTACATTTTTTTACAGCAGTCAATTAGAGGTACTTAGATCTATGTAGGAAACAGTTAATAGCCTAAGCTATGTTATAGCGGGTGTGTGGTGTTGGAGGTGTGGGTGGCGTGATTCTTTCAAGGCTTACCGTGGCCTCTATAGTACTCCTCCTAGCCATACTTACCTCTTATAGTGTCATAGCTTACATCCCCGGTGTGGCTACTCTAGGAGAGCCTTACATAGTCCTCCCCTCATACCTCCTACCAGCTGTTGTTAAGCCTGGTGATGTCTTAGAGGTTAGTGTTAGAGGTGTTAGTTCTGTTGATGTTAGAGATGCCTACTTGTATGGTGTTAACGGGCGTTATAAGCTAGCCTTCGAGGGGTTTAAGGGGGACACTATTAGGGTTGACCCTGCATACTCCTTCGAAGTTGTTAAGCTATCGTTTAGAACGCCCTTAGATGTACGTAACGGTCTCTACACTATAGTTATTGAAAGCGATAAGGGTCTACTGTGGATGCCTAATAGCGTTATAGTTGATAGTGGTGGAGGGCCTCGAAGCTTCATTAGAGTTGCACAGCTAACTGATATACACTTCGGAGCTGAACAGGGAGGTTACCCTAATAACTTCAAGCACACCCGCTACGTAGCATTGCTCAACACCCTAGTTGAGAGATTTGGCGTTAACCTCGTTGTCTACACAGGGGATTTGATAGATGTTGGTACGGATATTAGATCCTATAGGGATTTCTTTAGGATTGTGAGTCAAGTTCAGGCACCTCAGCTAGCCATTACAGGTAACCATGACTGGGCTCAGGTTGATAGCACTAGATTGCTAGTGGAGAGGTTCTACGGTAGGTATGTTGTACCACTTAGGGTTTGGAGTTTCGCTTACGGAGACTTCCTATTCATAGGTATTGATACTAGGATGGAGGGCTACCCTGAGATGTGGCAACTGGACTACCTTGAGGATGTTATAGCTAGGAATACTGATAAAACGGTGGTCATTCTAATGCACCACCCCTTGTTCACAAGAGATGGTGAGTATAGGGGGAAGCCTGAGGATCTAAGAAGGAGTATCTACAGTAGTTGGCGTGATGCAGGCTGGGAGCAGGCTGTAAGACTACTTGGGATCGTGGAGAGGTACAAGAATGTTGTTGCAATCCTAGCCGGGCACGTCCACAGGGATGCTGATGCTATCTATGTGAGATCAGATGGGTCCAAGGTGTACTTTATAACAACAACCACTGCGAACCACGGCTACCCGGAAGGCTACTACTGGGGTATGAAGGTTGTAGAGATATCGAGGGGTGAGGTGAAGGTTTTAACCCCCATGGCTAGGGAGTATACGCCTACAAGTGGTAGTATGAACACTGAGAGATTCCTAGTCTTCGAGGTCGCTGATCCAAGCAACACCGCAGTATCATGGTTCTTCAACACGACTGGTTTCAAAGAGTTTAATGTAGGTAATGTCACCCTAGTATTCTACCTCAACAAGACCTCGCCCCTAGAATCTTACAAGATCTATGGTGATCAGGGGAGGATCCATGGGGTTAAAAGCTACGATATAGGGTTATACTACTTGCTCAAAGTATACGCTAACATAACAGGCTATGGTAGGATTACTGTAGCTTCATATGATGACGTGGAACCCCCACGTCTAAGGATAATGTCCATGAGCCCTAGAGAGCCTGCATTAAATAGAACCCTCGTTATAAACGTTGAGGCAACAGACACAGGATGGGGTTTGGAACGTGTAGTGGCAATCGTAAGGGTTAACGGAGCTCCTAGAGGTTTTGTGGAAGCTCAGAGGACCATGGATCCCACTCAGTTCAGGATCATAATGAGGGTAGCGGAGCCTGGTAGCTACGATGTCCTAGTACGAGCTATAGATCTTAGAGGTAACATTAGAGAGGAGAGGCTAACATTCCAGGTAGCACCACCTCTAACTGAAACACCTAGAGTAGGGACTCCAACACCGACACAAACACAGCCTACAGTGGAAACTAGAACTGAGGCTGCTGAGAAACCCACAACACCTCCGGAGACACCGTTAACAACGCCTATGGTTGAGACGAAAGCCCCAGAGGAGGCTGGTTGGGCTAGTGCTTGGATGCTGGTAGCTGTGTTGGCCTTGGTGTTGGTGGTTGTAGTTGTACTCCTACTAATTAGGAGGAGGCCGGCCCCATAATAAAAGCTTTTATAGCCCTAACTACCTCTATAATTTTTGAGTGTTTACCTGTTTAGCCTGAGGGCTTAACGATGATAGGTTTAGTTGAGTCTATCTCAGGTTACGCTAGCTTGGTGGTGGAGAGGTCTAATGCCTCGTTCTTAGCTCTAGCTATTCTAGTCTACATTTTATCCCTCCTAGTCTCAGCCTTTAGATGGCTTACAGCCTCAAGGCTCTCCTACAGCACTTTCAACATTGTTGGTGCATCCGAGTCCCTCCTCGTAGGTATATTTGTTAATAACCTACTCACATTCTACAATGTTACAGGAGAGCTTGCTAGGATAGGGTGGGCTAGTTTAAGGCTTAGAGTTGAGTCTGCTAGGCTGCTCGTAGGGGCTCTTGCTGAGAGGGCTTCGGAGCTCCCAGTAGCACTACTCTACCTTAGCCTATCCACAGGCTCCCTGTTTAAACTCTCCCTTCTAAGTCTAGCTATTACACCTAGTTTGAAGAGCTACGCATCAGGTATGTTTAAAGCTGTCAGGGACCTGGCTTCAAGCCCCTCTCGCCTAGCCCTTGTTCTACTACTCTCCCTAACAATATGGGTTCTAGATACTACCAGAATACTCCTCGTAGCCTCAGCTTTCAATGTAAGCTTAGCGTTCACCGCCGCTCTAGGCTTAACTGTTATCCACATAGCATCGAGGTTCTCCCCTACACCTGCAGGCGTGGGCGTCCTTGAGGGCGGTTTTATAGGTTACCTAAGACTACTGGGAGTTCCGCTAGGTGATGCCACCCTGATTGTTTTAGGTGAAAGGTTTGTATCAACACTTATACCCACAGTTGCTGGAGCCCTCCTAGTACTCCATAGGGGTGGTATTAGCGTTCTAAGAGCATCTATTAGAGGTGTCTCCGTTGAGGGTGGTAATGGTAACTGATAGTTTTAAACCGAAGATTGGTGGTATTGAGAGTGTCCTATGCGATCTAGCTAAGGTTATGTCGAGGTCTCATGAGGTTTACATTGTTACATCCTCTAAGACCGCTCATAGCACCTATGTCTACGAGGACGGCCTAGGGTATGTGACCGTTAGGTTGAAGTCTAGGAGGTTTAACTATAACGGTGTAACCCTTAGCCCTTCCACCGGTGTTGCTCTATACAAGCTGGTTAAGAGCTTAGACCCCGATGTAATCCACGGCCACGGGACTTTCTCAACCCTATCAATAGCAGGGGCTTTAATGGGGTCTAAGGTGGTTAAAACACCCTCTTTGGTAACAGCACACTCCTTCATAGGTAGGGATACGCCTCAGTATGTTGTTAAAGGGTTGGAGCTCGCCCTTAGAAGGGTTGATATGGTAACAGCTGTTAGCAAGGCTGTAGCTGAGGATGTTATGAGGAGGCTTAAGGTTAGTAGGGTTACTGTTACCTACAACTGCCTTCTAGCAGATGAATGGGTTAGGAGGGAGGATGAGGCCATGGATCTTGAAGGAGACCCTGTGGTATCATCTGTTATAAGGCTAACTCATAGGAAGAACCCACTGGTGCTGGTTAAGATAGCAGAAGCTCTAGCTAGGGAGGCCCCTAAAGCCAAGCTGTACATTGCAGGAGACGGGCCTCTTAGGAAGCCTCTTGAGTCTAGGGTTAAATCTAGGGGTTTAAGGAACATAGTGTTCCTAGGAGCCCTCCGTAGAAATGATGTTAAGAAACTTCTATGGTCCACAGATATATTCGTGCTCCCAAGTAGAGTAGAGGCTTTCGGCATCTCAGCCCTGGAGGCCATGGCATCCAGGGTCCCGGTAGTAGCTTTTAGGAGCGGTGGGATACCGGAGGTTGTAGTTGACGGAGTCACAGGTCTCCTAGCCAGTGGAGACGATGATCTAGCTAGGTTAACGGTAAACCTTGCATTAGACAGGGAGCTCTCCAAAAACCTGGGTCTCAACGCTGAGCTTAGAGCTAGGATGTTCGACTGCAACATAGTAGTAGGTAGGTATCTGCAACTCTACAGGTTAGTAGAGAGGATGCGTGATGAGAGAGGGTCGGGCTAGAGATCGCATACCAGGCTACAACCTCAACCCCGGCAGGGAGACTCCGTGGGCTATAGTAACCTTCGATGTCGAGATGGACGCTCCCCCCTACATGAGCGGATGGAGGGGAGTTGATGAGGGCCTCCCAGCTATACTGGAGGTACTGGATGAGAAGGGTGTTAAAGCCACATTCTTCACCTTAGGCTTACTAGCTGTTAGAAAACCCAGAGCTATTAAAGCTATCCTAGATCCAGGCCATGAGATTGGAAGCCACGGGTTTGATCATAAAAGGCTTGATAGACTACCGTTAAGGGAAGCTACCCACAACATAGGGTTGAGCTTGAAGCTTCTAAGGGACTACTATGACGTTGTTAGCTTTAGAGCCCCCAACCTGAAGCTACCTCCAAGCCTCATACCAGCTCTTAGACTTCAAGGTGTAAAGGTTGATTCGAGCATCTCATGGTATAAGCCGCCCTTCAAAATAGCCCCCCTCATAGAGTATGGTATCCTAAGGGTGCCTGCAAGCTATCCTAGTAGCGTTCTAAGACTCCCCTGGAGGATTCTCAAAACCCTGTTCAAGCCCGGGCTAGACTACGTCATACTACTACATCCATGGGAGGTTGTAGATTTAAAATGCGGTTCCAGGCCGGATCTAACCGTTGGGGTTGGAGGGAGGGTTCTAGGTAACCTTAGTGCTCTCATAGACCATCTTAGATCCCATGGTTACATGTTTAAAACTATGAGGGAGCTCCTAGCAAGCTCCTAGATCTCTCGTAGAGGTGTACTGCTATAGCTAGGTCTAATAATGAGTAGCCAACACTCTTATAAACTCTAATATCACCCCAATCGCATCGAGCTCCCTTCAACGCCTCTGAGAGCTCCACAATGCTCTCTGCTCCTATCCAGTCGTCACTCTCACTAGTAACCCCCTCTCTTGTATCTACAAGTAGGCATTTACCCCTCCTAACAAGCTCTGGTTCAAGCTCTCTTACAGGTCTTGGAGCCCCAATACTCGCTACTAAAGCACCACTTCTAACATAGGAGTTTATAACAACAGGCTCTCTACTAGTGGTAGCTGCTATAATGGTGTCGGAGGCTTCAAGTAACTCCCTAAGACTACCGGCCACCCTACCATCATAGCTTTTAGCTAAAGCTTCAGCCCTAGCCTTAGTTAAACTATACACTAGAAGCTTATCGTAACCGAAAGCCCTCCTAACAACCTCCAGGTGGTAGCGTGCCTGGACACCAGCACCTATAATGCCTAGAGCCCCACCACCATAACCCATAAGCTTTAATGCAACCAAGGTGGTGGTAGCAGTTCTCCAACCAGTAGCGGGGCCTGCATCAGCCTCTAACAGTATATCACCACTCCTAGGATCGAAGAGGAGAAGGGTACCCCTAACAAGAGGTAAACCCCTACCAGGATTCTCAGGATAGACACCTACAATCTTAACAACATAGTAGCCTAAACCGGAGGCTGGCATGACACCAAACCATGAGCCTAGGTACTCTATAGCAGTTCTAGGAGGAGGCCTAGGGGATCCCGTTAGAGCTCTCTCTATTAAATCCATAAGACTCTTAACATCAACAAGCTTATCAACATCCAGCCCGGAGAGCTTGAAAGTCATAGCTAGAAACCCTAACTTCTAGGCGTCTCGTAGAGAATATAAATGTTTACGTGGAGTAGGGTTGAACATTGTTTATAACGATGTATAACTATACATACCATAAGAATTTAAGTGTGATGCGC
>Ga0272447_1000484_pt1 | contig 30185 bp, 28 predicted proteins | sample YNPCB0133_FD_194589 | JGI IMG/M metagenome (GOLD analysis project Ga0272447, IMG submission 194589) | Hot spring microbial mat communities from Yellowstone National Park, WY, United States - YNP-CB-013-3 | ecosystem: Environmental > Aquatic > Thermal springs > Hot (42-90C) > Sediment | place... | reverse complement strand
AGGTGGGAGGGTGTGAAACAAGGGGCCGCACAGGCATGGGAGGGCCTGAAGTCCACGGCGGAGGGGGTGTGGAAGTGGCTGGATGAGCATAAGGGACTTGTGGCGGGGGGTGTGGTTGGCCTGGCTGCCGCCGTTCTGATCTTGGCGACTGGCGGCCTGGCCTTACCGGTGGTCCTGACGGCCCTGGCGGCGGGAGGAGGCGCTTTCCTGTTCGGCTGGCTCTATCAGCAATCGGGCCCCAAACCCGGTCTGCAGGGGTGGCTGGAGGCGTTTGCCCTTGCCGGCACCGGCGCAGTCATGGGCTATCTGCTTGGCCAGGGCGGGGCAATGCTCGCCGGGCTGGTAAAAGAGGCTGGTTGGACAGCCATTTGGAAGTTGTTCGTCGGCAAGGGCATCGTCGGCGGGGTTTCATCGGGAATCAGCTATGGATTGCTTACTCCTCGAGATCAGTGGTCAATCAGTGGGTTGGCCACAGCGGTCGGAGTCGGGATCATAACGGAGATGCTGGCGCAGCCGGCGGCGAAGGCGGCGGTGGTCTCCATTCTGGGAACGATTGAGGCCACGCGCCGGAAGGAGCTGACATGGCAGACTCCCCTTCGGGAATTCGGCAAATCGTTCCTTCTGGAGCAGCCCGGCAACAAGGCATATAACCGGCTCTTCGGCCGGAGCGTGGGGAAGGGCCTCGGCTGGCTTTCAGGTAAAGGGATTTCTATCTCCCCACCTAATTTCGTAATGCGGGTTGCAAACCGAGTCTCGTGGGATGTGATCAAGAGCAAACTGTTCGGGATGTAAAAAGGAGGCTAAAATGTCCAATAAATCGTTCGATCCCAAGATTTACCCTCTAAACATCGTGGGCTTTGTGATCATGGTGGCGGATCTCATCGCCCTGGGTTACTGGATGTTTGCGATCTGGAAGCCTCGGGCGATGGCTTTGATCGCAGCGGGGAAGTGGACGTGGTGGGATGAGGTGATGGAGAAGCTGATCCTGATCGGCTTCTGGGTGATCGCCTATATGGGCTACACCATCGGCGCGTTGCCCGACAACAAATGGGACTGGCGGCGGGCGGCCAAGTCGGGGCTGGAGGCGTTGATCTCCGGCGCCATCGTGGGCGCCCTCTACGCCTTGATGTCGCGGCGCTGAGCGCGCTCCTGCCTTTCCAGGCTGTTCCGGCGTGCGAGGGATCGCGAGGCCGGAGAGATCGATCTCAACACGATCGGATGGCCGAATCGTATGGGACCGTCCTGTTGGCGTGATCATGGAGCGAGAGGAGGAGGCAAAGCCATGCGGGGTCTTCAGGATGAGCGCGGCGCGGAGACGGTGGAGTTGATCGCCGGGCTTCCGCTCCTGTTCCTGTTCGTGCTGGTCGGGTGGCAGCTGCTCGCGGTGGGCTACACGGCCATGGTGGCCTCGGCCGCCGCCCGGGAGTGCGCCCGGCAGGAGGCGGTGGGCGCCAGCGGCGTCGCCGCGGCCCAGCGGGTGATCGGGGCCTGGGCCCCCGGCGCCCAGGTGCAGCCCCTCGGAGGCGGAGACGCCCGGGGATGCCGGGTGACCCTGCGGCCGCCCCAGGTGCCGTTGCCCTTCCGCCTTCATGAGCGCATCCAGCTGCCGCCGGTGGTGGTCACGGCCTGGATGCGCTGGGAGAGGAGGTCCGGATGGTGAGGGCGTGGTGGCGGGAAGAACGGGGAGCCTCGACGCTTCTGTGGATCATCCTGGGCTTCCTGCTGGTGCTCGGGGCCGCTGTGCTCTTCAACTTCGCTTTGCTCGGCTACGTCCGCCACCGCGCGGTCACCGGGGCGGACGCGGCGGCCCTGGCCGGGGCGGAGGAGATCGCCCGGTATCTGAGCACCACATGGGAACTGTGCGCCCCTGCCGGGACGCCACCCGCGGAGATCGTGAGGGAATACGACATGGCCCGCCCCCAGGCGGCGGTGTGGTCCCAGATGGGGTTCGCCCAGGCTTCCGCATATGCGGCCGCCAACGGAAGCCGCCTCGCCCACTACCGGGTGCGCTGGGGAGCCGAAACCTGGAACGTGCAGGGATATCCGCTGCGGCAGATCCTCGTGGACGCCTCCGTCCGGCGCCCCTACGAGCTGGCCGGGCCGGTGGTGGGCGGACAGCGCGGGGAGATGGGGGCCGAGGCCACCGCGGAGGTCTACCTGAGCCGCTATGAGTTCCAATCGTGGGATTGCAGCCCCAACCCTGAAACCCCCATGGTGTATTACTGGTTCCGCTTCACCTGGCGGATCCGCCTGGTGCGTTGATCCGAATCCCATTCTCAAGGAAGTGAACTACGGAAATGCGGCGCTTTGAGCTGGCATCTCCCTTCCGTCATCTTATGGCTATCCTGATCGAAGGCATGATTTTATCTGTGGCGACTGCTAGCACGTGGATAAGCATGGAATGCCAGGCCGCTGAGGGGGCCGGGTCCGATTTTCTCGCGTTGGTTTCCCCGCTTCTGTATGCGGCAGGGCTGATCCCCTGGGGAATCCAGCTGTATTTCTGGTCCCGGGGGAAGTCGATCGGGAAGTGGATTCTGGGCATGCAGGTGGTGCACGAGGATGGGCGCCCGGCCGGTTTCGGAACAATGCTGGTTCGTGAGCTGATCGGGAGGCCCTTATCTGCCGACCCGTTCTATCTGGGGTTTCTGTGGATCCTCCTCGATCGGGAGCATCAGGGCTGGCACGACAAGCCGGTACGGACCCGGGTGGTGCTGAGGCGCTCTTGAGAGGCCATCGGTCTGGCAGGTTATTCACAGACGTCCGCGTCAATCCGCCTACTTGCGCAGGGGACGGTGAAACTCCAATCCGCAAACCACAAGGCTCTTCACCGGCCCGAGGACGAACCCGCTCGGCAGGATGGGGGTGAAGCATTCTCCCCATTCTGCATCAGAGCCCGCCGCCACAACCGGTCCTTTGTGAGGAGGGGCGAATGGTTCAGCGCAACATCAGCGATTTGCAGAACCACTTTGTGGTGGAGGGCTTTTTCCTGGGTCCTGGCGGCGTTGGCCGGGCTGATGTCGAGCTTCGTCGCCGGCCTGCTCGGCCTCCCGATTGTCCGTTCCCGTCGGCGGTCATTCGGAGGCGTCCTCTCCGGGGCAGCAGCCTGCCTCCACCGGAAGCCTCCCGATTGGAGGCCCCCGGGTCGGTGCCCTGGGCGGGCTAGCCTACGGGATGGGCCTGGCCCTAGCGACCGCCTTAGGGCTGGCCACCGGAGCCCTTCAAAAGGCGCAGCAGGGATTCCTACGCCTGCCGCGTGAAGAGGCTTCCCCAGAGACGGCGGCGACTGGCTTGGCGATCAGGATCGCCCCGGTTCTCCGAATGGGTGCCATCGGGCTGCTTTTGATCTCCGCTGCCAGAGGCCAACTGGGCGGGAAGATGGTCCTCCTCACCCGCTGTTAGGAACCCTGACCTCTTAAAGGAAGTGGACGATGCGTGTCCTTGGCGTTTTGCTTGTCGCCGCTCTTCCGCTGCTAAGCGCCTGCGCGGCGGGGCAGGGTCCTTCCGCCGCGACCCGGTTTGTGGAAACGCAAGTTTCCGACGGATCCCAGATCCTCCATCCGGCGGCCTGGAGAATCTTCAACAGTGGGGATCCAACTCGGCTGGATGAGGAGATCCGTCGGCTGAAGGAGCCGTGGCGCTCCTTTGCCTTGTTCCTATCCGACCGGGCGCTGCTGATTGCCTTCTCCGAAGGAGAGGGTATGCTAGTGGTGGCCGGGAACGAGGCGATCCTGGAGCCGGTCGCCCCGGAGGAGCTGCCATCCTGGCGGGCGGACCAGGAGGCCCTCTACCGCCAGGCCCTGGACTTCACCGCCGAGTCCTTGGGGCGTTCGCCAGCAGATCTGCAGATGACGCCGGGCGAGGCCGTCTGGCGGGAGCGGCCGGGAACGGTGGGCGGGGTCCTGGAGCTGCGCTTCGCTGCCCGACGGGGAGCCGAGGGCTACGAGGGAAGCATTGCGGTTCTTCCCTTTCCGAAGCGCATCTACGTGATCTCCGCCCTCTGGAAAGGGGAGAAGGGGCAGCAGGCCTATGAGGCCCTGCTGGAGCGTTCCCGCTTTGCGCCGGAACGGGAGGGATGAGGGATGACGGAAGACGATGACCTGGCCTTCACGCTGGCGTTCTCCGGATGCGGCGCTGTTCTGTTCCTTCTCCTCATCGCGTTTGGCCTCCTGAAGACCGCTCAGCGTTTTGGAAAGGAGGGGGCCACTCCGGTTCTCGCCTTCCGCATCCCGCTTCTGCTCCGGGAGGTGGCCGGGCGGCTGTCGGAAGTCTCGGCGGAGCTCCCCGAGCTGCCCGAGGACTCCAGGGCGCTGACCGGGTTTCGGACCGAGGAGGACCTGGCGTTGCTGTATCACCCCTCCGTCATGGAGGCTCATGGCTTCGGCTGGCACTCCCAGACCGCCAGCTTTGACGGGGCAGCCTTTCTGTGGGAGGAGAATCCTGCGGAGACCACGGTTCTGTTCCTTGCGGAGCCTATCACTGGCCTCTCCCTCGCCCGATCTCTCCGCCTCGCCGCCCGTCGAGGCACTGCCCGGCGGTTGATGGAGGAGCTGCGGCGGATGACAGGCATTTCCTTCCGGGAGCTGCCCGTCGAGGACGCGGAGCGGCTCCGCGCCCGCCTGCAGGGCGAATGGCCATGGCTGGGGCGTCGGGCGCTGGCGGTCGAGCAGGCGCTGGTTCTCAGCGCCTTCCCGTTCACTCCGCTGAGCGCCCTTCAGACCATCCTGGCCGGGGCCCTCTCGAGCTTCTCCGCCCTTCTCGTGGCTGCTCTCCTAGCGGAGCCACTGCGGCAGGGCGATAACACAGGGTTCTTTATCCCGCTGATCGGGCTCCTTGGATCGGTATTCGGCGCAGCGTGGTTCCTGCATTTGTCCGCGGCCGATCTGTCGCGCCGCTGCGTGCGCTCATTTCACCTTCCTGATCCGGAGGCCCTGAGGTCCTCCCTTCGCCTTCCATGGAGGGTGGTTCCGCTGCTGGCAGCGGCGGGGCCGCTGGCGGTGTGGCTGGCAGCGCTGGGGCAGGATGGCGCGCTGTGGGGGAGCCTCCTGGACGGTCTGGCCCCGGCAACGTTGGAGATGGTATTCCTGCTTTTGTGGAGGATGCGACCGTGGGTCGATGGATCGCAGTGGGAGTGATTCTGCTCGGCGTGGCCGGTGTCGCGTGCGCTGCCGGCTTCGCCCTGGGGGTCCTGGCGGGCCCGGAGCTTGCCCGAGGGCTCCCCGTCGCCAACTTCACCCCCGAAGCGCCCACTTCTCTCTTCCGCCCATCCCCCTCGCCGGACCCCACTGCCACCCCCAGGCCCACCCCAACCGCCACGCCCACCACATCGCCGGAGGGAGCGCGGGGAGGGCTGGAGGCGTCTGCGGCCGGTCTCCCGGAGCCGCCCTCCCAGCCGGACTGGACGTTCGGGCTGGCGAAAGGCGAGGACATGGTGTCCGATCGCCCGATCTACCGGATCGGCGGGGTCCTGGAGCCGGACCGGGGGCGCCTGCGGGGGCGCCTGATCCTCACCTTCCCCTACCCGGACGGCCCTCCCCTCTCCGCCCTGTGCTTCCGGGCCTGGGCCAATGCCCCGGCCTCCGGGGGCGCCCGCTTGGATCTCGGTGAGGTCCGCATCGGAAGCCAGACCATCCGACCCGTCTGGAACGGCGACCGCACGGCCTTCACCGTGACGCTGCCGATCCCCCTGAGCCCCGGCGGCGCGGTGGAGGCCGAGATGCCCTTTACGGTCACCGTGAGGAGCGGAGCAGGCAGCTATGGTCTGATGCAGAAAACCCCCGATGGCCTCCTGGTCCTTTACTACGGCTACCCGGAGCTGGCCCGGATCCGGGACGGCCGCTGCGTCCTGGATCCGCCCTGGGGGCAAGGGGATCTGCACCAGGCGGAGATCGCCCACTTCGCCCTGCGCCTGCGGCTGCCGGAGGAGGCGGCCCTGGCCGTCGGCGGAGTCGTCGTCCGGGAGGCTCCCGGGCCCGCCGGATGGCGCGAGGTGGAAGTGATCGCCCCCTACGTCCGCAACCTGGCCATGGTCGCCGGGGAGATGCAAGAGATCGTCCGGGAGCAGGATGGCCTCCGGGTGCGGGGCTTCTTCCGCAACGCCCCGTCTTTGGAGGCCCGTCGAGCCGTGGAGGACGCGCTGGATGCTCTGGCACGGTTTGGGGAGGCCTTCGGCCCGTATCCATTCCCCGAGATGGACCTGGTGGAGGTCCCCCTGCGGGGCGGGGCCGCCGGGATGGAGGCCAGTGGCCTGATCATGATCGGCGAGGACGTCTTCGGGATGGGGGACCTGGTCAGGATGCTGGGCGGGACCTCCGGCGAACTCGACGTTCTAAGCTTCGTGGTCGCCCACGAGGTCGCTCACCAGTGGTGGTATGGGATGGTGGGCAGCGACGCCCGCCGGGAGCCCTGGCTGGACGAGGGGATGACCAACTGGTCCACGGTCTTCTGGGTGGAGCAAGCGCGAGGTCCGGAGGCGGCTCAGGCGGCCTGGGATCTCCTGGTGCTGCTGCCCTATCGGCTTCGCCTCGCGGAGGGGGATCTGCCCCTGAACCTCCCGGTGGAGGACTACTCCACGCCGGACTATGTGGCCATCGTGTATGGGAAGGGGCCGTGGATGATGGAGGTCCTGCGCCGGGAGATGGGGGAGGAGCGCTTCTTTGCCTTCCTGCGACGGTATCTGGAGCGGCACCGCTGGGGCTGGGCCACCGGGGAGTCGTGGCGGGAGACGCTGGGGGAGGTCTGGGGCAAGCAAAGGGCCGACGCGTTCTTCCAGAAGTGGGTGGCGGGGGATAGGATCACGGCAGCAGATCTCCCCCCGAGCGAGATCGGCTCCCTATTCGAAGATCCGAGCCTCGGGCCTCTGCTGCGGTTGCTCTTGGAGGCGATGATGGAGACGCAGCCATAGGGCTTCCCTGCAAAACTCGCTGCAGAGGCGCCGAAAGCGCGGAGTTCCGCAATGGACTTTCATAGGAGGCTCATTAAAGGAGGTCGGCGATGGGAAAAACGCTCTTTCTGATTCTGGCCGCGTTTGTGGGGTTGATATCTGGCTTTGTCTCCAGCCTGCTCTCCCCGCTGATCAACTGCTTCTGCTGCGGGCCGGCCGGTGGCCTGATCGTCGGGGCGGCCGCGTCCCTGATTCTGCCGCAGGTTTCCCGAGGCGAAGCCCCTCGGATCAGCGCCCTGGGGGGAGGGGCCTTCGGGGTCGGCGCTTGGATCGGGCTGGCCCTGCAAGTGCTATTGGGGATCATCACCGGAGCCACCCAGCAGGGCCAACAGGAGATCCTGCGCCTGCTGGGGGTGAATGTCTCCCCGGAGGAGGCTGCGGCCGGCCTGGTGATCGGGATCCTGATCGTCCTCTGCGTGGCCGCTCTGGGGCTGGTAGCGGTCTCGGCGGGCGCCGGCTGGCTGGGAGGAAGGCTGGTTCTGGCCGTGCGCAGCGAGGCTCGATCCTGAAAACGAGATGAGGAAGGGTAAATTCGTTTGTGGGTCATTGGCTGCGCGCGTGATCCCATCAAGGCGTTGCCTGACAACGGGCAGGACCGGCAGCAGGCAGCCCAATCGGGGATCAAAGCGGCGATCCCGTGGTGTCAGATGCGTGAATATCCTGACAGTGCCCTGAGAAAGACGGGAGGTGCGAATCCATGATCTGGAAGATTTTCCTCGCGTTGGCCGTAGGAGTCGCCCTCTGGGCCTGTGGCCCGCGACCGTCAGAGAGGCCGGCGACCCTGACCCCGACGTCCACGCCGCGTCCTTCTCCGACGCAACCGCTCCGACCGACGGCGACTCCTACTCCGAAGCCCGAAGCCCTTTCTCAGGGACGGTTCGCTGTTGGCTTCGTCAGCCCGCCCAACTACGGCCTCGTCATGGAGATCCCCGCCTTCGAGATCCAGGGGGAGCGGCTGCGGGTCTACGCCGCCTTCGCCCACCGGGGCGAGCGCAGCTCGGAGTTCTACGCCCCCCTGGAGCCCGGGAAGTCCGCCGAACTGTATGCGGGGGACAGGCGGCAGCGCCCGGTCGGGATGAGCGAGAACTTCGAGGAAGATATCTGCCCCGAATACCCCCGCATCCCCCGCAAGACCTGCTTCTGGATCGTGGGGGCCGTCGAGCGGGGCTGGTTCGAGTTCGAGATCCCGAAGGATGCCCAGCCGCCCTTCACCTTCCGCTTCCCGGGCTTCAATAAGGTGGAGCTCCAGCCCACCAGCCCCTTCTCCGGCGAAGTGTGGGGGGATCTCCCCGCAGGCCCCTTCCCGCAGGGGGAGTGGGCCTTTGAGGCGGACAACCGCTTCCGCCACTTCAGCGTCCCCGTGGACATCGTCTTCCGGCGCATCCGGGCGGACGCCGGGGGCCTGGAGGTGGAGCTGCAGATCCGCCAGCCGAAGGGGCTGCTGGTCCTCGGACAGCTGCCGGGGCCCGCGGAGATGGGGGTGGTGGACGCCGCGGGGCATCAGATGTTCCCCGTCCGCTTCCCCGAGGATCTGAAGGAGATGGCGCCGCCTCGGGAGGCCTCCCGGATCGACGTTGCTCTGCGCTATCCGCTCCCGACGGCCCGGGGACCGCTGATCTTCCGGCTGGCGGGCTGGCCCCTGGTCCGCTTCGATCCCGAAGCCGGGACGCTGGTCGAGGTCGACTGGGACGGACGGGCCTTCGTCCTGGCACCCACCCCCACGCCGTCCCCGGCGCAGATCGCCCGCGGGGAGATCGCCGCCCTGCTGGAGCAGATCGCGGGGGCGGTGGGCCGGTCTTCGGAGGCCTTCCGGGCCGCTCTGGATCCGAAGGCGGAGGCGGATCCGGACCTGCTGCAGGCTGTGGTCTCCGGCGGCGGCTGGCCGCTGCGCGCCCCGCGCCTGGAGGTGACCGGCGGGAAGTTCGAGGCGGAGGAGGCCCGGGACGTCCGCGTGGAGCTGTCCACGAGCCTGGAGGGCTTCCCGGAGGAGGAGCGCTGGCGCTACCCGGCAAAGGCCGAATTCCGCAAGACGAACGGAGCGTGGCGGATCGTCCGCTGGGAGTGGGAGAGCGTTCCGCCGTGGGCGCGCCTTCCCGGCCGCCCCTGGACCTCCGAGCACTTCACGCTGATCGCCCCTCCGGATCTCCCGGAAGGGACCGCCCGGGCGGTCCTGACGGAGCTGGAGGAGGCCTATCAGGATCTCTCCGCGCGGCTGCCGCAGGAGATCGTCCGCCCCCGGTATCTGGCGGTCTACGCCCCCGACCGCAAGACCTTCCGGGACCTGACCGGGAAGGATGCGCAGATGTTCCTGGGCGTGGCCTTCTACCGCACCGTCCCGGTGGAGGCGGACGGGGAGGTGGTGGGCTTCCGCACGGGCGAGACGATGATCGTCCTCAACGCCGAGGGGGTGAAGGGCTACCGGGCGACGGATCCCATCGGAGGGCGGGCGGCGGTGCTGCGGCACGAGCTGGTCCATGTGATCCTGGCCCCATGGACCCGACCCTGGACTCCCGGATGGCTGGTGGAGGGGGCGGCGCTGACCTACGCCGGGCAGTCCTACTGGCGGCAGCTGCGGGAGGAGATCCAGGGCCTGGGGAACATGACCTACACCACCCAGTTCGGCCACATCGGGGACATCTTCGGGACGGCGACGGCGCGCCAGTATGCCATGGCCTCGGCGATGGCGGAGTTCGTCCGGGAGCGCTATGGGGACTCCGCCTTCCTCGCCCTCTATCGGGCCTACGGCGATATCCCGGCGGATGTGGTGGAGCGGCACATGCCGATGTTCGGCATGCAGATGATGATTCAGGCCTCGATGGACGCCATCGCCAGGGAGTCCACGCCGGGCTTCCTGCAGCAGCACCTCGGGGTGGACCCCGCGGCCTTCGAGGAGGAGTTCCTGAAGTGGTGGAAAGCCAGGCGCTGAGCGGCGAAGGAACCGCGCGGGCTTGGAGGCCCCACATTCCGGAACCACCTAAAGGATTCATCGCGCGCCGGATGGGCGATCCGGGAGGCGCCTTTTTTGAGCAAAAACTCCGATTTCCTCGGTCTCTTGTTGCAGGCTGCACAATAGGCGGCGTAGGATAAAGCGCGGATCCGGCTTACCCGATTCGAGGGAGGACAGGCCGGCGCGGCGGGTGGCGTCCATCGAAAAGGCGGTTTTTGTAGGAGGGGCTTTAGCCCCGAACCTCCGTCTTCGATGACGCAGGGGTTGCGGTGAAGGCTGCTTCGTCGATCCTGAGCTCCTCAGTCCTCAAAACCCTGTAGGGAGGTGAAGCGATGGCGCGGTTCATCCGTTTAACGGTGGTGGGCCTCCTCCTCGGCGCCCTGCTGACGGCCTGCGGGGGCGGCGGCGCAGGGGGGACCAGCGGGACGGGCGGCCTGATCATGGAAATGGGGGATCTTTACTACAAGCCCGACACCCTGACCGCAAAGCCCGGCCAGACGCTGCAGATCACCCTGGATAACCGGGGCTCCCTGGAGCACAACTTCGTGCTCTACGATCTTGACGGCCAGACGGTGCTCTTCGAGAAGGACGCCATCCAGCCCGGCCAGAAGGTGAACATCTCCTTGAAGGTCCCGGAGAAGCCAGGCGCCTATGAGTATGTGTGCACGGTGCCCGGCCACAAAGAGGGCGGGATGGTCGGCACGCTCACGGTGCAGCCCTGAGGGACGAAACGCAAGCCGCCCGGCCTTTCAAGGCCGGGCGGCTTCTTTCACGCGAACAGCACGTGCTGGCGGAGGAACTCCAGGACCTCCCGATAGAAGCGGGCGATGGTCTCGGCGCGGCGCCAGCCGTGCCCTTCCCCCGGGTAAAGCCGGTAGAAGTGGGGAACCCCTCGCCGGCGCAGGGCCTCCACGATGGCCTCGGCCTGGCTCGGCGGCACGACCCGATCTTCCTCTCCCTGGAAGATGGCCACGGGATCCCGGATCCGATCCGCATGGAAGATGGGGGACCATTCCCGATAGCGCTCGGCCGCCTCGGGGAGGGGACCGACCAGGGAGTCCAGGTAGTGGGCCTCGAACTTGTGGGTCTCCGCAGCTAAGGTGAACAGGTTGGTGACGCCGAAGAGGCAGACGCCGGCCCGGAAGAACCCGGGATGGCGGATAAGGGCGTTCAGAACCGTATAGCCGCCGGCGCTGCCGCCTATGATCACCTGACGCTGGGGATCCGCCAGCCCCTGTTCGGCCAGGGCCCGGGCGCCCCCCACGGCGTCCTCCACATCCAGAAGGCCCCATTTCCCCTTCAGGGCATCCCGGTAGGAGCGCCCGTAGCCGGTGCTCCCCCGATAATTCACTTCCAGGTAAGCGAAGCCCCGCGTGGCGAAGAACTGGGCATCCGCGTTGTAGCTCATCACCCGCTGGGAGGTGGGGCCGCCGTGGATGCTGATGAGGGCCGGGGGCAGGCCCACTCCCCGCACCTCCGGCGAGGCCGGTGGGTAATACAGGCCGTGGACAGCCGTCCCGTCCGGCGCGCGCCATTGAATGGGCTGGGGGAAGGAGAGCGCCTCCGGCGGGATCCGCTCCGCGCTGGCGAACCGGTGGATGCGGAACCGGCCGTCCTCCCAGGTCACCACCCGAGGCGGGAGGACAGGGGAGGAAGCGATCATGGCCAGGGCCTCCCGGTCCGGGGCCACCGCGAGCTGTTCGAACCAGGTGTAGGGGTGGAGGTCCAGGCGCGTGATCCGTCCTTCCAGATCCACGACCTCTAAGGAAGCGATGGCGTTCTCGTTGCGGCGGTAGAAGAGGCGGTCCCCCCGCGGGCTCCACCCGTAAACCCGCAGCCCCTGAACCCAGGCCGGGGGCGCCAGGGTGGTCCCCTCCACCAGGATCCGCCGGGCGCCGGTCTCCAGGTCCATCACCACCAGCGCGTCCCATTCCCCGTCGGTGAGGATGTAGCTCAGGAAGCGGCCGTCCGGGGAGAAGGCGGGCTGGAAGACCGGGGTGGTGGCATCCCCGGCGATGACCTCCGGGGAGGAAGGGCGAGGCGGATCGCCCTCCAGGCGCGCCAGGCACAGGCGCGCGCCGTCCCAGGGCATGTTCGGGTGATCCCATTCCACCCAGGCGATGAGGGGCCGGGTGGGGTGCCAGGCCGGCTGCATGTAGAAATCCGCGCCCTCGGCGACCTTCTGGGGCCAGCGGCGTCCTTCCGCGTCCACCAGGGCCAGGAGGTCGGTCTCGCCGTCCGAATGCACGTAGAGCACCCAGCGCCCATCCGGGGAGAGGGTCGGCGAGGCGGCGTTCCCGAAGGGCGGGATGATGGGGTAGGGGAGCCCATGGGCCAGCGGGAGCCGGTAAAGCCGACCGTCCTCCCCGACGTAGATCACGAGGCCGTCGCCGGCGATGAAATCCCCGCCGCCGTATCCGATGCGGGCCCGCACCGATTCGATCTCCGTGAGATCCCGCGGCGGCCCCTCGCCCTCCCGGGCGACCAGGACGCCGCGGCCGGAGCGCTCCTCCCGCCAGATCAGAACGCGGCCGGAGCGATCCCACTGGACGTCGGTGATCCGGAGCAGGCTCGCCATCCGCTCCGGCTCCAGCGGGCTGGGCCAGAGGCCATACGGGAGAACCCGGCGCATGGCACATTCCTCCGGGTGAAGATGCTGTCATGGTAGCCTGATTGGCTCTTCCCTGATAGAGAGCCCGGGGAGGTTCTTATGGAGATGCGGACCCTTCGGGGGGGCGCAGCTCGATGGGCCGGTTGAAATCCGAGAGGGTGATCTGCCAGACCGTGGGATCCTGGGGATCGCTGTCCAGCTCCATCAGGCGAACCCGCAGGATGCGGAACGTGCGCGCCTCCACCCACAGGTCGGCGCGCAGGCGCCCGGCGATGAGGCCCAGGGACCACTCCTCCAGGGGGCCACTCAGCACCTCGCCGTGGAGGTGAAAGGCCTGGCGGCCTTCCAGGGTCTCGACCCTCACCAGCCGGAGCTCGACGCGGGCGAGCAGGGCGGGCAGGCCCTGCTCGGTGTCGAAGAAGAGCCGGGGATCGATGACCGTACCGCGCTCCGGGGGCAGCTCCTCCCAGCGCCCGATCCCCGGGAACGCCACCCAGGTCCGCTCGCCGATGCGGAGCACCCCGAGCTCGGTGACCATCCCCAGGGTGAAGACCCGGGCGGTCCCCCGCAACCTGTTCGGACGGACTACGTCTCCTTCCACCCGGCGCAGCATCATCGTGCGGGCGGCGTCCAGATAATCCGGCGCCCCCGTCCGCTCCAGAAGGAAATGGACGGTTTGGATCTCGGCCATCGCCCGGGCAGCCCGTTGCAGGATCTCCGGGGCGGAGAGGGCCGGAGTGGGGGGAGCCGGGCGACACGCGGTAATCGCCATGAGGCTGAGCCATCCGAGGAGGCCAAGCGCCTGCCCGATCCCGCGCTTCATCCTCAGGTCTCCTTCCACTCACAGAGTGCAGCCGTCCTTAGGGGAGCGCAGGCGGGGCGGGGGACGAAGGATCCCCGCCCCGCGCAGCCCGCCGAAGCCGGACGACCTGGCGCCCTTGCCTCAGGAGCCGGGAGGCGCGATCCGGATGAAGAGCACCCCCCGCTGGATCTCGGCGCCCTGCGTGGCCTCCCCGGCGATCCCGATCCCCCGGATGGGATCCAGGAAGGGGCGGGCCTTCTCCCGGAAGGTGGCGCGCTCCGCTCCGGGGATCCATCGTTCGATTTGATCCCAAAGGGCAAGGGTATCCAGGAAGAACAGGGATGAGATCTGCCGGGGCAGCTGCTCCCGGATCTCCCGGAAGCGCGGGTTCCCGGTGATGGCGCGGGCCGGCCTGTAATAGCCTTCGAAGGCGTCCGCGGGAAAGACCATTTGCACCGCCTCCGGATCCACGGTGTGGGCCAGGATGCGCTCCCCGGTGGGCGCGGTGACGATGCGGAAGGCCTGCCGGCCCCGCGTGGACTCCTCTACCCGAACGCCCATCATCGCCAGGGCGTCCTCCATGCGCTCCAGGCCCGCGCGGGCCGCCTCCGGCTGGTCGGTCCCGATCCAGAGCGAAACCCCCACCGGGATCTCCGGAGGGGTCCCCGCCGGCGCGGGAAGCGCCGCCAGGATCAGATCCCCGGTCATCCAGGCGAGGAGGTCTTCCTCCAGCCGGATCCCCAGGGCCGCTTCCATGTCCTGGAGCTGGCGGCGGGCCTCCGGGTTCCGGCGGAGGATCTCCAGGCTCTGGCGCAGGCCCTGTCCGATGCGGGCGGCCTGGAAGAAACCGAAGGCGTTCTCCGGGATCCGGCCCAGGAGCGCCTCGGAGATCGGCGGAGCGTCCAGCGAGGCGCGAAGGTCCTGGGGCACCTTCGCCCGGTCGATCACCGCGATCGACTGGAGACGGAGGCCCTGGGCTTGCAGCTCCACCGCGAAGCCGGCGCCTTCGACGGCCTGGAGGATGGAGGCCTGGGCTCCCAGCAGGGATTCGGAATCCGGCGCGCCGGGTTGCAGGCGGGGGAGGGCTTCCCGGAACAGTTTTTGCAGCTCCCGATAATCCAGATAGGCCATCATCACGCTCTGGGCGGGCAGGGCCTGAATCACTTTCCGGAAGCGGGGGGAGGCGGTGATGGATTGGCCTTGTCCGGCGGCGCGATCGGCCACCCGCTGGAAGGCCTCCTCCGTCACCGCGATCACCACGAACTCCCCGAGCCGCCCGATGGCCAGGGGAGGGCTCTGGGGCTCCTTCGAAACCAGCAGCTGGTAAGACCGACCGCGGTGGGCGCGGGCCTCCACGCGCCCGCCTTCCTTTTCGGCCAGCTGGCGCAGCCGCTCCAGGAAGGCATCCGCCTTCTGGTGATCTCGGGAGGCGATGAGCAGCGCGAGGGGCAATCGACCTTGCTCCAGGGCTTCCGGGGAGGTGGAGAAGAGGGCCAGGCCGATCTCCGGTCCGATCCACGGCGCGATGTCGGCGTCGAAGTCGATCTCGGACTCCTTTTTCAGTTGATCTTTCCATTCCTTGAGGGCGCGCTGGACCTCGGGGTTCTCCAGATAGGCGCGGCGGATGGTTTCATAGCCGGGCTGGGCCTGGAGATTGTAAGAGAGTGAGATGTAGAGGATCGCATCGTCCGGAACCATCTCCGCGGCCAGGATCTGGGGGCGTAGCCCGAGGAGGGCCAGGACCCGCTCGCGGAGGGGGGCGTAGGCCAGGGCGCCGACGGCGAGGCCCGTCACGCAGCACACCAGCGCCAGCACAGGCAAGAGCGCCAGCCACCATCGTCGGGACACGGAAACCTCCTTTCTTTAAGGGCTTAATCTTTTTCTATGCGCGAAGGGCTCTCTGGAGCGCTGGATCCGGCGGGAGCGCCTTGCCGGAGCGGGTGGAGGGCGGCGGCGGCCGGGAGGGCCAGCCCCATGGTCAGGGCGGCGAGCCCGAAGATCTCCCGCAGGATGGCCAGGGTGATGGCCGGCAGGGCGTCGGGGAGCTCCGCCAGCGTGTAGGCGGTCACCATCTGCTCGAAGCGGGAAGTCCCCCATGCGGTGAGGCCGGCCATCCCCACGCTCATGCCGATCAGGCGGAGGATGAGCAGGAGGCCGGAGACCAGGCCGCGAGCGGTGGGGGGCGCGGCGTCGAGGGCGGCGGCGCTCAACGCCGAGGCGGCCGCCCCCAGGCCCAGCCCGGCCAGGGCCATGTGCCGGAACATCCGCCCGAAAGGCTCCTCGGCCTCCCAGCGCGCGGCCAGCCCGAGGGCCAGGGCGGCGGCCAGGATCCCGATCAGAGCCGGACGGCGGTATCCCCAGCGGCTCGCCCAGCCCCCGATGAGAGCGCCCAGCGCCATCCCTCCGGTGAGCCCGCTCAGGACCTGCCCGCTGCGCAGGGCCGCGCGGCCGAGCCATTCCGCCGGGGTGGCGCCCTCGCCGCGCAGGGTGTTGATGAAGAGGGGGACCTGAACCATCGGGGTGATCAGGCCGATCCCCAGGATCAGGTTCGCCAGACCGGCCCCCACGAGGTTCCGGCGTCGGAAGAGCTCCAGAGGGAGGAAGGGGGCGCGGGCGCGGCGCTCGTAGGACAGCAAGAGCAGAAGGGCAAGGGCGCTGAGCGAAAGCCACGGCCACGCCTGCTCCGGGGCCGCCGGCGCCCGGTTTGCGAAATCCGGGAGGTCCAGGGAGCCGCCCATCCGGTCGAGGCCGATATGGAGGGCGACGAGGGCGGCGGAGAAGAGGGCGACGCCCGGGATGTCCACCGCGAGGGCGCGGGGGGCGCTCCCGAAGGCCCGGCGGCCGATCCCGGCGGCGGCCAGCGCCAGAAGGGTGAGGGGGATGTTCAGGGCGAACTGCCATTGCCAGCTCCAGCCGGCCATGGCGGCGGGCAGCCCCAGGGTGTGGTGGAGCCAGGCCCCTGCCTCCGGCCCGTAGCGGATGAGGAGCGCCCCATAGAGGGGCCCCCAGATCCAGCCCAGGGTGTCGATGGCGGCGAGCAGACCGATGGCGAAGCCGCGGCGCCCCTCCGGGAAGCGATCCCCGACGGCGGCCATGGCGATGGGGACCACCGCCCCGCCCCCGAAGGCCTGGAGGGCGCGGGCGGCGATGAGGGTGGGGAGCGCGCGGGCGGAGAGCACGAGGAGCGAGCCGGTGAGGAAAAGGGACAGGCTGAGGACGTAAAGGGGGAGGCGCCCGTAGCGATCCGAGAGCCGGCCCATCAGCGGCATCGCGGTGACATAGGCGATGAGGTAAGCGGAGACGATCCAGGCGGCATCCCGGAGGCCGGAGGGGATGGGGATCTCGAAGTCCACGATCATGCGGGGGAGCATCGTGCTGACCACCGTGAGGTCGTCCGCGGCGATGAAGACCCCGAAGGCCAGCGCCCCCAGGATCCAGTAAGGGGAGTCCCCGGGCCCCTGTCTCTTCGGGCTGTCGATCTCCCGGCTCATCGTGCCCCTCACACGATCGTGGAGGTGGAGCCTTTCTCCCGGCCCAGCACTTCGCGGCGCACGGCGTGGGGATCCTGCAGGATGTAGAGATACACCGTGTCCTTTTTCTCGTCAATCAGATCCCGGAGCTCCGCCTTCACCCGCTCCAAACGGGCGGGGGTGATCTCCCCCTCGAAGGCGGAGTTCTGCACCCAGTGGAGGTGGCGGCGCAGATACTGGCAGACCCGGGCGACGCGTTCCACTTCCACATCGTAGACGATGATCACATACATCGCCTCACCACCACGCTTTCAGTGGCTCGTAGGGTTCCATCCCCAGCAGATGTCGGACCAGTTTGTAGGCCTCCAGGCGGATGAGGGTTCGGTAGCTCACCGGGCGCTTCAGGCGGGGGTGCTGCACGGTCTCCCGCATCCGCTCCTCGAACTCCGCCACCACTTTCTTCCGCCCCTCTTCCTTCAGGTAACATAAGCCGACTTCCTCGAGGAAATCCTCCTCGCTCAAAGCGCCGCGGTTCATCAGCGTGAAGGCCATGCGATCCACCACGAGCGGCTTGAAGATCTCGGCCAGGTCGAGGGCCAGGGAGAAGCGCCCGGTGGAGGGCTCATGGAGGAAGCTGATGGCCGGGTGGAGGGGGGTGTGGTAGAGCTCGGACAGGGTGGCCGCGTAGAGGAGGCCGTTGCCGAAGGAGAGCAGGGCGTTGATCGGGTTCTCCGGCGGCCGCCGGCTGCGGCGGAATCCCTCCAGGTCCAGGATGGCCGGGAAGGCCCCGTAGTAAGCATCCCGGGCTCGTCCCTCCAGGCCCATCAGCGTCGGCACATCCGGGCAGCTTTCGATCTCCCTCAAAGCGTGCTCGATAGCGGTCAGGGGGTCCTCCACCGGCAGGCCCTGGCGCCGGTAGTAGAGCAGGTTGCGGCGCATGTGGAAGAGGGCGCCCTCCACGAAGCCGCGGGCCAGGGCGAGCCGGCGGGAGGGATCCGCGGAATGGAGGGCCTGGGCCACCACCACCCGTCCGGCGGCCCGGGTCTCCCGCGGATAGAACGAGCCCACGTAGAACCCGTAATAGTTGAACACGTGCAGGCTGACCCCGTGGCGGCCCAGGAAGCTCAGGAGGCGGGTGTTGAGGTCCAGCTCCCCCATGGCGAAGAGGGCCTCCACGTCCTCCACGGGGATGGCCTGGCGCTGGGCGTGGCCGTCGGCCTCCCATTCCAGATAGAGGGTGTTCTGGCGCCGTCGCAGGCGCCCGCTGCGGAACAGATAATACGCGCGTCCCATCGTTCCCGAAATCTGCTTCTCGAGGTGAGGCTTTCAGCGATCCGCCGCCCTTCGGCCGGTTTCCTCAGCCCAGATCGTCTCAAAGGGGCTCAGGAGATCGCGCCCCAGGCTTTCGGAGAAGGCGCGCAGCCAGCGGCGGATCTCCTCAGGGTCCACGGATTGCTTGCGCAGGATGCTCCGCACATCCTCCCAATCCCGGGGGCGGCCGGCCAGCGCCTTGTGAACGATCACGTCCTCCGGGGCTGCGAATCGAACCGGATATCCGAGAACCGGGACCACCCGGGCCCGGGCGATGGCCTCTCGTTCGTAGGGGGTCCAGGAGAAAATGAAGTCCACCCGCAGGCCACTTTCCGCATCCAGGGTGGGGAGCACCCAGGTTTGCCGGACGAAGGATCGGGGGTCTTCGATCAAGGGTTGCAGCTGCGCTTCTTGAACCACGCGCCACACCCGATCGAACTCCTCCGGCGTAGCGGCCACCGTGAGGTCGACGTCCCTCGTCAGCCGCGGCTCCCCATAAAGCAGCACGGCCTGCCCGCCGATGATCATATAGGGCAGGCCCTCTCGGTCCAACGCATGCGCCAGTTTATTCAGCAGGGAGGCGGACATCGGCGTTGATCGCTCGGGCGAGCTGGAGATCGACCTCTGATCCCTCTAACGGATCCGCGGGCGGCCAGGCATGGAGCGCGCGGGCGAGCTCCAGCATACGATCGAAGATACGAAAATGAACCTCGAGGTCCGGTGGGTTCCGGCGCTGCCATTCCGCCTCAAAGGCTTCCCAGGTCCGGCGATCTCGGATCATCCGCGATCCCTCCCGTTTCTGGGTTCGAAGCCGGGCGGGCGAGATTGGTTCTTAGGTCTTGCTTCATTTTCGCCTGATGCTGGGTTTGTGCAACGATCGGTCCTCTTCGTCGGAGATTTTGCCGCTCATCCCCAGCACAGCGGGGCGTAGGCGCAGCGGCGGCAGGCGGGCGTCCAGGGGGCGGCCGGCGGGGTGGGGAGGGCCTCGATGCGGGCGATCTCGGCGAGCGCAGCCTCCACCTCAGCCACGGCTGCGGCGTCCAGGATCACCGTCTCCCGCCGGCGCTGGCGGGGGAAGCGCAGCTCCCCGCGGAGGTGGACCCCCCGCCGGGCCAAGAAGTAGAGATAGTAGCGCAGCTGCAGGCGGGCGGCCTCGATGAAGGTGGGGGCGTGCTTGACCTCCAGGATGGTCCCTTCGCCCTCCAGGACGTCGATGGCGATGAGGTTCTCCAGGATCAGGCTCCGGCGGGGCCGGTCGCGGTAGGCGCGCTCGTGGGTGAGGCGGCCCAGGGCCACGGCCTCGGCGTCGGCCTCCAAGCGGACCTGGTGAGCGAAGAGCCAGAGCTTGCGCGGGCAGACCCGCAGGTAGTTCATCTTGAGGCCGCCGACCTTCAGGCGCTCGAAATCGTCCTCGCTCAGGCGCATGGCCTGGCGGAGGAAATCCCACAGCTCCTCTTCGCGCTCCGGGTCCATGGGCTCCTCCCCTGCCTCCCACCGGGAGCGCCGCGCGCTTGCCGCGCGGATGATGCGGAACGCCCTTTTCCAGGGTAACCTCCGTGCGCGCAACGCACATCCGGTTTTCCCCCGAACCCGCTCGGGGATCGCCCCGGGGGTCGGATCCGGCGAAGCCATGATGGGGATCCGGGGAAGACCGGAGGTCGCATCCTCAGGACCGCGTTATCCTGTCATGCGTGGTCAGGGAGGATGAGAGAGCCGTCCTTCAATACGAGGCAGCGCCCCGGATCGTTCGAAGGAGAGGGAGAGACAGGCAGCCTGTCTATCATCTTATGGGGGATTGTGTTCCATTCTCTCCTGGCCCGGATAGGGCAAGCCCGCGGCCCCCGGTAGAGGTTCCCGTGCTCGTAGGGATGGCTTTCGTCGCGGCCTTGCGCCATCGAAGAAGGGTCTTTTCCTGAACTCCACATCTTGCGTTCCGGGAGGGCAGAGATGAAGCGGGTTCAACTCATGGGGGTTCTTTTCTTGCTGGTTCTGAGTCTGGCGGCGTGTCGTCCGCGTCCGGCCCCGGGGCCGGCGACGGTCGGGCCGGCTTCGCCGACGGCGGCCCCGGCCCCGGCCGTTCCGGCTCCCACCCCAACGCCGGCGTTGCCGGGCCTGGGGGATCCTGTGCCGGCCGATGTGGAGCCGATCTCCTCCCAGAACCTCTCCCGCTTGCAGCCCATCTGGCAGACTGAGTGGCCGATGTGGAGGAATCTCTGGGCAACGCGGGAGGCCCTCATCGCCGTGAGCATATCCGGCCTGATGGTGATGTCGTCATCGGATCTTGAAACCGTGCGATTCGTTCCGCTTCCGGCGCACACTGAGTTTCCGGGCGTGATGGCGGTTCAACCCGATCATCGGGTAGCGGTGGTAGGGACGGGGGATGGCGTGCTGTATCGGATCGATTGGGCTGCCGGTGAGATCCGTGGCGAGGCCAGGATTTCCGCGACCGTCAAGGCGATGGCTTTCATAGATCCGGAAGGACGGCGCGTGGCGGTGCTGGCGGATGGGTTGCGAATCTGGGAGCCCGATGGTTCGGTGTCGTCGCCGGTCGGAGCGCTCCCGCAGAAGGATTACGAGGGGCAACTGAGCTCGGATGGCCGCTGGGCGTTGACCGTGGACGACCAGGGCCGGGGCGGATTGTATGAGGTTCCATCCGGAACACAGGCGCTGAGCTTCACGGCTCCCTTTACCAACCCGAATGCTATCGTCCTGCATCCGAATGCCCGGTATGCGGCGATCGCCGGAGAGGACGCCGTGGTCATCCTCCGTGTTGACCCCTCGCAGGGGCGGGTCGAGGAGCTTCGGCGGTTCAGCCAACCCGACGTTCGGGCGATGGGCGCCGGTCCCTTGTTGCTGGCCATCCTGTCGGAGGAAGGAGGAGGGACGCGCCTTCGGATCCTGCGCTGGGAGAGCGGGGAATCCGTGATGAACACCCTGCTGGATCTGCCGTTCGACATGGTGCATCTGGATGAGGAGGGCGGTCGGGTTTATCTGAGCGCGCTGAACCGCATGGAGGTTCGCTCGCTATCCGATGGCCGTGTGCTTGGGCAGCGTCAGCATCCGACGACGTTCTATGGGATGCCCGTGTGGGAGCAGCAGGCGATCGTGCTGGGCCCCGAGCTGCTGGTGGGAACCCCAGACGTGGCGTTGCTGGATCTCTCCGCAGGGCGGATTCGCTGGCATCGGGTCCTGAAACCGCCGGCCCGGTCCATGTGGCTGGATCCCCAAGGGCGCTGGTTGGCCGTCGCGCTGAGGGGCGGAAGCGTGGAGTTCCTGAACCTGCAAACCGGCGAATCCATCGGGCGGCTGGAGCTTCAGGGCGTTGATTGGATTGGGGTGGACGCGCAGGGTCGGGGTCTGATCGGCATTCAGAGCAACACGGTGGCGCTCTGGCCGGCGCAGGGCGCCTCTCCGATCTGGCAGCGCGCCCTTCCGGTCCCGAAGGACCTCAAGTTGATCGGCGCGGTGTCCTCCCAGTGGATCGCGATCGCGCCGGATTTTGGAGACAAGTATCAAAGCATATGGATCCTGGATCATGAGGGCAAGGTTCAGGCCACCTTGCGTGGACAGGAGGAGTTCGGGAGGATCTATAAACTTGAGTGGTCGTCTGACCATCTGGTCGCGCATCTTTCCGCCGGCTCCTCAAAGTGGCGAGTGTTTATTTTGTCGGTTCCGCAGGGGTATCGGGTGGCGGATCCACGCATCCTCTCCCCATATTCACTGACGGAGGTTCACTGGTGGCCTGATCTCAGGGTGGGCGTGATCAACAACCTGCTGGACAATCTGGAGATCTTCGGATTCAGCCAAAAGAACCTGGTGATACGCACCCTGCAGCGCGCGGAGGATATCCGTTTTGTGGGCCTCCAGAGGATGCCGCAGAGCGCGCTGCTTCTAACGGGAGCGCAGGAGGTTCAAGTCAAGCGAAGGGTAGGCGGAGTGAGGTGGTGGTTAAAGCGGGGGGGATGGTTGCAAGCCTTCGATCTCAGTCAGGAGCAAAAAATATGGGAGAGGCCAGTTCCCTTCTCTGTTTCCTGGGTGAAGTTGTCTCCTGATGGCCGATGGATCATCCTGGGAGGCGTCGATGGGCATGTGGAGGTCTGGGGCGTGCGGTGAGCTCAGGAAGGCCGGCGGGGCGGCTTTCCCGGCTGCCCCGCCGCGCTTTCCGCGGTCTGAGCCCGGCGAAGATGAGAGGGGTGGGCATCTCGTTCCCAGGGGGAAAGCGACGCCCTCTCCAATGGGACGAAGCTCCTTCATATAAGCCTGGAATTTCCCAGCAGTAAGCACTTCAAATCAAGCTTGCATCAATATCTACATCTTTAGACAGCAAGCCCAACTCCTCATCGTAAATTATATCGGCAATGAAGGCGCTGTTTTGCTTTTTCAGTAAACCCGCATTTTTGAGCATGTGGAAGGTGCCAGCCGGAACCGGCACGAGCAACTGATTGGCCAGCAAATAATGTTTCTCCTCCAGGTGCCTTGCATATTCGTCATAAAGCCTGATCGGCAACACTTGAATGGTCTGGAACAATCTGTAGAACTCCTCTTCGCCCTCGCTGAGCCTGCACAGGGGTTTCAGCATGGAGAGCACGTATTGAAATGACCGGCACGCCTGGTCGTAGCGTTCGCGTTCCCCGCTGGTCCAACCATCCCCGTAAACCTGACGTACCCATTCCGCAGCTGCTTCAACTGTAAGGGGGGTGCCATCCTTAGGGGCAACAGCGAGGGTTCGCGCTAATCGCTCCTCATCGTAAACGTAGATTACCCGGTCGCGATCGAACTGGCGAGCGACGTGAACCTCGACACCTTCAGGGTGTTCGCCGTAACGGTTCACCCGACCGAAACGCTGCAGCAAATCATCAGCGGGCGCAATTTCCGTGAAAATGGTGTCAAAACTGACATCCAGCGAAACCTCAACCACTTGTGTTGCCACAAGCGCTTGAACAAGTACATCGTTTCGCTTGCCATGTAAAGTGTCAATAATTGCTCGCTCTTTCAAGACGCGGTCTCGATGGGTGAAGCGAGAGTGAAGCAGATGAATGCCACGGAAGTGCTCTCGCAGCTGGCGGTAGATTTCCTGGGCCTGTGCTACCCGATTGGCAACGACCAGCACCCGCTTGCCATCCTGGATGGCTTCGAGGATGGCCGGGAGCATCTCTGCCAATGATTTATCGTGCCATCGCAAGATATGGCGAACTCGTTGCAGGAACTGTTGGGTCCATTCATCGCCTTCACCCCTGTCAAGCCCAAATGTCACCCCTTTTTCATCCAGTGCCTTCTGCAACAATTCTTTCAGGAAGGGCGGGAAGGTGGCGCTCATGAACAGGAAACGTCCACCCAGTTGTTTGAGGAATCGCACCATTTCGACAATTAACCCAACCACATGAGCGTCGTAGGAGTGAATTTCGTCGAAGATAAAAAGCCCGCCAACCATCTCGCTGATGCCGATCTCAAAGCGTGGAATGCCAAAAAGATACCTGAGAATCTGAAATGGTGTAGCCACTTTGATGGGTTTATGGGCGAGCCGGTTCAGTTCTGTTTGGGCCCTGGCTCGTCCGGCAGCGCTTTCATATTCGCCCGTTTCCTCAAAATACTCTCTGAAGGCGTAATCTAAAGCCCTTGCATGCAGGACGGCCACATTTTCTTTGCCGAAGAATTTCTCCAATGTGTCGGCCATTGCCTCAATACTGGCTTGATATGGGAGCAGGTAAAAGATCCGTTCCCCACCCCTGCGGTTATTCAATGCCCAGGCGATGGCGGCGACGGTTTTGCCCGAACCGGTTGGGGCTTCAAGGAAGGCATCGCCTTTGTGCTGGCTTAATTTGCATTGAAACGGTCGGAGTGGAGGGAACCGGGGCACCGGCAATTGGGAGAGAAACTGCACAACGCCGGCGCTGACGGCGTGGTCGGAAGCCATAAGCCAGCCTCGGGTCAGTAGCAGGGCGAGCAAACCCGGATCCGTCATGGAATTCTGTGCCTCGATGACCTCCTTCTGACGTTTCAGGAAGCTGGCAGGCAGGGGAATGGAATCTGGCGTTTCTGGGAATTTCAGGCTGCACAAGACGGGATGGCTTTGCCAGAACTGTCTCAACCAGTCCCAGTTCCTCTGGAGTTCACTGGCCCTGGAGCGAATTTTCTCCTGGGCCTGTCGGACAATATCCGGCAACGGTAGAGCAACCAAGCCGCAATCTTGGGCAAGCTGAGGGTCATTCAGGTCTCGATGATGGGTAAGCACCGCTATTGCTGCCCACTCAAGCGCTTCATCATCGTGCATGGTCGAAAGCAGGAGCGAAGCGGATAGAACCTCGTGCCGAAATTCCCAGCGAAACCTTTGCTCTCTCAAAGCCCGCTGAAAGCCATCCGAGGCCTTGCCCAGATCGTGGATCAACGCAGCGAGCAGTAAAGCCCTGCATATCTTTTCTGCAATTTCTTCGCCCAGCAAAAGTTTCCAATGCTCACGATAAGCATATATGACCATATGGGTGTATTCGGCAACCTGCTGCAGATGCTCCCGCAATGGAACAGGAACCTCACCCGACTTCGCCAGCGGCTCATCCACCATGTAACATCCACTCCTTGCGGTACAGGATGAGAAGGGCCCCGTCGCTTGTGTCTTTCACAAGCCATCCGCTGCCGCTTTCCAGAGATACAGGCCGGTGACAATCCACCACCCCGAACAGGTGCATCCGTGTGGGGCTCCGTTTCGGCTCGTCGGTGAAGGCGATGGGCAACCGCTGGAGCCATGCGGAGACGTTGTTCCGAGCGACAAGTTCGAAGGGGAGCAAAACCCCACCGGCTGTGCCTGAGCTGACAGGCAGCAACTCCACGGGGCTGATGGACAGCGTTCCTGCGACATCCTGCGTCCGCCCGAGCAAAAGGGCATATCTGGGTCGGCGGAAAGCAGGCCCCCACTTCGGCGGAAGGTAAAGGATCAGGCGGGGTAGGGCCAGGAATTCCCGCTGAATGATGTTGCGGGTGACGAAGCGGGCGGGCTGGTCAGGCCCGGGGCGCTCAACCGTATAGATGGCCTCCAGATCATTTGCCCTTCCTTCGTAGACGCATCGATAAGCGAGCCATTCAACCTCATCGGGCGTAACCCATCTTCCTGCTGCTGCGGAGATCAGACCGAAGATCGTGCTGAGGGGTGGAACGGGCAACGTCAGTTGATGTCCCATGGAAAAGGGGACACGGAAGGAAGCGGTGTAAGACGTTAAAACGATACGGACGCCCTGGATGGCTTCCTGTCGCTCCATCACGCTTCACCTGCCAGCCGGAGAACTTCTTTCTCCAAATCCGGGTGCATGTAAAAATTGCTCCGCTTCATGGCTTCAAGAACGGGCTTTACTTCACTCAAAACCCCCTGCTGCTTTGCGCGAACCAGCAAGCCAGCCGTGCCGATCATCCTGAGCCCCAGAGACTTTGCCCAACGGCGTGCTTTTCGATCATCCAGGATGAGCAGGCCATCCTGCTCGCTGGCCAGAGCGATGGCTTCCGCTTCCCCTTCATCTACGATAGTGGACAGCACCCGGATCAGCGCGGTGTTCCTGGGTGCGACCACAGTCAACCAATCGGGAGCTTTGCCGAATTCTTCCCGAACTCCAGGCGGAATCATAACGGGTTCGAAAAGTTCGCGAAGGATATCCAGTCGACCGATACGATCCGGTATGATGAGACGTGTGCTATCCGTCACGGCCGGCTCTTTCACTCCGGACCTCCTCCCTCAACTCCTCCAGAGAGTAGGCAACCACCGGAACGCCGTAGCGCCCCAGCAACTCCATAAAGGTCTGCTTCGAGTGGCCAGCCATTTTGGCTGCCTGTCCCAGGGTCACTTTGCCGACTTCATAAAGCTTTATAGCGAGCAGCAGTCGGGCTTCATCCTCGGACACCTCAAGGGGCAGCTCAACCTGCAGGACGCTCATCTTCAATCACCTCCCAGCAGTTCAAAGGCTTTCGGCACAAGACCTGCCGCTTTTTCCAGAGCCTGCTGCGGGGTACCGACGATTTCAATGCAATTTTTGAAGGGTTCCTGTTCTGTGAATGCCCTCAACACCTCTTCCTCATTTGCCAGCACAGTGGGTCGGTAGCCGAACACAATGGGTTTGGCGTTATCCGGTTTTAGCAAACGATCTTCGTGGTCAATAAGCACAGAAGCCAGGCGTTCCAAGTTCAGGACAGTTCTTTCGTTGTTTTCGTCCGCACCGAACAGCCGCTGGAATGGGGCGTTCCCACCGTCGACAAATCCGACCAGAACCGCCACCGGTGTGACGTCGGACAGATTCCGGGCGAGGTGGGCTCCGCCCCTGAGCCTCGCCAGCGCGCGAATGACCTGTTGCACCCGCTCGACCCGTTTTTCCGTGGGCAGCCGGTAAATTCGGCTGTTAGTCGCATCCTGTATTAACTCGCCCGCGTGGGCCTGCAGGATGTCATCGGACAGATCCCGCATTTCCCCAAGCTCGAATCGCCCTACATCCAGAAGCGAGATGGTGAAGACACCTTGGAGATAAGTGGTGTAATGCTCGGATTCAAATGGGATGATATCGGTGTCAGGCGGCAGGTTGCGTGAGAAGTGCCCGAAGTCGCTGGCGATGACATTGGGCAGAACGGAGATGAGAAGGCTGTTTTTCAAAGGTGAGATGCGCCGGTAAGTGCCCGCGGCCCCATCCACAGTTTCATCTCCCTCTTCGGTCCTGCGCCTTCCACGCGCTCGTTTGCGGGCAGCCATATAGCCGAAAAGATCGTCCTCTTCATAGGTGATGGGGTCACCCTTCGTGTAGGCGCTTTTCGCCTCACGGGTCACTTCGCTGGGCGTCCATCCGAAATCGGCGTAAAGCACCTCCCGCCACCAGCGGCGCCACGCCTGCCCTGAGACATAGGGATAGCGAAAGCGACCGATGCGGATTTGTTTGACGACGATCGCGTTTTCAACCCGTAAACCTTCCGCCTGCCCTGCGTTGTTCAGGGCCGCGCCGTTGGCTTCAATGAGCACCGCACCCGTCACAACCGGATACGTCATCATGGATTACCTCCCACAGAAGTTTCCGCTGTTTCCTCTGGAACGGCAATTTCCCCCTGCATCACTTCTTCGTCCAGCATTTGCCTCGCTCGTTCAAACAGGAATGCAAGCAGGTAATCGCGCAAAAGCCGAAGCCTCTGGGGATCGCCCAGCGGCGCGAGGAAAACGAAGTCGTTAAAACGCAACGCTCCCCTCTGGACAGCCGACAGGTAGACGCCGCGGATGCGGTCACTGGAGCGTGCCGTCTGAAGCTGCCCAACCCAGCGTGAGAGGTTGGGCAATTGTTTCGTCAGTTTTTCGCCTATGTCCTGGATACGTTTCAGCATCTCATCCGGCGTTAATTCGACGGACTCTTCCAGTTTGGGAAACTCCAGACCCTCCCTCTGGCCGTGCTGCCACTCATAGATCACTGCCAGGAGGATATCCCGGATTTCCCCGGCGGATGCATCTTCGTTAGGCGGCAGCAGGGCGTAGAACTCATCGTGCTTCAGCCACCCTTCGCGGACATAGCGGAGCAGAACGCTGTAAATTTCGCCCGCTATTACGTTTCTTAACTCCATGATACGCTTTCTGGCGTCACTAGATTGGGCGATCTCAATGCCCAGGCGCTCAAGGATGGCCAGCCTGCTTGCTGGCATTTTTCGCACCTCCTGCAGGTATAGACGATGTCCAACCCAACTGCCTAAAAGTTTGGGCGTGTCGTGTTCCAGGCATGCCCCCAGGACGCTTTCCAGATTCATCAGACGATGAGCCACCTGCTGAACGAAACCGACTCTCTCCTTTCTCGCCTGTCCCTGCAAGCTTTCTGACACTTGCAGGAGTTCCCGCCAAAATCTTTGAAAGGCTTTTGGAGAAAAGACCTGCAAACGATCAAGGAAGATGAGCAACTCATTCGGAACCGGAATGGCGCTGACATAGCCACCCCTGTTGTCATTGGAGAAGACATAAGCCGTTGTTGGGAGCGGATGTTCGTAGACCTGGCGAAGTTCGTCGGTAAACCTGTCCAGGAGTTCGCAGAGCAAGTAGAGCACCGTCCCCGCATTGCCTGCTGTTTCCCAGCGGCCGAAAAAGTCAAGGGATTCATGGGTAGCAATCCGTCGGTTGAAATACTGCCAGCCATACTGGTCGGCAATTTTCGCTGCAACAGGCAGGGCAGGGGTGTGAAGGAACCAGAGCCTGTTGTAAACACCCGTTCTCAAAACAGCCACAGGTAAAAAGCGTGTTGCCAGAGCACATAATCCACAAATTCTCAACCCGTAGGCAAATGCCGTGTAGAAATTGACAATTCCCTCAAGCAAAGGCATCCTATCCTTCCGAACAGTAACCATTGCTTCCGAAGGTCTTTGCTCCCCGCAGGCATAACAGATTTCATCGCTACTTTCGCTCTGCAGGCAAAGAACCGCTCTCTGAAAATCGGTTTGAATGGCAGCACGAAACTTTCGACGGACATTCTCTGCTTTTTCTTTTGCTGTTTTTCCTTTCCAGTTTGACGGATTCGCCAGCTCGCTGTTGGGAAAAATTTGAGACATGGCACTACGAGCGAAAGCCTTTTCTACTCCAATTCCCAGCGACTGGTCGCTGAGCAGAATCCGCTCAAGTTCACCAGCAGCCTTCCGCAAATGCTGTGGCGTTAAATCCTCAAGCCGTCTGACCTTTACAACCGCGGCAATTGCCGCTAGGCCAGCATCAACAAAAGGATGACCGGTCCAGTGAACCGTTCCCACTTCTTTCACCTCCTGTAAGGTGCATCCAGAGGGCCACTGCACACTGGAGTCAAAGATGCGAACCTCGCCTGTGACATGCGAATTATACGGGATCCACTGCGTCTTGTTGTGAGACGGGGCGACGGCCTCACAAAGCCAGGCCTGTCCGATAAGGACAACCTGATGGCCCTTGCCAACAAATTCTCGGGCAAGGTTCCAGAAACTGCTGGAGCTCTTCCGGCTGCACCGTCTCCTCGTAAGCTCAAATCCTTGCGGTCTCTCTGGGGGAGCCCGTCAAACCAACCCGGGACTTCTGCGGTTTCTCCCCGAAGGCAGGCCACGGCAGTGCCGAGCGCGCGTTCGACTTCTTCCCGATCGACGCGGCGAAGCCAGTTGCCGCCTCCCCGACAGAGGAGCACGAACGAGATCACCCACTCCCGGGCGAGCGTGACGGCTTGCACGACAAGCCCTGTCCGGAGGTAGTACTCCACGAGCCCGACCTGCCGTTCCAGGTTTTCCCGGCTAAGCGCGTCGGGTTCGGCAAAGGCGAGGGGTTCAAGCTCACACCGGATCTGCTCGGCCAGGAGAGCAAAGGGGAGGGCCCACCGCTGGAACTCATCCCGAGCTTCCTCCAGAAGCGACAAGAGTTCATGGGCCGTGCGCATGACCTCCCGGGGACGGCTCAGATGCAGGGCTCGGGAAAGCGCGCGGAGTTTCTGTCCCAGCGGTTTGAGTTTTTTCGGCGTGTCCGTGCCCCTACGACGCAGGGTTTGGTGGGTGTTGACTATCTTTTCGGCGATGAGTTCGGCGTCCCCACGCTTAAGCAGGGCCTCGGCTCCGCTCGTCCAGTCCAGAAGTTCCAAAAGGGGCGTCAAATCGAAAATGGGCGCTCGGTTATTTTCGTCCCGCGCCTCAAAAGCCCCATAGACAACGTGCGCAATCGTCACCTCCTTCGTCCGCCGAAGGTAAGCAGCGACGGCGAAAACAATCATCGGGATGGAGCGGAAGGCATGGGTGGTGTCCAGCAAGATCGTGTCTCCTTCACCTACCGCGTTGGCTACATGGTTGAAGATCTCCCACAGTTCTTGTTCAGAGCGGCCTTCGGGGATAGGGACGAACTCGACGGAATCTCCCAAGAGACCTCGTAATTGTTCTTCATAAGTTTGCTTCTCTTTGGGATCCGAAAGCACTTGCTGACATTGTGGGCACCTCTGGCCTATAGGAGGGCGATAGGTCCTTGCCCTTTCCGTCGCGAAAACGATGACCTGTATTTGTTTAGCGTCTCTGGATAGGGTATCATAGGAGGGCCATGACCACCCAGTCCACCTGTCCGAATTGCCAACAGCTTCTGGCCGAATTGGAACGCCTCCGGGCGCAGTTGGAGGAGGCGC
>Ga0272447_1000481_pt1 | contig 30319 bp, 30 predicted proteins | sample YNPCB0133_FD_194589 | JGI IMG/M metagenome (GOLD analysis project Ga0272447, IMG submission 194589) | Hot spring microbial mat communities from Yellowstone National Park, WY, United States - YNP-CB-013-3 | ecosystem: Environmental > Aquatic > Thermal springs > Hot (42-90C) > Sediment | place... | reverse complement strand
TCTTGACCAAAAGAGGCGGCTTCTCGCCGGCAGGGGCCACGAAGTCGCGGTTCTTGGGAGGATAGAAGAAGCCGTAGGCCACTGCCCCGCCTGAGGTGGGAAAGGCGATGGGTTCGGGGATCGACAAATACTCTGGATCGACTGCCACATGGCTGGAGCGGGCCACCACCTCCAGCTGTCCAGACGGCAAATGCAAGCAGACTAGGGCAGGGGCTTCGCCAGGGGAGGCGGCCAGAAAGGCAGCTTTTTCGCCGCTAACTTGGAGGTTGTGCAGCTCGGTGTAGGGCAAGGGGATCTCCTGAAGCTCTCCTGAACGGGGATCCAAAAGCGCCAGGTGGCAGAGCCCCTCTTGGCGATAGATGGCCAGGATCCGCCCGTCCCCACAAAAGCCGTAAGTGCTCAAGCCAAACACCCACTGGGGTTCTCCAAACTCGGCTTCCATAGGGCAGAGGGGAAGGGGGCCCTGGGGATCCCAGCGGTAGAGGTTCCACCAGCCGCTGCGGTCAGAAACCAAGTAAAGCTCCCCCTGCGGCGACCACTGGGGCTGGAAGATGGACTCAGCCGGGCCGCCGGCCAGTTTCTGGGGCTCTCCCAAACTGCCGTCGGGGGCAACCTCAGCCCGCCACAGCTCCGTGCCGTCCCAGGGCATCTGGGGGTGATCCCAGGTCAGCCACACCAGGGCTTGACCGTCTGGGCTGAGCCGCGGGCTGGCGTAGAAATCGTGGCCCCCGGCCAAAACCTGCTGGGCTCCGCTTTCAAGGTCAATGGCAACCAGCGTGTTTTCTGGCTCTCCCTGGCGGCTATGATCCTCGCGCACACAGAGAATGCGCCGGTGCCTCCTGTCCACCACCCCGTCGGCATAGCGGTAGGGGCCAGCTTCGGTGAGGGGCCGGATCTCCTCCCCTGGGGACAGGTAGTACAGCCGTTGATCGGCAAAGTTGCAGAAATACACCACTCCCTCAGAGACCCAGTAGGCGCCGCCACCGTACTCGTGGACTCGCGTGCGCACGTTAAAAGGCTCCGGTGTCAGCTCCTCCACCTTTCCGTTAGCCAAGCGCCGCCTCAGGACGTTGCGCCCTTTTTCCTGGGGCCGGCCCTCGATCCAGTAGAGATCCTGCCCTTCCCAGACCGGTTGTCCCAGGCGCAGGGATCCGGCTACCACCAAATCCGCGCTAATCGGGGACCGCCAGGATCCATAGCCAGCCTGTTGCACCATCTCCCCCTCCCTGCCAGCGACACGCTAGACCAAGAGCTTTATTATGGCGGACGCAAGGGATCCCTGCAAAAGAGAGTATTCTACTGCTCCCGCAGGCAGAAATCTGTCAGGATCGAGCAAGAGAGAATCTCACACCTGTGGCTGCTCCCATTCACGTCACCGCCGAGCCCTGGCTGCACACCTACAGCGAGATTATCGACGTGCGCTCGCCAGCAGAGTATGCTGAAGACCATTGGCCAGGGGCCATTAACCTGCCTGTGCTCGACGATGCGGAACGGGCGGAGGTGGGCACGCTCTACAAGCAGGTGGATCCCTTCACAGCCCGCAAGCGGGGGGCCAGCCTGGTGGCCCAGAACATCGCCCGTCACCTGCAAACCCACTTTGCTGACAAGGACCGGGACTACCACCCCCTGATCTACTGCTGGCGGGGAGGACAGCGTTCGGCCAGCTTGGCCTTGGTGTTGTCCCAGGTGGGCTGGCAAGTAACCGTCTTGCAAGGCGGGTACAAAACCTACCGCGCCTGGGTGCGTCGGCAACTACAGACCTTGCCCCAGCAATTTACCTACCGAGTGCTCTGTGGGCCAACGGGGAGCGGCAAAACCTTGTTGCTCCACTATCTCCATCAGCAGGGGGCCCAAGTCCTGGATCTGGAAGAGCTGGCCTGCCATCGGGGATCCCTTCTGGGGGCCGAGTGGGGGAAGCCCCAGCCCAGCCAGAAGAGCTTTGAAAGCCAGTTGGTCCAGGTCTTCCTCAAGTGGGATCCCGCCAAGCCAGTTTGGGTGGAGGCAGAGAGTGCCAAAGTGGGCCAACTCCACCTGCCCCCTGCCCTTTGGCAAGCCCTCACCCAAGCCGACTGCATCGAGGTGCAGTTGCCCCTAGAAGAGCGCGTGAAGGGGTTGATTGCCCACTATCCCCACTGGATAGCCCATCCCCAGGCGCTCAAGGAGAAGTTGCTGCCCCTAAAAGCCCGCTATGGCCAAGCGCGCCTGCAGCGCTGGTTTGAGCTCATCGACGCCCAAGACTGGCCGCAGTTTGTCCGGGAGCTGCTGCTGCAGCACTACGACCCCACCTACCAGCACGGCCTACAGCGGAACTTCAATCGTATTCGGGCTCGGCTTGAGCTGCCTGACCTCTCCGAGACCACCCTTAAGAAGGCTGCCACCTACCTCCTCGAGGGGCAGTTTGAGGTTGGCCTGACGGGGATCCCTGCACTTCAATCTCCCAGCCCGCCTCTAGCCTGGATATTAAGATAAGTAAAGTCAGCACCCAAAGAATTGTCTGGGCCTGAGCCTCAAGGGAGGCTTGCCGTTGGTGCAGAAGTCTCCAGGGGTGCCCCTCTAGGTTTAGCAGGAGTGCATGTGAGGAAAGTTGGGCAGCTCCAGTCAGCGCAGCGACGCAACTTGGGCGTCCTGTTCGTAGCCGGCTTGCTCTTTTGGGCTAGTTTGTCCTCGCTGCTACCCACCCTGCCCCTCTATGTCCGGGATGCCGGCGGCACTAGCCAACAGGTGGGCTTGGTGATGGGATCCTTCTCCGTTGGGCTGCTAGCCTTTCGGCCTTGGTTGGGGCGCCTGGCAGATGGCCACAGCCGTCAGATTGTGCTTCTTATCGGCATGGGGGCAGCAGCAGTGGCTCCCTTGGGGTACTGGCTTTCGGACTGGATCCCATGGGTAGCGCTGGTGCGGGCCTTCCATGGAATTAGCATTGCTGCTTTTGCCACTGCCTACGTGGCTCTGGTTGCAGATCTTGCCCCCGAGGAAAGACGCGGCGAGATCCTAAGCTTCATGAGTTTGGTCAATCCTCTGGGTATTGCCATTGGCCCCGCTTTGGGGGGCTTCTTGCAGGAACTGGCTGGCTATGGGCCCCTATTTTTCTTCGCTGCTTTGCTGGGAGGGGTGGGCTTTCTCTGTACCTGCGCCGTCCAAGAGCAGCGGCGGGGACAAGGGGGATCCCTGGCCTGCAAGGGGGCCTTCTGGAGCCTTTTGCTTCACCCAAAGGTGTGCTCCCTCACGGGAGTGATGCTGCTGGTGGGGTTGGCCTTCGGCACCCAAACAACTTTTGTGTCTCTGTTAATGCAGGAGTCTGGAGTTCCCTTGAATCCAGGTCTTTTCTACACGGCCGTGGCCTTTGCCAGCTTTGGCGTGCGCCTGCTCACGGGTCCCGCTTCCGATTGCTACGGGCGGGGGCCGTTTATCGCTCTCAGCTTGGCCACCTATGCGCTGGTTATGGGAGTGCTGCTTGTAGCCAACAGCGCTTGGACCTTTCTGGCTGCTGGGATTGGGGTGGGATCGAGCTTTGGCACCCTGATCCCGCTCATCTCTGCCCTTGTAGCGGATCGCTCTGAGCCAGCAGAGCGCGGGCGCCTGTTTAGCCTGGTGATGTGTGGGTTTGACTTGGGCGTGGGCCTGGCAGGGCCCATTCTCGGCACCCTGGCGGTTGGGTCTAGCTATCGAATCCCGTTTGGCTACGCCGCTCTCCTGGCCTTTGCCTCCTGGGTCTGTTTTGTCTGCTTCTGCAACGGTAAGCTGGTCTCCTCCCTGCGCTTTGCTTTAGGTTGGGAGCCGGATCGCTACAGGTGGCAAGACAAGTCCCCTCAGCGGGATCCCGCTAACTTTCCCTCGCCTCTTGCCCTATCCTAAGCTGAGGTGGCTGGAGAAACCCTAGCTAGATGAAAGCACGGCGTTGGCTTGCCTTCCTCGGATCCCTGCTGTTGGGCCTCTGGGGGGGAGAGGTGGAAGGCGCTTGGGCGGTAACGGTGCGGGTTCAGTTGGCTGATACCACCACTCCTTTGGTGGTGGGGGTTTCTCTGCCTGCCCGGCTGACCAATGGTCGCGGAGAGGTGTTGGCAGATCTGCCGCCCCTACGGGGGTTTTGGGCCCGCCCCAGCCGCCGGGGAGTACACCTGCACGAGGCTGTGAGCCCAGTGCTGTTCATCGAGCCGCCGGAGGGGGGTCTTGTGGCAGTCAACGGCCGTTGGTATTCCGGCAAGGTGCTCTTGATGGGCTACAACCGCGTGCAAGCCATCAATTACGTTCACCTCGAGGACTATGTGGCCAGTGTAGTGGAAGCTGAAATGGGAGCCCGCTTCTTGCCGGAGGCCCTGAAGGCGCAGGCGGTAGCTGCTCGCACTTATGTCCTCTACCACCGCAATTCCCGGCGCTGGTTTGATGTGTTTAGCGACACCCGCTCCCAGGTGTACCGCGGCCTCTCGCAGCGCTCGGCAGCCGCCCTAGAGGCAACACGGGCTACCCGCGGCGTGGTCTTGGTGTATGGAGGAAAGTTTGTCAATGCCATGTACAGCGCCAGTGCCGGAAGCCGAACTGTGGGAGTGGACGGGATCCCTTACCTGCAGAGCCTGCCGGACTTTAGTCCCTACCCCAAGTTTGGCCATGGCATCGGCATGAGCCAGTGGGGTGCCCAGGAATTGGCCCGCCGGGGCTGGAGCTACCGCCAAATTTTGGCCTACTACTACCCAGGCGTTAGACTTGCCCGCTTGCCAGACTAAGACGTTCCTTGAGGTCTTTTGAGGGAAGGGGGGAAATGCCGCAGAATAGGGATGGCTATCCCCGCTTAAGTTTGCTTGCGCACCTCACTATGAACGAAACGACTTCCTACGATCCAGCCACAGCGGCCCCTGCTGGGGATCCTGCTGCTCCCAAAACTGCCGCGGGCTCTGAAAAGGGATCCCTTGGCCGCCGTCTCCGCCAATTGCTGGGCATGAAGGGGGCGGAGGTAGAGTCTCGCTCCATCTGGCAAGTCCACCTGCAACTGATGAAGCCGGTTACCTGGATCCCGCTGATGTGGGGCTTGATCCCAGGAGCGGCTTCCTCTGGCCACTTCACCTGGACTTGGGAGAACGTGGCGCTAGTCTTGGCGGGCATGGTCCTAGCCGGCCCTCTGATGGCAGGTTACACACAAACTCTGAACGAGTACTATGACCGCGACATCGACGCCATCAACGAGCCCTACCGCCCCATCCCTTCCGGGGCCATTTCCCTGCGGCGGGTGGTCATCCAAATCTGGGTGCTGCTGATCCTGGGACTGGCGCTGGCCTATGCCCTCGACTGGTATACTGGCCACCCCTTCCCGGTGATTACCAGCATTGCCCTGGGGGGAGCCTTGCTGGCCTACATCTACTCGGCGCCGCCCCTGAAGCTGAAGCGCAACGGCTGGCTGGGCAACTACGCCCTGGGCGCTAGTTACATCGCCCTGCCCTGGTGGACGGGCCACGCTCTATTTGGCGAGCTGAACTGGACGGTCTGCAGCCTAACCCTCCTCTACAGCTTGGCGGGCCTGGGGATTGCCGTGGTCAATGATTTCAAGAGCATGGAAGGAGATCGGCAGTTTGGCCTGGCCTCGCTGCCAGTGATGTTTGGCGCCATGGGGGCGGCCTGGATCGCGGCGCTGATGATCGACCTGTTTCAGCTTGGCATGGCCGCGTTTTTGCTGGGAGCTGGTCTAAAGCTCTACGCTGCGATTTTGGTGCTGCTCATTCTCCCCCAGATCACCTTCCAAGACATGTACCTGCTGCGGGATCCGCTGAAGAACGACGTGAAATACCAGGCCAGCGCTCAGCCTTTTTTGGTGTTGGGCATGCTGGTGGTGGGACTGGCGTTGGGCCGCTCAGGGCTATGGTAGTCAAGCTAAGGTGCCCATTCTGGCAACCGAGGTGACGGTTTCTGCCCTAGATTGCCCCCGCTGTCTGGGCCAAGATCAAGCCAGGGATCCCGCTGGGATGAACAGTGGGATGGCCTCGGGCCAAAGGAGGTGTTCGATGAAACTGTTTCTTCCCCTCCAACTTAGCCTGAGCCTGGCTTTGCTCTTGGGGACTGGCGCTCCTGCCCAGGCGCAGCGGATGGTCATCGACGAGCGTGGGATTGTTGTCGAACCCAGCCCAGGTGGCCTGCTCATTCCCAACCAGCCGCTTTTTGCTCCGATCCCGACCGGGGGAGCTCCTTTTTCCATCGATGCAGAGGGCCAAGTGGTCTCTGCCCCTGGCTATCGCTGCAGCGCCGCTACTGCTGCCGACAACTCTCCCATCCTCTGCCGATCCCAGTTCAACCCTAGCGAGGTGGTAGTGTACGAGCGGGATGGCCGCCCCAACACCCTCTTTGCCGACAACGTGATCCGGCCCACCGGCAGCGGCCTGCGGATTCTGCCCAACCCTGGGCCAGGGCAGTCCTCCGGCAGTGGCCTACGCATTATCCTCAACTAAGAGGCGAGGAGCGCCCAGCCCGTCTTGCTTCCAGTTCCTGCAGGATCTGCCGATGGCGCTGCCGGGTAATGGGGTAAAGCCACACTAGACAAATGCCGCCAATCAAAGCCACTGCCGGCAGGGGGCCGATGGCGAGGCGGATGGCCAGCAAGGCTGATTCGGGCTGGGAAGGCAGAGGCTCTCCAGCTACCGAAGGGATAAAGCCAGCCCAATCTAGAACTTTCCCCAGGAAAAACAGCCCCAGCCCCAGGCCTACCTTTTGCAGGAACACCATCAAGGCATAGAAGATCCCTTCCCGCCGCTCCCCGGTTTGCAGCTCGTCCAGGTCAATGACATCTGGCAACATCGACCAGGGGCCAAGGTAGGCCGTGGCTGAAACCCCCGCTCCTGCCAACAACGCCAGCGCAATCATGAGCCGCTTCTGGCCGGGCTGTAGGAAGAACAGGCCTGCCTGCGCGATCAACCAGAACCCCGCCCCGATCAGGTACATGGCGCGCTTGCCTAGCCGGGCGCTCAGTCGCGTCCAGGCAAACAGGGTCAGCACGGCAACGCTCTGAACCGCCAGCACCACCAGGGAAATCCACACCTCGGGCAAGTCCATCCAGAAAACGATGAAGTAGGGGATGATGGTGGCCGTAAACTGAAATGCCAGCCAGGAACACAGGTAGATGCCGCTTACAAATAGATAGGGGCGGTTGCTGAGGGCCACCCCCAACTGCTGGAGCAAAGGCAGCGGATCCCGCCAGGACTGATGCCGTTCCCGCACCCCCCAAAAGCAAAGCACTAGAGGCAGAGTGGAGATCACCCCAAAACAGCTCCCTGCCAGCAAATGCCCACTAGCTCGATCCGGCAGCAGGTTAACCAAGAGGGGAAAGGTGGCCACTGCAACCATGCTGCCCCCCACCGAGAAAGCAAAGCGGAATTGGTTAAGCTGGGTGCGCTCGTCGTAATCCTGGGTCAGCTCCGCCGTCAGGGAGGCATAGGGGATGTTGGCAGCCGAGTAGAAGGCGTTAAACAGCAGCGACACCGCCAGGTAGTAGGCAAACAGAAGCCCAGTTCGACCAGGAAAAGGGATCCACCACTGCGCTACAAAGGTTAGGCCAAAAGGGATGGCCGAAAACAGGAGCCAGGGGCGGCGGCGACCCCAACGGCTGCGAGTGCGGTCGCTGAGGAGGCCGATGATGGGATCGTTGATGGCATCCCAAAAGCGGGTGAGGGCGGAGATGCTGCCGGCCAAGCCTGCTGCCATGCCGACGGTGTTGGTGAGAAAGGGCAGCAGGAAAAAAATGAGGATACTGGCCGTCATGCCCGTGCCCAGATCCCCCACCCCGTAGGCCAGCTTTGTCTGCAGGCTGAGTTGTTGTCTGGTCATCATCCCCCCTGGAATGCCAGGATTCCAGTGTAGGGGGTATGGGGACCCTTTAAAGCTCAGGGTCTTCTCCCAACTCTCGGAGCCGCTGGGCCAGTCGCTCGGCTCGGGAGCGTTCTAGGTCTGCCCGCTGCCGCTCCATTTCTGCTCTCTGCCGTTCCAACTCTGCCCGTTGCCGCTCTAACTCTGCTGCCGTGGGCAACAGTCGCCCTGCCCTATCGTACCAGCGCACCCAAAAGCGTTCTCGCCCCTCGTAGGATCCCCACCACCGACCGATGCTCAAGTCCAAATCGGGCAACAGAATTGGGGGATGTTCCCCAGCGCCTGAGCCGGGGAGCAGCTCATAGTGTCCGCCTTGGAGCTGATAAACGTTCAACTCACTGGTCTCTAGCTCGAAGGTGACGTAGTAAGGGATCCGCAGCCGCCTTTCATAGAGCTGGAACTTGGCCTGTCCGGGTTTTTCTTCCCCCAGGTCGTTGCAAATGATCTCCAAGATGAGGACAGGCAAGATATTCCCTTCATCCCAAACCACATAGCTTTTGCGGGCAGTGCCATCCCGCCAACGAGGAACCCCCAGCACTAGAAACAAATCTGGAACAACGACCTGCCGGGGTAGGGCGTAGTAAAGGCCCATATTGCAAGCCACAAAAAAGTCTTGCCGGTCTGACCAGTGCAGCAGCAGCGGTTCCCGCAGCAGGGGGTATTGGCGGCCTTGATCCTCGTTGTCCAAGGGAGTGTCGTCTGTGTCGGGCAGGTCGTGCTGGGTGGGCCAGCGATAAGGGGTAACGGTCATGGTCAGGCGGAAGCAGTACACCTCCACTCTAGCAATGGGTCAGGCCTGCATCTGGCTCATCGCCTCCAGATCCAGTACCTTGGCCACTTCTTCCGGGCTCATCAAGTTGCGCTCCAACAGGATCTGGCGGATGGGCTTCCCGGTCTCCAGGGAGATCTTGGCCACCTCTGCCGCCTGCAGGTAGCCAATGTAGGGATTGAGGGCAGTCACCAAAGCCAGGGTTCCCTCGGCATAGCTGCGACAGCGATCTGCCTGGGCCTTGATGCCGCGGACGCAGCGCTCAGTAAAGACGCGCAGGCTGTTGTTGAGGATCTGCAAGCTATGCAGGAGGTTATAGGCAATCAGCGGCATCATCACGTTGAGCTCAAATTGCCCTGCCTGAGCTGCCAAGGTGATGGCGGTGTCTAGCCCGATTACCTGAAAGCAGACCATGTTCAGCATCTCAGCTATCACCGGGTTGTACTTGCCAGGCATGATGGAGGAGCCAGGCTGCACGGGTGGCAGTTGGATCTCTTTGAGGCCAGTTTTGGGGCCAGAGTCCATCAGGCGTAGGTCGTTGGCCACTTTGATGCCGTCTTGGGCCAGGTTGCGCAGGGATCCCGACAGGTGCACAAAGGGAGCCATGCTCTGCATAGCCGCCATGGGATGGGGAGCCGGTGTGAGGGGCAACTGGGTGTACTCTGCCAGCCGCTGCACCACCTTCTGCCGGTACTGGGGGTGGGTGTTGAGGCCGGTGCCCACGGCGCTTCCCCCTAGCCCCAAGCTGCACAGGGCTTGGCTGGCCTCCTCGATCCACTGACGATGTTGGGCAAAGATGGCTGCGTAGGCGCCGAAGCTGTCGCCCAGCCGCACCGGCACCGCATCCTGCAAATGGGTGCGGCCCGCCTTGAGGATGTCGCGAAACTCCTGGGCCTTTTGCTCCAGCGCCGCCACCAGGTTGTCCAGCGTGCCCAAAAGATCCCGCCGCACCCGCAGCAGGGCTGCCAGGCGAATGGCGGTGGGAATGACATCGTTGGTGGATTGGCCGTAGTTGACATGGTCGTTGGGGCTGACCCGCTCGTACTTGCCCTTGGGCTCCCCTAGGATCTCCAAAGCCCGGTTGGCCAGCACCTCGTTGACGTTCATGTGGTGGGAGGTGCCTGCCCCGGCCTGGTACACATCCACCACAAACTGATCCCGCAGGGATCCCTGCAGGATCTCATCGGCTGCTTGAACAATGGCCCTGGCCACCTCCACTGGAATGCAGCCTAGCTCGCCGTTGACCTCCGCCGCCGCCTTTTTAATCAGCACGCAGGCTTCCACGTACTCTGGCAGCGGCTTGAGGCCGCTGATGGGAAAATTCTCCAGGGCGCGGGCCGTTTGAATGCCGTAGTACACCGACTGGGGCAGTTGCCACTCCCCCATCGAGTCTCGTTCGCTGCGCACCTGTGAAGGCATGGCCATTTGGCTGGCTTAGCTGGCGGGGTTGGATCCCTTTTCCTGCAAAGCAGCCAACTGCTGGCTGAGGCGCTCGTTGTTTTCCGCCAGGACCAGCACCATGGCTGCACAGGCCAAGTGAACTGCCGCCCGAAACTCTGCCGAAGTCTTATACTGGGCCAACGCCTCGCTGTCGCCTTCGCGGGGGCTGAGGATCAGTTGGACGGACTTTTGAGCCAGCTCTTTCAGTTCTCGTTCCGTTAAACCCAGTTGCACCGCTTTTGCCCTCCCTGTAAACTAGAAGGCTAACTTTGCCCCACCCTCTTTGCCAGCAGGGCTGCCACCTGGCTATCCTACCGCAGTTGTTACCCCAATCCAGCAGTATTTTTCCCGTGGGCAAGCCCAAAGCTTCTAGAAAGAAACAGGAAATACCGGCTAGTATAAGTGCAGAAGCTTCTGCCGTTCTGGCCAATAACAGGGTTTTTTGCCCATTGGCCGGCAGCGGCGCAAAGTAAACTAAATTCTGTTGTTCGTTCAGAGAGAGGAGAACTTGTCCGTCGAACGTCCACTTGACCCCTCTTCCCCCAAGCAGCGCGCAGAGCTGCCCGCTATCAACGAGCGGATTCGCTTCCCCAAAATCCGTCTCATCGATACCGATGGCACCCAGCTGGGGATCATGAGTCCTCAGGAAGCGCTGCGCATAGCAGAGGAAAAGGATCTGGACTTGGTCTTGGTGAGTGACAAAGCGGATCCTCCTGTCTGCCGCATTATGGACTACGGCAAGTTCAAGTTTGAGAAAGAGAAAAAAGAACGGGAGGCCCGCAAAAAACAACACACTGCCGAGATCAAGGAAGTGAAGTTTCGCTACAACATCGGCGAGCACGACTACCACGTGCGCCTGCGGAGTGCCCAACAGTTCCTGGGGGAGGGAGACAAGGTGAAGGCTACGGTAATGTTCCGTGGCCGCGAGGCACAGCACGCCGAGCTGGGGGAAGAGTTACTGCACCGCTTGTTCAGAGACTTACAAGAGGTGGCGGAAATGCAGCAGCCTCCCCAGAAGGAGGGTCGGAACATTACGATGATCCTTGCTCCTAAAGCTGCTCCTAAAAAATCAACCTGAGGAGGGATCTTGCCCATGCCCCTTGCTGTTGGGGATCCTGCCCCGGAGTTTACCCTGCCGGATGCCGAGGGTAGGCCGATTAGCCTCAGCCAACTGCGGGGCCAGCGGGTGGTGCTCTACTTCTACCCACGGGACAACACTCCCGGCTGCACCAAAGAAGCCTGCGGCTTTCGGGACACCTATGCCGACTATCGAGCCCACGGGATTCAGATCCTGGGGGTGAGCCCCGACGATGCCCGCTCCCACCAAAAGTTTGCCCAGAAGCTGCAACTGCCCTTTCCGTTGTTGGTGGATGAGGGGGCTAAGGTGGCCACTGCCTACGGGGTCTACGGCCCGAAAAAGTTCATGGGCAAAGTCTACAACGGCGTCCACCGCACCACCTTCGTTATCGACCCGGAGGGGAAGATCGAGGCCGTTATCACTAAGGTCAAGGTGGAAACCCACGCGGCAGAACTGCTCAAGCAGCTAACCGGCTCCTAGCCTTTGGAGCTGGGTAGAGTTGCTGCTGGTGGATCCCGCCCCAAGCAAGGAAAGCGATTCCCCTTGGGCTAGAGCTGTGTCCCGGCGCACCCGCACCACCAAGTCAATCCACGACAGCTACCAGATCCTAGGCTTGGCTGGACAAGGACAGTATGGGCGAGTCTTCTGCGCCCGGCCCCGCCAAGGAGGGAAGCTGGTGGCTCTCAAGGAGCTGCCGCTGGAGCGCTTTCCCACCCCTAACCTATTGCGGGAGCTGCGCTATCTGTTGACGTTAAACCACCCCAACATCACCCGCTGTTACGCCCTGGAACATGCCCGCGAGGGGCGCTATCTGGTGTTGGAGTACTGCGAGGGAGGTACCCTGCGGGAGCTGATCAACCAGGTGGAGCAGGGGCTGTGGCTGCCCGTCAAGCTGGTTTTGGGCTTTGTGGATCAGATCCTGGCCGGCCTAGACCATGCCCATGGGCAGGGAGTCATTCACTGCGATGTAAAGCCCGAGAACATTTTGCTTAAGCCCACGCCCCAGGGCTGGCAACTGAAGTTGACCGATTTTGGCATTGCCCGCCAGCCGCAGCCAGTTCCTCGGGAGAGCGCTGCTACCGGCTCACCGGCCTACATGGCTCCCGAGCGGTTCTACGGTCAGTTTAGCCCTGCCTCGGATCTCTATGCGGTGGGAATCATCCTGCTGGAGCTGTTGACGGGCCGGCGGCCCTTTTCCGGATCTCCCCCCCAGTTGATGCACGCCCACCTCAACCAGCGGTTGGTCTGTCCGGAGGGGATCCCGGCGCCTTTGCAGGAGGTGCTAGAGGTGGCTTTGCGCAAGCTGCCCCTGCGGCGGTTCCGCACAGCAGCGCAGATGCGTTCGGCCCTGGCGGCGGTTGCCCAGAAGTGGCAAGAGCCAGCTGCCTGTTGGGTTGGCCCGCGCCTGCTGCGCCAGTCCCCCCCCGGGGCTCAGGTTTGGGATCTGCCAGCCAACGGCGGCTTGCAGAAGTTTTATGTCTGTGAGGATCCCAGCGGCTGCCGTTCCCCCCTGCTGCTGCGAGTTACCCCCCAGAGCTTAGAGTGGCTGGAACTCCAGACCCTTGCCCTGGGGGCGCCGCCGCTGGCCTGTTTTCCCTTGGCCGAGCCCCTGCAGGAGGTGGTGTTCCTGGGGACTTTTCCAGAAGCCCTGGCTGTTTCCAAAAGTAGCCTTCTGCACCTCAGTCCCACCCGCATCCGCACCCTCCTGAGTTTTGAGGAGAGGTGGCAAGCCACCTGGCTAGAGGAGCGCCAGGAGCTCATCTGGGCCACTGCCAAGGAAATTGGGGCAGTGCAATGGCTGCCAACTGGGCCAACTGCAGCTCAACCTTTTCCCGAGTTCCACTGCTACTTCCGCTGGCCTTGGCAGGTGCCAACGGGATCCCTGCCCCGTTTACTGGCCCTCTCGGAGCAGCTGGTGCTGCTGGTAGGGCGGGGACGGCAATGGGTGGACATGAGCGTGTTGCCCTATCCAGGAGTTGGGCAGACGGGAGTGCAGCCGCTTTGCTATCGCCTGCCGCTAGATCCCCGAGGGGAGGTGCTCAGCTTGGGAGAACGGCTGCTATTCGCCCCCAGCGAGGGCGGAAGACAGGGCGGCTGCCCCCACCTTGGCGTAGTCCAGCTCAACCCGCTGCGCCTGCGCCGCTGGTTTTTAAAAGGGTGGCCTGTCCAGATGGCCAAGGCCCCTTGGGGCGTGCTGCTGCTGTGTCAGGAGGGGGAGGGGTTCTTGTCCCTCTGGCTGTACAGCAAGGGGGGGGATCCCTTGGCCCAGGTGGCCGTGCCCGCCGCCTCCAGAGTGTTGCAGGTGGGAAAAAAGGGACGGGTCTGGCTGCAGGTGCCCAAGGCCGGGGAGCTGCAGCGCTTTGAGCTGTGGCAATTGGATTTCAACCAGGTGCCAGGGGAGGGCCATGCTGCCCGAGTAATTCCCTTGGACTAACTTGGCCCAGGGAAAGTCCTTAAAATCGTACTCTAACCTGGCCTCGGCGTGGCCAGCTGCCGCCCTTTGGGATTCCAGTGGATCTTTGCCCTGCTTTCTGGTAGTGGTTGCGGAGGAAGCTTTGCCATGAGTCAGCATTTGCCTGAACCCTCCCCCAGCGGGTTGCTGGAGCAGCTGCGGCGCAGGGAGGGGGGGTGGTTGGACTGGGCCAAGGCCTGCCAAAGCTTGCAGCACCAGAAAATGACCCCCCAGGCCATCTTTGAGGCCACGGGGCTTGAGCCTGCCCAGCAAAACCAGATGGTTGTTGCCGCCCAGGTCTACGAGGGAATGGCCAAGGCAGGCGCCAGCGCGGCCCTCTTGGAGCACTTTGCCCAGCGAGGTAGCGACATCCTCTACGAGCTGCGCATCCTCTCCCCCAAGGATCGCATCCGGGTAGCGGAGCTGGTGGTCAGCCGCAACCTAGGTGCCGGGGAGGCCCACGAGATTGCTCGGGCTGTGAAAAGCTATGCCCAACTGCAGCAGCTTCCGGAAGGGTTTACGGATCACCCCGGCGATGCGGTGGCCTATCAAGCCTGGAAGACTGCCCAGCAAAGCCGCGATCTGCAGGAGCGGACACGGGCCATTGGCCGGGCTCTCCAGTATGTCCACAGCGAAACCGCCCGCCGCCAGATCGAGCAGCTCCTGACGACGCTGGCTCTCGGCTCCCGGCGCAAGCTCTTGCCCAGGCTGTCGGTATTTCGCCCGGAAGAGGAGTTGCCTCGCTTGTTGCCCGTGGCCGGATCCCTGCCGCTAGCCACCGCCACTTGGGAAGGGATCCCTCCTGCTGCACCGCAGGGGCCTTTTGGCTGGGTCAGCAGTGCCGCTGGACAGATGTGGATAGCTTTGCCCGCTTGGCCAGCCCTTCAGAGGGCCGCTGATCCCGTGGCCCTGCAGGTGGAAAATCAACTCCTGGGATCCCTCTTGGACCAGCCGGTGGCCGCTGAGGAGGAGCGGGATCCCGTCCTGCTAGTGGTCGATCGCGCCGTTCGCACCTGGGAAGGGAGAGCGGGGGTTTTTCTAGTGGATCGGGAGGGATGGCTCTCCCTGGAGTGGATCGACGAGGACTTGCCCCCCTCTCCCCTCTTGGGTCAAGTGCTAATGGCCATACGCCCGCCCCGCATCTTCGATGAGGAGGTGGCCCAAGATCCCTGGCAGCTAGAGGAGTAAGCAGCGGCTCTTTTCACGCGGCCGCTAAGAGGGGCCCTTCAAGGGCCGGTGTAAAGCCACAGGGGCAAGCCAGAAGTACTGACCTCAAAGTGCAACCGTTCCAGGGCCTCTGCGACGGGCAGGAAGCGGGCCCACCCCCTGCGCCGGGGCAGCAGATCGTAGAACTTGGCCTCTGGTGGCAGCCCTGCGAGTTCAGCCGCCCAGAGGCGAGCATCTTCTTCCGTTCCCAAGCGATCAACTACTCCCAAGTGCAGCGCTTGCTCGCCACTGAAAATGCGGCCATCGGCAAAGGTTTTGACCACGTTCACGCTCAGCCGTCGCGCCGCTGCAACGGTGTGCACGAACTGGCTGTAGGTGATGTCGATCAGCTCCTGGAGGATGTTGCGCTCTTCGGGAGTCAGCTCGCGATCGAAGGAGAGGATATCTTTGTAGGGGCCGGACTTAATTACCTTAAAGGAGATCCCAATTTTGTCTAGCAGCTTTTCAAGGTTGTTGCCGCGAATGATGACACCAATGCTGCCAGTGATGGTGCCAGGGTTGCTGACAATTTTTTCCGCTCCCATGGCAATGTAAACTCCCCCCGAGGCTGCGATGTTGCCAAAGCTAGCCACAATGGGGATACCTTTTCGATCCCGCAGGCGCACAAGGGCGCTGTAGATTTCCTGCGAGTCCGCCACCGTCCCGCCAGGACTGTCGATGCGCAGCACCAGGGCAGGGATCTGTTTTTCTTCCACCTCTTTCAAGGCTTTGAGAACCCGCTCCCGGGTTTTGCTATCGATAACTCCCGCCACCTCAATGCGGCCAATTTGCCGACGTAAACCACCCGAGAACCATTGCTTCAGCATAGTAAAGAACGGCACAAAAATAAGCCCATATCTCCTATCATGGAAGGTGCTTGGTGGCTGGGTCAACCAACTGGATTAGACATTGCCATACACCGGGATTGCTGCCCCTCTGAGATCGCGGGCTGCTTCCGAGACCAAAAAGGCAATCACCTGCCCAATCGACTCCGGCTTCACCCACAGCTCTGCCTGCTCAGATCCCATGGCGGCGCGATTGGCGGGGGTGTCGATGATGCTGGGCAGGATGACGTTGGCGGTGATGTCGGTGCCTCTGGTCTCGGCGGCAATGGTGCGGGTGAGGGCCACTACCCCGGCTTTGGAGGCGCAGTAGGCCGCCAGCTGAGATCCCGGTTCTACTGCCCCTCGGGAGGCTATCGTTACGATTCGTCCATAACCCTGTTGCCACATCTTGCGCAGGCTGTGCTTGCAGGCCAAAAAAGTGGTGGTGAGATTGAGGTCGAAGTCGCGCCGCCAAGCTTCTAGGCTGTACTCGTGGGTGGGGCCCATGGCAAAGCCGCCCACCAGGTGCACCAAGCCATCGACGCGGGGCAGATCGTCAATGAGCCGGGCCACAGCCGCTTCGTCGAGCAAGTCCACCTGCACAAAGCGCACCCGATCCAGGCTATTGGCTGGCAGGCGCTGCCGCAAAGCAGCCAGCTCCTCTTCTTGGCGGTAGGTCAAGGTCAACGCTGCCCCTGTGTCCAGGAGCACAGGGGTTACTCCCAGCCCCAGCCCACCGGTACCTCCAGTAACAAGGATCTGTTTGCCCTGGTTGTTGAGCATAGGTTGTTCTGGGCGAGAACTCCCTCTCACCCTACCGCGGTTTTCCCTTGCCGGAAACGGCAGCCATCCTAGGCATCTGCTCCAGCAGTAGATTGCTCAGGGCCAGCCAATCGCCCAGATCCAGCTCTTCGGCGCGCGCCGTGGGGCTGAGGCGGAGTTGGGCCAGAGCGGCGGCCACGGTCTCGCGATCCACGAGCCCTCTTAGAGCGTTGACAAGTTGCTTGCGGCGGGCAGAGAAGCCCTGGCAAACCAGTTGGGAGAACCAGCGGGGATCGTGGGCGGGGGTGGGGGCAGGGCGGGGAGTGAGGCGAACCACTGCTGACTCCACTTGGGGAGGAGGCTGGAAGGCGCTGGGGGGCACGCGACAGATGAGCTCGCACTCAGCTAGGTAACGCACCCGCACACTCAAAGCGCCGTAGGCTTTGCTGCCGGGGCTGGCCTGCAGGCGCTCAGCCAGCTCTTTTTGCACCATCAAGACGATGCGCTCAAACTGCCTCACCGGCTGGGCTGGGGATCCCAGAACTTTCTCCAAAATGGGGCCAGTGAGGTTGTAGGGGATGTTGGCCACCAGCAGGCGGGGCTGAGGCGGGAGCGGCAGGCGCAGAAAATCTCCCTCCAATAGCTGAAAGCGGGACTCGTTGGCAAAGCGCTTGCGCAGCAACTGGCACAGATCCCGATCGATCTCCACTGCCACCACCTGGGCGCCTTGGGCCAACAGCCGCCGTGTTAACTGCCCCGTACCTGGGCCAATCTCCAGCACCCAGGGGGGATCCCTGCCCTCTTGGGGTGGTGGCAACTGGGCGGCCTCCACAATTGCCGCGTGGACAGCAGGATCTTTGAGCCAATGCTGGCCAAAGCGCTTGCGGGGATAGGGCATGGGTGGGCTATCGGCTGAAGGATCAGGGTGAGACCGGCGTCTTCTCCTGGGGCAGGTTGGGATCCCTCCCTGGGAGAGGCTGGCGGTAGAGCGGCACGGTAAAGGTAACCGTGGAGCCCAATCCCTCTCCCAAGCTGTAGAAATGGATCTCCCCCCCCATTGCCTGCACCAGGCGTTGGCTGATGGCCAAGCCTAGGCCGGTGCCCCCGTACTGGCGAGTGGTGGAGCCATCTACCTGGGTAAAGGCCTGGAACAGCTTTTGCTGCTTTTCCAACGACACGCCGATCCCGGTGTCGATAACGCGAATGCGGGCCATCCCCGGCTCGCCAGGCAGGAGGTCTGCTCGCACCGTTACCGAACCCTTGGGGGTAAACTTGATGGCATTGCCCACTAGATTCAGCATCACCTGCAGCAGGCGTTGGTAGTCGCCATAGAGCAAAATGGGCTCCGCCCTGGGGGGCAGGTGAAAGCTGAGCTGCAATCCCTTTTGACTGGCCTGCAAACTGGTTTTGGCCTCCACATCCTTGAAGAGGTCTTGCAGGTCGCAGGGTTGAAACTGCAACTCCAGTTTGCCGGCTTCAATTTTGGCAATATCCAGCACGTCGTTGATTAAGGCCAACAGGTGCAGGGCAGAGCGGTAGGCTTCCTGCAAAAAGTCCAGCTCCTCTTCCCGGCTTTCGGCCATTCCATCCAGTACCAGCCTAATGAAGCCGATGATGCTGTTTAAAGGGGTGCGCAGCTCGTGGGAGGTGTTGGCCAGAAATTGGCTTTTGAGTTGGTTGGCCGATTCTGCTTGGGCGCGGGCCAGCTCTAGCTCTTTGTTTTTCTGAAGCAAGGTTTGGTTAGCCAGTTGCAGACGGGTGGCCAGTTGGCGACTTTGTTCGAGCAACCTGGCGTGGGCAATGGCAGTACCCAAGTAGGTGGCAATAATCTGCAGCAGCTGGAAGTGGCCGGTCTGCCAGGCAGGAGCTGTCTTGGGGGGCAGCACTTCTAGCCAAAGCAAGCTGTTGGGATGGCTGCGGTAGCACATGGCCACGGCTAGGTGGCGTTCTGTGACCACTGGCTCTTCCTGTCTAAGGGCCTGGAGCAAATGGGGGTGATCTCCTAGCCGCAGCGTCTGGTTGAGCAGCGAGGGAGTTTCCGGATAGCGGCGGTACTCGGCGTTAACCGTCAGGAAATCCTGTCCCACCTCGTAGAGGGCCAGTAGACACCGATCCACCCCAAACAACTGCCCCAACTGTTCTACCGTCTGCTGGCACAGCTCGCGGATACCTGCCGAGTGGCCAATGCTGCGCAGAAGCTGAGCTGTAATTGCCTGGAGCGGCTCACCGTCCCTGAAGGAATAGGGCGACCTAGGAGTCTTGCTTGCCCCTCCAGCCAAGTTGAAGGGCGTTGCCCCCAGCACCCTGCCCACCACCGCAACAGCTACCACCTCCCCCTCTGTATCCCGCACGGGGTTGAGGCAAAGGTGCAAATGCAGCTTGTAGCGGGGCGAGAGGACTTGGCATTCGTGCTGCAGGGGCTCCCCTGCCGCAAACACCTGGCTGAGCTTGGCTTGGTACTCCTCCCCGTTCACCAACTCCCACCTCTGCTGGGCAGCCACAATCTGCTGCGGGTAGATGCCGTAGCTCTCAGCACCTTCCCAGTAAAAGCTTTGAAAGCGCTGCTGGCGATCCTGCGTGTAGAGGATGAGATCCGGTCGAAGCACACCCACCTTGCTTTGAGCTTTGAAAAACCAAGCTCTTGGGATCCAGAACTTAGGTTTTTGCAGAGGAAGCTGAGGTAGTGGGGTTGGAGTCTCTGTCGGCAAGGCGGGCAAAGAGCATTCGCCCTGCCGAGGTCTGGATGGAGCCAGTAACCACGACCGAGCGAGTTTTGCCTACGGCCCGCTGTCCCTCTTCCACCACCACCATCGTGCCATCTTCCAGATAGCCTACCCCCTGGCCTGGCTCCTTGCCCTCACGAGTAATCTTGATGTCGAAGCTATCGCCAGCGATGTAGATAGGCCGCAAAGCCTCGGCCAGCTCGTTGACATTCAGCACCTTGATCCCTTGCAGCAGAGCTACCTTCTTTAGGTTGTAGTCAGTGGTTACCAGCGTCCCGCCCACACTTTGGGCAAGGCGCACCAGCTTCTCGTCGACGGTGTTTAGGTCAGGGTAGTTGGCTTCGTGGATAACAAAGCAGTTGGGGTTGGCCTGGCGAAGGGCCTGCAGCGTATCCAGCCCCCTCCGACCCCGCTCCCGTTTTTGGGGATCGGCCTTGTCAGCAATGGCCTGTAGCTCGGCAATCACAAAGCGGGGAACGACTAGCGTTCCCTCCAGAAAGCCCTTCTCAATCAACTGAGCCACGCGCCCGTCAATGATGGAGCTGGTATCCAAAACCTTGGGGCTGGCTGCCACCACACTCCCTTCTGCTGCCGCCTGTAGGGCATAGTTAGGGTTGAATAGGCGCAACAGCGCCGGGCCGTGGGTATCGGCCAAACTCACTCCCAAGTAGGCAAAGGAGAGGCTAAAGAAGACAGAGGCCAGGGGTTCCAGAAAATTGTTCAGCTCCTGGGGCAGGGGCAGTAAATAGACAGGAGCCATAGCCAAGTTGGCAATCACCAGGCCAATGACCAATCCTACCGAGCGGCTAATCAACACATCCGGTGGCAGCGAGCGCACGTTGGCCTCGAAGCGGCGGTAGCCCCAGCGCACCAGGGATCCCAGCGCCAAACCTGCCAAGGCTCCAAAGCCACCAGTAACCACGCGCGCCCCTTCGACGTTGGCCCCTTCAAGAGCGGCAGGGGGGAGCAGATCTAGGCCGTAGAACCCAAGGCCCGAGCCCGCTAAGATGAAGATTGCAATGAGTAAAACGTCCAACATGGCGCGGAAAGTGCCCTTGCTGGGAATGGCAAGCTGTCAGCAAGGGGCAAACCTGCCCCCTATTCTAGTCTTCGGGCTGGAGGCGGATCTCCTCCCCAGACTCTAGAAAAAGGAGGCTATGCTAGAAAAGGGCGATCCCTGGCCGGCTTAAGTGCTAGTCAAGCTTAACGCCACCAATCAAGGTCTGAGCAAGCTAGAAGGAACCATGGCCCAAACCTTAGAACTAACTGCCGAAAATGTGGAAAAGGTCCTCAACGAGCTGCGCCCCTATCTGCAAGCTGATGGCGGCAATGTAGAGCTGGTGGAGATCGATGGCCCAGTGGTGAAGCTGCGCCTGCAGGGGGCCTGTGGCGCCTGCCCCAGTTCTACCCTAACCCTGAAGATGGGCATTGAGCGCAAGTTGCGGGAGAGGATCCCCGACATCCTAGAAGTGGAGCAGGTGTTCTGAGGATCCCTGCCCCGAGGACTTTGGGCTGAATTCCCCTCTCTTGCGAGGGTAGCTGTCTCCTCTTTTGTTGTTGCCAGCACATGCCGATTCTTCTCTCCATCGCCATCCTAGCCCTCCTCATTCTGGTGCACGAGGCGGGCCACTTCGCAGCAGCCAAACTGCAAGGGATCCACGTCAACCGCTTTTCGCTGGGGTTTGGCCCCGTGCTGTGGCGCTACCAGGGCAAGGAAACAGAGTATGCCATTCGCGCGCTGCCCTTGGGAGGCTACGTCGGGTTTCCTGACGATGACGAGCGCTCCCCCTACCCCCCCGATGACCCGAATCTCTTGAAAAACCGCCCCCTTGCGGATCGCCTGGTGGTGATGAGTGCCGGAGTGCTGGCCAACTTGGCCTTTGCCTACCTGGTGCTGGTGCTGATGTTTGCTCTGCTGGGGATCCCCTCGGTTACCCGCATCCAGCCCGGCATTCTCATTGCTCAGGTAATGCCAGGTAGCCCGGCAGAGCGGGCGGGCCTGCAGGCAGAAGATGTGGTGCTGCGGGCAGCTGACCACGACTACAGCGACCTTGCCGATGCCGCCTCGGCCTTGGCGGCCCTCAACGATTTTCAGACGCTCATCCGCAGTAGCGAAAACCAACCCGTTCCCCTGCAGGTGCGACGAAGGGAAAAAGAAGCGCTGCTGGAGATTACCGTAATCCCGGAGCGGCAAGGGGAGAAGGTAGCCATTGGGGTTAGCCTAGCGCCCAATCAGGAGGTGAACCTGCGCCCAGCCCAAAACCTGGGGGAGATCCTGACGGAAGCTGGAAACGCCTACCAGCGCTTGGTGATGATGAATCTCACTGGCCTGCAGGAGCTGCTGCGGAACTTCCAAAACACCGCTACTCAGATATCCGGGCCGGTGGGGATCGTCAAGATTGGCGCAGACCTAGCGCGGGATGACGTTGCCAGCTTGTTGAATTTCACTGCCTTGATTAGCATCAACTTGGCCGTCCTTAACCTGTTGCCCCTCCCTGGCTTGGATGGAGGCCACATTGCCTTTTTGATCTTGGAAGCCATCCGTGGCAAGCGGCTGCCCAAGGAGGTCGAAGAGCGGGTGATGCAGACAGGCTTGGCGCTTCTCCTAGGGCTGGGAGTGTTCCTAATCTTCAAAGATACTCTTGCCATTGTCACCGGGTCGGGCTAGTTGCCAATGACCAGCAAGCGGGCTTTGCGCCAAAGAGCCTTGGAGATTTTGCTGCGCCTGAAGCGCCATTACCCCAACTCCAAGTGTACTCTCCACTACCAGACGCCGCTGCAACTGCTGGTGGCGACGATTTTGTCAGCCCAGTGCACTGACGAGCGGGTTAACCAGGTAACCCCAGAGCTGTTTCGCCGCTTCCCCGATGCCCAGGCTCTGGCCACAGCCCCGCGGGAGGAGATTGAGGCTCTAATTCGGCCCACCGGCTTCTACCGCAACAAGGCCAAACACATCCAAGAGGCCTGCCGCAAGATCTTGACAGACTTTGGCGGCCAGGTGCCGCGCACCATGCCGGAGTTGCTCACCCTGCCGGGAGTGGCCCGCAAGACGGCCAACGTGGTACTAGCCCATGCCTTTGGCATTAACGCTGGGGTAACGGTCGATACCCACGTCAAGCGCCTCAGCCGCCGCCTTGGCCTTACCGAGCACGAGGACCCCGTGCGCATTGAGCGGGATCTCATGCAGCTGCTGCCGCAGGTGGATTGGGAGAATTGGTCCCTTCGCCTTATCGAGCATGGCCGAGCCATCTGCACCGCCCGCCAGCCTCTCTGCCAGCAGTGCTTCCTAGCTGATCTCTGCCCCACTGCCTCCCTTCTAAAGCCGGAGGCAGCTGCCAATTGAAATCCGCAGGAGCTGGCCCTCTCTCCGGAGGGAGTCCTCAAGCCCCTGCTTTTTACCTCGGTATGAGCGCGGTCACGCTACCCCAGCATCACCTTGGGAGAGAGCAACAGCGTCAGGGATCCCTGGCCACAATCAATGCGCCCTTGAGCAAAGCGCACGCGAGCCAGGCCTGCTTTCTTGAGGGTAATGGCCTCGGGATGGGCTGGCTGTAGCCCAATGGCTGCCTGTACCCAGAGGCTCAGATCCGGCTGGTGGCCAACTACCGCCAGCGAGGTGAAGGGATCCCGCTCTGTCTGCCAGCGCACCAAGTCGGCAAAGCTGCCGCCGGGGGCCAGCGGCTCAAACACTTCCAGGGCTTCGGCCAAGTTCTCGTCCAAGAAGATCTCTGCCGTCTGCCGCGCTCTGACCAGAGGACTGGTGAGCAGGAAATCCCACTTCCAGCCCATGCTCCTGAGCTGGCGGGCAATTTTGCGACAGCGCTGGCGGCCTTTATCGGTTAGGGCGCGCAGGCTATCCTCCTTCCCTGGTTGGGGCTCTTCGGCTATGCCGTGGCGAACAAAATCCACGGTCACTGCCCTGCCTGTTACCTGACTGTTGTCGTCTGGTTCAAGCTCAAACACCATCGGCACCCGGCAACCTTTCACGTTCCTCCTAGGATACCTTGCCCTGCTCGGGAAAAGCCCAGTGGCGACCCTAGTTGTGATACAATAACTAAGATACTAGATGATGTTTTAGGAGTTCCCCAGGCATGTCTGCGGCAATAGATATTGCTGATGCTACCTTTGAAGCCGAGGTGCTGCGCAGTGAGATTCCAGTTTTGGTTGATTTTTGGGCACCCTGGTGCGGCCCATGCCGGCTGGTAGCTCCTGTGGTGCAGGAGATAGCAGAGCAGTATGCTGGTAAAATCAAGGTTGTAAAAATCAATACCGACGAAAATCCCCAAACTGCCAGTCAGTACGGCATTCGGAGTATTCCTACCCTGATTCTCTTCAAAGGTGGCCAAAAGGTAGATGTGGTGGTTGGCGCCGTTCCCAAGGCAACGCTGACCACGATTTTGGAAAAGCACCTTGGAGCCTCTGCCGAGGGCTGAGGTTTCGGCCAAGACCAGGGATCTTGCCGGCTCTCCACCAGAAGGCAAGTACTCCAGCCGGGGGAGCCTATTGCAGTAAAAGTGGGTAAAAGAAGTAGACAGAGGATTCTGGATCCCAGCTTGACGGATTCTCTTTCCTTGCTGCTGCAAGAGATTTTTTCCAGTGCGGAAGCTCGTCTCAAGCAGTTACACCACCCCAACCGAACAGCTTGGTTGCGGATCTTGCGGTCGCTGCAGCGGATGGGATCCCTGAAGCTCAGCCGTCTGGACGCCAAGATCCTGGCAGCTACGCTTGAGGATCTGGAGCAGGGTTTTGCCACCTTCCAAAACTACACCCATCGGCGCAAGGTAACCGTCTTTGGCTCGGCGCGTCTAGGGGAGGACAGCCCCGAGTACCAGCAGGCGCAGCTATTTGCCCACCGCATTAGTCAGCTAGGCTTCATGGTGCTGACAGGGGGCGGCGGCGGCATCATGGAAGCCGGTAACCGGGGGGCGGGGCAAGAAAACTCGTTTGGGCTGAATATTCAGCTGCCCTTTGAGCAGGTAGCCAACCCTTTCATTGCCGCCAGCGACCGGGTCATTAACTTTAAGTACTTCTTTTCTCGCAAACTTTTCTTTGTCAAGGAAACCGATGCCCTAGTGCTGTTTCCTGGCGGCTTTGGCACCCAGGATGAGGCTTTTGAGTGTCTGACCCTGATGCAGACCGGGAAGACCAAGCTGATGCCGCTGGTGCTGGTGGACAGGCAAGGCGGCTGCTACTGGAAAGAATGGGATGAATATGTGCGAGAGCACTTGCTCAGCCGCGGCCTAATCAGCCCCGAGGATCTCCACCTTTACTCCCTAACTGACGATGTCGGGGAGGCCTGTCAGCAGATTGTCGATTTCTATCGCATCTTTCACAGCAATCGCTACGTGCGGGAGCTTTTGGTTTTGCGCTTAAACACCAAGCTTTCACCGGAAGCCCTAGAAATTTTAAACCAAGAGTTTGCTGACATTCTCGAGTCGGGCCGGATTGAGCAAACAGAGGCTCTGCCCGAGGAAGCTGAGGAAGACATTGCCCATCTGCCGCGGCTAGTAATGCGCTTTAACCAGCGCAGCTTTGGGCGGCTGTGGCAAATGGTGCGCCGAATCAACAAGCTCCCTCCCGAAGGGTCAGAGCCTTTGATGCACCCTGAACAAAAGTAGCAGCAATCCCAATGGGCCGGTTGTTTGTCAAAATCTGCGGCATCACGCGGCAGGATCAGGCCGAAGCCATTGCGGCGCTGGGGGTAAGCGCCCTAGGGTTTGTGGCCGTGCCCAACACGCCGCGCTATTTGCCTCTTTCGGCAGCGCGCTGGGTGGGATCCCTGCCCCGCCATGTGGAAAAGGTGGGGGTTTTTCTGGATCAGGATCCCGGCACCATCGCCACCTGGGTGGAAACGGCTGGCCTCACGGCTGTTCAGCTTCACGGCCAGGAATCTCCAGAGATGTGTCGGCAACTGGGAGAGTGGCTCCCCGGCATCCGCCGCATCAAGGCCCTGCGCATCCGGTGCCCAGCAGACCTGGAGGTGGCCGACCTCTACCGCGACTGCGTAGAGACCCTACTGCTGGATGCCTATCACCCCCAACGGGCAGGTGGCACTGGGCAAACGCTCAACTGGTCGGAACTCGCCTCCTGCTCTCTGCCCTTGCCCTGGCTCCTGGCCGGTGGCCTCAACCCAGACAATGTTCTGCAAGCGCTCAGCCACCTTCAGCCTGCCGGCATCGATCTCTCCAGCGGTGTCGAACGCCAGCCGGGCGACAAAGACCTAGACCAAGTCCGGCGTCTGCTGCAGCAGTTAGCATCCCAAGGTTGGGCAATCGCCCCTGGCCAGTCTCAACCCCCTGCAAGCCAGGAGGGCTCGCGCCCGATCCCTACTGCAGGGATCGAAGGTCCAGCCCTGGCTCAAACCTCACCTCTTTCACCTCTCCCAACCGTCCCATCAGTCCCAGAGGGCGATCGTTGAAGGTCACCAGCACCCCGCCCGCATTGCCAGTGCGCAGCACAATCGATCGCTCGGCCTCCCAGTTCAGCTCCGCCCCTGGCTGTAGGGTAGCCTCAAAAACAGTTTTTCCGTCGACAATAACCCGCAGCCAAGAAGGATGTTCCACCACGCGAATATCAAGGCGCACTGGCTTGCGCTGCTGGGCTTCCAAGACGTCGGGGAAAACCCCCTCGATGCGCGTCCATTGCTCTAGGGTAGGAAACATCTGGCGAAGGGTCGGCTCGGAGTCTGACTTGCGCTCCAAGGAGTTGGCCGCCGGCGGCTGTAGCTGGGATCCCTCACCGCCCGAACGGCTAGCCAGCCACTGCCCAAAGGGATTGCCCCTGCTCTCCAAAAAAGCCGACAGCCCTCCCACCGCCAGCACGACCAGCCCCACATAGGCAGCCCAGAGGTGGAAGGGGCGCAAAGCAAAGGCGGGCTGTTCGCCAACAGCAGTTCGCGGAGGTGAGGCAGAGGGCATTTTGGCCGATAGCAGCGGCAACGCTTGCCGAGATAGCCTTTCGCCATCCAGCCCTAGGTAGTTAGCGTAGCGTTTGATGAAGCCTTGCACGTAGACTGGCTCCGGCAAGCGGCTTAAGTCGGCTTCCTCCAGGGCCTGCAGGTATTGGGAGCGGATGAAGGTATCGTTAGCTACCTCTGTCAACGTCAGCCCCCGTGCCTCCCGTGTTTGCCGCAACAGGGATCCCAGAGCTTCTAGAGAGTGTGCTGGTTCCTGCATCGTCGCTTACCTGTGAACGCACACTCAGGTAACATCCTCCCCCTCAATTCACGGGAGATACCTAACACGCATATGGTAACGTACCCCAAGATGGGATTCCTGCAGATCGCGCTCCCCTACTCTCTGAGCGCTTGGGCATTGTCAGTCTCTGAGCGCTTGGGCATTGTCAGCCAACGAGGCCAGCAAAGCCTGAACCTCCTGGGGCTCCAACAGGCGAAACTGACCTGGCTTGAGGTTGCCAAGGCGCAGCGGACCAATCGCCTCCCGGTGTAAGCTGAGCACAGGATGACCCAGCTGCTCGGCCACCCGCCGAATTTGCCGCTTACGGCCCTCCAACAAGACCACCCTCAGCCAAGAGGAGTTGGAGTTTCTTCTATTTCCAAAAGGGGGCGGATCACAAAACTCCACCACTGCCGGCAGAGTGGTAGACCCATCCAAATCGACGCCCTCCCGCCATCGTTGTAGGGTGGCTTGGCTAGGGCGCCCCTGCACCTGCACCCGATAGGTCTTGGGCAGATGATAGCGCGGGTGGGTCAGCTTCAGGGTCAGGTCGCCGTCGTTGGTGAGCAGCAAAGCGCCACTGCTGTCAGCGTCCAGCCGGCCCACTGGATAGAGACGGATCTGCTGGTTCCAGGGTGGCGGAAGCAGATCCAGGACGGTCTTGCGCCCCCAGGGATCCCTGCAGGTGGACAGGACCCCCCGGGGCTTGTGCAGGAGCAAAACGTAGCGGGCCAGATCCCCGCAGGAGATTGCCCGCCCATCCACTTCGATGCAATCCCGTTCCGGATCGGCTTTAAAGCCCAGCTCGGTGACCACCTTCCCATTGACCCGAATGCGCCCGGCCAGGATCCAGGCTTCCACCTGGCGGCGGGAAGCTAGCCCCTGCCGAGCCAAAAGCTTCTGGAGCCGCTGGGGTGCTGCCATAGGCACTGGGTAGCAAAGGAAGCAGAACCTCGCCTCCTAGGAGGAGGCGGGTGTGGTGCCGGCTCTGGGCAGATAACTGGAGGAAGAGCTGTAGGACACCTTAAGCCTAACAAATCCTAGAACTTTGCGGTTGCTAACCTCTCAAAAGGCAACCGATGAGCTATCGCCCTGCTGGGCTGAAAGGTTCACCAACCGGTTGCGGCCTCCTAGGCGGCAGGACGGATCTCCTCTTACTTCCTGCAACCCCCGATGGTTAAGGGCTGAAATGGTGCAGCTACTGGCCGCCCAACTCCTCGGCCTCGCCACCATCCCCCTCTTCAACCGTTTCCTGGTCTTTGGAGGAGGATCCCTGCTGTCGAGCCTCGGCTTCCCGTTTCAGTTGGTTGAGTAGGGCCAAGACTCGGGACCCCCGTTCCAAGGAGCGATCTTGTAAAAACACCACCGTCGGCACTCGTCGCAGGCCCAGCCGCTGGCCAATCTCCCGCCGCACGAAGGGAGTGGCGGCGGCCAAACCCTCCATTGTTTGCCGCTGGGCTGCTTCGTCGCCATAGATGCTGACGAAGATGCGGGCGTTTTGCAGGTCGCTGGAAACCTCTACGTCCACAATGCTGACCATGCCCGCCCCCACGCGGGCATCCTTGATCTCCGAGAGCAGGATCTGGCTAACCTCTCGCTTGATCTGCTCGGCTACCCGGGCTACCCGTCGCTCTGTTGCCATTTTTCGATCCTCAGGTTCCTATCCTCTGCAAACTTCGGCCCTTGGGGAGTGCTGGCTTCTCCGCGCCATGTTCTCAGAACAGTAGCAGATGCTACGCGCCTCTTCTCCTTCCCCTTCTATTTTGGGTCAATGTCCACCCTCTCCTGAGTAGGAATACCTAAAGCCAGCGATGGATGGAGACAAGGTGATCAAAACCCCAGAGGCGCTGCGGCGCTCCGTGGAGCAGTTCATGCTCGATGTAACGGAGCCGCTCGATCCGCTACTTGCCCTCAAGCTAACTCAGGTGGTGGTGATGCTGGGAGATACAGCTTACGCCATGGGCTACAGCGATGGCCAGCGAAGTCTCTGCCCTGGCCGTCTTTTGGGAGATAGACACTGCCGGCAGCCTGAGGGGAATTGAAGAGAGGAAGGAAAAGCAGCCAAGATGGGATCCAGTTGCTTGGCCTCCTATGACTTCCCTGGTTCTCCTCTGGCATCGCCGCGATCTGCGCCTAGGAGACAACACAGCCCTCCATGGGGCAGCCCAGCGCAGCCCCCAGGTAGTGCCGGTTTTCGTTTTCGACCCCCAACTCCTGCAGCGGGCAGACATGGCCCCAGCCCGGGTGGCGTTTCTGCTCCAGGCGTTGCAGGAGCTGCAGGAGCGCTACGCCCAGATGGGGATCCCACTCCTGTGGCGGCGGGGAGATCCAGCCGTGGAGCTGCGGCAGTTGGCCGCCGAGCTGGGAGCGCAGGCCGTGTTTTGGAACGAGGATCTGGATCCCTGGGCTCGGCAGCAGGAGAGTCGGGTGCGGGCCAGCTTGGCGGAAGCTGGGATCCCGTCTTTTTCTTACCAAGATATGCTGCTGCACGGGCCAGGGGAAGTGTTGACCCAGGCGGGGGAGCCCTACTCGGTTTTTACCCCTTTCTGGCGCCGCTGGTCTAGCTTGCCCAAGCCGGATCCCTTCCCCATCCCCAAGGGTCTGCAGCCGTTGTCCAGCCTGAAAGCCCAACCTCTGCCCAGCTTGGCGGATCTGGGCTTTGTCTGCAGTCAGCGGATCCCGGCCGCGGGTGAGAGTGTAGCTCAGAGGCTTCTAGAGGATTTCTGCCAGGGCCTGCGCATTTTCGAGTACGAGCGAGCCCGCGACTTCCCCGCCGAGCAGGGCACCTCCCTCCTCAGTCCCCACCTCTGCTGGGGAACCATCGGCATTCGGCGGGTGTGGCAGGCCACCTGTGAAGTGGAAGCGGAGGCCCGCAGCGAAGAGGCCGAGAGCAGCCTGCGCACGTGGCGGCAGGAGCTGTGCTGGCGCGAGTTTTACAAGCATGTCTTGGCCCACTGGCCCCATGTGGAAAGCGGAGCCTACCGACGAGCCTTTGATGCGCTGGAATGGGACAACCGCCAGGACTGGTTTCAGGCCTGGTGCGCCGGGCAGACAGGCTACCCCATTGTGGATGCGGCCATGCGCCAGCTCAACGAAACTGGCTGGATGCACAACCGCTGCCGCATGATCGTGGCCAGCTTTTTAACCAAGGATCTCCTCATCGACTGGCGCTGGGGGGAGCGCTACTTCATGCAAAAGCTTGTAGACGGGGATCTGGCTGCCAACAACGGCGGCTGGCAGTGGAGCGCGGGTGTGGGCACGGATCCCAGGCCCCTGCGCATCTTCAACCCAGCCACCCAGGCGGCCCGCTACGACCCGGAGGGGGAGTATATCCGCCGCTACCTGCCGGAGCTAGCGGGGCTGGATACCCCAGCTTTGCTGTGGGTGGGGAATGACCCCAAGGGATCCTGGGCTCTGCAGGAGCGGCGGCGCTGCGGCTACCCGGATCCCATCGTGGATCACAAGGTGCAGCAGCAGGAGTTCAAGCGGCGCTACCAGGCAGTGCAGCACGGGCACTCCAAGCCCGCTCAAGGCAGTCTTTCTCCTCCTTTCTGACAAGACGTGGCAAGGACTCCTCGTCACTCCCAGAAGCGCTCCGCGCCGCCAGCAGGTTTGCGACAGCGTTGCGTAGCAATAAAAAAGGGGATCCGAGGGATCCCCGCCAATCCCCACTTGCTTGAGACTACCGCCTTAGCTCGCTGGGGATCCGCTCCCCGAAGAGCACGCGGTAGAGAATCCGATAAATGTCCGTGTTCAGGATTCCAGTGACCGGCACTAGCTCTCGAGCGTTCAGGCCCGCCGCGCGAGCAATGACCCCGCTGCCCACATCGTCCTTGTTGGCCCAAGCCACGGCAAAGGGAAAGCGCTTGCCATTTTTGTCCGGAGCGGAGAGGAAGGGCTTTGTACCAGTGCCGTCCACCCCGTCAAGGGGAGCGCCGCTTTCGTCAGTGGGCGGCAGAGGATTATCGGCAGACTCGACATCCACCAGCTGCATCCCGCCAGCATTGCTGTCGCTGGTGGTGATCATGAAGGTCTTGGGATTCTTCTCGAT
>Ga0272447_1000479_pt1 | contig 30364 bp, 27 predicted proteins | sample YNPCB0133_FD_194589 | JGI IMG/M metagenome (GOLD analysis project Ga0272447, IMG submission 194589) | Hot spring microbial mat communities from Yellowstone National Park, WY, United States - YNP-CB-013-3 | ecosystem: Environmental > Aquatic > Thermal springs > Hot (42-90C) > Sediment | place... | reverse complement strand
AACAAACTCTGCATCGTCAGCACCTTGGCCCCAAACCCTGCCAGCAACGGAAACCCAGAAATAGAAAAACACGCCAACACCCAAGGCACGCCCAAGACACGGGGAATCCCCTGCTGCTGTAGAACCCCCAAATCCCGACTCGGCAACTGTCCCGCCAGGAGAAACAAGGCCCCTTTGACCAACCCATGCGTCAGCGCATAAAACCCCCCCACCTCCGGTGCCGCCAACATAAACCCCACCTGAGACGTCGTACTCCAGGCCAGCACCCGTTTCGTATCCCGTTCCACCATCCCACACCCTACCCCCAGCAGCGCCGTACCCACCCCTAGCAACCGCACCACCGGTTCCACCGACGGCACCAGCAACGCACAGCGGATTAACGGCAACACCGCCGCCTTCACGACCACCCCCGACAACAGGGCCGACACCGGTGCCTCCGCCTCCCCATGCGTCATAGGCAACCACAACCCCAGCGGAAACACCCCCCCCTTGACCAGCAACCCCAGCAACAACAACGCCACCGCCTCCGGGGGCGCCTCCGCCAACCCCACAAAATCAAACGAATGGTGGGACTCATACACCAACACCGCCCCCACCAAATAAAACAACATCGCCACATTACTGACCAGCAAATAGCGCAGCCCCACCCAAATCAGCCGTTCCCGCCCCGGATACACCACCAACAAAAACGCCGCAATGCCCAACACCTCCAGTGCCACATACAAACTGATCCAATCCGTACTGGCAAAAGCCACATTCACACTGCCATGCAACATCAACAACTGGGCGAAAAAAAACGGCGTTTTATCACTCTGCCAAAGGACAAAAATCACCGCAATTGTCAGCAGCGCATTAATGATGATAAAAAAGCTGGTCAAGTCATCCAAAAACAAACTCACCCCAAAATGGTCCAACAACCGCAACTGCACCGGTTCCGTCTGCCGGGCCAACGTCAAGCCATAACCCAAAGAAAAAAAGCCCTCCATCAACACCAAAGGCCGGGTCAATGGGGGCAAAAAATAAACCAGAAATCCCAGAAAAAAGGCACTAGCAACCCAGACAACCGTCAAGTGATTCATCGGGGATGAGGTAACTCAATATCACGGACATCCAACGTAGGATGGGTGCGGGACAACTTCATCACCCCCACCAACATCAGCGCCTGAATAGATAACCCAATCACAATCGCCGTCAAAATTACTGCTTGGGGCACGGGGTCGGCGTAGGCCACCGAACGTCCTGGCACAAAAATCGGCGTAAAAACCCCCTCCCGTGCCGCCGACAACACATAGTAAGCGACCACCCCCGTACTCATCACATCCATCGCCATAATTTTCATCAGCAAATTGCGCTTCCACACCGTTCCCAAAAAACCTACCAAAATCGTCGCCAAAACCAACGCCTCCACCAGCATACACCCCACCTTGCCTAAGCCAAAGCCTACTACGTACCTGATCTATCCTAGCTGGCCCCCACCACCGGTCGATCCACAGGCAGATTCAACTCCGTCAACGCCTTAGACAAGGCCAAACGGCGGTCACTCACCAAATGATCCAGCGGCAAACGGTCCAAAACCCCAAACCGTTGCAAACGATTGCGTGTCGCCCCTGCCGCCCCTACGATATAGACCAACCGTCCCTTTTCCAAAGCTTCCAAAACCATATTTTCAATCGCCAAACAGGCCGTAACCCCCAGCATTGGCACATCCGTTAAATCCAAAATAATCGCACCCACATTACCCATTGCTGCGTGTTCCCGGGCAATCGCTTTTGCCACCCCAAAAATCATCGGCCCACTCAGATAAAACAGCAACACCTGACCATTCGCCTGATTGAGCAATTCCTTTTCTTCAGGACTCAGATGAATCGCATCATCCGCATCCGTAATCGTTTTCACCTCTTTTGATTGCAAGGCCGACAAACGTTCAATCGTCAGGACATTGGCAATAAACACCCCCACAAACACCGCCACAATCAAATCCACAAAAACCGTCAACGCCAACACCCCATACATAATCAGTGCTGCCCGAAGCGAAACCACATGGGCACGTTTGAGAAAACTCCAATCCAAAATATCAATCCCCACCTTAATCGCAATTCCTGCCAACACCGCCATTGGAATTGGTTGCATCAGCGGTGCTAACCCCAGCACAATGACCAACAGCACCAACGCCCGCGTCATTCCGGACAAAGCCGTTTGCGCACCCGTTTGGATATTTACCACCGTTCCCATCGTTGCCCCTGCCCCCGGCAACCCACCGCACAACCCGGACACCAAATTCCCAATCCCCTGCCCAATTAACTCCTTATTGGAATCATGTTCCGTGCGGGTCAAACTATCAGCAATCACTGCCGTTAACAACGTATCAATACATCCCAAAATCGCCAGCATGAACGCTTCAGCCAGAATTTTAGTGGCAAGTACCGGCGTAAAGGTAGGCAACTGAAGAGACGGCAAGCCCACCGGAATTTGCCCAATGACCCGGATGTTATCATCCCCAAAAAACAGGACAGCGACCACCGTGCCAACGATCAACGCCAAAAGTTGCGGCGGACAAAACCGCTTCCACTGGGAAGGCATCAAAAAAATAATTGCCAGCGCCAAACTACCCAAAAACAGTTCATTGGGGTTAATTTTACTGAACAATTCCGGCAGGGCCTGGATGGTACCTAAAACACCACCTTTGGGCGTTGGATGACCTAAAAACGGCCCAATTTGTAAAATAATTAAAATCACCCCAATTCCCGACATAAATCCCGAAATCACACTGTAGGGCATCAAGGTGATATATTTCCCTAACTTAAATACCCCAAAAATAATCTGGAAAATGCCCGCCAGCATCACCACCGTAAAGGCCATAGCCAAGCCCTGTTCCTGGTCAGCCGCCGTCAAACTCGCCACAATAGTGGTCATTACCACCGTCATAGGCCCTGTTGGTTCCGAAATCAACGTCGGTGTCCCCCCAAACAAAGCGGCAAAAAAGCCAACACATATGGCACCGTACAACCCAGCCACCGGATTGTTCATTGCCGCCACGCCAAAAGTCAGGGCCAGGGGAATGGAAACAATAGCCGTCGTAATGCCACCAAAAATATCTGCTCGTAGGTTGTCGAAGCGAATCAGGTTGGTAATAGCCATGAGTATCCAACACCGCACAGGTACCTTATGTCAAAACTTTAAGATAAACAGAACACCTCAATTTAATTAAACTTGCTTATATGTGGGCCATTGGGAGCAATTCATAGCAATTCATAAAAAGTAATGGGCTTGTGCTGTATGTGTTATACGCAAAAAAGGGGATTAAGGGCTTGGCGGGCCATAGCAACACCTGATTCCAGGTAACTGACCCGAAAACGGAGTGAGGTGTGATAGCTAACCCTTCAGAACTCTAACTTTTTATGCATGGGACGGCTTCTCAAGCGGCTCACTCCAGCAGCGGAAAGACATGGATGGGCCGTCGCTTCATGGACTTTACGTCTATACGCCGAAAGGTAAACGAAGCGATGGAAACCTTAGAGATGGCGGAGCATTGGGTGTTACCACCTTTCAGGTCTCTAAGGTTGGCGGGCATCTATGGTCCCTGTTGACCACCAAGTTCAGAATGTCCAGGTTCTGGATTACCTAAAACGTGACGGGAATTGAACTGCCCCATTGGCCCAAAGTATTACCAAAAAACCTGGGTCTAAAGCCCCGCCCTTATGCCTCCGGCACGGCTAACGCCTAGAGGGCGGCTTTGTGTTAAGATAGACTTGGAGGTAAGGGTCGTCAACCTCTCTCAAAACCCGACAGTCTAGCGACTGAATCCAATCTAAGCAGCAAGTTTTTTTGTCGCTGGCACCGGTACCTCAGGGCATGAGGGAACATAAGGGGAAACGCTTGGGCAGAGATGCACCGCTGCCGTAGAGGGGAAACCTGATAGGGTAAGTGCGCTCTTAGAACCAAGAACAAGAATCTCCTGCCTTTAGGCAGGGGGGTATGTCAAAGAGTCCATCCCCTGTAATCCTACTTAGATCATTGGTGGCATATGGCATTATTTTGTACGACTGTATAGACATCATGATTCTGAATCAGGATGATCTAAGGATTGCGTTTGGAAAAGTGCAACCAAGCTCACCATTTCATCTAGCAGCGGCCAATGCTTTTAGAAAGATGGGATGTCACGAGCTATGTTCTGGCAGCAGAGACTATCTACGGCTTGGGAGATTCTCGCAAACAAATCATCCGTACCCTGCACTACAACCGTAGCACTGTAATAGAGCATGGCATTAAAACCTTGGATGTCGCCAGTACCCCGAAAATCCGTGCGCACTGCCACGATGGGGATACCTCTAGCAGTGGCATAACCACATTCCCAGCACGTACCACTGTCCGCATCGGCTCCGTCTAAAATGGCAACTACAACACGGGCATTGGCAATACCCTGGAGACAGGTTTTATAAATGTCCATCCCCGTTAAGCCATGACATTCATTTTGGGGGACAAAAACCCGAAATCCCTGCTCCGTTAAATAATTGGCAAGTGACTGATTGAAGTTTTGCTCTGCCAACGTAAACAGGGGCGCCGCTAGATAAATATGAGACATGATGGCATACCTCACTCAAGATTTTTATGAAATTGTATGATCGTCACACCCCATCGCTTAAACAACGGTGCCCCAGATGGTTCCTCGATGACCACCGTGCTACCTGTGAGCATCATCCCAGCATTTTCTAGCGCTACTGATTTTCAGATTTGCTTAACTGGTATCCTGCAAGGCACCACACGGTGGGTTTGGGTAGCGATGGGTAGATCAGTAGCATGAACATAAGTCCCTGGTGGTTCCATGCTGGAAGTTGAAGTCCATCAACGGTTGCGATCCCTATTGCAAACAGAGGCCATTCCCCCTTGGCCCCACCATTTGACCCTAGGGCGGTTGGTGACCCGTGCCCTGCGCCTGGGGCCGAGTACGCTCATGGAGGTAGGGGGCTTGGCGGGTGTGCAGGGACATTACCGGTTGGGATACTTGGCAGCTGCGTTACTGTGGCCGGGGGTAGTGGTGCTGGTTGCGCCGCTGGAGATACAACGTCGGTGGTTGCAGGTGGAATTGCCTCGCCTACGGGAGTGGTTGCAGACGGAAAAACCCCTCTATCGGGAGCAATGGCCGCCGGAACTGTCTCATGGCCTGGTGTTGCTGACGCCTGAGCGGTGGTTGCGGGAATTGTTGACCCCTCACTCGCCGTTGACTACGTTGCCGACGGTGGTGGATGGCCTGGATGACCTGGATCAATGGGCAGAAACGGTATTGACCCAAACCTGCACGCCCCAGGACTGGGATGAATGGGTATGGGCGCGTCCCCACGAAGCGGAATTGATCCGGGAAACCCAGCTGGCGTTAACGCACTCGTTGCTGAGTCATCCCCCCAACCCCTACGAACAGTGGTTGTTGAGCGAAACGGAGCAGCATTGGTTGCAGGCGGTATGGCCCCTGTCTCAACCCCAGCGCGTCCGTTGGGCAACCTTAGAACGGCAGGTGGGGCAATTTACTCTGCACTGCTCGCCCCTGTGGGCGGTGGACGAGTTGGCCCCCTATTGGCCGCAACGACCTTGGGTGGGCTTGGGCATGGCCTTGGGGCATCTCTCCCTGCCAGGCTTCACCCGCTGCCGCTTTGCCCCCCATCCCCGGGATGAAGTCCTGCATCTGTACACCCCGGCGCATCTGCCCCCCCCAAACCATCCCCACTTCTACCAGGCCGTGTGTCAGGAACTTCAGCGGCTGGTGCCTTTGGCAACGGGGTTGGTGGTGATTTTGGTTGAGGAGCAACCCCTGCAAACCCAACTGACGGTCGCTTTGGCTGCGGAATGGGGTTCCCGGGTGCAACGGGAGCGCACGGCTTTGGAAGAAAATGGCATTTTGGTCAGCGGTTGGCGCTTCTGGCAGACCCACCAGGAACGCTTACCCACACCCAGCCTGCTGGTGATTCCCCTGCTGCCTATTCCCTCCCGGGAGCGACCCCTGGTGGCCGCGCGGATTGACCACCTCCGGCGGCAAGGCCGGGATTGGTTTCGGGATTACCTGTTGCCCCATACCCTAGCGCAATTACAACGGGCGGTAGCACCTGTGCGGGGCGGACGGGTTGCCCTGCTTGATAGCCGCGTATGTCATCGCAGTTACGGGGCAGACATCCTTCAGTCCCTTGAGCCGGTGGTTCACCATCGCCGTTTGGCGGGCTTTGGGGCGGTGTAAACATTTCGCGGCGCCTGGTAACCCCCGGGCTACAATAAAGGCAGGCAACGTCTTGAGCGAGGGTTTGTATGGAAGCACTTACTTATACGGTGTTGTTGGTGGGGGCGCTAGGGGTGATTTTTTTCGCCATCTTTTTCCGGGAACCGCCTCGCATCGGCAAGTAGCTTTTGACCTGTTTTCCCGGAACAGTACCTCAGGGCAGAGTGGAGAGAGCTACCCCGCACGAAGAAATGCTTGGGGAGATAAATACCCCTGCTAGGGATGGGCAACCTGTTCAGGGGCTTCCCTTTAGCCCTTGATAGCGTCAGCGGGCCGGAGGCCTTTTACTGGCAATTGGGTACTTTGCGTCACAACACTTCATTGCGTTAGCGAGTCCCCATTCTTTGTGGAGTAGAATTGAGTGAACTACCCCAAGCATGGCTGCGCCACGCAAGCTATCTGGGGAAAGTCACGCCTGTGGAGATGCCTCTGGCGGGGCAGTAGGATTGAGACCTATTGCTAGCTACGAGTCGCAGAAGCAGGAAGAAAGCGGCAACCTGGGTAAAAGTCCACTTTTGTCCGGTGTTGTATCACGCTTTCAGAGCGGTGGTTCTGGAGTCGGCTTGGGAGAAGAAGTGGCTGGAATGGGGGTGGTCTATGGTTCCAACTGGCACTATCCCCAGTGTGGGTGGGCAGTCCCAGCCATGAGCTGAGCAACTGGTATGCGGCGACGGGCAGGGTTACTGGGTCTGGGGGCACTGGGGCTGGCGGCCTGTAGTCGGAATCCAGCACCGGCGGTCATTACGCAACCCCGTGTTCGTTGGCGGGTGGCGACCAGTTGGCCTACATCTCTTGACACCTTGTTTGGTGGGGTACAGCAACTGGCGGCGCAGGTGAAGGCCCTAACGGACGGGCGGTTTACCCTCACTCCCTTTGCTGCGGGGGAAATTGTGCCGGGGTTGCAGGTATTGGATGCGGTGCGTTCCGGTACGGTGGAGGCAGGGCACACGGCCAGCTACTATTACTTGGGGCAAAACCCGGCTTTGGTGTTTGGTACAGGTGTTCCCTTTGGGTTAACGGCGCAGCAGCAAAATGCCTGGTGGTATGCCGGGGGCGGGTTGGCTGCCATGCGGTCCCTCTATGCGGATTTTGGGGTGATTACCTTTCCGGCGGGGAATACGGGGGCGCAGATGGGGGGCTGGTTCCGGCGGGAGGTGCGCAGTGTGAACGACCTCAAGGGCCTAAAAATGCGCCTGCCGGGTTTGGGGGGCAAGGTGATGGCCCAGATGGGGGTGAATGTGCAGGTGTTGCCGGGGAGTGAATTGTTTTTGGCGCTCGAACGGGGTGCTTTGGATGCGGCGGAGTGGGTCGGCCCCCACGATGACCAGCGGTTGGGATTATCCCGGGCGGCTCGCTACTACTATTACCCCGGCTGGTGGGAACCGGGACCCAGTTTGGAATTGCTCGTTAACCGGCGCGCTTGGGAACAACTGCCACGGAGTTATCAACAGGCCCTGGAACTGGCCGCCCAAGCGACTAACCTGGCGATGCTTGCCCAGTACGAAGTGCGCAACCAAACGGCATTGCAGCGCCTGATTCAAGAGGGCACTCAATTGCGGCCCTACGGAGAGGACATTCTCCGAACCGCTTGGCAGGTGACTCAGGACCTCTTGGCCGACCAAAGCCGTGCCTCGGTAGCGTTTCGCAATATCTATCAACCCTGGCAGCAATTCCAAAAAGACAGTTTGAAGTGGCTCAAAACCGATTCTCTGGCGACCATCCGCCGTTTTGTCTCCGCTTGAGCAGTAGGGTTTGTCTGCCAATGGGGCACGGTTAGGCATTGACATACTCCCTGCCCTAAAGGAAAGGGATTCTTGACGCTTCATCAGCCGGTGCCACCAAACTTTGCGGCTTAGTGCCCAGTTTCCACGTCCGTTTTTTAAGTCGGGCAATGCCCTATCTGCGACTAGCTGGCTGAAGACTTCCTTCAACCTGCTGTACTTAATTGAGCACAAAGCCACCGTAAACGGCGGGGTTTTAGACCCAAGTTCTTTAAAACGGTTTGGACTCCGATTGCCACAGAGCAGGCTACGATTGACAAGGAGATGACACGCTTGGCCGAGGATGTGGCTCCGATCACGCCGCTGTCAGTGGGCAAAGGGAAACGGTAGAATGGATCACAGTGTGCGCCCCAACACCGAAGGATTGACGTCTGTGCCCCCTGTGCCGACCGTTGCCGATACCAAACGGGCTTTTTACACCTACCACCCCCGTCCCATTCATGCGGTGTACCAGCGGGTGGTGGAAGAAATGCTGGTGGAAATGCACCTGCTCCAGGTGAATGTTGCCTATCGCTATCACCCCCTGTATGCTTTGGGAGTGGTCACCAGTTTTGATGCGCTGATGGCCCACTACACGCCCACGGCCCATCGGGATTCCATTTTCCAAGCCCTCTGTCGGGCGTTGCACCACGACCCCCAGGTGTTGCGCGCCGATGCCCAGCGGTTGATCACTTTGGCGCAGGGGGAAAGCGGTGTTGCCTTGCGTGATTGGTTGCGCCAGCCGGGGATGCCCTTCTCGGCCCAGGACCCCTTACAGCGGGAATTACAAACCTGGTTGACCCCGCCCTCGCCCAAATACAGCCGTTTGGTGGGCATTGGCCTATGGACGTTGGTGCAAACCGTACTCCCGGAGGCGGAATCCCAGTGGCCAACAGCGGTACGAACCCTGGCGCAGGCGCTGAACCTCAATGCGGAGAGAGTGGAACGGGATTTGGACCTCTACCGCAGCAGTTTGGCTCGGCTCAACCAGGCGCGGGCTGTCTTGGCGGACGTCCTCAAAGGGAGCAAAGCCAAAACCAGTACCCCAGCGTCGGAAGTTCCTGCTTCCTAAACCGGGGGCAAGGGTCAGAGATGAGAGGAGAAACACTATGGCTACCAGTCGCCGTGTGGAACGAGTCGCAGAGCTGATCAAACGGGAAATCAGCCAACTGTTGCTCAGTGGCATCAAGGATGAGCGGGTGGGCCAGGGCTTGGTCAGTGTTACGGACGTGGAAGTTTCTAAGGATTTGCAACACGCCCAGGTGTACGTGAGCATCTATGGCCCCCCCGAAATCCGAGCGCAAACGATGGCAGGGCTTGTGTCGGCTACCGGTTATGTGCGTTCCGTCTTAGGGCAACGGGTGCGCCTGCGGCGAACTCCAGAGGTCGTCTTTCGGGAAGATAGGTCCCTAGAGCGGGGAAGCCGGGTGATCGCTCTGTTGAATCAAATTCGCCAACAGCAACCCCCCCCTGCGGAAGGCTAAGGGCCATTGCAGCACCCCGGCTATGCGGCTTGGCATTATTGATTACGACATGGGCAATTTACATTCCGTGGCCAAAGCCCTGCACTACCTGGGGGTACAGGGGGAAATAACGACTGCCATTAGCGATGCCTACGACGGGTTGATTTTGCCTGGGGTGGGGGCCTTTGACCCGGCCATGCGCCAACTGCACCAGCGCCATTTGGTTGCACCCCTGCGAGACTGGATTGCCGCTGATAAACCGTTTTTGGGCATTTGTTTGGGGTTGCAATTGCTATTTAGCGATAGCGAAGAAGGCCAAGAACTGGGGTTGGGCATCATACCGGGGCGGGTGCAGGCCATTCCCGCTCGACCTGGGCATCCCATTCCCCACATGGGCTGGAATCAACTGCACATCACGCAGCCCGCCTGTCCCCTGTGGCGCCATTTGCCCCCCCAACCTTGGGTGTACTTTGTCCATTCCTACCACGGCGTACCCGCTGACCCCCACACCATTGCTGCCACCGTAACCTACGGCACACAAACCCTCACAGCGGCCATTGCCCAGGGGAACTGTCTGGCTACCCAATTTCACCCGGAGAAGTCGGGTACCGTGGGCCTCACCATCCTCAGCAACTGGATTCGGTTTTGCGTATCAGGGCTGACGGCTGTCTGAAGCCGCCGATGGCCAGGTTTGGTGCGCCCGGCTGTAGGTGCGAGTCAGAGTCGCCAGTTTAGCCGCCAAATCCGGGGTCAGCGCCTCAGGTCGGCAACGCCATTCCCAATTGTGATCGGGTTCTCCGGGGGCATTCATACGGCCTTCTGCACCCAACCCCAGCACATCCTGGAGCGGTACAATGCACCAACGGGCCACAGAACCCATACCCAAGCGCAACAAATCCCAATGGATGCCCTGGGCGCTCAGATAACCCAGGTAGCGGATCACCCGATGCTGGGCCGCTTCATCTAAACTGGCGTACCAGGCCACCGTCGTCGGGTTATCGTGGGTGCCCGTATAGACCACACAGTTTTGGGAGAAATTGCAGGGCCGGTAGGGGTTATCGGGGTTATCGTCGAAGGCAAATTGCAGAACCTTGGTACCCGGCAAACCTAACCCATCTCGCAGCGCTTCCACCGCCGGTGTAATCACCCCCAAATCCTCGACCACGATGGGTAATTCCCCCAATTCCCGCTCCAGGGTGCGAAAGAAGGCTTCCCCTGGCCCCGGTGCCCATTCCCCATGGATGGCCGTTTCCTCTCCCGCCGGTACCTGCCAAAACGACTCAAAGCCCCGGAAATGGTCCATCCGAATCACATCCACCCACTGCAACAAATGCCTCAGCCGTTGCACCCACCAGGCAAAATCCGTTTGCGCCAAAACTTCCCAATTATAGACTGGGTTGCCCCACAGTTGCCCGGTGGCACTGAAATAATCCGGCGGCACTCCTGCCATCAACGTCACCGCCCCCGTTTCCCGGTCAATGGCAAACAGTTCGGGATGCACCCAGACATCCGCGCTGTCATGGGCCACATAAATCGGCAAATCCCCCATGATCCGCACCTGCCGCTCCCGAGCGTAGGCATGCAACGCCTGCCATTGCTGCCAAAACAGGTACTGCAAAAAGCAATGAAATTCCTGCTCCGGGCGTACCCGTTCCTGCCACTGCGCTAGGGTTTTTGGTTCTCGCCAGGCCAACCCCCGTTCCCAGGCATACCAGGGCTGCCCCCCGTGCGCCTCTTTGAGGGCCATAAACAGGCTAAAATCGGGCAACCAATGACTCTGCTGGGCGATGAATTCCTGCAAGGCAGCCATACCTGCGGCATCTTTTCGGAACTGAGTCCACGCCCGCCGTAACTGGGACATTTTGTACTGATAGACCCCCTCGTAATCCACCCGGTGGCGCGGTAAAGGGGGGGGTGGTTCCCCTGCCGGTAGCCAGCCCTCAGCCCGCAACGGTTCCAGACTAATCAGCAGCGGATTGCCCGCCATTGCCGAATAGGACAGGTAGGGAGAATTGCCGTAGCCCGTCGGCCCCAAGGGTAAAATCTGCCAAATGCGCTGTTCCGCCTGGGCCAAAAAGTCCACCCACGCCCTACTCCAAGGGCCTAAATCCCCGATGCCTTCTTCCCCCGGCAGGGATGTAGGATGCAGTAAAATGCCACTACAACGCGGCCACGGCATGGATAACAAACTGTAACGAACATTCCGATTGTACCTTGCCTATCCCAGATTTCCTGGCACAATGAATACATGATCGACCTACTCGTGAATGCCATGACCAGTACCGGCACTGCCACCAGCACCCTCGAAACGATGCGGAAATTTGCCGAAACCTATGCCCAGCGAACCAACACCTATTTCTGTGTGGATTTGGGCGTGACAGCTACAGTCATCCAGGGATTGGCCAAACACAAAGAAGAACTCGGTGCGCCCCTGTGCCCCTGCCGCCATTACGACGACAAGGAAGCAGAGGCCAAACAGGGTTTTTGGAACTGCCCCTGTGTCCCCATGCGTGAGCGCAAAGAATGTCACTGTATGTTATTTCTCACACCGGATCACGACTTTGCCGGAACGCAGCAAACCATTGACCCGGAATTCCTTGCCAATTACGCATAACCTAGGGAAGCAGTCATAGCCCCGGTAACCGGCACAGCCAAGCTGAGGAGAAGCAGTAATTAAACCAGGGTATGCCCAAACGAACTGGGTATCCTACACATCGCCAGTGGGTTGGTTTTAGGTGGATATGCAGCTCATACTAACTACTTCCCAAGTGTAAGATGCTTCCCTAATCGGTTCGGTCACCAACTAATATCTTTGCGGCAAATGAAGGCAGGGTCACCTTTTCTGTGAGTTGTTCCAAACTGCCAACTTTGGCGGTGCATTTTTGGGTGCTCAGGCTCTCATGGAACAGGTGAGAAAATCCATTTGCCTATGAAATGACAACTGATAAAGGTAAGCGCACGGGGCAAGCCTTTTTAACCCTGCATGATTCACCCCTATACATAGCAGATACGGTTGTGGGTGTTTGTGCAAAAGTCTTTCAAAGTTTTTGCCTCAAAATTAAAACGGTTGTTTGTTCTGTTACGGATGGCCGTTTTGGGCAAAGATGCTACTATTTATTCCCCCTAGCTCCCATCAAGCAATGAGCAACGAATAAGCGAGAACATTGCACGTTTTTTTTGATCAACTGCCTACCCATTTACGATAGAACCGACTGCGCCTGTGGTGTTAGCTGTTGCATAATATCACAAAACTCCCGTTCAAAACTGACCTGCGCTCGATTAGTTTTGCCCCCTACATAGAGTTGGTTATTGGTCTGCAAAGCCCAAATTTGACTGTGGGAAAGATAGCTCAATACGACACCTAACATCAAACCGGCAAAGCCCGCATATACAATGGGTACACCCGGATCAGCTTTAATTTGTAGCCCTGTACTGCCAATAATTTCCGTTAGCACCAAACTCACATCACCAATTTGCACCGGCATTCCCACCCGAGCAGTAGCTAATAGTTTTCCCTGTTGGTCATACACCAAAAATAAGCCTTGCAAATCAGGAATAACCAGGGATACGCCTACACTCAAATCTGGTTTGAGCGGTAACCATGTTCCCCACAATTGACGACCATTTTCCGCATGAAAGGGCGTAACCGGTAATTCCAAAATTGGGCTTTGGTTCAACCGAAAACGCACCCCATGAATCCCCCAACTTGTCTGATAAAATGTTAAACCCCGCCAGCGCAAAGGTTCATTAACATAAATCGTTTTGCGAATCAATTCTTCCCCTTTCTCATTCAGTAAACCCAAATCCGTATAAAACTGGTCAATCGCACCGCTAGGCGTGTAATCAATCCAAAACCGATGTACCCGTCCCTGCACCTGGGGCAACCGCCGTACCCATGCTCCCGCCTGAACGACCCGCTGAAGCCGAAAATCCTGACCACTAGGAACTAACTCCTGCACCAAAAAACCCGTAAGTGATCCCACCAAGCCACCGATAAGAATCACAATTAAACTGGCATGAACTACAATTGGCCCCACCTTACCGACCAGCCCTTTGCGAGCGTAAAGTTTGTCATTTTCGAGCACTACCCAATAACCTTTTTGGCGTAGAATAGATGCCAATTCAGAAATAGAATGATTCGGACAAGCTTGGCTGCAACTTAATCGTAAGATTTGCTCTGGGCGTAGGTAGTAATGCCAACGGTGAGCCACCCGTAGCGCTGGCCATTGCCGTAAAAATGTACAGGCCAACAAACTCGCCCCAAATAAGATCAATAAACTCAAATACCACCAGGTTTGATAAACGTGATCCAGACCCAAACGGGTGATGACATTCCAGGTTAAAAATCCAAACAAGGCTGGGTGTTCTGGGTAATTTTTTTGATAGAATTCTAATGATTCTCCCTGCTCGATCACCGTACCTGCAACACTGGCGAGCGCAATCACCAATAGCAACCCAATTGCCAGGCGCAAGTCCGCAATAACCTGCACCAGACCCCGCCACCAAAGACGCACTGTACGCCATTGATTTTCACACCAAGCCAGCCACAAAGCCATATCGTTTTACCAGGAGCTTGCCTCTGGAGCCTTGATTATTTTAGCTGATTCTTGTCGTAAATGGTTATGATTACCAATTGCAGGCCAGCCCAATAATCGGTTAGGTCAATTCTATTCTTAACAAGAAAAATATGCAACTTGATTAAGGTAGCCATAAAACAGCAGTGATATAACTGGGATGAAAATGGTTTCCCGAATGATTCTAAAAATGGGTACAGTCTTTTGAGTGGTTATGGGATACAGTTGAACCCCACTTGCTGTAGGTCAATTATGCTAAACCTTCAGGATAATCGAGACTTTTTGTATCCTTTAATTGATAAATAGACTGTATCTCATCCAGGGATAATTTTTGCTATGCCTAAAGCAAGAACCCTGCTGGGAAGTAGGGCTGAGGGGAGATGCCATCTTCCTTAACGTACCATGACCCCACAAACCCCAAAATAGTAAGTATAATAAAGACTTGGGAGCGAATTGCCACAGGATGAGAAAATGACCACAGAGGAGTATGAAAAAATTTATCAAGACTTTATCCAAGAAATGAAGGAATTCTTTGAAGAACTTCCGAGGCGGGCGGAAATCAATGCCATTATCAGTAATTTTAGTTCTATAGACATTGCAGGTACGATCTTGACAAGAAGAGTAGATGTATTTCTTGCAGAAGACGGATTGCCGCTTGAGGAGCAAATTAGTAGAGATATTTCTGATATGGAAGGGGAAGTAACCCCTATGGCCATAAACGGCATTGTCATTAATAACATAAAACCAATTTTCGTAGGATTTATGAGTGCAGGTATTGCGCTACAGCTAGAAGAGTTAAACTTTTCAGAGTCCAATATTCCCGAAGAACACGTAGAGTTGATTGGGCTATTTATTGGTCAAAAGTCAAACCAAATGGTTGCTGAATACCTAAGCAGTTTTATTGAAATGAACAAAGATTGTACCGAATCGCTACAATGTCCTGCCCAGAAGTGTTGAAAGATAGGTAAAGGCAGAAAAAGAGGGGTCAAAATATGGTATCCTAACCTCTATAAACCAAAATGTGAAACAACTATGAAATGCAATTCTTTTCCAGGGATTGTCAAATTTTTACTCAAAGACCTGCCAACTAATGATTATCCAGTTCTCAATTCTCGCTGATTTTGTTCCATTTGGTTTACCGCTGTTTTAGACAAAGGAATCAACAGTTCACGGGACTTGTTTTACCAATTAAATTATACGGGCACTCGAGTTGACTTATCTACCTTTTCTCAGGCCAACAAGACAAGAAACCCACAAATTTTTGTGCGTCTTTATCATAAATTATGGCGTTATATTGAACAAGTTCATCCTGAGAAGAAACTCGTTTTATGTCCTTTTGATGCTACGCTAACACCGCTGATGAGTAAGTTATTTTGGCGCCAAGGTTATCGTCAAGTAAAGTGAATAACCACTTTGAACCAAGATACACAATCCCCTGGTCACTTCATCGTTAGCCCTGGACAAGCACATGAGATTAATTTTGGTGAGGATATTGTGAAAATTCTGCCAGAGAATGGGGTCGCAGTCGGGGATAGGGGGTTTTTTAGTCACAAGTTGTTTGCGCAATTTATCGCCAATGATACTTTTTTCATTATCCGTATTAAATCTAATTAGAAATGGGATGAAAACTATCGTATCATGACGAAACGTGGTTCCGTGAGAGTAGTTTGCTTGAGTAGCATGGAAAACAAAGTGGATTACTATTTAGCCACCCATATTCCTGAGGAAGTAATGAGTCATGAAGAGATAGGAGAAGCTTACAGACAACGCTGGGCAATAGAAGTCCTATGGAAGTTTCTCAAGATGCACTTCAAGCTCGATAAAATGATGAGCAAAAGTTTGCATGGGATTACGATTCAAATTTATGTAATTCTCATCATTTACTTGATATTACAACTGTTAAAAGCTCCACAGATGTATGGAAGTAAATTAGTAGATAAGTTGCGATATATACAAATCGTAATCCGGCAGGAGTGGCATTTTGTCCATTGGCTCCATCGGGTCGTCCCACGCCTGAATATGTAAAGTTTTGTTGCAGGATTCAACACTTGTGCGGTTTTTGGTATCTTGAGCAGGGACAAACTAGCTCTTAATCAAACTGTCGTAGTGTACTGATGATTATTGGTCTGACAGGCGGTATCGCTACAGGCAAATCCACCGTAACCCATTATTTGCAAACGACGTATCATGTTCCGGTTTACGATGCGGATACCTATGCTCGGCAGGCGGTTTTGCCAGGTCAACCGGCTTTTGTTGCCATCCGAGAACGCTATGGCACTCAGGTGTTGACACCAGACGGCCAGTTAAATCGGGCATGGTTGGGAGAACGGATTTTTCACATACCAGAGGAACGGCGATGGGTGGAAGCACTCATTCATCCCCTGGTACGGCAACAATACGAACAGATTTACCGGGCGCATTGCGCATCGCAGGCACTCCTGGTATTTAGCATTCCACTGCTGTTTGAAGCCCAAATGACCGATCTGGTCCAGCAGGTGTGGGTGGTGTGGTGCACGACAAAGCAACAACATCAGCGACTTATGATACGCAACCGCTTCACCACCGAGCAAATCCAAGCGCGCATCACAGCCCAACTGCCATTACCTCTGAAAATGCTGTGGGCCGATCAATTGCTGGACAATTCAGGTACGGTGGAATTCCTGTATCAACAAATTGACGATCTGGTTAAGAGAGTTTCGGGGTTCTATTCCCGGTAGGGAAGTGACATATTGGCAGTTGAAAAGCAGCATTTTAGAGTTCATGGAATCTGCCTTTCCGGTAGAACAATAAATGGGGAGCGTGAGTAGGTTTGCGGATGATGATCCATTGCAATTGATGTTAATTGAAAGCGTACCATTCTGACCAGGGCTATCCTAAATACATACCCATTTGGCAAGGAGTTTTGCGGCAATGGTTTTTACAGCGACACAGCCTGCTGGGTTGTACTCTACCACCGGGACACCGATTCCTTTGCGGGGAGTGGATTTTCAGGCAGTTATTCGGGATATGGGTGCTCAGGTTACGGTTGCACAGCATTTTCAAAATGTAGAAGATAACCCAATTGAAGCGGTGTATTCGTTCCCCTTGCCAGAAACAGCGGCCATTTGCGGGTTTGAAGTGCGATTGGGAGAACGGATAATCACCGGACGGGTGGAAGAAAAGGAAACGGCCTTTGCCCAATACGATGAGGCGATGCGCGAGGGACATGGGGCCTATTTGGTGGATCAGGATCGGCCTAACATTTTCACGATGTCCGTAGGAAATTTGTTGCCCCAGCAATCGGTGGTAATGCGCATTTCCTATGTGCAGGAATTGGAGACACAGGCGGACAGGGGACGGTTTGTGATCCCGATTCGCCTCGTTATGTGCCTGCCACACAGTTAGAGACGGCTCCTGCCGCTGAATTGCTGCATATCAATCCCCCCAGGGTATTGGGGACGTTGCCCTATGGTTTGACCATCAGCGTGGATATAGCGACCAGTAGTCCGATCTTGGGGTTGGAATCTCCATCCCATCCGATTCGTTTTACGCTTCAAGACGGTCGGGCAAGGGTAGAATTGGTGGGTGAAAATATCCAACTTGACCAGGATTTCGTCTTGAACTACACCCTGCAAAAACCCTATGAACCACGTATTGTTTTGCGGAAAGACATAGGTTCCGATGGATTTGTGGTGATGCTGAATTTTTTGCCGCAGTTAGACATCAAGCAACGGCAACCCCAGGAATTTATTTTCATCATTGACCGCTCTGGTTCGATGGCAGGTGAGAGTATCAGGCAGGCCAAAACAGCCCTATTACTGTGTTTGCAATCCCTGCAACCGGGGGATCAATTCAACATCTATGGCTTTGGCTCAACCTACGAAAAACTGTTTGAACGCAGTCAGCCCTATACGGCAGAAACACTAGCGACGGCAACCCGATATGTACAGGGTTTGGATGCGGATCTAGGCGGCACAGAAATTTATAGTGCTTTGGCAAATGCCCTTTCTCAGGTAGGCAGTTTGGCAGTGAGTATCATTCTGCTAACCGATGGACAAGTAAGTAATGAACAAGAGGTGATCCGGTTAGCCCAACGGTATCGGGGGCGGGTTCGCATTTTTGCGTTTGGCATTGGTCGGGGGGCGAGTGAATACTTGATTCGGAGCGTGGCACGGTGACGGATGGAGCAGCGGAATTGATCTTTCCTAGGGAGCGCATTGAACTCAAGGTGATGCACCAGTTTCACCGGATAGGAGTGCCTTATGCAGAGCAGGTGCAGGTGGATTGGGGTGGACTGCCTGTAGAGCTTGTGACCCCGAAGGTTTGGCCGCCGCTTTTTCACAACCAACGTTGGACCGTCTATGCCCGGGTCAGTCAACTGTGCGCTACGGTGGTTCGTTTGCAGGCGGTGATAGCTGGACAAACCTACCGGTGGGAACTGCCTTTGGACCCGGAACGAGTGGATGAGACACCGGTGGTTCCGTTGCTCTTTGCCCGCAGTGCCATTCGGGATTGCGAAGAACTCCCCAGTCAGGGCGGGGGTTCACGCCAGCGGGAACGGAAGCAAGCCTCGCAGCGGCGGCGGGAAGCACTGGTCAATCTGGGTTGTCGGTATCAGCTCATGTCTTCAGAAACCAGCTTTGTTGCCATTGAGCAGCGACCCGATGGGGATAAAACGGCGGAAATCAAACTTCGTAGGGTTCCTATTGCCCTCACGCAGAGATGGGGTGGGATACCCGATGATCTTAGTACCGCTTACTCTCCGTTGCGTAAGAAATCGATGAGGAGGGCATCTCCCAGTAACCTGTCTATGCAACTAAAATTGGATGCGGCCATACCGTCATTTCCCGACAATCAATCCGATGACCAAGATGATAAGTTCCTGCTACTAGGTAAACTGGCTGCTTGCCAGAACTATGAGGGTTTTTGGGCACTGGAGAGTCAGGTTGTAAATACGGTGGATGGGGATGTCAATCAACTGAAGCAAATGGCTACCCTGTTACACACAACCCCTGAAGAAGCAGAACGGATTATTGCAACCCTTTTCGTTCTTCGTTTTCTAAAAGACCGCTTTGCTGACTCGGAAGTCCTGTGGCAATCCTTAGTCCAAAAAGCAGAACAATGGCTACGCCATCTCAGCACAACGCCACCTTTAACCGAACCGGAACCTACGGATGTAATTGAGCGTTGGCAAACTTGGCTCACACAGCAGTTGGGTGCATAAACATCCTCGGGTTGTGGGGTCATAGACTGCCCTGCAACCCTTTTTTCGGGAAGCCCTCACGCCAGCAACCAAACGTAGTATTGCTGTACTGGGCATTACCTAAATAGCACCAGGTATTACGGGTACATCCAGAAATGTGCTCTCATTATTTGTCTTGATATGCCCCTACTTGATCCCTTTTCTGGCTAGCACCTTGATCTTAGTGACGAGCACATGTTGTAGTTTTTGGTAATCTGCGGGACTTCCACTAGCGGGCTTGGGGAAGAAATCCAACGCCCCAGCCTGCATCAAATTCTAGATATTATCCACGTCCGTAGGATGAACAACATTGCTGATCACCAGTATCGGCCTGGGATACAACTCCATCACTTTTTTCGTAAATTCCAAACCATCCATGCGAGGCATCACCAAGTCCGTGCAAATTACATCAGGATTGACCTTGCCAATAAGTTCTAAACCAGCCGCACCATCTTGAGCCGTACCCACCACTTCCACTTCCTGAGAGTCCTCAAGTAAGCGCTGTAAAATTTGCAACGCAATCAATGAATCCTCAATCAACACAACCCGGATTTTCTTACTCATGAAAGTAATCCCCCCATACAATCGAGGAACTGACGCTCATCAAAGTTTGCCTTACTTAAAAACAAATTCGCTCCCAGGATTTTAGCATAATCTATGCTCTCTTGATTGTTCCCCAAAGTGCTGAGCACAACAATAGGTATCCTTGTATCATGAGAACGAATCCGTTTGATAAGTTCGTAGCCATCCCAAACCGGCATCTCAATATCCGTTAAAACACAGTCGTAATAGCCATCCATAAACTCACGATAACCTTCTTCCCCATTCTTAGCCCAGGTCACGATAAACTTATTGCGTTCCAGTATGCGTTTTAATTGCGTGCCAATAGGCACGGAGTCTTCAACTAATAAGAGTCTATATCTTCCTCCTTGTTCAACCGCTGGAGCAACCACCTTACCAGTCGCAGAAAAACCACCCTTGTTCTTCACTATACCTTCTAAATTCAAAACATAGCACGTCTCCCCGTGCGCTGTGGTTGTTACGCCTATAACTATATCATTCTCTCCCAAAAATACACCCTGTTTTATCCCTTGATACTCCTGATATTCTAAGGATGTACTCACAATAAATCCATAGTAATTTACTCCATAACGGTACAGGAGGCAGATGCACTTTTCATCCAAATCATGTTGCCTGCGCACAATTATATCTGCTAGATGAATGATGTTAACTCGTTCATTATTCCACAGATAGTATAATCTATCATCCTCACTCTTAATGATGTCGGCAGATTTTATGTAAATAATGGTCTCAAAGTTAGCGACGGTTAGGCCATAATACAATCCATCAATTTGCGTTACAAATAGCGAAGATAGTACTTTTTTCAGCGGAAATTTAATTGTAAAGACAGTGCCGTTAACCCCATCGCTTTCGACTGCAACCGTGCCACCCCTTTGCTCAATAGTCGTTCGCACAATATCCAAACCTACACCCCTGCCTGATACCTGGGTAGTTTCCTCCTTCGTAGAAAAACCTGGCAAAAATAAGTATCCATACAGTTTTTTGTCATCTACACTTGCTGCTTCCTCACGGGTAAGATAACCTAATTCTATCGCCTTACGAATCACCTTTTCTCTATCAATTCCCCGCCCATCATCGCTTACTTGAATGATCAACTGTTCCTTTTCAATCGCTCCTGATAGTGTCAGCGTAGCCTCTATATCTTTCCCTTTCAATGCCCGCTCTTCGGGTTTTTCAATCCCGTGATCCACTGCATTTTTTAGCAATTGCGCCAAAGGAACCTTGAGGCACTCTAAGTATATCCGGTCAACCAGCTCGTGAGAACCCTTGACAACAAAATGAACTAACTTTCCCTGCTCTTCAGCTATATCTCTCACCAATCTGGGATAGAGCTTAAATACAGTATCCAAAGGTAATAGCTGAAGCTCCTGGACGTGCTCTTCTAAATTCTCACTAATGCTGTGCAAAGCAGATATATCATCCTTGATAAATTGATTTAGCTTTTGCAATGATGCCACTTCGTTCTTAATCTCAGTTACACCGTAGCTATCCTCTTTAACGTCAACTAAATGGGTAATCAAGTCACTGACAAGTTCCAGTTTCTTGCTTAGCTGAAGATAAATAGACTGCAACTCAGTAGTACAGTGAGTTAATTGCTCCAATTTCCTCATTGGGATACGAATGCTTTCTATGTCAATACCTTCATCAACTTCCTCTTTATCTTGTTTATCTGGTTCAGGTTTACTTGGCATCATGATAGGCGTTGATGCCTGCACTTCGGCGGCATTATGAGTTTGAGCTACCCTTGCCAGCTTTACGGAAATCTCCGTCACACTTACCGGACTGGCAATGCCTGTCACTGCCTCAGATGCTATTTCCCGTAACGCATCTATTGTCTCTAGTGCCACGCTAAACAATTCAGGACTACTGTCAATACTCTTTTTCTTTAGCTTAATAAACACATCCTCCAGTTCGTGGGATAGCTGTTTCGCTTTCACCACGCCAAGCATATGGGAATCGCCTTTGAAAGCATGTAATTCCCGCAATAAAACGTTCAGAACTTCTGCATCTGCCGGATTCTTTTCCAAACTCAGAATTAATCGTTCTGCGCTGCCAAGATGCTCCGCTACTGAATTCTTGTACAGCTCTCTTAGTTCATCATCATCAATGTAATACATTAAACGTACTCCTTGAAAGAACTAACAATTGACTGTAATGCATCCACAGAAGCACGAATCTGGGCAATTGCGCTATTCTTTTCACTTGCCTGTAAGGAAATACTATTCATCGCACTAACTGATTGTTGCACGGCGACAGCCTGCTGTTTAGCACTCAAAGCAATCTGTTTGGCATTTAATGCAATATTTTCCACCATCTCATTGATACTCTCAAAAATCTGCGCTGTTTCCCGCGTTAGCTCTAAACTGTGAGCCGATACTTTAGTCCCCTCATCTGTGGTCATTACCGTAGCACTAATAGAACTCTGTACATCCTGAATCAACTGGTTAATTCTTGCCACAGACTTTTTGCTTTCATCAGCCAAACGACGAATTTCTTGGGCGACAACAGAAAACCCTCGCCCCTGTTCTCCAGCTCTCGCCGCCTCCACTGCCGCATTCAGTGCCAAGATATTCGTCTGGTTAGCAATATCACCTACCAACGTCGATATACTACCAATTCGGTCCACTTGTTCCGATAGTTTCGTGATCTTTTCGGCAATCTGGGTCACAGTTTTCCCCAAAGCCTCAATCCCATTCAACGTCTTTTGTACCGATGCAACTCCTTGCTTGGTCAACTCCTTAGCACTTTCTGCATTATTGGCAGCCGTGATTGCCTGCTCCGCACTTTGCCGAGACGATGCACCTAGTTCCTCAATCGTTGCTGTTGTTTCATTAACCGATGCCTCCTGCATCGAAAGCAATCGTTCCTGCTCAGTAATACTCGTTGCGACATCACTTGTAGTTTTCCCAATCCTTTGTTCCACTTCCGTTGCTACTCGTTCAGTTACACGGTGACTCAAATACACTGAAATTGCAATACCCAATACTAGAAAGGCGGCCATAATGATAGCCTCAATCCCAATTGCCAAAGACACTACTTTGTCAAGCTCTTTATTTGCTTCAATTAACATTTCTTTGGCTGCACGTCCAGTAACATTCACCTCATCATCTATACCTTTGCTGTAAATCCAGTAGTTGACTGCAACTGTAAAATCATTCCGAGCCACCAGTTGCAGTGCGGACTGATTTCTCTCTAAACTCTTAGTCTGTAGTTCGCTATATTTTCGTAATGCCTCCCTAAGCAGTTCCTGCTGTGGCAGAAGCTTATTGTTCAGTGCTTCCGCAGCAGTTTCTGATGCCTTCTTAATGCGCTCTACCCCCTCTTGATACTCTGCTTGATTTTTGAGATCAAGTTTCTTTCGTTCTAATAACGCGTTAGTTACTATTGAGATTAACTTGGCATCTGCCTCGGTTGCACTTAGCAAAGATAAAAGTGCGGTCTCAACGGCAGTCTTTGCGTTGTTAATTTGATAGGTACGATATAGTTGGTAACCGGATATAAGCATACCTACGCCAATAATACTCAGCGGAAAAACGTATCCCACCAAGATTTTAGCGCGCAAACGCATTCCCTTAAAATTGAACAGCTTAAACATAGGCTGGCCTCCTACTAAGTAAACTTCCCAAATCTAAAAGTCGTACCACTTCACCACCCAAAATCATACTACATTGGGAAAAATCGGTCAAATCTGGACGGAATAAGTGATGCTCGATCGTAAGTATATCTCGAACTGCTTGAATGCCAATGCCATAGCGGCTGCCCTTGTGCTCTACAATCATAACCAGTGTGAATTCTTCCCGCTTTTCCTTATCCAACTGAACCAACGTTAAAATTTCACCCCGTAGGTTAAAAGTTCCCAGAATTGGCAAAGAAACAAAAGGTAAGCTATTAAATTCAACCGCACTGACAAATTCACAAATCGCACTTAACTCTACGAGATATTTACGCTTCGCTGTCTCAACCAGAATAAATGAATTCTCACCAGCCTGAATGTCAAAAACTTCAGTACGCTCTCGGTTTTTTTCTGCCGCTAATATCGCCGCCCGTTTTCTTAGCTCTGACCGCTCCTCATCGCTAAAATTATCTATCTCAGTCTGATCCGCAATACCCTCACTCAGCAGATATGCTGTCACTTCCTCAGGACAGTAAATGACCCGCTCCATATCGATAATATTTACTAATTTTCCTTGCCAATAAAATAGTCCTTTAACTAACGTATTCAAGGGTGGCTTTAGCTTCGTTTCTAAATAATTAACTGTAACACTGTTGACATCTACTACATCCTGCAACTGATCTACAATCAAACCCACAGTTACTCCGTCCCACTCAAAGATTACGAGTTGGTCATTCAGGGACATTGGCTGTTCTACCCGCTTAGTCGCTTATTGACGTACTCTATAATGGCATCCCAATATCTGATACCACAATATTTACATATAAACTCTAGTATCCTATTGATACCATACTTGCCATTTTGAATAACAAACAAATCTCCCGATACGAATTCGGCGTAACTACAGCTTGCAGAACCCTGATATGACACTTGCACAATGCCCGTGTACTGCTCTGAAGCTTTGTCCATCAACACACCCATTAAGTTAAAATTGCCTATCATAATCTGGTCTCACGAACTAACCTGTGCATTTATTCTATGCTTATAAGGTTAAGTAACTTTAAGGGACTGTCAAGTGAAACTAAAAGAAAATTAAAAAAAACGAATAAACAAGTAAAATAAAGTTAAGTTAGTTAAAGGAAAATCAAAGAAAGCAGTGTTAGATAAAACGCTCCAAGCGGAAATCTTGGTATTATTGTGCAGGTTGCGGCTTCTACTCTTTCTACGAAGAACAATTCTACGAAGAACAACACGTACAGATGGGTAATTTTTACAGATTGGTAATTTTACGCAAAAAAGTCACCGTTTCTGGGGGGGTTAGTACGAATGAGACGCCTACTATTAGGGATACAATAAGTGAGTTTTGTGTAAGCTATGACCCAGAAAGGGCTATCATCACTTGGTCTATCAGACGAGCAAATTTAGTGTTCTTGTTGCATGATGCTTCTGATAAATGGCAGTATCTTTGTGTACAATCGTTGCAAAGTCTTCTTTGTGATACCCGTCCAATTCGGTATGACCTACCACTAAAAAACCCCCTGGCATCAATAATTCACTAAATTTTTTGAGAACCCTCACAATACTCTTTTCATTGAAGTAAATAAAGACGTTCCTGCAAACAATTAAATGCAGCGTCCCTGGCCAAACCATATAAAAAGCATCGGTAACCATATTGTGCTGATAGAATGCAATCCTGTCAAATAGATCGGGCCGAATTCGATACATTTCTTTGCCATTTTTTACGACCGGTACAAAATACTTTTCCCTTAGTACGCCAAGCTCCGTCATTGCACTACGGAACGAACGCTCTTCGTATAATCCACTTCTAGCAATTTCAATAGCTGATCGGCTGATATCTGTTCCAATAGCATTGACTCTGAAGCACTTACCTAACTGGTGTTCCCTCATGATAATACCTAAGCTATACAATTCTTCTCCGGTTGCGCATCCTATGCTCATAATATTGATACTTTCAAAGGGCTTAACAATATTCAGTAACTCCGGCATGACCACTTCTTGGATACCGAGAAGCTGGCCCATATCACCAAAAAAGTAGGTCTCTTTGGTCGTCATGACTTCTGCTATGGACTCCCAAGCTGCTTTCGCTTGAGCACCACCTTGAGAAAGAAGCTGCACGTATTGACTGAGTGTCATCTGCTGATGAACTAACTCCTTCTGTAAAAATCTATGTAATACCGTACTATCCCACTGACTAAACTCTAAGCCAATTCGCTGTTCGATCATGAGCACTAACTGATTTAATTCCGCCTGGGAGTAGGATGGCACGTCTTTATGTCGCATATCCAGCCACTGATGATCACTAAAACTATAGTATGATTTTATCTGGGTTATTATTCTAAACTAACATTGTCGGAGCGTCCATTGCCAGGTAAGAAGATACGCGTTTTACTGATTGACGATTCGCCTGTTGCACTGGCGGTCATTCAGAAGGTATTGGCATCGGATAGGGATATTGAGGTGGTTGCCAGTTTTTTGGACCCTCAAAAAGCTTTGGCACAGATCGCCGAAATTAATCCAGATGTGATCTGTGTGGATTTTTTCATGAAGCGTATGGATGGCCTGGAATTTACCAAGATTGTTATGTCCCAGTTTCCTTGCCCTATTTTAGTCATCAGTGTTGCCGTCGGTATGGATGATGGTCACAACATTTTTGAATTGCTCGATGCTGGTGCTGTAGATGTGATTAAAAAACCACCATCTGGCCATTTTAAGGATTATCTCAAAACCGACCTTGTCCAAAAGGTCAAGATAGCATCGGGAGTCAGGGTCCTCACCAGGCGGCCTATTTCTGAAAACATGTCCCATTTCACTTCTACTGATAATCAAAGATTTCAGGTCATTGCGATTGGTGCTTCTACGGGTGGCCCCAAGGCGCTACATGACATTCTTTCGGTTTTACCCAAACATTTTCCCATCCCGATTGTTGTGAGTCAACATATTACTTCTGGGTTTTTAAGCGGTCTTATTCGCTGGATGGGTAGATGTTGCGCTCTAAAGGTTCAGATGGCCGTTGACCAAGAACCGTTATTAGGGGGTCATGTCTATTTCTGTCCCGAAGAAAGTAACTTATTGTTCACAAAAAACCGAACGATTGCCTTACAGCCAAAAACCCCGGATCAAGTGTATTGTCCTTCGATTAACACCATGTTCCATTCTGTAGCTGAACATTACGGTTCCAGAGCGATTGGTATTCTGCTTACGGGGATGGGGGATGACGGGGCAATGGGCATGAAATATCTGCACGCCAAAGGGGGACTGACGATTGCACAAAATGAAGCGAGCTGTGTGCTTTATGGGATGCCTAGGGCTGCGGTAGAACTGAATGCTGTGAGTAAAGTGATGGATATTGCTGAGATAGGTAGCTATCTCATGCGTTTGGCGGCAAAACAGTTTGTTGGCTAGCGTCATGCGCTGATCAGGGTTAGATGTCAAATCACCTTAACAAATAGCAATGAACACCTCATCTTATAGTGCTGTTACCCCATAGGGAACCCAGAGAGTTCTTACAATGGAAGCATGGATGGTTAGCGCTGAGGGTACGGATCATGCAGGGGGGCATTAGGGTTGGTTCGTTGTTTGGGATTCCCCTGTATTTGGATCCGTCCTGGTTTGTCATTTTTTTGTTGGTGACCTGGGCGAATCATTGGCGCTGGCAGCAGTCGTACCCGGATTGGCCGGCAAGTTGGGGCTGGGGGGTGGGTTTTTTGCTGGCGTTGGGGCTGTTTGGTTCGGTGTTGCTCCATGAGTTGGGGCACAGTTTGGTGGCCAAGGCGCAAGGGGTACAGGTGCGATCCATTACTCTGTTTTTGTTTGGGGGGGTGGCGACGTTGGAACGGGAGTCCCGTACCCCGATGCAGGCGTTGTGGGTGGCTGTGGCCGGGCCGGTGGTGAGTCTGGGGCTGGCGGTGGCACTGATGGGCTTAACCCGGCAGTTGGGGAGTTCTCCCTGGGGGCGGATCAGCCAGGAATTGATGATGATTAATTGGGTGCTGGGAATTTTTAATCTCATTCCGGGCCTGCCTTTGGATGGGGGTCAGGTGCTCAAGGCTTGTATTTGGCAGGTGACGGGCAATCCCTTTCGGGGCGTGCAGTGGGCGGCGGCCTTTGGGTGGGTACTGGGGATTTTGGGGATGGTTTGGGGCATTTTGGCGTTTTTGAGTGGGGCAGCAGGGGGCCTGTGGCTGGCCTTGATTGGCTGGTTTATGACCGGTAATGCCCAAATGTATCGCCAGTACAGTATTGTGCAAGAAATTCTCCTAAAAACTCGGGTGAGGGATGTGATGAGTCGGGATTTCCGGGTGTTGCGGGCGGAATTATCGTTGCGGGATTTCGTGGATTTGTACTGCTTGCCTGCTCGAGAACCGGAGATTTATTTTGCGGAGGCGGATGGCCGCTACCTGGGTTTGGTCGATAGTGGGCGGTTAACCCAAATTGAACGCAGTCAGTGGCCCCACCTATCCCTGGCGGCGATTGTGACTCCTTTGGATGCGTTGCCCAGTATTCGGGAGCACGAGAGTCTGGCCCAGGCGATTGTCCATTTGGGGGAGGACCACAGTTGGCTGCTGGTGCGGTCACCGGCGGGGGGGGTGCAGGGGTTGGTGTTGCGGGGGAATGTCCTGAAGCCCCTGGCACCCTTTTTGGGGCTGACTGGGGTGGACTTGGATCGGGCTAACCGGGAGGGGCGTTACCCCCAAGGCTTGCATCTGGTGCCCTTAGCCCAAAAAGCGCTGGAGCTGGCGGCGATGCTCCCGGAAACCCAAACCTAGGCGACCCAGCAACGGGCCACGTGCTCGGCCAAATCCACGACCCGTTGGGAATAGCCCCACTCGTTGTCGTACCAGGCCACCACTTTCACCAAGGTACCGTCCATGACCATCGTCAAGGCCGCATCCACGATGGAGGAGGTGTCGGTTCCCCGATAGTCGCTGGAGACGAGGGGTTCTTCGTTGTAGCCCAGGATGCCTTTGAGGGGGCCTTCGCTGGCCTGTTTCAAGGCGGCGTTGACTTCTTCGGCGATGGTGGGCTTGCTGACTTCCACGACCAAATCCGCCAGGGAGACGTTGGGGGTGGGGACCCGGAAGGCAATGCCGTTAAGTTTGCCGTTGAGTTCCGGTAGCACCAGGCCCACGGCTTTAGCGGCCCCGGTGGAGGTGGGAACGATATTGATGGCGGCTGCCCGTGCCCGGCGCAAATCCCGGTGACTGGCATCCAAGAGCCGTTGGTCGCCCGTGTAGCTGTGGGTGGTGGTCATCATGCCTTTGACGATGCCGAAGTGTTCATGGAGGACTTTGACCACGGGGGCTAGACAGTTGGTGGTGCAACTGGCATTGCTGATGATGTGGTGCTCGTGGTGGTTGTACTCCTGGTGGTTGACCCCCACAACGAAGGTGGCGATCCCTGGCCCTTTCCCCGGTGCGGTGATCATGACCTTTTTGGCCCCGGCTTTGAGGTGTTTGCCAGCGCCTTTGTCGTCTACGAAGACCCCGGTGGCTTCGATCACCAGGTCAATGCCCAATTCTCCCCAGGGGAGGTTTTCCGGGTTGCGATCCGAGTAGCATTTGCAGACTTTGCCATTGACCGTGATGGAATTTTCATCGCTGGTAATCTCGACATCCCAACGCCCCAGCATGGAGTCGTATTTCAAAAGGTGGGCATTGGTTTTGGGGTCGGAGGTATCGTTGATGGCGACGACGTCGAGATTGGTGGTTGCCCGTCCCATCCAACAGCGCAGGAAGTTGCGCCCAATGCGGCCAAAGCCATTAATTGCAACTTTGATCACGGTAGTCCTCGATGGTGATGATGGCGTGGATTTGCCCTACATCTTACCATCGTTTGGGGATTCGTACCGGGGATCAATTGGGTTCAGGGAACCAAAAGGGGAGGGTCGGTTTCGTTCCGGGCGCATTCCTGGTATGATCGGCGCTGAAAGCCCCTTTGTGTGGTGTTGTTAGGAGTGCCAATGCCCCCTAGTCGCCCTGATTTTTCTGGCCGACCTTTCCACTTCATTGGTATTGGGGGCGTGGGTATGTCGGCGTTGGCTTATATTCTGGCCTGTCGGGGGTTGCCGGTGTCGGGTTCGGATGTGGCACCCAATGGCATGAGCGCTCGCTTGGAAGCCCTGGGGGTGCGGGTGACAGCTCAGGATGGTTCGGCATTGCGGGCATGGGGGCCTGTGTTACCGCAGGTGGTCTGTTCGACGGCCATTAGCGCTGCCAATGGGGAGTACCAAATGGCCCGGGCGTTGGGGTGTCCTATGTTCCACCGTTCGGAGGTGCTGGCTGCCCTGGCGCAGGAGTACGAGAGTATTCTGGTGGCGGGTACGCACGGCAAAACGACGACCAGTGGGCTGATCAGCCATGTGCTGTTGCAGGCGGGGTATGACCCGACGATTGTCATTGGCGGGGAGGTGCATACCTGGGGGGGCAATGCACGCCTGGGGCAGGGGCGGTTTTTGGTGGCGGAGGCGGATGAATCGGATGGCACCTTGGTGAACTTGCGGGGGCGGGTGGGGGTGATTACCAATATTGAACTGGATCACACCAACCACTTTGCGTCCTTGAGCCAGGTGGTGCATACCTTCCGCACGTTTGCCCAGCACTGTGAGGTGATGGTGATCGGTGGGGATTGTGCGACGGCGGCGCAGTTGGCTCGGGAGTTGACTACGCCGGTATGGACCTATGGGTTGAATGCACCGGCGACCTATACGGCAACGGAAGTGCAGTACGCACCGACGGGGATTACGGCGCAGGTGTGGGAACAGGAGGTGCCGTTGGGGACGCTGACGTTGCCCCTATTTGGGGAACACAATTTGCAAAATGCGCTGGCGGCGGTGGCGGTTTGTCGGGCGGTGGGGGTGCCGTTTGCTCAG
>Ga0272447_1000478_pt1 | contig 30425 bp, 31 predicted proteins | sample YNPCB0133_FD_194589 | JGI IMG/M metagenome (GOLD analysis project Ga0272447, IMG submission 194589) | Hot spring microbial mat communities from Yellowstone National Park, WY, United States - YNP-CB-013-3 | ecosystem: Environmental > Aquatic > Thermal springs > Hot (42-90C) > Sediment | place... | reverse complement strand
GGATGGAGTAGGGGGTGGTGTGGGGTGGCTAGGCTTGCTGGGCTTGTTGTTGTCTGGTTGTTGCTAGCCTCCACAATAGCACCCGTAGCCCTGGGGGTGGAGTATGTTCAGCAGAGCGGTGTGGATGCCATAGTGCAGGGTACCATTGAGAGGCTTAGGGCTACCCTAGCCTACCTGGAGGCGGTGAGCCCCTCTGAGGTCTCCAAGCTTAGGGAGGCTTTCGATAGGGCTATTTCGAGGCTTGAGGGGGCTAGGGGTAGGGCTCCCGAGGTTGCCCTAGTGGAGGTTGTGAGAGCTCAGGTTGAGGCTTTGAACGCTTCCAGAGGTCTGCTATCCAGGGTTAATGTGACGTACCCTCCGGGCCTCATGGTAGCCTTGGATGTTAAGCTCGGGATGGTGGAGGAGCTGAGGGCAACGGTAGAGTACCTCAGGTCCGCTAATGTAACCGTCGAGCCCTGGGTTGATGTGAAGCTGGAGGAGACAGCCCGTAACATAAAAGCTCTAAGGGAGGGCCTAGCATCGGGGGCTCTGAACGCAAGCCAGGTTGCCGTGAAGCTAGAGGAGGTCAACAGGAACATATCGGAGGTCAGGGCATACCTGGCTAAGACGGCCAGGCAGGGCTGGGTTAAAGCCCACGTCCTAGGCAACATAGCCAGGGAGATGGCCAGCTCCATTAGATCATCAGAGGCGGCAATGAGAGGTGATGTAGGGGAGCTAGCGGCGAGCCTTGAGAGGCTTGGTAGGATTCCAGAAGTACTACCACCCGGAGCTCCGGGTAGAGGGGTGGTGGAGGAGGTTGCAAGGTGCATCCTACGAGTAGCACCCGGTAATAAGACGTTCGTGGTTATGTCCACCATAGCTAAGACACTGAGGGAGTCCAAGGAAGAGGTTAAGATCAGGCTACTGGTAGCAGAGATACTCAGATGCCTCAAGCAACCCCTGGAGAGGATACCATTAAACGAGGTGCCGGCCGAGCACAGGCCCGACGTGGAGAAGGCTAGAGAGAATGCCAAGACGTTAGAGGAGGAGGCTAGAAGGAGCACCCTAGAAGTTGTCGAACGGAACCCAACGGCTACAATAGGGCTTCTCAGAGCCGAGCTAGAGCTCCTACAAAAACTCTATAGAGAGTGCAAGGAGGGGAGGGCTACAGCAGAGGAGGTCAAGCTACAAGCACAACTCGTACTAAAGCTAGCGGAAGTAGCTGAGCAGACCGCAGCAAAACTACCAATGCCAGCCCAAGACAGGCTAATAGAGACCGTTAAAGCCGCTAAAAACGAAGTGAAGGGAATACTAGGCGAGCTAGGAGCTTGACCTCCACCCCGCATCCCCGGAGGCCTAGCCTTATGCTAGATTTTTATCCTAACTGGGTGTGGTGAGTGTCGAGGCTCGATACACTATTCATAACAGCATATCTGGTGATGTTAACCGCTGTAATCATGCTTTCACTGTACTTCATGGAGGTTATGTCCGGTCAGGCCTCTGGTACCGTGATAGGTGAGAGTTTAAAGACCTTAGGTGATGAGCCTGTAGCTCCACCTGTTAAACCTAAACCCATACCATCTCCGGGCTACCATGTACCTAATTTAACCGATGATGATGTTAAGAAGGCTGTATCGATTATAAGAAGTCATGATTATATTAGGGAGGCTATTGATAGTGGTATTGCAGATGTTAGAGTCGAACCAGCGATATCTAGGGTTGATGAGAGGGTGGCCTACGTGCTTTTAAAGCTTAGGAATCCGGTTAACGTTGAGAGGTTTATTGATAGGGGTGGGGAGGTTGTTAAGGTGAGATTCGTGATATGGGACTCTATTGGAGCTCGCATTAATTTAGATAAGGGTGTTGTAATCGGATCCCTTGATCTACCTAGGCCTTTGATGAAGAGGGCTTTAAAGGTAGTATTATCAGATGGAGATCTAATGAAGATCCTTAGTAGGGAGCCGTGGTTCATATTCATACCAGCCTATGGTAGTGATACTAGGGATGAGCCTGGGTTCATAGTTATGTTCGAGAAGCCGGTATGGGTTAACGAGACTGTTAAAGGACTAGAGATCCTCGGATGGATTTCAACGATATTCATTGAAGTTAAGGGGAATTCTGCTAAGATAACAGGGTACAATCTAGGAGCTCCAATGTATAAGGTTGAGTTGAAGGGTATGCTGAAGGTAGCTGAGGAAATTGCTAGAGCGTATGCGAAGCTTAAGCTAGGTAGGGATGCTGACGTCGTATTTATAGGTGTTAAGGGAGAGCTAGCGATCTTCAAGGCCGACGTAGACGATAATAGGGAGCTCGTGGTATCTGTTAACCTAAGAATATTAGCTGTCGACGAGTTAAGGTTGGGGATAGCTATTAAGACACCGCCATCGATGACATGCGGGGGGTGATGTGAATGTTAAGCCGTAAGATACTAACCATGATTGACATTGTATTGCTAGCTATACTCTTAGGGTTAATGGTTGAGGTAGCCCTTACAGCTACAACATCAAAGTTAACACTATTAGGTGTTTACGAGGACAGGTTCTATAACTTCGATTTCTTAAGCTGATGGGTCAGTAATGCTAATGTGGATTGGCCTGTAACAATACCATTCTGGGGGAATGCTGATGATATTAAGATCAAGTACATCTATGGTGGTTCCGGCGTTCCCTGGAAGAGTCCAAAATACTTTTACCTATTCGATGATCCGAGTAGAGGATGGGAATGGGATTTTGATCTTGGTGTGAAATACATTGTAAGACTGGGGCCTTGGGTGACCTGCTCGTATCCTGATCTAGTCGTGATAGACTTTGGCTACGTTTACATGCATATGAGGCTTTATGGAAGCCAACACCTAAACGATATTATAATTAAATATAATTATAATCCTGGCTGGGGTGAATATGTTCTAGCAACTACACACATGGATGAGTTCCCATTTAAGAGGTGGTCTGGTTATAGCGAGATTGCCAAGCGATGGTTTGTAGTGCAAGCCGGGAATAAAGGCTACCCTGTTGCTTTCAACTGGGCGTACTTCTGGAATGATGATATGAGTGAGTGCTGTATAACAAATCCCTATGCTGACCGAGATCACCATATATGGTGTGTGAATGGGTTTGCGTCGGCCGTGAGAGTAGACTAGGATACTGTCTTTTATGCTTCTCTCTCGTATACTCCACGTATATTCTATGTAAGTATAGGGGTACTATTAGGCCTGCTGTTAGGATGCTTAACACTACTAGTATTATGTTTGGGGTTCTGGATAACCTTCTCTCGATATCCAAGGCTATGTAGGTGTATGGTAGTACTAGGATTGCCATGATGGGGAGGGCTAGGATTGATGTGATGGGGAAGACTATAGCTCCTACGAGTAGTAGTAATGCTGGTATGCTTAGTACCCTAGCTGGTATAATGTATAGTGGGATGAAGCGGTCCTTTAAGGCCTTTGATAAAGGAACGTATATTAGGGTGAACTCTAGGGATAAGCCTATCACTAGTAGTATTGCAAGTGAAACCCATAGTATGGCTAAGCTTGGGCTGTTAACCCAGAGGCATTGGAGGAATTGGGGGAGCTTCTCTACGTAGGTGTAGTAGCATATCCTAGGCCCATCACCACCTAGGATGAGGAGCTGGAAGACTATGAAGAGTGCCCACGATAGAATGCGTAGGGGTGTGAGTAGGAGGACAGCGTATGTAACCACTATGAGGGCTAGGTATGATAGGGTATACACGAAGCTAACGCTGATCTTAGATCTAAGGATTAAACCTAGGATTACCAGTATAATCGAGGGGGTTATGAGATAGTATACTATGGCGGTGAATGTAAGCGAGGCACCACGATAAACAGGATACTCCCTCACTATACCCCATAAGGGGATACCAAGGTAGAGCGCTATAGCCGTTAGAGTCGTTATAAGGACTGGAAGTAGAGCTCTCAACAAACATAACCCCTTAATGTCATACTCACACCCAGAGCTTATTTAAAACTTATCCTGGTTTTGGTTTAGGAGCTCTCAATAGCGTTATAAAGGTTGTCCTAACGTGGATATCATTTGGTGCTACTGTTGGGTGGTATCTTCGGCTTCGTCTGCTTGAAGCCCCTTAGCGGTTCGGTTGTTAGGGAGGGTTTGAGGAGGCTTGTTTATAGGGGTTATGATGGTGTTGGTTTCGCTCTCCTAGATGATATGGGTAGGCTTGTTGTTAGGAGGGTTGCAGGGCATATTGATAGGGTTGGTGATAGGCTTGGTTTCGAGCTCTACAATGCTAGGGTTATGGTTGGTCATACTCGTTATGCTAGTAGGGGTGTTCCAGCTGACTTTAACAGCCACCCTCTTCTAAGCTGTGATGGCCGTGTTGGTGTTGTGAGTGATGGTGTTATAGATGGTTATGAGGATCTTAGGGGTGGTCTTACCAGGAGGGGTCATAGGTTTACATCGACTACTGACACGGAGGTTCTAGCTCACGCCATGGAGGAGCTCTTGAAGGTTAAGGGTGTTGAGGAGGCTCTCCTGGACATAGGGAGGAGTATTAAGGGTTTATACTCCGCGGTCTTCATAGTTGAGGGTTTGGAGGAGCTCCTACTAGTATCCCGGGGGCAACCTCTCATCATAGGGTTGAAGGGTGATGGCTCCTGCACCTTCGTATCAAGCGATGTGCCCAGCCTCTATGGGTTTGCTGATGAGGCAGTGGTTCTTGAGGAAGGCTTGGTGGGCTTGGTTGGTGGAGGGTGGTTCAAGGTTTTAGATGTGGAGAGCGGTGTTGAGGTTACAGGTTTGCAGAGGAAGAGGGTTAAGTACCCTGTTGAGGTTATAAGCAAGGGTGGTTTCAAACACTATATGTTGAAGGAGATATACGAGGTACCAGAGGCTATGCTTAGGACCACCGCTACACTACTGGATAAGTACTTGAGGCTAGCTGCTATGATCATAAGCGGGGCTAGGAACATAATAGTTATAGGTAATGGGTCGAGCCTCCACTCAGGCCTCATAGCACAATACTACTTCGCAGACATGGCGGGGTTGAGTGTAACGGTTACCAGTGCAGCTGAGTTCCCCTACTACGCTGTAAACAGTGTTACAACGGGCACGGTGGTGGTAGCCATAAGCCAGAGTGGGGAGACAAGTGATGTGATTAAAAGTGTTAAGATGGCCAAGCAGAGGGGGGCAGTCATAGTAGGTGTCACCAACGTCCTAGGATCTAGGCTGACAATACACTCAAACGTGTACCTACCGATAGGAGCGGGCCCTGAGATAGCTGTTCCAGCTACTAAAACCTTCACATCAACCCTGGTGGTCCTAGCAATACTAGCAGGCTACACAGGGCTATACACGGGGAGGTTTAGCCAGCAAGAGCTCTCAGAACTATACACTGGGGTTAAAGAGCTCTCCCAAGCTCTAAAGGCCAGCCTAGAGTCAATTGAAGGTGAGGCCTCCCTGGTAGCTGAGAAGCTATCGCCATGGGGTAGCGTGTACATAGCCAGTAGTGGCTTAAACTACCCAATAGCCCTTGAGGGGGCTCTTAAACTTAAGGAGACAGCCCTGGTGCACGCTGAGGGGCTACAGTTAGGGGAGCTCAGGCACGGGCCAATAGTGCTTACGGGGAGAAGCCACCCCGTTATAGTCGTGGAGCCCGTTGAGGAGATAGCGTTAGAGTTATACTCTAAGATCGTAGATGAGCTTAGATCTAGAGATGCCCCAGTGGTAAGGGTTAGCTTTAGGGGGGAGGGGGAGCTTAAAGCACCTAAGGCCATGAAGCCTCTAACCCCCATAGCATGCGTAGTCCCCTTACAGCTACTTGCATACAAGCTAGGCTTACTCAAAGGCCTCCCCATAGACACGCCTCCAGGCCTGGCTAAGGCTATAACAACATAGGTGAGATCTTGGATAGCGTTTACGCTGTAAGCGATATACATAGTCCTAGATTCCTCCCTTTATTCAAGCAAGCAGTTTCAGGAGCTCCACCTAAACCCCCATGCTTCATCATACTAGCAGGAGACATAGTAGATAAGGGTAACGTTGACATGGTTAAACCGGTGGTCGAGAGCATTAAAGCTAAGTGGGGCAACGTAGGCATAATAGCGGTCTTCGGCAACGAGGAGTACCATAGTGTTAGAAGCTCCCTAGTTGAGAGGTACGATACGGTAACATGGGTAGATGATAGGGTTGAGTTCTACAAATGCAACGAACTAAAGGTGGCAATAGTCGGAACCCAGGGGTCCCTGGATAGGCTTACAAGATGGCAGTCAAAGCATATGCCATGGCTTTTAGAGGAGTATAGGAGGAGACCGCAGCTCATAAGAGAGTTGGTGAGAGACTCTAAGGCTAAAGCTGACGTGGTGATCCTGGTATCACACTATGCCCTAGCCTCAGGTAACCTTAAGGGAGAAGATCCTAGAATATGGCCAGAGATGTACTCAAAGCTAATGGAGAGAGTTGTGGCTGAGGCTAAACCGGATATAGCAATACATGGGCACGCACACCTAGGTAGAAGCTACACTGTAGTCAACGGGGTCCCTGTTTACAATGTAGCTCTCCCAGCTGTTAAAAGCATAACCATTATAAACCTCAGGAGAGGGCTTATAGGGTTCATTAAGTAGGTGCTTTTAAACACCGAACAACCCCTAAATGGTAGGGGTAGGGTGGTTTGAGATCGCTGAGAGCTCTCTCACTAGTCATGTTGATTGTATTAGCTCAAGCTCTCACTATGGAGCCTTCGGAGGCTTCAGGGAATCTTAATTTCAACATTGAATCTAGGAGTAGCTTTGTAGTGAAAGGTAACTGGTCTACCACCCTAGCTGGCGTAGTAGAGGTCTCTAAGATTGTAAACGTTAGTGATGGGAGGGTGGAGGTGAAGGGCGGAGTTTACGCTAGGCTAGCCGATAGAGAGAGGGGGTTGAACTTTACCTTAAACATGAACTACAACACTTCAACAGTACTAGGCAAAAATGTGGTGGAATCCAAAACACAATTTAAGGTCGACTACATAGACTATGGAGCTCTAGCCGAGCTAGCTCCAACAAGGCAGGTAGCGTTAAAGGCTGACGGCTCAACCTCAACAACCATAGCTGAGGGTAGGCTCAATACAACACTAAAAGCTACAATAAAACCCAGCACGGGTAATAGGATTTACGATGCTATAGTAGCAAACCTTATAACATACATCTTAGACGAAACACTGGGAAACGTGAAAGAAGAGCTCCAAAAAATAAATGCAACTCTAGAGTACGAGGTAACCCTAGCACGGGGAGGCACCTTAGTCGAAGTAGAGGTGAAGGCGGGCATCCCCTTAAAAGAGAAGCCTAGAGTTGCAGAGGTGAAACCACCAACGGGAACATTCGAAATCAAGATCTCCATTGTATTAGAACGAAACCAGACAACAGTCTACGTCGAGTTAGAAACGCTAACAAGTAGGGGGAGCCTTAGAAATGCCCTCGACGCGATACAATCGCTAACCAACGTAGAGACCCTGGATAGAGTCAATAGGCTCCTGGAATCTCTAGATAGTCTCGTTACAACACTAAACAACACACTAGCAAACATCAACCTACAACCGGGAGGGGTGATAACAACACAGGAAACACCGGTAGGAAGCCCCATAGCAACTATAATAGAGGGAACTAGAACTCAATGGGGGGAGAGTAGAGGTGGGACAACCCTAACACTGTTATTAATGGGGGTTGCTATAACAGCAATCCTCATAGCATCCTACATGGTGCTAACGAGAAGGAGAACCTGATAAGTAACCCTCCTCCGGGTCACCATACAAAATCTATCTAGGTTAACTTATAGGATTAAAGCTTAAATTTCATTAGATCTTTTAAGCCCTAGCTTTACCTATACTTCAATTCAATAATGGACAGGAGGTAACTTTAGGCTATGAAGTTTAACGTGAGAGATCTCGGTGGCATTGAGGGGTATCTCGGACTTGATAAAGGCGTTGATGGTAACTTAAAGAGGTACGTTGTAGAGACTGCATCGTATAACCTTTCTACAGCTATATCATCTAACTTGGTTAACGTTATGGCGATAAGGTTAATGGGCTTCGGTGTTCTAGAGCTTAGTATCCTAACGATTTCTAGAACGCTCTTCGTAACCCTTGGTAGTATAGTCGCCCTCCCTCTCATCTACAGGTTTAGAGAGCATAGGCTAAAGTTATGGCTTGTCTTCGGTGGGCTTAACAGGATTGGCTGGGCTCTATCCATATTTACAGTTCTACTACCACATCCTCTAAACTCCGTAGCTCTAGTAGCACTAGTGTCAGCTGTTCAAGTCTCTGGAGCCGTAGCTGGGATAGCCTCCACAGACACTCTGGCTGATACGATAAAACCGTCTACGGCTAGTAGGTTCCTCAGCGTTGTATCATCGATTAACGATATTGTGGCTCTCCTAGCTCTCATCTCGACATTCACAGTCTTCAACATTGCTAGTGTTGACACAGCTTACTGGATATTATACATAATAGCTTTAGCCTCAGCTATCATACCAACTGTAGCCTTAGCATTATTAAAGGAGGTTAAGGTAGTTAGGGGGGATGAGAGCTCTCTTACTAATCCTTTAGATCTAGTTTTAAAGTATAAAAGTGTAGCTCTAGAGACTCCTACAGCTAAAAGCTATCTTATGGTGACCTCGGCCTTCCATCTAGCTGTTAACATTCCAGCATCCTTCTAGGACTACTACATAATGGTCGTCATAGGAGGTAATGAGAGCTGGGTTACAGTTAAAAACATAGCCATGCTATCCTCTAAAGCCATAGCTCTTAGAATATGGGCTCCTCTGGTAGACAGTATGGGTGCTAAGAGAAGCTTATCCATATCCATGGCGGCCGTGTCACCAATCCCTCTACTCTACTACAATGCAACAAGCGTCTTCGAGCTCATGGGTGTTAGTATATTTAGTAGCGTAGCCTGGGCACCATGGGATGTAGCTACAGCACTCTACATGTGCTACCTGGTCCCCGAGGATAGGAGGCCTGCGTTCACATCTCTGCAAAACGTATCCTCTAACATAGCTGCTACTCTAGGCTCAGCTATGAGGTCATGGATTGGAGCTCATCTAGGCATATACTATGTCTTTTTAGCATCGACAATTCTAAGATCTACTACGGCCATGCTGGCCTACAAGATGACACCGGAGCTTAGGTACTCAAGTGAATATAGGTTATTAGAACGCTAAGCTACATAAGTAGCTTGCTTCAACTCCCTAGGTTGCGGTATCCTAGTCTACGTATCTATACGTTTTATGGTGTATAGGTTTCTCTAGGGGTATCATGTTCAGTGTTATCTTCTCTAGGAGGCCTCTAACCGAGGTTGTTAAATCCATTTTAAGTGCTTCCTCTAACCTGTAGAAGCCCGCCTCCAGGGCGTCGCTTCCTGGCTTAATTTCACCTTTGGGATTCTTGTAGAGCACGTCTATGAGGACATAATGATATTTTATGTTCTCCCTCTCATCATATACTATTAGTGTATCCACGTTTACAACGCCTACAGGCTCCGCCTCAACTCCCGTCTCCTCCTTGAGCTCCCTCGTAGCCGCCTCCACTAGATCCTCTCCTAACTCCACATGGCCTCCTGGTATGCTCCATTTCCCAGCACCTGGGGGGTACGCTCTTCTAACTAGGAGAACTTTACCTTGCTTGTCCAGGACGAGGCATCCGACCCCTACTTTTGGTAACTTCAAGTCCTGGCTCATGGTCTCACCTATGCTAGTATCCTAGGATAAGATTTAATAGATTCTACGCTCTCTTAACTTTTAAGGTGCTCTTAGTTGAGGGTTGCCGTGGTCGGTGTAGGCTGGTATGGCTTCAAGCCCGTGGTCCCGGAGCTCTCGTTTAGAGAGATGATGTTCGAGGCCGCTGTGAGGGCTTACGAGGATGCAGGTGTGGATCCTAGGAGGGATGTTGACGCATTCATATCATGTCAGGAGGACTTCTGGGAGGGTGTAGCTATCTCTAACGAGTTTGCACCCGAGCCTATCGGGGGGGCTCTAAGACCCACCATAACCATAACAGGTGATGGTCTACAGTGTGTAGGTCAAGCCTACATGATGGTTAGGAGTGGTGTTTTCAAAGTTGTAGTTGTGGAGGCTCACGCTAAGCCAAGTAGTATAGTGACACTACAGGAGGTATACGAGTTCTCGTTAGACCCCGTTATCAGGACGCTCAAAATACCGAACCCCCTCTTCCAAGCGGGGCTCGATGCTGCGGCTTATATGAGGCGTAGTGGTGCTTCAAGAGAGCATCTGGCCATGGTAGCTGTTAAGAATAAGACCAGGGGGTTGCTCAACCCCAGGGCCTCCCACTCCGCTAAGGTAACCCTCGATGAGGTTCTCAACTCGAAACCCGTAGTATACCCTCTAACACGCTACGAGATAGCGGGGTTCACAGATGTAGCTATAAACGTTGTCCTAGCATCAGAGGATGTTGCTAGAAGGTTTGGAGATAAGCATGTTTGGATCGACGGGGTATGGTGGGCTACAGAGGTGGGCACAGGGGCTATTGAGTGGCATGAGTGGGGTAGGATGCCCTCGATGAGGATGGCAGCTCTAGGAGCTTACAAGCTAGCCGGCATAGAGGATCCCCTGAGGCAGACTGATTTCGCTGAGGTTGAAGACAGGTTTAGCTACATGGAGCTCCTGACGTTAGAGGAGCTAGGCTTGGGAGGCGATGGGGTTCACAGGTTGCTCGAACAAGGCTACTACAACCCTGGGGGAGGCTACCCGGTCAACCCTAGTGGTGGAAGCCTCTCCATAGGGGTTACACTGGAGGCTACAGGTTTATCAAGGCTCCTTGAAGCCATACTACAGTTGAGGGGTGAAGCGGGGGGAGTACAGTTGAAGGACGTTAGGAGGGCTATCGTAGCGTCTTGGAGAGGGCCTCCCACATACACTAGCGCTGTAGCAGTTGTATCAAAGGACTAGGGGGTGGTTGGAGTTGAAGCCTAACATATTCGTTAAGGATAAGGTGGCCATTGTCGGGGCTGGGCTCACACTGTTTAGAAGGAGGCTCCTTGAAACCCCGAGGGAGCTAGCGTGGGAGGCTGCAAGGGAGGCTTTGAACTCCGCAGGGCTAACGCTCAAGGACATAGACTGTATTGTGGTGGGCTCCGCTCCCGACGCCTTCGATGGAATCCACATGAAGGGTGAGTATCTAGCTGATGGATCTGGGGGCTTTAACAAGCCTGTGGTGAGGGTCTTCGTGGGTGGCGGTACTGGCGTGATGGTCCCAGTTGTGGCATGGTGGCATGTTGCTAGTGGTTTGTGTAAGACAGTGCTAGCTGTCGGAGAGGAGAAGATGAGCCATGCCTACCCGCACCCCCAGGGTGTATTCGCCTACATATGGGATCCCATACTTGAGAGGCCCCTAGGCCCTAACCTAATCTGGATATTCGCTTTGGAGATGAGGAGGTACATGCACGTGTGTAACGCCTCTAAGGAGGATATAGCTCTAGTCTCCGTTAAGAATAAGAGGAACGCCTTAGACCACCCAGCTGCCCAGGCCGCCGCTAATATAACTGTCGACGATGTTTTAAAGAGTGATGTCCTAGTATGGCCCGTACAACTACTTGATATAAGCCCCGTTAGCGATGGCGCTGCAGCTCTAGTTCTAGCGAGTGAGAGTGTAGCTAGGAGGGTTACAGATACACCCGTCTGGGTTGAGGGTATAGGGATTACAACGGATAACACACACTGGTTCAATAGGGATCTAGCCTACCCTAGGTATCTAGAGTACGCTGCTAGAATGGCTTATAAGATGGCTGGTATCGAGAGACCCTGGAAGGAGATTGATGTTGCTGAACCCTACGACCCCTTCGACTACAAGGAGCTACACCACATTGAGGGTTTAATGCTAGCTAGGAGATGTGAAGCCCCAAAGCTCCTTAGGGAAGGATACTTTGATAGGAGTGGAGAGCTCCCCACAACGCCTAGCGGAGGCCTACTAGGAGTTGGTAACCCCATAGCAGCAGCCGGGGTCATGAAGGTTACAGAGTTGTTCTGGCAACTGAGGTACGAGGCTGGAGCTAGGCAGGTTAAGAAGCCTGTACACAAAGCTGTTGCTAATGCTTGGGGTGATCTAATGCAAGTTGGAACAGTTATCGTACTCTCGACGTGAGGTGGGGTCCGTGAAGCCTGAGAGGACACCTGGGAGGTATATTAGGGAGGAGGATCTTAGAAGGCTACCAGGGGTTATAGAGTATAAGCCTGTAGCAAGGTACTCCTACAGTACAGGCCAGGCTCTCTCAGAGTTCCTAAGGGGGCTCAAGGAGGGTAGGATTCTTGGGAAGCTATGCCCGTCATGTCGTAGGGTTCTAGTACCACCTAGAGTCTACTGTGAGTTCTGCTTCACACATACAACAGAGTGGGTGGAGGTACCGGGGACTGGTGTAGTTGAAACAGCTGTCGTAAGCTACATTGGGACTGCTAGGGAGAGGCTTGAGAAGCCGGAGATCATAGGTGTTATAAGATTGGATGCTCCAGGTCATGCTGAGAACAGCTTCGACTTCGCAGGTTTATTCCATAAACTATGCGGTGTAACGGAGGACGATGTTAAAAGCGGGAGGGTTATAGGGATGAGGGTTAAGCCGAGGTGGAAGCCTGTGCATGAGAGGATGGGTAGCATACTTGATATTGAATGCTTTGAACCCCTACAACCTCGGGAGGTGGTCTAGATGAGTTTATGGAAGAAGTCTAGGGTATCAGATGTAGTCCATGTTGAGGGTAGGATGGAGACTGAGAGGTATATATACACACCCGGGCCGGTGGGAGTTAAGGTAGCTGAGGCCTTAATGGAAGGTAGAATCATGGGTGTTAAGTGCGGAAACAAGCTCTACATCCCAGCTAAGACGTACTGCCCGGATCATAGTGAAGGCGAGCTAGTGGAGGTTAAAGGGCCCTGGATTGTTAAAAGCTATACCATAATATACGAGGATATGTATGGAGCGAAGCTCGATAAACCGGTTGTAATAGCCTTAGTGGGAACCGAGGAGGCCCACGGAGGGCTAATACACTATGTAGAGGTGGAGCCTGATAAGGTAAAAGTAGGGCTCAAGGTCGAACCCGTATTCAGACCTAAGGAGGAGAGGAGAGGTCTGATAACAGATGTAATGTTCTTCAAACCCGTAGAGCATGGTTAGACAGTAGTAGATAGCTGTGATCGACTTAAGCTGAGCAAGGTAAATTAGTGTTCGATGCAATAATTATACTGGTGAGGGCTTTGAGTCACCCGAGTGCAATCAAAGTATCGGATATAGTTAAAAGAGCCCCTGTAACAGTAACCCCTCTAACCACGGTTGAGGAGGCGGTTAGGTTAATGTATAGAGAGGGGGTCGGTAGTGTCATAGTAGTGAGCCCTGAGGGCAGAGTACTAGGGATTTTCACGGAGAGAGATCTAGTTAGGCTTATAGGTGAGGGTAAGCCTCTTACATCTAAGATAGGAGACTTGATGACAAAAGACCCTGTAACCGTATTCGAGGATGACACCTTAACGAAAGCTGTAACTCTAATGGCTGAAAGGAGAATAAGACACCTACCTGTAGTAGGTAGAGATGGAAAGCTTAAAGGTGTCATATCAGCTAGAGATATAGCGTCGACCTTCGGTAAATACCTAGAGGAGCTAGGGGAGATTAGCGAGTAACAGTCCCCTTAAACCAGTCACCTTTTCCCCTCCTACAACCCACATATTTTACGCTTATCTTATATCCTTAACATTCTCGGGTAGCATCACCGTCCGATTTTAAAGTGTTTCGGTTTCCCTAATGCTAGTTCTGCCACCTCCTGTACTGCTTCTGAAATTGTTGGGTGTGGGTGTATAGTTGAGGCTAGGTCTTCCAGGGTTGCACCCATTTCTATGGCTAGCCCTAGCTCCCCAGCTATCTCTGAGGCGTGCGGTGCTGCTAGGTGGATTCCGATTACCGCCTTACTACTCTCCTCATAGACTATTTTTATAAAGCCGTCGAGGGAATCCTCTATGGTAGCCCTAGCTAGCCCCCCTATGGGCAGCTTTACTGTTGAGACCCTATACCCTGCGTTCTTAGCCTCTACCTCTGTTAAACCAACACTTACAAGCTCTGGATCTGTGAACACTACTGATGGTATCGCTCTAGCGTCGAACTCTGATTTAAGACCTGCAGCGTTCTCAGCCGCGACTATTGCCTGTGCGAAAGCCCTATGCGCTAGTAGCGGTGGTCCTGTCACATCACCTGAAGCGTAGACATTAGTGGAGGCCGCCATCCTACCATCGACCCTCACATACCCCCTTTCATCCAGGCTTACCCCTAGACGTTCGAGCCCCAACCCCTTAGTATTAGGCTTCCTACCCACAGCTACGAGGACGAGGTCGGCTTCAACCTCAACGTTGTTGGATAGCTTAGCCTTAACGTAGCCTTCCCTCTTCTCAACCTCCACGATCCTAGTTGAGGTATACACCTTAACACCCATCCTAGATAACCTTCTAGACATTAACCTTGAGAAATCATCATCCATAACTGGGAGCACTCTATCCATAACCTCCACAATGTATACGTCGACGCCAAGCTTAGCCATGATGTTGGCGAACTCCACACCAATATACCCAGCTCCAATTACAAGGACCCTCGACGGCTTCCTCCTAACCTCTAATATAGTCCTATTATTATGTATTAGAGCTCCATCGAAATCAAGCCCCGGTATGCTAGCCGGGTCCGTCCCCGTAGCGACTACAAGCTTAGAGTAGCCGATCCTCCTCCCATCACTAAGCTCTAAAACACCCGGCTCTGCAACCCACCCTCTAGCGTTAAACACCTCAACATTATACCTTCTTAGGAGGGAGCCTACACCCTCTGATACCCTAGATGCCACACCTTTAACCCAATCCATGTAGGCTTGGTAGTCCAGCTCATAGCTTAATTTAACAAAGGGGAGCCTTGATAAGCTTGATAGGAGCTCCACAGGTCTAATCATGGACTTCGTAGGTATGCAACCGTAGTTCGTGCACTCCCCCCCAAGCCTATTAGCCTCTACAAGAGCTGTGCTCAAGCCTAGCTGGGAAGCTCTAATAGCTGCAGGGTACCCCCCAGGACCTCCTCCTAGAACCACTAAGTCGAACTTATCCACTAGGCGCACCTCACTTAAACTCCTCCTCTGAAGCCATTAAAATAGCTGGATTCTCTAGATACCTTTTAACCGCTAGTAGGAACCTCGTGGCGTAAGCCCCCTCAATGAACCTGTGATCAAAGCTTAGCGAAAGGTACACTATTTTTCTAGGCTTAAGCTCTCCATCAACATACCTTGGAACTTCAACCAGCCTGTGGACTCCAAGTATGGCTGCCTCAGGGTAGTTTATTATGGCCATGCCGAGCACCGTCCCCACGGATCCTATGTTGGTTATAGAGAAGGTGCCCCCCGTTACATCCTCTAAACTCGTCTTACCCTCTCTTGCCTTCTCCGCTAGCTCACCTATCTCCCTAGCAATCTGGTATAAGCCCTTACCATCAGCCCCCTTTATAACAGGAACTACAAGTCCCTGTGGCGTGTCAACAGCAACTCCTATGTTGTAGAACTTTTTAACAATAATCTCCCCCCTCTCCTCATCTAGAGAGGCGTTTAGCAACGGGTACTCCTTAAGGGCTTTAACCACAGCTTTCACTATGAAAGGTAGGAGTGTTAGTTTAACGCCCTTAGACTCTGCATCCTGCCTTAGAACATCCCTTAGCTTAAAGAGTTCCGTTACATCTACCTCCTCCACTATGTAGGCATGAGGTATCCTAGATTTAGCCTCGACCATTTTAGAAGCCATAATCCTCCTGATACCTTTAAGAGGGACCCTCTCAACAGCACCCTCAACTAGGGCGGGCTGCCTGGGGGCCTCAGCAGCCTTCTTAGACTCCTCAGCATACCTTAGAACATCCTCCTCAGTTATCACACCTCCAGGCCCCGTGCCTTTAACCTTAGAAAGATCCACCCCCAACTCTCTAGCAAGCTTCCTAACCCTAGGCGGGGCTCTAACCGGGACCTGTAACGCCTCTCGCGCACTCTCTCTAGATTCGACCCTCTCAACATCTGAGGCTCCAGGAGCTCCGGTTGCTACCTGCACTTCGGGGGCCTCGATCTCCGCTATTGGAGCTCCAACCCTAACAACGTCTCCTGGCTTAGCTAGGAGCCTTAAAATTCTGCCCTCGAAAGGCGATGGTATCTCGACTGTAGCCTTAGCAGTTAAGACTCTAACTAGTGGCTGGAACATTTTAACATAGTCCCCCTCTTTAACAAGCCATTCTACAATCTCACCCTCGACCAACCCCTCACCTATATCGGGGAGCTTAACCTGCCTTAGAGCCATCGCACCCACCTAGTACTTCATAAGCTTAGACAACCCCATATATATGCGGGCCACGTTAGGCATGTAGAGCTTCTCGTGGACGAGGGGGAACGGGGCGTCGAAGCCTGTAACCCTCTTTATAGGAGCTCTTAGCATATCTATGGCGTTCTCCGCTACATAAGCCGCTATCTCAGCTCCCAGACCAAGGGTTCTTGGGGCTTCGTGAACGACCATCAGCCTTCCTGTCTTCTCCAGACTCTCTAGTATCGCGTCCTTATCGAAGGGGAATAGGGTTCTTAAATCTATGACCTCGACATCCCAGCCGTGCCTTGCCTTAACTAGCTTAGCAGCTTCAAGAGCCTGGTATACCATAGCACCCCAGGTTACCACGGTAACATCTGAACCCTCCTTAGCCACCCTAGCCTTACCTATGGGTACCACGTAGTCCTCCTCAGGAACCTCCTCTCTTACTGTCCTATAGAGTATTTTAGGCTCTAGGAACACCACGGGATCCTCGGATCTCAAAGCGGATTTTAGCAACCCCTTAGCATCATAGGGGGTTGAAGGCATTATAGTTATAAGACCTGGTGTGTGTACGAAGTAGGATTCAGGGCTCTGACTATGGAACATCCCACCCCTAACACCACCACAGCAGGGCCCTCTAACCACTATTGGAGCACTATACATGCCCCCAGTCCTCCTTCTAATCTTTGCCGCCTCGCTTAGAAGCTGGTCTAGCGCCTCGTATATGAAGTCTATAAACTGTATCTCTGCAACAGGCTTCAAACCATAGAGGGCCATGCCTACAGCTACACCAACTATGCCTAGCTCTGTTAAAGGCGTATCTATAACTCTCTCAGCTCCAAACTCGTCTATCAAACTGTCTGTTACTAGGAACACGCCCCCCCTCCTGCCAACATCCTCCCCTAAGACCACTATCCTTGGATTCCTCCTCATCTCCTCCCTTAGAGCACTATTAAGAGCCTGAACCATGTTCATCAAAGGCAAATCAGTCAACCTCCAATCCCAGCTCTCTTACAATCTCAAGAGACTCCTTCAACTCCTCATACTGCTCCAGCAAGTTCCATGTAGGTTTCGAATATACATTCTCCAGTATCACATCCACAGGCAGGGGGGGTTTGTTGTAGCACTTCTTAACAGTATCCTCTATCCTCGAGCTCCACTCCTCCCATATCCTCCTGTCCTGATCCTCGTCTAGAAAACCCTTCTTGTAGAGGAACTTCTTAAACCTAATTATAGGGTCTAGTTTCTCGAACAACTTAACCTCACCAGGATCTCTGTATTTGCCTGGATCATCTGCTGTAGTATGGGGGCCCATCCTATAGGTTACAGCCTCCACGAGTGTCGGCCCCTCACCTCTCCTAGCTCTCTCAACGGCCTCTCTAGCAATAGTGTATACCGCGAGTACATCGTTACCATCAACTCTAACGCTGGGAACCCCGTAAGCTACTCCTTTCACAGCGAATGTTACTGATGCAGTCTGCCTTCTAGATGGTAGTGAGATAGCCCATTGATTGTTCTGTACTACGAAGACTACGGGGGCTTTAAAAACCCCTGCGAAGTTCAGAGCAGCGTGGAAATGCCCCCTAGATGTGGCTCCATCACCGAAAATCGCCATAACAACAGTTCTATGGCCTAGTATTTTAGCCGCCATGGCCGCGCCTACAGCGTGTGGAGCTTGGTTGCCTACAGGCACCGGGGCTGGAACTAGGTTAACACTCCTCTTACCGTAGACCGCGAACTCGCTACCTCTCAAAATATCATCAATGTTAGCAATGGCCCTATCCAGTATCTCCTCCTCGCTCATACCTTTAACGAGGTACGCTCCAAGCTCTCTATAACTTGGAAACAACCAGTCACCCCCATCCAAGGCCATGGCCGCCCCGACACCGACAGCTTCTTGACCTTTATTAGGTGCATGTATAGCTACCTTACCAACCCTTTGAAGCCTTAGAAGCCAGTCATCGAGTATCCTAGCTCTAACCATGTAGACGTACATTTCGAGCAACCTATCAACATCAACATCAAAGTCTCCAACCTGCTCCCCCTCCTCATCGATAACCCTGTAGAGACCTAACGCTCTCCTCAAGTCAAAACCAATATCATCTAAAGAATACTCCCTAAAAGGCCAGTCTGTAGAGTAAAACCTAGACCCCACCATAACACCCGTTAGAGAACGTGAGGCCCATAGGTTTAAAAAGGACTGTATAGAGAGGGAATCTAATGAATATATACAAGGCTATAAACTATCATCAAGGCATAGGGCTTAGTGTTACCGGCCTACTCTCTGAGGGCGAGGTTTCCAAGTTAGCGTTTCAGCGCCTGTAAACGGAGGTCCCTGTAGCTGGTTATTTAACATGGGTCCTTGGTGAGGCCACATGCTCTGTTGTAGGAATACCTTCTCGTACTCCCTCCTCACATCATCGTTTGTGAGGTGTAGGTAGAGTTGTGTTATTTTCAGATCACTGTGGCCCAGTAGTTTCTGTAGAGCTGGAAGGCTCATCCCCCTTCTTATAGCCTCTGTTGCAAAGGTATGCCTTAGCACATGTGGTCTCACCCTCTCAACGTCCACTCCCGCTATGTGGGCTAACTTCTTTAACCTCTTGTATAATGCTTGGTATGATATGTTGATAAGCCTATCCCCGGGGTTCAGCCTAGATCTCACCATGTAATCTGCTAGGACGGCCCTGGATAGGGGGCCTAGGATGACTATCCTCTGTTTACCATACTTACCGGTAACTCTAGCAACTCCACTGTGAAGATCTATGTCAACAGCTCTTAGTGATAGGAGCTCTGAAGCTCTAATACCGCTCTCCGCCATTAGGGTAACCGCTACTAGATCCACATAGTCCCTTGAGGCTCTCACAAGCCTTTCAACATCATCCCATGTTAGGGCGTCGCTGAAACCACTCTTAGCTCTTGGAACCACCGGTATCTCAGCCTTTAAACCAGCCCATCTTAGGAAGCGCCTTACAAAGACACTATAGTAGTGGATAGTGCTATCGCTAACACCCCCACCGCCCTTCAAACCCCCTCCTCTAAGCTTGGAAAGCCACCTAATGTAATCATCTAATGTAACCTCAGATACAAGCCTATCACGTCCTACGAAATTAGCAAAACTATTAAGAGCTGCAGAGTAAGCCTTCAAAGTCTTAACATTAAGCCCCAAAGCCGATAAAGTCGCCAAGAAGGCGCTAACAGCCTCGCCAACACTCATCCTATCAGAACCTTTCAAAGGCGGAACATATGCAAAGCCAGGCACCAAACCCCCCACCATACATGTTTCCATTTAAAACCTTCTAGAAGTATGCGGGGGTAATACACTCGAAATACCGGAACGATAGTACAGCTTATACAGAACGTCAACCACCGTTTCTCAGCAGATAGCAGATTGATCGACCATCTGCCTCCCAACGGCACAGCGTGAGCCCCCCACGCAACAGCTCCTCATCCTGCCACCAAGGGTTCACAGCCTCTACGGATCTCTGAACCCTACACCCACCATGCTAAGATCTGCTGTAAACAAAGCTTAGTAAGCGTTTTACGCGGGAAGCTCCAGCCTAGACATACTTAGTTTTTAGGATATGACCCCTCCTCGCCTTGAAAGGCGAGGTTTGATACGGCTTTAGCGTAATGAGGAACCCGCCTCTTGAAATGGTGTGTGAATAGCACGGATGGTTAGATTCCCGGTTGTAACAGCCTGCTAGACGGCCGGGGACCCTCCTGTTCAGAGCTGGGTAAGGAGGTTTAAGTCTGGGGTGGTGGTTATAAGAATCTTGAGTAGCTCTAGGATTATGGGTGGTAAGGGCTGGGATCTAGGAGGCTTAGTTTTCCTAAGAAGAGGGAGGATGTGGAGAGGGTTGTAGAGGAGGTGGAGGAGAGGCATGGAGGTAGCGAACACCACCATCACCACCATCACGATGACGATGCTATTGCGGGCGTTCAAATGTTACTGGAAGCCTTAAACTCGAGGGTAACAGTTCTTGAGACTAAAATTTCAAACCAAGGTCTTGAAACAGCTAGATTGTATAAGGTGTTAGCACATATAGTGGAGGCTCTTATGGCTGAGAGTGAGGAGGAGAAGAGGAGGTCTTTACTAGAGGCGCTTAAGGTGCTAGAGGAGGGAAGGGGAGATTTAGAACGTTGAGGAGAAAATGGTTTAAGCCGTCTAGCATAGTGCCTATAGCCTTCAAGGTAACAGTATATGAGGACTACCTATTAAAATTGCTAGTAGCGAAATGCGGTGTATCTAAGAGTACCCTGGTAAGAGTGGCTTTATTAAGGATGTTGGTAAGAATAGTGGATGAGAATAGCGTCGTGAGGAGAGAGCTACCCCCAGGCTATGATAGTATGTTAAAAGAGCTAAGCCGCGACGTAGAGGGAATTCTAGAGAAATGCATTGAGAAACTAGCTAAGTAGAGCTAGAACGACTTAGAGCCTCAGAGATAACCCTCACAACTTCCTTCTCTAATAACATTAAACACTCTCTAAGGCAAGCATCCCTAGCAACAGCATCCTCCATAGAACACCTCTCATAGAGACACTTCCTCTTAAACCTACCAGTATCCACATAGTAGATAACAAGGTCGCCAATATCAGCTCTACTTAGCAAACTAGAGACACCAAAGCTGGAGAGGACGCTTTCAACACTACCACTATCAATAAGCCTTCTATCGAAGATGAAAGCTCCTAGACTAGATAGAGACCTGATAAGCCTTATCCTGGTATCCTCCACAACGCCCATAGGGGGCCCCGAGGGCTTATAGTTTTCGTGCGTTTTAATTGTTAGCGGGTTACACTAATAACTAGTCTATCCAATCCCTTACTTGTATCTTCTCTGGTATATATTGGAATGCAAGGAATTTAAGTCCTTTTCCAGCTAAAGCTTCTATCTCCAACTTAACTTTCTTCTCTAGGAACATGTTGATCTCCTTCTTCCACCTTGGGGTTTGGAACCACGTGTAGTTCATGAGTTCTCTGGCTCTCTTCACATCCCTCTCTTTCGCCTTTATTATGAAGTTCTTCCTCTCCGACTCTGTTAGATATGGTTTCTTGTTTGTATCACCGAATATGTCTGTCATTGAAACTCCTAGGAACTTCGCCTTAGGTGTTGCCAACCTCTCACTCTCATAGCTTAAAGTTATACTTCCTACCTTAAACACCGAGTATATGTTCCATCCATAGGGGTCGCTATCTGTTAGCACGTACACGGGTAGGCCTAGCTCTTCGTTAAGCCTCCTCACAAACCTCCTCGTAGCTCTATCAGGTTGCCCCGCTCCAGTTACCAGTATTGACTTATACTGTCTCCAGAAGCCTATCCTGTGGAGTTGCTGGAACACAGCGTCCTTCTCCACCACCAACACGAACTCGGCATCCACATCGAGGAACTCTATGAGGTCGGGCGTAGACTCTATAGCGTAAGCTCCATGACCTAGCTTAGACAGGTCTATCACGTCAGGCCCGCTCCTAATCCTCATATTTCCAACAACCTTACCCTTCTCCTTACTAAGTATCAGCATATGCTCTCTTAACAGCCCCGTTGCAACCTCAATATCTCTTATGGCTGCATCACTCTCAGCCTGCTCGTCCCAGGTGTTCTCCTCCCTTAGGATGCCCTTGAGATCTCTATAGGATATGGTATGTTTACCCCTATAGTAGAGGTCTCTTATTGTGGGGTACTCGTTCTCTACAAGTGCCTGGTATACTATTGAAGCCATTAATAGTGTTTGCATAAACCTCCTTGTTTCACCCATATCTAGCATGTTTCTTTCGAAAACATCGTCGCCAAGGACTAGGATGCCCCTCTCAGGATCAAATATGGTGTTAGACAGGGTTCTCTTAGGTATGACCAGCTTAGGAGGCCTCCCCTTAATTACATCATCTAGAACTCGTAACATGACATCTCTAAGTATGCTAGCTGCTCTCCTCCTAGCCTCAACGTCAATTGAATCCACCACGTTCACCGGGCCCACCTCTAAGATACCTTAACCCCGCTAATCACGCTCCTCACTAAATCCTCGACACTCCTACCAGGGTTATCACCAGATCTAGGTAATGTTACACTCCTAGCCACCAACCCCACCAAGGCCTCCACAACATCCTTCTCCTCGCCCGGTTCTAGGGGCTTCCAGGATTCAGGTGGCCTTGAGAATGTCTTGAGGCTCCTCGCTATCTCCGGTATGTACCTAGCTAGAACCAGGATTTTCCTCATGGCCTCAGCTTCCCTCTCCTTAGCTGATATAAAGCGTTTCAACCTCCTAGCTAGCTCTAAGACGCCGTTCCTAATCTCGGCTTCAAGTTCTGGTACATCACTTATACTCTCCTTGCCTACACCTTTATACGGTATCTTAGTGCTAACTACATGCACCAAGACTACTAGGGGTGCCGGCATCTCTATATCGTACTGCTTCCAGTTCACATCGCTTACAACCTTGTAGGATACGTCCTCCTTCTCCTCATAGAGTAGTGGTATCTTATTAGCATATCTTAGAAGTAGGGGCTCCTCCGAAGCCTGTATAGCCCCCCCATAGGCCATCCCAACCTCTACTATGAATGGGTGGCCTTGGTATGCCCTAGGAGGTCTCTTTATGGCGTCAACCCATTCTGGGTTGAACATCCTCTTCAAGCCTATTTTTATAAGCTCCTCCCCTAACGGGCTTAGATAATCACTACGGGGAGCTCTAAACTTGAATGATTTCATGGCTTCAACCATGGTTACTAGGAGCCCGTCGTTCTCACTTCTAAGAAGCCTTCTAGGCTTCATTTCGGGTTTTAAACCAACTACCTTCAAGAACTCAAGAGCGGATTGCTCTCCAACACTTTGAAACTCAGATTCAAGGAAGTCTAGGAGGGTTTTAGCCTTGGTTGCTCGTAGCATCTGCTTTAACGTCTCCACGTCAACACCGTGAGGGTGGGGTTTAGCTGTTCTAGGGGGTTTAGGCATTTTCCTCGTAGTTCTAGGGAAGAATAGAATTTCTCCATCGGGGGTTTGCAGTATTATGTCGGAGTAAGGTGCTATAACAGCTGTTCTCCTAACATACTCTAGGATCCTAGCTTTAGCTCTCTGCCAGTCACACTCTATGATAAGAGACACTCTAGTCCCATGCCATGAAACGTTCTTCCTGAACTGCGCCTCCTCAACTACGACGGGCTCGTTCCTCTTCGTATCAATATAAAGCTTCTTAACGTAGACATAATCAGAACCTCTAGTAGAGGATTGAACCTCAACAGGGTTACCTGTGGTGGCCCAGCCGTAGAGGATTGAGGCCTTAACCCCTAAACCGTACATACCGCGAGTTTGTCTTAACACGTACTTGCTACTAAATAAGACCTTCCCGAAGGCCTCAGACATAACCGTTGGGGGCACCCCTATGCCGTTATCCTCAACTGTAACCCTACACCAGCTCCTCTCACCACCAACCCTCTCAATGTATATCTTCACCTCAGGCACTATTCCATGCCCGTCTGTAGCATCTAGAGAGTTCTCCACAAGCTCTCTAACAGTTTGGTATAGTGCTCTAGCCGGGTTAGAGAACCCTGCTACCTCCCTGTACTTGGAAAAGAACTCAGCAACACTCATCTCCCTAAACTTCTCTAGCTCGCTTCTACTCATACTAGACACCGTCCACTAAACCCTATGCTACTGGTAGCGTAAAGAGGGGGTGACCCACACTCTTAGCTTCCAGCCTGACCTAAAAAGCTTAAGTACTGGGTTTTAAGGTTAGATCCTGGTTTAAAACATCAATCTAGAGGCTTCACGTCTAGGATGCAGCAGGCTATCATGGGTAGGATTATAGTAGCATCCCCGTAGACCACCACGTGCTTAGCCCCCCTCGATATCTTACCCCAGCTTATAGCCTCCCTAGTCTGAGCTCCACTCAAACTACCATCGTATTCTACGGCTGTTGTAATGTAGACAGCGTAATCCAGCCCTCCTTTAAACTGAGACCACCATAGCGTGTGATGCTTGCTAATCCCACCTCCTAGTACAAGAGCTGTAGCCTTCTTGGCTGTGAAGAATGTATCAGCGAGCCTCGCCATATCCTGGAAGTAGTTGACCTTCACTCCAACCCCTCTCTGCAACTCCATGAACAACGCTGTCCCGAAGGCCCCGTCGGGCCAACCGGGGACTATAACATCTACACCTGCTAAGCTAGCACTTCTGAGAATACTATTCTCATCCTCTATCATACCCCCAGCTCGCCTTAGTAGCTCGTAAACACCCCACTCGCTCTTAACAGAAGAAGCCTCCCCTACAAGCCTTCTAACAAACATCTCGACGAGAGGACCGTAACTCTCAACAGGTATGTACACGTTACCCAGTCTGTGAACCCCCCTCTCCCTCAACTCAACATCGTCGGCCTCAAAGAAACCCCTATAGTAGACCCCGCCTAGAGCCCTAGCAATATCGTGATCTAAAGCCCCTGTAGTGGTGATAACCAGGTTGAAAAACCTCCCCCTCACAAGCTGGGCCAGAACACCTCTAAGCCCTGTAGCCACGAGATTACCTGTAAACGATAGGATCCTCAAATCACTTACGCTCAAACCCTCTCTTAGAATCCTCACAGCCTCCCAAACCCTTGAAGCGGTAAAACCATGAATAACCCCGTAAGCCTCAACGAGATCACAAACCCTCATATCACCTGAAACCCTAACATCCCTTACAGGCTCCAACCCCAAAGCCACCCTAACCCCCTCCACCAGCCCGTCTTAAAAGTATTTGACATCTAAAAGCCATTGACCATCAACCTACACTACTAAAACCTGGTGTGGAGGTGGGAGGTGTGAGAAGAGGGCTGTCCCCCCTGGTGGCAACCATAATATTGATAGCGTTCACAGTGCTAGGTGGGGTTATAGTATACGAGTTCTTCATGAAAACAGCTGAATCAGCAATGGCCTCAGGTGAAACGTTAATAGTATCAGCTACAAAAAGCTACTTCGACAACACAAGAGTTCTAGTTCAAGTAGACATGGTTAACGGCTACAGAACTAACATAACTATAACGGGGTTTAACTATATAACACCAGCAGCTACCACTACAAACGCTCAAATAGTCTCCGGGAGCTCCAATGTAAACCTAGTGCCTGGAGCTAAGTACACAGTAATCCTCCTCGTCCCCTCAGATGCTAAGGCAATTGTTATATCATATAAGGCTAGGAACCAGAATTTAGTGGAGACGGTAGCCATAGGTTGAGCACTATCTATCTCCATCCTTCTTTTCTCCCCCTTTAATGTTAACGTTTACGGTGATGTTGGATGTTTAGAATTGTTATTGAGAGACTTTCTAGGAGGTTCTCGGAGAGGGGGGTTGAGGTCAAGCCTAGGGTTGGGTTTGAGAGTTTAGGTGTTCCTGAGGATTGGAGGATCTCGGCTCATTACAGGGTTGGAGCTGTTCAATACTACCTATATACTGACGATAATGGTATGACTAGACTTAGGTTCATTGAGCCTCCTCCCCCACCGGCTGAGAGGCTTAAGGACCTCGTTGCAGGTATAGCTAGGCCTTCTAGTGAATCTGAGAGATATCATGTTGAGAGGTCTTTAAGCGGCTACGGCCCATTATATCCTCTTATGATTGATGGTAATATCGAGGAGGTGGCCTTGGAGGGGTATCATTCTAGAGTGTCCGTCATCCACAGACTTGTCCCGGCTAGGTGGGTTGACGTTGATTTGAAGCTTGACCCAGCTACGGTGGATTCTCTTGTTCTACAGCTTTCAAGGAAGTCTGGTAGGGTAGTTAGCCTCCTTGCACCTTACGCGGAGGGGTTGACAGGTGAGGGTTATAGGGTTGCTGTAACCTTCATGAGGGAGGTTTCTAGGTTTGGTAGTAGCTTTGTTATAAGGAAGTACCCTGAGAAGCCCGTTACACTAGCAGATATGATAGCTTCTAGGACCCTCTCCCCACTTATGGCCGCCTACCTTTGGATCCTAGTTGAAGCTCAGGCTTTCATAGTGATAATAGGTAGTATGGGTGCTGGGAAGACAACGTTACTCCAAGCACTCACAGGCCTCATACCACCCTACTACAGAGTTGTAACCATAGAGGATACCCCTGAGCTCCGCCTATCAAATCCACACTGGGACTCCCTTATAACCAGGGTTTCAATACCTGGCGAGTCTCTAACGGAGATAGGGTTAGAGGATTTACTTAAGTTTGCTTTGAGGAGGAGAGCTGAGTATGTTATAGTAGGGGAGGTTAGGGGGAGGGAGGCTAGACTACTAGCTCAAGCTGCCGCACTAGGCCACGGCTCTATGACCACGTTCCACGCTGACAGCCCCGAGGCTGCCATACTTAGGTTACAGATGGAGCCTATAAGCTTACCACAATTATTCCTAAAACTAATAACATCCATAGTCCACGTGAGAAGAGTACCAGTATATGGAGGTAAAGTTAGGAGGAGGGTTTACAGTATAACAGAGGTGCAGGACGAGGACTTGGTTACAGTGTTTAAGCTGAACCCGCACGACGACTCGTTCAACCCCAACAGCCCATCTGAGGTTGTAAAGACTAGTAGTAGGCTTGAGGAGGCGTGGATTAAGCTGGGAATTCCCCATGGAGAGCTGGATAAGGAGCTTGAGAGGAGGGCCGAGCTCCTGGAAAAACTCGCTGGGGTCGACCCGGATAATTTCTACAAAGCTGTAACAAGGTTCTATTTAACAGAGTACGGGGAGGTTCTAAGGCCGTGAAGGGGTATTTAAGGGCTTTGGCTGAACTTGGTGCATATGTTGATCTACACTTATACAGGCTCTGGGATCCAGAGCTCTACGGACCGGAGCCCAGTAGGTTCTTTAGATTAATGTTTAAAGCTTCCCTATCCCTAGCTATAGCGCTAACAATCCTAGCACCTCTCCTACTCTTAAAGGGGCTTGAGGGCCCCATTGTGCTCGCACTCACCCTAGCCCCCCTACTCCTCTCTTATACCATGCCAACAGTCTGGAGGGTTATCCTAGGTTCTGGGGTTGATAAGGAGCTCCCAGCAGTGTTAGCATATCTCATTCCCTACACTAGAACCCCTATTAACATAGCAGATCTCATAGCTATGCTTAAAGGTGAGGGCTACTTCTGGACTAAGTTTGAAGCTTCAAGGCTTAGATTCCTGTTAAACCTAGGTTACGACCCTCTAACTGCTTTAAAGAAGCTTGCCGAGACAACCCCCTCCAGGGGTTTAAGCGAGGTTCTAAGGGATTATATTAATGCTCAAACATTGGGGGTTTCAAGGGGTCAACTTACACTCATACTCTTCAAACATGCAATGGACTCTATAAGGGATCAGTGGAGATCTCATATAGAGTTTGGAAGAGTTGTGGCGGAAGGCGTGGTTGCAGCCGTCGTGTCAATGGCAGCATTAGCCCCCCTAGTCCTCCTAGGCGGAGGTTACCCGGTGCTCCTAGTGACTATCCCAGCTGTTGTAGCTCCAGCCGGGGCCTTAGCCATGCTGGCAACTAGACCCACCATAGGAGAGTATAGGCTATCCTACTTCGAGCTACTCTTAACAATAACCGTTCCATTTATAGCTATCATAATCAACTTCAAGGTCTCACTTGAAGCTGGCTTAGCGTACCTACTAGGTATGACCATAGTAGTGGAGGCTATAGCCGTGGGGTTTAGAAGGCTTAGCTCAACAGCCATGAAAGAGCTAAGGCTAGCAGTCGAGGAGGCAAGACTGGGGCTCATACCAGAGGAGAGGCTCGCTAAAGCTGAGAGGGTAGCTAGCGGGATTGTTAAAACTATAATTTCAGCGTCGAAGATAGCGGGTACCATGGGCATCGGAGAGGCGTTAAACCAGATCCTATCATTAGTGGAAGAGGCTCAAAGACACGCTAAGTCGGCCTCACTCCAGGCAACAATACTAGCTGTGCTCTCAGCCATATCTATACCCATAGCAATATACGGGCTGGACTTGCTCAAGAACGCTGTTGAAACAAGCAATATAAGCATGGTAGACCCCACCTCAATAACATACATAATCTGGCTGATAGCAATAACATCCCCCCTGGTAGCACTTCCAGCCTCAATACTACAAAGAGGATGGCTAATATCACCCCTATACCCACTCCTAACACAAGCCCTTGTAATGACCACACTAAAAATACTACACTTACACTAAGAGAGGAAAAACCTGAAGCCCCCGAAGCCGAGCTAGTTGCGAGAATGCTACGGCTACACTTAAACTCCTGATAACGCGCGCACACCCAGCTCCTAGGAGATTGCTACCTCCTAAGCTACAAGCTCTCTCCTAGCTGAGATGCGATACCTCAAGCCCGGGGATCTGGAAGTGGGATGGGAAGTGCGATTCTCGCCGGAGAACCGGCAAACTACTTGAATGCTATAGAGCCTCCCGAGGATGAGGGGGGAGGGTTAGCCCGCTACTCTAGGCCTTAAATCTTTAAAGTTTTATATACTGGAGGCTTATACCTTTAAAAGCGGGTTTGGACTAGTGTTATACGGCTTCCCGGTGGCTCCACATGGGCAGATATGGTTCTGAGAAGAGGTATCTCGGCATCGTTAGGTCGGTAGCCCCTATGGGGTTGATTGTGGTTTCTATGGATAGGAGGAAGCCTATACCGTTAGGCTCTAAGGTCTACTTCCGCGATGATAGTGGTGCATACAGGGAGCTTGGGGTAGTTGTAGATGTTATCGGTAACGTTGAGAGACCCCATGCTGTAGTTAGGGTTCACGAGAGGAGTTCGCTTAACGAGATCTCCATAGGCTTAGATGTACTTTATGAGCTGAGATCCCCTAGGAGCCACCGGGGGGCTGTGAGGAGAGGTAGGTGAGACGCTTTGGAAGATTGGGATGTAGAGCTCTTCCAGGACATCCCCTCGCGTGAGTGCCCTGGAGAGGTGGTTACCACACCTGAGGGTTATAAGGTGTGTACCGCTACAGGCGAGGTTTTAGGGGAAAACCTTATATCCGATGAGCCTGAGAGGTTTTTCAAGGAGGAGCCTAGAAGCGGTCCTAGGGTCGGTAGCCCTATAACGTACACCCAGCATGATATGGGTATTAGTGTAAGTATAGAGCCTAGGAAGCCCTCTAACCCTCTTAAGAGGGCTAGTAGTCTGGTTAAGGGGATTAGAGGGGCTAGGGTTGCTAAGAGAGATGTATGTAGGGTCGTAGTTTTACAATATGCTAACGATGTTGCTAGTAAGCTTGAACTACCTAAAGCTGCCAGAGAGGATGTAGGCTTCATACTCCAGAGATTCCTGGCTAAGGAGAAGGTTAATGGCGATAGGGAGAGGAGATGCTTGGTAGCAGCTGCAACTCTAAAGGTCATTGAGAGGTATAATCTGGATATAGCTCAGAACGAGGTTTTAGAGCTCCTAGAAGTAGATCACATGTGCGTATGGGAGGCTAAGAACAAACTACACGAGAAGGGGGTTCTAGCGGAGTTCGCTAAAACAATATACGGTAGAGGAGGCCAAGAGAGGCTCCTAAGTAGGGTTGAAACATACGTTGCTAAGATCGTATCCGAGCTAAAACTAGGGGACGAGGTTAGAAGAGATGCCATGGAGTTTATAAGAGCTACCCAGAAGAACGGCAAAAACCTCTACGGTAAAAGACCTGAAACAATAGCAGCCGCCGCAGTATACCTAGTAGCTAGACTACACGGCCACGACAACGTCAACCAGAACGTGGTAGCTAAAATCGTTAAAATAAGGGAATCAAATGTAAGAAAGCTCTACAGATACCTCATGGACGGCATGGTAGTACTAGTTCCACTCTAATTCCTATTACAAACACGTAAAACAGGCTTAATAGAGCCTCCCATGACAAATCTAATGACCTCCTCCCCGCACCCTGGGAGACCTCTAGGCCCCCTCAAGTGGTTTGTCGGATCTCCGCCTTGAAAGAACACTCCTCATCCCTCCATTTGGACCCCCATCCTAGGAGCATCGCGTTTCTCAGCTGGCGGAGGCCTCCGGCCTCGGTGGGTCCATCGGATCCCCCTTATCACACCGGCTCCTCTCAGTCTTTCAAAAGGTTAACTTAGACTTAAATCTCTCCATTCCTGCCTTGAAAAGGCGAGGTTTGCCAAGCTTTAACATCATAAAGGCGGGGAGCTCTTTAAGGAAGAGCTACCATTTACTGGAGAGATGCCTTTTAGCAGGATTGAGAGTTTAGAACGTAGTGCTACCAGAAGGC
>Ga0272447_1000477_pt1 | contig 30464 bp, 31 predicted proteins | sample YNPCB0133_FD_194589 | JGI IMG/M metagenome (GOLD analysis project Ga0272447, IMG submission 194589) | Hot spring microbial mat communities from Yellowstone National Park, WY, United States - YNP-CB-013-3 | ecosystem: Environmental > Aquatic > Thermal springs > Hot (42-90C) > Sediment | place... | reverse complement strand
CAATTGCCTCTGACTGTCCCATGATCCACCTCCGGGTCCGGCAGGATGGGGGAAGTCTCTGGCCGTCCTATGATCCACCTCCTGCCCCTATCTTACCTCGCCCGACAAAATTGGGACACACCCGCGGATGATGGCCCGGTTCGTGACCATCAAGATAGCCAGGGGAGCGTGGGCTAGGCGGCGCAGGGCCGACAACGCCCCGGGCAGGAACTGAAATTCGGACCATGCTTTAGCGTGGTCCGGCCGGTTCTCACAGATCACCCTATCACGATCTAGAAAGATGGCGCGTATCCGGCAATGGCTCCTGGTTCAGGATCGGCGCCGCCACTGCGGTGCCCTCCCACGTCCGGCGCAGGACGGTGGTGATGGTGTGCTGCAGAATGAGATGGAGATCCTCGATCTGCTCCATGCATGCGCTGGGGACGATCAAGCACAGGTCGACCAGATCCCGCAGCTGCCCGCCCTCGAACCCGGTCAGGCCGATGGCGAAGGCCCCTGCCTCCCGGGCCACGAGCACTGCCTCCAGGACGTTCGGAGAGTTGCCGCTCTCACCCGCCGCCGCCTCGATCTGCGCCATGATCTGAGGCAGGACCTCCCGGGGCAGCGCTTCGAGCGCCCGATGGATGCCGTTGAAGTATTCGTCGATCCACTTCCCTCGCATGGCCTCACTCTACCCGGAAGACCCGGACGCTTCATCGTCGAAGGCCACATCCTGTCTTTGGAGATCGGGGACGCTAGCCCACGCTTGAGGGTCCATGCCTTGTGGAGCAGGCGACCGAAGCCGTCCAAGTTCCCCATCATGAGGCATTTCTCTGTGTCCTCCACCAGGGCTTTTAATTCGGTCGGGATCTCTTGGGGGGATCTTCTGCTTCTGGTTCGGCCTCGATTGTCCTCTGAAAAAGTGGCAGAAGGCGAGGTCGGCGCGCAGGGAGCGCGGATCTAAGTTATCATAATACATAGACCAACATGGTCAGTCCATCCAAAGGGCCAGGACGGAATGGGGAATCGAGCTGGGGACTGGCTGACGCAAGCAGCTCACGACCTCAGGCATGCGGAGCATGCCCTGGAGGATGGAGACTATGATTGGGCATGCTTTGCTGCACATCAGGCGGCGGAGAAAGCGGTCAAAGCCGTGTTTCTGGCAATGGGAGGGGAAGGGTGGGGACACTCTATCACCCGCCTGCTCCGAGATCTGAAGCAGCAGGTCCAGGTTCCTGATGCTCTCTTGTGCGCGGCCCAGCGTCTGGACAAACACTACATTCCAACCCGCTATCCCAATGGTTTTGACACGGGCGCTCCAATGGATTACTACACCTTCGGCGAGGCTCAGCAGGCGATCGAGGATGCGCGAGGGATTTACGTATTTTGCGAGCAGCAGGTTCGTGCGACGGGAGGCAGTTCTGGAGGCGCTACGCCGCTGCGCTGAGCGGCTGCGGGCGGAGTGCCCTGCGGTCGTCGCCATCTACCTGTTCGGCTCCTTCGCCACGGGGACCGCTACGCCGCGCAGCGATGCGGACATCGTGGTGGAGATCGCCGAGGAAGATCCCGCCCTCCGGGAGGCCGTCCGGGAGCAGGCCATCGCGATCTTCGCCGAGGCACCGGTGCCGGCGGAGGTGTTCGTGAAATCGGCCCGCGAGCTGGAAGAGGGACGCCGGACCGGGCGGGGGATCGCCGGGGCCGTGGCCCGGGAAGGCCTCCGCCTGGCGTAGCGCCCGGAGGAGGATCCGGCGCAGGGATCATCGAGTGATCTCGAAGATCGTTCCTTCGCTCTGGCCGTAGATCTCGGGGAAGTAGAATGCGTAGGCGCGCGCGGGCCGCACCTGGAACCGGCCGGCCCACCCGGCCCGGATGAGATACGTGTATTCATAGGTTCCCGGCGGCAGGTAATCGGCGAACAGGGCGGCTCGATCATCGTAAAGGGCCGCATGGCCGAACCACCACCAGCCCCACCTCCCGTAGCCCCCGAAGGGATCCGAGGGATCCACCCGCTGGAGCTCCGGCGGACGCCCCACCGTCGGGGAGGTCTTCAGGGAGGGATCGATGGCCTCCGCGCCGGCCGGATACGGATCCTCCAGCACGAGATGGTGCACCGCCCGGGGCGCGATCAGGGTCAGCCGCACGGTAAGCAGATCTCCCACCCGCGCCGAGGTCACCGGCGTGCACGGCTGGCGCCGATCCCGCAGGCATGGATCGTCCGCCCGCACATACTGCCGGAGGACTGTCAGGCCCCGGGAGCGCGGCGCGATCCGCTCCACCGGTTCCTCCAGAGCCAGATGGACGGTGTAGTAAAGCACGCCCGGGCCGGCGCTCCGGGAAAGCTCCAGGGCGTTGCCGACCTCCCGCAACAGGCCGGCGATGTCCTGCTGCAGGGTGATGCTTTCCTGAACGCGCGTCGGGTCCACCGCTCCGGAGCTCAGGAGCTGATCGTTCAAGCGGACCATCCACGTGTAGTTGCCCTCCAGCTCGCCGGTCTGGACCATCCATTCCGCAAGCGCCATGAGCGCCCAGGCAGTCTCCTGGGTGGTCTCCCAGCGATCCGCCCGCCGCGCGGCCATCAACCCCCGCACCGCCTGGAAGGCGAGGGGGTGGTCCGGATTCAGGCGCAAGAGGCTCAGCAGGGCGATGGCGGTGGTGCGCGTGTCGGTGCTCCAGTTGAAGTCGTCCGCCCCTCGCTCTTGCCAGAAGGCCCCTGTGGCGATGACCTCCGCGCGTTCCAACACCGCGTTCTGCAGGGTGGGGATGAGGGGATGGTCCGGCTGGACCCGGGCGAGGGCCATGGCCAGGAAGGCGCGGGCGTAGAGGGCCAGGTGCTCTTTCCGCGCCTCCCACAGGGCGACGATCCGACCCGCATCGCCCGTGCCGGCCTCGGCCATGGCGAAGAGCATGAAGGCCTGTCGGTTCGCCTTCCACTCCGGCAGATCCGCTGGCGCCTCCAGCGATCGGCGAAGGAAGGAGACGCTGCGAGCGATCACCTCGTCAGCGACGGCGAACCCTGCCGCCCGGGCCTGGGCCAAGGCAAAGACCGCGTAGGCCGTGGTCAGCGGATCGCTCTGCATCGAGGTGAACCAGCCCCATCCGCCATCGGCGTGCTGGCCCGCGTAGAGGCGCTGCAAGCCGATGGTGATCTGCTGCCGCAGCGCCTCCTCTAGCTCTGGACGCATCCGGTTCAGGCGGATGAGGGCCTGATAGGTGGCGATGTTGGGCAGGAACCGGCTGATGGTCTGTTCGGTGCACTCGTATTCAAAGTGCTGAAGCCACGTGAGGCTATCAAAGGCCGCCGCCGCGAGGGAGGGCGACAGACGGAGGGTCATCCTCCCTCCGACGACCTCATGCTCCGGCGGGATGGCGATGATCTCCAGGCGGGGCTCCGCCGTCTCCAGCATCCCGGCGCTGGCCACCGTCTCCAGGCTCACGTAACGCAACACTGGGATCTTGCCGTCCGGCCGCGTCAAGGTGGGTTTGGTCGCGTCCCGAAAGCCGCCTCCCTCTGCGAAGAACGTCAGGTCCACCGCCTCCACCGGCTGCACAACGCCGGTCCATTCGAAGCGGGCCGCGCCGCCGGCCGGGACGGTCCCCTCTTGGGCGGCCGGGCTCTCCAAGGCCAGGCCCCGGGCTTCCAGCCGGACGGCGACGGACAAGGTCTGGGTGGTGACGTTTTGCACCGCGGCGCCCAAGGTGACCCGATCCCCGGCGATGAAGAAGCGGGGCACGCTGGGACGGATCAGGAGGTCTTTGGTGCTGAGCACATCCCGGGTTGCCTCCCCCACCCGGGTGTCCGCGGTGACGCCTTTGGCGAGGATGCGCCACGTCGTGAGGTTGTCCGGGAGCTGCACCGAGAAGGTCGCTGTCCCGTTGGCGTCGGTCCGCAGACGGGCGTTCCAGTAAGCGGTGTCCGGGAACTCCTGGCGGATCTCCCCGAAGGCCTGCTCCACCCCGCCGCCGCCCCCCTTCCGCTCCCGAGCGATCCGCACGTTCACTCGGTTCAGGTTGTAGATCATCGCCACGCCGGTGAACACGGAGAGCGGCCGACGCGCATAGAAGCCCTCCAGGATGGGCGGGGCGTTGGGATCCACCAGGGCCAGCGTGGAGGCGTCGACCACCGCCACCGCGGCCTCCGCCGGGACCGGCTGGCCATCCGCATTGGTGGTACGCACCGTCACCGTCATGGTCTCCCGCGGCCCGTAGCGGACGCCGGCGTCAACATCGCGGTCAGGGATCAGCTCGATACGGAGCTGCTGCCGCACTGGCTTCACCGGGAGGTTGACCACCCCCATCTTGAAGGACGGTGCCGGGTTCTCCCGGGTCACCCCCTGGATGAGCAGGACGGAGACAAAGGTGTTGGGAGCATCGTCCTCGGTGAGGGGGACGGATAGGGTAGGGGTGTTCCCCTCCAGGGTGCGGACCTCGTAGCGCCGGATCCGCCCGCGCTCCAGGGTGATCAGGGCGGTGACCGTCCCGCTGAACGGAGAGGGGATCAGGATGGTGGCTGTGTCTCCGGGGGCATACTCCCGGCGGTCTGCGATCAGTTCCAGGCGATCGTTGTTCTCCTGGCGCCAAGCCACAGTCCCGCGCCCGCTCACCCACACGAACTCCGCGCTCCGGATCCGATGGCCTTCCCCATCGATCCCCTCGGCCTTCACCACATAAGTGCCGGGATCTAGAGGCGTGAAGGCGAAACGTCCGCTTCCTTCCGCATCCGTCCTCAGGGTGCCGCTGACGATGGCCGTGTCGCTGTAGGTCCACGTCCACATGGGGCCGCGGTCGGTTTCCTGCATCACGCTGAACCACTCCCGGCGATAGGCGGTCCAGGCGATCGGGATCCCGGCGACCGGCCGGCTCTCCCAATCCACGGTCCGCACCGTGAGGTTCAGCGGGCGACCGGCCTCCCCGACGTAGCGCTCCGCCTGCAGCCCGATGTAAAAGCGTCCTGCGTGGACCACCGCCTCCGTCCGCCCGGCCACCACGTTGTCATTGAGATCGGTGACGCTCGCCTCCAGGATCACCACCTGGCTTCCGGTGCGCTTGCCCAGGTCCGCCGGCAACCGGATGAGGAACCGCCCCTGGGCGTCGGTGGCCCCGCTGCCGCTGGCGACCATCTCCTCGCCCTCCCCTTCGTAAGCGCTGTAAGGATCGACGTCGGACCAGGAGAAGTAGCCCGGCCCTGCGTATTCGAAGAAGAAGGGGCGCATGCGCGCGGTCCACTCCACCTTCGCCCCGGCGACCGGCCCGCCGAAGTAATACGTCGCCTCAAGCAGGGCTTGGATCGTCTCGCTGGCCACGTAGGCAGAGCGATCGGCGGTCAGGGTGACCTGGAACTCGGGGCGCCGGTAGGCGGCCACGAGGAAGGAGATCGTATGGGCGTAGGAGCTCGGCGGCAGGTCCGCCATAAGCACGTAAAAGCCCAGCGGCGCTTCTTCCGCCAGGGTAAAGGCGCCCTCCGCCGTGCCGAGATCGCTCAACGGGAGGGTGGCGGAGTAGACCTCCCGGCCCTCTGGATCCTGGATCCGGATCGGCAAGGTAGGGGTGGTCGGCAGGGTGTAGCGGGCGTCCTCGTCCGTCCGGACGATGGCTTTGAAGTGGACGGTCTGGCCCGGCCGGTAGATGGGCTTGTCGGTCTGCCAATAGACCCGGAAGCGCATGGGGTCGTAATCCGCTGGAATGCCGAAGCCCCATGGCTCGATTCCATCGGACCACGTGCTGGCCCCGATCCCGAAGCGGCCGCCAGGGGACCCAGCCACGGCCACCCGCATCTGCCAGAGGGGCACCGGCTCTGCCCACGTGAAGCGCACGATCCCGTCCGCGTCCGTGGTCCCAAGCCCGCGCGTCTCTAAGCGCTCTTCGACGAGCTCAAAGAGCTGGACCAGGATGCCCGGGACGGGACGCCCGGAGGCGAGATCAGTGACCCAGATCAGGGCCTCCTGGGGTGCTACTTTGATCGCCACGTGGAGGTCGACGGCGCCGATCAGATAGCGACCTGGCCAATCCTGCAGGGAAACCGGAGCGTCGAGGCGCAGGTGATACAGCCCGGTCGGGAGCGTGCGTCGGGCGGGCCCGGCCAGGGGAATGCGGTTCAGCATGATGACGTCCGTGATCACCTCGGGGACCGTGAAGGTCCATCGGGTGAACACCTGGGAAGGCGGGGCGACGTAGCGGGAGACCGCCTCCGGGTTCTGGGTCATGGTGACGAACGTGGCGATGCTTAAGCGGGACAGGGTGAGATCCACACGGTCCAGATTGCGGGTGGAGAGGAACGCCGTGGTCTCCGTGTAAGTTCCCACCAGAGCGATAGGGGCATAGGGGCTGCCGATGTTCAGGTAGGCCAGGGGATCCAGGTGATCGACGGTGAATGTGAACACATGCTGGCGATCCAGCCGGTTGCCGTAGCGATCCTCGATCCCTGGGCCCACAGTGAGGGTGTAGGCCGTCCCTGGCTTCCAGTCCGCGTAGAGGATGAACTCCCCGTTCTCCGGGTTCCAGCTCGTGATGACCTGCGTGACGGAAATAGGCGGATCGAAGCCCAGGTTCCGCCAGATGGTCTCTGGGCGGATCGCTCCCGAGCTGAAGCGGAGCTCGATGGAGGAATCTACGCGGAGGCGGTTCGGTCCTTCGGGGCTCAGGCTGGCGCTCTGCAGCCGGGGGTAGGCCGGCGTGGTGAAGGTCCACGCCAGCGAATCCTCCAGGGTGGCTCCGGAGGGGGCCGCGGCGCGGGCCTCCAGACGGACGAAGTAACGGGTCTCCAGCTTGAACGGCTCGGCCGGCCGGAACACCATCGTCCGGCTGACCCATTCGAAGCGCCCGGGGATCGCCGGGCCGTCCTCCGTGCCCTCTCGCAGGGTGAAGGCGGCCTCGGTCGAGGACCGCTCCATCTCCATGTTGAACGTGACAGAGATCGGTGCTTTCAAATCCAGATCCATCACCTGACCCGGTCGGGGAGCATAATCCACCACCGCCGGACGTCGAATGGTGAACGCCCAGGTATAATCCCGCTCCAGCGTGACCCCGAAGAGGTCCTTCAACCCGGCGGCCACGCGCGCGATGTAGGTTCGCCCGGCCTCCCAGCTGCCCTCCGGCTGGAACGTGTAGATGCTGGTGTTGATCCACCGCCCCGTCCCCCGGATAGGCGGATCGAAGGTGAGGGGCTGCGGGAGATCTCCGGGGGCGAGGTCGCTGCGCAGCGGGACGATGGGGCGGTTGAAGATCACAGTGACTGAGGCCCGGGGATCCACATCCCGAGCATCAGGGGAAGGGATGACCTCGACCACGGCGAGGGGGGAGGCGGTGCGGAAGCGGAAGGCCACCGGTCGAGCCAGGGCCTGGCCGTTCCGGGCCCGAGCGTTCTCCAAGCGAACCTCATATTCGGCGTCGAGTTGCCACGGGGCCTGAGGGATAAACCGGAGGATGCGGTCCCCGGCCTCCCAGGCGAAGCGCCCGGCGATGGCAGGGATCACCCGGAGGTTCGCCTCCACCGAGGCGCGATCCATCGGCTCGCTGAACACCAGCCGCAGGGGCATCTCGGGGGTAGCCTCTTGGCCAGGCTCTGGCGTGCGGGCGACCAGGACGGGAGGCAACCGCGAGATCACCGGGGTGGGCGTGGGGGTGGGAGCCGGGCGGCAAGCATCGAGCAGGAGCAGGAGGATCAGAAGCCCCCATGCCCTTCGCAGACGTTGAGTTGCCGGGCGCACGCGGGAACTCCTTTCCTATAACTTCTCAGGCAGGGGTCCGACGGGCTTTAGGACCGCCGAACCCCTGAAGATCCCTTAATACCGTCGTTTCCAGTCGAAGATGTATTGACCGGCCTGGTTGCAATCCTGATGATCGATGACCACAGAGGGTGAGAGGGGCCGGGGATTGCTCGGGCTTTCTACGATCTCGATGATGAACCGGAAGGGCTTGCCATAATCTGCTGGGTTCAGCGGAGCAAACCCCCACAAGCCGGGGGCCCGGCCCCCGCTCTGCTTGTAGTCTTCGCAGTTCCCATCGCCGGGCGAAAGACAGACCTGTTCATACCCCCCGCCAGAAGGGAAGAACATTCGCAGGCGATACCACACTCCGTTGATGGGGTTCCCTGCCGCATCCCGGACGTAGCCTTCCATGTAGACCGACCCACAGTTGGGAGCGGTGGACATCGGTTGCGGGTAGAAATCAAAGGCCGGGGTGGGGGAGGGGGTGGGCGTCGCCGTCGGCGGCGGCGTGGGGGTGAAGGGCGGACGGGTCCGCGTGGGCGTGCGGGTGGGGGTAGGGGTCTCGGTAGGGGTCGGCGTGAACGTAGCGGTCGGCGATGGCGTGATCGTGGGGGTGAAGGTGGCCGTCGCTGTCGGGCGCGGCGTACGGGTCGGCGGGAAGGTCACCGTGGGCGGCACCGGCGCCCCAAACACGGCTCCTTCGCATGCCGCTGTGAGCAGGCTGAGCAACGCGATGAACCCGCTTCCCTTTAATCGGGAACAGATCCCCCAGGCCGTCGCTGTTCTGATCGGCATCGCAACCTCCTAGGGTTTCGGAGATCCTCATCCGGGCTCGGACAGAGGAACCGGCTCGGTTTGCAAGGCTTGAAGCAGATGATACCGCAACCGGCGCGCCACTGTCCAGCGGTCCGCCGGCCGGGTCTTCGCCTCCACCCGAACGATGAGGGCAGTCTCCCCAATGGTTTCGATGCCAGCCACCGTCGGGGGCTCCAGCCATCTGTCCTGGAGTTCCGGATCCTCCCGCAGCGCGCGTGTCGCCTGCTCCAGGGCCTCCTGCAGTGCCTCCAGCCGGGTCCCCCGGGGCACTGGCAGATCGACGATCACCCGGGCCCAGTCCCAGCTGAGGTTGCTGATCACTCCCAGCATGCTGTTCGGGATCACATGCAGCGTGCCGTCGGCATCCCGCACATAGGTGGCCCGCAAGGTGATGCGCTCCACTTTCCCGCTCACGCCCGCTGTGTGGATCAGGTCTCCAATGCCGAAGGGGCCTTCTAGCACAACGATCAGGCCGGCCAGGAGGTCCCGGATCAGGCTTTGTGCGCCCAGCCCCACCACGATCCCCAGGATGCCGGCTCCGGTGAGCAGGGGCCCCAGGTTCAGCCCCATCAGGTCCAGGACCATCAACAGGGCAGTGATAAGGACCACCGCTCGCAGCAGGCTTTGGCCCAGGGAGAGGACGGCCTGGATCCGCCGGGCGCGTTCCGGATCAGCAAGGGGGAGCCGAACCCGCATCGCGCGTCCGATCCCCCACCAGAGGGCGCCGGTGAGGATCACGATCACCAAAATCTGCATCGCCAGGGTGAGGGTGCCAGGCTGCATCAGGGATCATCCCATCTCTCACCAGATTGCATCCGGGAAGGTGCAGATCCCTGCGTGGTGGCCCACCCGCTTATACATCCGGACCCCGTCGAAGGGCTCCTCCAGGATGCCGTCGTAGATGGCCCATGAGCGGCCACGCACCGTTCGCTCCATCCCGGGCTGCCGGAATGGGGTGGAGCCGTCCAGCCGCCGGTGAAGCACGCCCCCCGGCTGGAACTCTCGATGGATCCACTCCATTTTGGTGCGCCCCTCGATGTATCCGCAACCATGGCGCTCGAAGAGGACAGCCACATGGTAGGCCAGGGGCTCCACCAGGAACAGATCGTGGCCTAGGCGGCGGATGAACTGTTCGAACAGGGGAAGCACATGTTTGGTCAGGCGCAGACCCCGGCGCATCTGGCCCGGGGCCAGACCGAACCGCATGGCGGCGATCTCCGCCTCGACGTTCCGGCTCACCGTCCCATATTTCGTCGGCCGCCCCTCCCAGTCCCGATCCACATCGAAGCGTGGGGATTCCGGGTCGTTGGTCATGAAGAGGAGCACGATAATGCAGTTGTGCAGTGTCTCCGCAAAATGCAGGTAAACCAATGGATCCCGATCTTCAGCTTGCCGCCAGACCTCGATCTCCACATCGGCGCTCTCCCCCCGAATGCGGACCAGCGGCTGCCCGGCCGAGTCGCACAGCGTGACCGGGTTAATGCCGTAGCGCTCCAGCAGGAAATCCGGGATCAGAGTGCGATAAATGGCTCGCTGAGCCTCCTCGGGCAGCCGGTGGATCTCCCGCAGGGAAGCCAACGGGCGACCGTCTACCACGAAGCGCTCGGATCGAAGCTCTATCTCCATCTCGAGCCCCTGCGGCGATCTGGATCAGGGGAGACGCGAAGCTGTTGCCTGCATAATCTGCGGCATTTATCCGGTCTCCGCTTGCTCCGACATCCAGGCATGGATCTCCCGAGTGAAGCGCCGAAAGCGGTCCGAGGCATCCCGCAACGCCTGGGCGACCCGCTCCGGATCAACGCGGATGTATTCATGGACCAGCGCGTTTCGAAGCCCTCCGGCGCCCCGCAACAGCGTATACAGCTCGTCCGAGATCACCCCATGCTGTCGAAGGGCCCTCAGCAGGTCCTCATAGGTGGGCGCCTCCAGATGAAACCGGTTGACCAGGATATGATCGGCGATTTGAAAGATCAGGTTGAGCCCCGCGATGAGCCCTCGTTCAGCAGCCCAGCGCCGGTACAGATCGCCCTCCAGGTCGCGGGCGGTCAGCGAGCGGTAGGCCTCCATCGCCTCGGCGATCCGTTCGAGCTCCAGAAGCGCAGACCAGAGAAAATCGGTTCGCAGAGGCAGGGGCGCTATCCTCCATCGGGCCTGACGGGCCTGGATCTGGATGCGGAGCCGCTCGTCCCGGGCGATGTCGCGAGCGCTTCGTTCGAAAGTCTCGCGCTCTGCCTCCGACGGAGCGAACAAACAACGGCCGCTTTGAAGGATCTCCGCCTTCAGATAAGGCGGCGCGAATCGGAGATCCACGAGGTCCAGGCGATCGGTCCCCAGGGCTTCTGAGAGTTCGGCATATAGGAGGTGCCAGGAAAGGCCTTCGTCCGGCAGGATGGCCAGATCCACATCCGCCGCTCCCGGATCCCCGTGGGCCAGGGATCCGAACAGATAAGCCAGGCGCACCGGGTGGCGCCGGAGGAGGTCGGGCAGGCTTTCCATCCGCTGTGCCACATCCGAAGGAAGCGGAGGCTGATGCGCGTATCGCTCCCGCACGCCCATCTCACTCGACTCCCTTCAGGGCACGCTCGATCTCCCGGCGGGCCTCCCGCTCAGCGATGGCCCGGCGCTTCTCGTATTGCCTCTTGCCTTTCACCAGGGCGATCTCCACCTTGGCCAGGCCCCGGGCGTTCAGGTAAACCTTCAGCGGCACGATGGTGTAGCCCTTCTCCTGGGCCTTGCCGATCAGCCGGTTGATCTCATGCCGGTGGAGCAGCAGCTTGCGCGGCCGCCGGGGATCCGGGTTGTCCCGCGCGGCCGGCTCGTAGGGGGCAATGTGCACGTTCATGAGCCACAACTCTCCGTCCCGCGGCAGCACATAGCCCTCCCGCAGGCTGACCTTTCCTGCGCGCGCGGATTTGATCTCGCTGCCCGTAAGGGCAATGCCCGCCTCGAAGGTCTCCTCGATATGGTAATCGTGGTAGGCTTTGGAGTTGGTAGCCACCACGTGGCCGGGCGCGGCTTTCTTCCGGGTCATTCAAAAACCTCCTCGCTGGCGCGGTGAGTCGCAGCCGAAGCCGCTCCTACCCAACGTCGATCTTCCTGTAGGAGGGGCTTCAGCCTCGGACCTCTGCCTTCGATCCGCGATGGGTCGCGGCGAAAGCCGCTCCTACCCAACATCGATCCTCCGTATGAGGGGCTTTCGCCCTGAACCTTTGAGCCGAACCCGGGCGTCCATTGCCTCGGAAAGCCAGATCCTCGACTCCGGGCAATATCCGAAAACTTATCATCCCATGCTGCTTAATTGTAACTATGTTGTGCCTTCGAGAGTTCAAGATTCTTGCTGAAATTCACAAGCACACACGCGGCCCACCTTCCCAATAGGAGGAATCAAGTAGAGGGAAGACCTTCCCTTCTATGCCTAAAGGGATCATGCGCTCACGTGGAGGGAGGCGAGCTGGGCTTGGCCGCAGGGGCTGCAGAGTTCGCTGGGCTGCTCGTCTCCACGAAATAGGCCTCACAGGCCCGGTCGATGAGCTCCTTGCTCAGTGTTGGGGGCATGTTGAAATAAGAGGCAATGTCCTGGATGTGGGACAGGAGATCCCGAGGATGGACCGCCCGCAGCGGCCGCCGGCGCTTGATATACCACTCCTGAAGGAGATAGACCAGGGCCTGGTCGTCGTAAGGGATCCCCCGGGCCTGGCACCCCCTGCGGAAAATCTCCCGGAACTCCGCCGGGCTGGGATCGGGGACCTCGATCTTGTGCCGGATGCGACGCAGGAAGGCTTCGTCCACCAGATCCTGCGGGTTGAGGTTCGTGGAGAAGAGGATCAGGGTCTCGAAGGGGATCTCAAACTTCTGGCCGGTGTGGAGAGTGAGGTAATCTGTCCCCTTCTCCAGCGGGACGATCCAGCGGTTGAGCAAATCCCGAGGGCGCACCTGCTGGCGGCCGAAGTCGTCGATCAGAAAGACCCCACCGTTGGCCTTCATCTGGAGGGGCGCCTCATAGTAGCGGCTGACCTCGTTCCAGGCCAGATCCAGCATCTCCAGGGTGAGCTCTCCGCCGCTGACGATGCAGGGCCGTCGGATGGCGATCCATCGGGCATCTGCCGGCGCTTTCAGCAGGCCGGTCTGGCCGGATCGCTGGTCGGACAGCGGCTCGTGGTTGACTTCATCAAACACCTTGATGACGAACCCGCCGACCTCCACAGCGTAGGGAATGTAGATCCCGCCTTGGAACACGCGATGGCCGATGGCCTCGGCGATGGAAGTTTTCCCGTTCCCGGGCGGACCGTAGAGGAAGATGGAGGTCCCCGAGTTGATAGCAGGGCCGATCTTGTGGAACACGCGGTCGTTGAGGACCAGATGCCCAAGGGCCTGGCGCATCAAGCGCGGGGTCACCCGGGTGCCTTTGTGGGATTGTTGGCGCATGGCCACAGCGTAGGCGGAGAGGGGCACGGGGGCAGGCCCGGCATATTGACTCCGATCCAGCGCCTCGCGGGCTCGATCGCGCCCCCGAGCGGTGAGAGCGTACTGATAGGCCTGCTCCCCTACGCCCCTTGCCCCCAGCACCTCCACCAGCTGCTCCCGCTTGAGGAACTCCAGGATAACCTCCGTCACCCCGGTGTAGGGAAAGCGCAAGCGCTCCGCCAGCTGCCCGCCGGTGAGATAGCCGGCGTTGTAGAGGATCTTGAGGCCCAGATCAGCCAGGAACGCTAAGGAAAGCCCGGTCTCCTCGAGCGAACGCGGCACCGGCGGGATGAAGGCGAACTCTCCTGGAGATGTGGATCTCGCGGTGGTGGGCGCCTCTGTCTGCGCGCTTACCGTTGTGTTCGCCATGGTGTTTCCCCCTCCTCACCAAGTCGGAGTGTTAGCAACACAAAACACCCCAGGTCCTGAGGGCTTGGCACGCCACCTGGAACTCCACCCGGCCATCCCTATTTTGGACTTCCCAGGGATTTCATGCAAAAGGCCCATCTTCTAATCCGGACACCGTGACAGGAGTAGTGCAGGATGCTAGGATTCCTCGGCGGCAATCCAGGGGAAATCAGCGTCAAAGAAAAAGTAAATCGCCGAGGCGATCTGCAACGGCTAGATCGCCTCGTGCATCAAATGTTGAGACTTCTTCGTTACCAAAACCAACGCTTCGCCCGGGAGAAACCGCGGGCGGCCCCTCTCATCCAACCGGGAGGCTAAGCGGGAAGATAAGGTTCAGAAGGAGCCCCGCTAGAAACAGCGCCCCAGCTCGTCGGTTGAAGGTGAAGGCCCAAGAGACATACCATAGGGGCCACACTGGATAGTTAGGAGGCGGCTCGGCCGGACGGGGGCGAGCGTAGGTCCGCAAGACGATGATCAGATGCGGCAGGCCGAGAAGGGTGAGCAGCACCCAAGGTCCCAGCATCCCCGTGAGCGTCATCCCCGCCACCGCCAGATAAAAGGCCACCATCAGCCCTGCGTTCAGCGCCCGCGCCATTCGCTCACCCAGCAGAACCGGTAACGTGCGGATCCCCCGAGCCCGATCCTGCTCCAGTTTGTCGATGTGTTTGCCGATGAGCACGGTGGACACCAGTAAGGCGTAGGGGATCGAGGCCAGCCAGATCCATCCCGGCAGCGTCCCCGTCGTCGCATAGAAAGTGCCGCAGATCATCAAGGGGCCCCATACCACGAAGACGCCGAGTTCTCCCAGGCCGATGCTCTTGAAACGCAGAGGCGGGGCCACGTAGAACACACTGATGAACAGCCCGGCCAGGGCAAAGGCCAGGATCGGCCATCCCCGCATCGCCGTGAGCACCAGGGCGATCAGCGCGTCCAGGGCGTTCACCACCAGGATGGCGCGCAACAGCTGCTCCCGCGTGACCAGGCCCGAAAGGACCGGATGGGGCGCATACTGGGCCCGGACGTACTCTGCGGTGTCCAGCCCTGTCTCCAAATCAAAATAGTCATTGATCATATTGTTCGCCGCGTGGGCCAGCACCAGCCCCACGGCGGCCAGGGCGAAAGGCAAGGGCTCGAAGCGCCCGACAGCTGCCGCCAGCAATCCCCCGATGGCCGCGGAGATCATCGTCATCGGGAACACGCAACAGCGGGAGATGATCAGCCACTTCGAGACCGTATCCATCGGCCGGTCGGCCCTCAGGTTGCAGGTGCGATAGACCTCCAGCCAGTTCCGCAACATTCCTGATCCCTCCATGTGCGGCTTAAGTAGGGGAGTTGCATCTCCTCCCCTTTTTGGATATTTTAAACCAAACCGCGCCTGCGCTCCAGGAGGCGAGCGGATGAGGATCCACTTCGCCGGATGGATCTTTTTAATCACGATCGCTGTGAGCTGCGCGCAGCGTGCACCCTCGCCCGTTGCCAGCCCCTCGGTGGAGACACCGACCTCAACGCCTACCCCGACGGACGAGGGTTCGGCTCGGGGACTCACCCCTATGCCTACGGCGACCGTCCCTCCTTCTCCGACGCCGACCCCAGATCCCTACGCAGAGCTCACCGTGGAGGGCTTACGGCAGCGCGCTTACGGCAGCGGAGCGGTCCGGATCGAGCGCACCCTAGCAGTCACCCGAGCCTTCACCCGCACCCTCATCGCGTATCCCAGCGACGGCCTGACGGTTTACGGGTTCATGAACGTCCCCCAGGGGGAGGGCCCGTTCCCGGTAGTGATCGTGCTGCACGGCTACGTGGATCCGAGGCGCTATTCGACACTGGCCTATACGACCCGCTACGCCGACGCCCTGGCCCGGGCCGGCTTCTTGGTGCTCCACCCCAACTACCGGAACCACCCCCCCTCTGATGAAGGGCCCAACCCCTTTCGCGTGGGCTATGCGGTGGACGTGCTGAGCTTGATCGCCCTGCTGCCGACGCTGCCCCAGGCGCAGGCGGACGCCGTGGGTCTGTTCGGCCACTCCATGGGCGGCGGGATCGCCCTGCGGGTCTTGGTGGTGAACCCAAGGATCCGGGCAGCGGTGCTCTACGGCTCCATGAACGCCGACGAGCGCAAGAACCTCGAACGCATTCTCCAGTGGTCAGGCGGGGCGCGGGGGCTCGAGGAGCTGAGTGTGCCCGAGGAGGCCCTGCGCCGCATCTCGCCCTTCTACTACCTCCAGGACACCACGACGCCCATTCAGATCCACCACGGGGCGGCAGACTCCGTGGTGCCGCCCGAATGGTCTCGGGAGCTTTACGAACAATTGCGCGCCCTGGGCAAGACGGTGGAGTGGTTCGAATACCCGGGCCAGCCCCACACGTTCCCGGCTGGGAGCGCAGCGGACCGCCTGCTCCTGGAGCGATCCATCGCCTTCTTTCGAAAATATCTGGGTGAGGAGGCCCCCTGAGGGAAGATCGCGATCTCCAGCGTATCCGAGGAGGAGACGGTGGGACAGGTGGATCAGGGAGGCGTCGCCGGAAGCTGGGTGGTGATCCCTCGGGTGATATGCTTCCTGTTTCGGAGCGATCAGGTGCTGTTGATCCAGCGTTCCCCGACGAAGAAGGTTTTCCCAGGGCGTTACAACGGCCTGGGCGGACACGCGGAGCCGGGGGAGGATCTGCGCACAGCGGCCCGCCGTGAGCTGGCGGAGGAAGCGGGTATCTCGGCGGCAGAGCTCCAGCTGGCGGGCCTGATCACCGTAGACACCGGCACCTCTCCAGGGGTCCTCCTCGCGGTCTTCGTCGGGGAGACGGCGGCGCACCCGGCGGGGCCGACCTCGGAGGGGATGCTGACCTGGGTGCCGATCTTCCAGGTGCTGGACCTGCCGGTGGTGGAGGATTTCCCGGCGCTCTGGCCCCGAGTGCTGCGCTTCCGGGAGACCGGGGAGCCGTTCTTTCTGAGTTACACCTACGATGCACAGGACCGTCTGATCATCCGGGAAGGGTGAGCCGATGCGAGAGATCCGAATGGAGCAGCTGATCGAGCTGGGGCGGATCCTCGGATTGTCGAAGGATCCGCAGGAAGTCCGCCGCGCTGCTTTGGACTGGGTGATGGCCCAAACGGGGGCGGTGGAGGGAACCGTGCTCCTTCGAGAGTCCGGCGCCTGGCGCTGCGCCATCGTCCGGGGCGATCCGGCCTTTTGGGAGCGCGAGTGGACGCTCCCGCCCTCCGTCCGATCCATATGGGAGCCGGCCGCAGATACCGTGTGGTTCCTTCCCATCACAGAGAGGGAGCCTTCGGAGCAGCTTGGTGTCCGGGATCCGGATCCGGAGGCGCTGGCGGATGAGGCGGGCTGGGAGGCGGCGAAGCTGTGGATTGGGATGGCCTTAGAGGCCGCACGGGAGCGGGAGGCCCGCGGCACGTTCTTCTCCATCGCCGTCCATGAGCTTCGCCTGCCGATGACCAGCATCAAGGGCTACGCCGACCTCCTGCTCAAAGAGCTCGCCGGCCCCCTCACTGAGAACCAGCGCCGGTTCCTCGGGACCATCCGGGCGAACATCGATCGGCTAGCAACTCTGGTGAACGACCTGCTCGAGCACGCGCGCCTCGAAACCGGACGTCTGCGCATGCGCATCGAGCCGGTCTCCCTAGCGGAAGCGCTGGAGGAGGCCCTGCGCCGTGTCCGATCGGAGATCGAATCCCGAGGCCACCGGCTCTCCGTGGATCTGCTAGAGGATCTCCCTCAGGCGGCCGCGGATCGGGAGCGGCTCGAGGGGATCCTGGGGAAGGTCTTGGACAACGCCGCCAAATACACCCCGCCCGGCGGGGAGATCCGGGTCCGGGCATGGCGTCAGGGGCCCGCGGTGATCTGCGAGGTGGAGGATACGGGGATCGGGATCGCGCCGCCAGATCAGGCGCAGCTGTTCACCCCCTTCTGGCGCTCAGAGGATCCGCGGGTGCGGGAGGTCCCGGGCTTCGGGCTGAGCCTGGCGGTGGCACGGGGTCTCCTCCAGGCCATGGGCGGGGAGATCGAAGTGGAGGGCGCCCCGGGCCAGGGAACGCGCGTTCGAATCCGGTTGCCGGCGGCAGGCTCTGCATGCTGAAGATCAGCGGGCTCCCTGGGCGGCCTCCACCAGCCAATGGAACGGCCACAGGTGACGGGCATCGTCCTCAAAGAGCAACTCTGGGTGCCATTGCACAGCCAGGGCCCCAATCATCTCCGACGCCGAGCGCCAGAGGAACCCTTCCACCACGCCGTCCGGCGCCTCCGCGATGGGCTGGAGGAGCGGCGGGAGATCTGCTCGGCGGGGAACCCCCTGGTGATGATACGAATTGACCTCCAGGGTCTCCCCAATCCCATGGGACCGCAGGAGCGTCTCCAGCTCCAGGGGGGGCTCCAGGCGCACGGGATGAGCCCGGGCGGGCGGAGGTGTATCGCTGTCATGGGTCAGCTCGGTGATGTCCGGAAGATGTTGACAGAGGACCGCTCCGAAGGCCACGGCCAGCACCTGGGAGCCGCGACAGATCCCCAGGATGGGCTTCCCCTGCGCCTGCGCGGCCTTCACCAGGGCGAACTCGAAAGCATCCCGCTCCGGGTCCACTCCGTCAGTCTGCGGGTGCCGGGAGGCGCCGTAGCGGGCGGGGTCGATGTCTCCGCCCCCAGTGAGCAGCACGCCCTCCACGCCTTCGACGCACGCTGGGGCCGCCTCCGGGGGGAGAGTGGGGAGCATCACTGGCAGTCCCCCTGCCTCCCACACCGCCCGTAGGTAAGCGGCCTCGGTACCCATCTGAGGGCGGACCATGGGATCACGGCCGCGAAGGCCCCTCGTGGTCACACCGATCCGTGGCCGTCGCATCGGAGTTCCCTCCTGATCGATCCGGCAGCGCATAAAGGGTCTGTGCGTTGCGGCAAAGGATGGCTTCGGCCGCCGCCTCCGCCTCCATCGCCGTGAGATCTCCGTCCGCCACTGCTGCTTCCAGGACATCGCTCAGGATCCGCCGTCCCCAGTGTGCCCCCAAGTAGAACAGCTCAGGGATCAGGTGGGCATCTGTGGAGAAGAGGATCTTGCTGATCGGCGTCATCTCCAGGAAGGCGCGGACGGCGAAAGCCATCCCCGCCCGGCTCAGGAAGGGGATCGCCAGCCCCAGGTCCACATAGGCGTGGGGGTAGACGGCTGCCAGATACCCGGCCTCCCGGGTGTAAGGATAGGAGGCGTGGAGGAGCACAAGGGGAACACGGCGAAAGTCTGGATGTTCGAGCAGCGGGCGCAGATGAAGCGGATTGGCCCACCGTAGATCCAGATCTGGGTCTCCAAAGCCGGTGTGGAATTGGACCGGGAGGCCCCGGCGGGCGGCGGCCTCCAGGGTTCGCCAGACCACCCAGTCGTTCAGGGGTTTGTGAGCCAGCCGCAGGCGCTCTCCCCACTCCGCCTGCTGTCGCAGGGCGCGGAAGGCAGCCTGGGCGGCCTCGGGGTCTGGGGACTCAATCGCGAGCCCTGTCCGATAGGCGACGATGGTTTTGTAGCCGACCACCTCGGGATCGATGGCCTCGAGATCAGACCGGAAGGCTTCCTCGAAGGCTGACCAGGTAGGGGCCTCCGCGATCCGGCGCTCGGCCACGAACTCTGCCCGAAGCAATCGGTAGACGGGGGCGAAGCGGTTGTGCCAGGCCGTGGGCATCACCTGATCCGGCATGAAGCCGTCGTCCAGCAGGATGGCTTGGAGGCCCGCGGCCGCGAAGCAGCGCCGGGCTACCTCCTCGAACCCCAGCCGCTCCCGTGTCTCCAGAATGGACTCCAGCGTCGGCTCGCATCCCAAGAGCGCCGCGATCTGCCGCATGCTCCGACGGAAGAAGATCGTCTCCCGCGCATGGTGGGTGACGATCTCCGCTGCATAGCCCTCGGTGAAGGCCGAGGGATAGGCGAAGGTGCGAGCGTGCTCCGGGCGCAGCAGATTGTGGGCGTGCTGATCTATGACAGGGATAGCAGACAGGTCCACCATGCCCTCCTCAATAGCGCTCCAGAAGGATGCGCACTTCCTCCTCGTGGGGCAGATCCTTCATTGCCTCCCACTCCGCCCGCCGCACCGCCAGGTACGAGCGGGCCAGCTCTGGCCCCAGTCCCTGGAGCAAGACGTCATCTTGCTCCAGGGCAGCAATGGCCTCTCCTAAGCTCGTCGGCAGAGGCCGGATTCCCCGGGCGGCCCGTTCCGCCTCTGGGAGATCCGCCGGATCCGCCTGAACCGGCTCGCCGGGGTCAAGCCCTTTCTCCAGGCCGTCCAACCCGGCAGCGATCACTGCCCCAAGGGCCAGGTAAGGGTTGCAAGAAGGATCCGCGGTCTTCAGCTCGATGTGGGTGATGGGCCGACCGGCAGGGGGCTGGGGAACCCTCACCGCGGCCTCGCGGTTGCCGTAGCCCCAACAGGTGAAGGCCCCGCTCCAAAACCGCGGGCGGATTCGCTTAAAGGAGTTGGGGCTCGGGGTCGTGAAAGCCATCAGAGCAGGCAGATGCTGGAGAACGCCGGCGATGAATGCCCGGGCCTCAGCGGATAGAGCATTGGGATGGCGAGGGTCAGCCGTGCGGTTGCAATCGCCCTGCCATAAGCTGAAGTGAAGATGGGCGCCGCTGCCGGCTTTGTCCAGGAAGATCTTTGGGACGAAGGAAGCGGTGAGGCCGTGCCGACGGGCAACGGCCCGCACCGTCTCCCGGAAGATGATCTGGTTATCCGCCGCCCGCAGGGCCTCCGCATAGCGGATCGGCATCTCGAACTGGCCCGGGCCGGACTCCGCGTAGATCATTTCCGGGAGGACGCCCTGAGTCTCCAGGGCCGCGCTGACCTCTTCCAGCACCGACGCCATAGCGTCCAGTGCAGCGGTCTGAGCGAACACCGTGTGGTCGGCGGGAAGCAACCGATCCCCGTCCTGCCGAAGTAGATAGAACTCGTTCTCGAAGGCCGCCATGATACGCCATCCCTGCTGCCCAGCCCGCTCGATCATCCGGCGAAGGAACGAGCGCGGACAGTGAGGCCATGGCGCATCTCCCTCGTAGATGTCCGTGGACACGCGGGCGTGACCGGGAGCGTATGGCAAAGGGGTGAAAGTGGACCAGTCCGCCCGCATGTGGACCTCGCCGGCGGGGGTGAGCCCGGACCCGGAGGCGAGGGCGTCCATCATCACCGGGAGGGCTTGCTGGGCGGCGGCAATGCCCACTCCGGCTCCCTCCAGATAGTCCTCCAGGAAAGCCGTATGAACGGCCTTGGCCCGGATCAGACCTGCGTTGTCGCACCAGATGAAGCGAACGTAGCGAATCTGATGGGTGCGAATCACAGCGAGAACTTCGCTCTTCCCGGGCGTCATTTTCCGAGCCTCCTCGGCGCAAGATGGAAAACGACGCGATGAGCATATATTCGGCCTGGCCCAGTACTGAAGCCTAAACCGGGCCAGGTGTTGTGAGATCTTCTCTCAGGGCGAGGCAAACTTGTGCAGGACGCGCTCAGCGACCAGAGTGAAATTCCCGCCCTTAACCTCGATGACCGTCACACCTTTCTGCAGGATATTGGGATCGGGGAGTGTCGTAACCGTGGCCGCCCACGATGGGGCCGTTGATCCCCGCGTGACACAATTGCTTCACGATTGTCTCTACGTTATCCGGCATCGTTGAGACGTAGTAAAAGGCGGGCTGCCGAGGCAGCGCCCTCACCCTAGCGATCTGGGCCGAAAAATCCTTACCCCCGGAGTGGATAGGTATCTTCCGGCACGATGGTTCCACCCAGCCCGGTGAAGCGCTCTTTGAAGCATTTGGCCGGCGCCTTCGTGTATTCGGCGCCTCCGTCCCGGAGCGAGCGGGCGGTCTTATCGAATTTCTCAACGGCGAACTTGGCCCCCACAGCCGCTTGCACATTGTCCCCGAAGGGGGTCGGGAAGAGCGTGTTCCCCACCTGCCCAGGCCGGCGCGGAGAGGCCGCTTCCACAGTGATGAAGGGGATCCCGGCTCGCAGGCAGATGGGGCCGGTGGCCAGCACATAGCAGAAAGCCGCTCAGGAGATTGATCAGCGTGGTCTTCCGCTCCATCGGGCCTGATCACCTCCAGGATCTCGCCCTTCCGGAGGGTCGAGCGATAGTCCTTTATAGCAACCACGCCCTGAAGACGTTGGTCCGCCCTTCTACTTCCAGCCGAGGAAGTGGATCCTCCCTTCTGCCGGTCTGTCTGTTTATCTCACCAGTTTGAGACATCCGAGATCCATAGACGGGACCCGCAGACGCCATTGTTTTGCCATTCTCCCCGGGAGATTCACAAATGCGGCAGATATACAAGTTTGCCCCATTGTAGTAAGCGCGTTCGAGATTGTCAAGGATCAATGCGAGAGGGAGGAGATCTCCAGGGCGGAGAACACGAGGGAAGCTGGCCTCAGGCAAAAGGGTATAGGATCTCTCCGAAACCGGTCCGTTGAAGAGAAGGCTTCTCTCGCTGTGGCCTCCGGGTTGATTCCTCCGCTTCCGGCGCGGCTTGGGCGAGCTCCTTCACCATCACCGCTTCCATACTGCAACACCGCAACGGGAGAGCCTCTCTCGGATGCGGGCTACGACCGTGTCGAACGACATGGTCACGATCTACTTGCAGCGGATGGGGTGGACCTGAGAGAGCACCGCCCGCTTCAAGGACAGATCGCGGATGCCCCGCTCGTGCAGAGCTTCCCAGATGGGCTCTAACATCGCATCGATGGCTTCAATCACCTGTCCCCAGCGTTCCGGCTCTCCCAGCGCCTCTCGCAACGACGTGTCTAGGAGGCCATCCACCTTGCGGAGGATGGGGACGTAGCCTGCGTCGGCGAATCGCTCCTTGTGGTCAAGCAGGATCCCCAGGGTGATGCGATGCGCCTGTTCGAATTGAAAGCCGAAGGCCCACTCCAGGTCCTCCGGATATGCCTCCCGCAGGGTCTGATACATCCGGGGTGCCTCCAGCGCCTTCTCTCGTAAGGCTGTCGGCCTTCTCCGTGTTCAGGCCAAGGATGTGACAAGCCATTGTGGGATCTGAGATCAGCGTCGCCGTGACCGGAAGAGGTTATTTTTGATCATATCCATAGTCAAAAAATGCTCTTTTTTCTTGACAGTGTTTCCAGATCGGGGATAATAAAAAATGGAAGTTTAGGATAGCGGATTCGGTCTCCGGCCCTGTAGGCTGCTCGATGGCGTTTGGAAGAGGGGAAGGTTTCTCGGCCAGAGGCCATCGCTGCAGTAGAGAAGAAGGGCCCATGCCCTGCGTAGGGAAGTTTGGTTGAACCGAGATCCAGATCATCTATCCTCGGCTATGCATACAAAGGAGGCGACCCATGGCGAAGTTTCTACGAGTGAACATGACGGATCTCTCTGTCCGCTTCGAGGATGTTCCGGAGAAGTATGCCATGCTGGGCGGCCGCGGCCTGACCTCCAGCATCATCTACGATGAAGTCCCGCCGCTCTGTCACCCCCTGGGCCCTGACAACAAGCTGATCATTGCCCCGGGTATCGTCAGCGGAACGAAGGCCCCCACCTCCGGCCGGGCCTCCTTCGGCGGGAAGTCCCCGCTCACCGGAACCATCAAGGAGAGCAACGCTGGCGGTCTCTCCTCCCAGAAGATCGCCCGCCTGGGGATCAAGGCGATCATCGTGGAGGGCCAGCCCCCGGAGAAGGACTGCTTCTACGTCCTCAAGGTGGACAAGGACGGCGCCCGCCTGCTGCCGGCGGATCACCTGAAGGGCAAGGGGATGTATGAGACCTGCGACCTCCTCTGGAAGGAACACGGGGAGGGGGTGGCTGTCATAGGCATCGGCCCCGCCGGGGAGATGCGCATGACAGGGGCCGGGATCTGCGTCAACGATATAGAGAACACGGCTGGGCGCTACGCCGGCCGCGGCGGCCTGGGGGCGGTGATGGGCTCGAAAGGGCTCAAGGCCATCGTCATCGACGACCGGGGCGGGCCGGGCGTCGAGATCAAGAACCGCGAGCTCTTCGAGCAGGGCATCAAGAAGCTCACCAAGGCCTCCCTGGCCCATGACGTGACCAAGAGGGGCGGTGCCCTGTACACCTATGGCACCAACGTCTTGGTCAACATCCTGAACGAGGCCGGCGGCTACCCCACCCGCAACTTCTCCGCAGGCCGCTTCGAGCTGGCCTCCCAGATCAGCGGCGAGACCAAGGCCGAGATCATCCTGAAGCGGGGCGGCGAGGGGATGACCGGCCATCCCTGTCATCCCGGCTGCATCATCCAGTGCTCCGACCGCTGGGCCAACCCGGACGGGACCTTCAAGGTCTCGGCGATGGAGTATGAGTCGGTCTGGGCGCTGGGCGCCAACTGCGGGATCGGGGACCTGGACAAGATCGCCGACTTGATCTGGCTGTGCAACGATATCGGGTTGGACACCATCGAGATGGGCGACACGCTGGCCGTGGCCATGGAGGCCGGACTGCTGGCCTTCGGCGACGCGGACACCGCCATCCGGCTCCTGAACGAGGAGATCCGGCACGGCACGCCGCTGGGCCGCATCCTGGGCAACGGCTGCGTCTTCACCGGCCGCGCCTTCGGCGTCACCCGCGTCCCGGCGGTCAAAGGGCAGGGGCTGCCCGCCTACGAGCCGCGGGCGGTGAAGGGGATGGGCGTGACCTATGCGACCTCCACCATGGGCGCCGATCACACCTCCGGCTACACTATCGCTCCTGAGATCCTGGGCGTGGGCGGCAAGGCGGATCCCTTCTCCGTCCAGAAGGCGGACCTCTCCCGGACCTTCCAGGCCACCACCGCCTTCATCGACTCCACTGGCTACTGCCTCTTCGACGCCTTCTGCGTGCTGGACATCCCGGAGGGCTTCGAAGGGATGGTGGAGTCGTGCGCTGGTGTCCTGGGGGTGAACTGGACGCCCCAGGATGCCGTCCGCCTGGGGTATGAGATCATCCGCAAGGAGCGGCTGTTCAACGAGGCCGCCGGCTTCACCAAGGCCCATGACCGCCTCCCCGACTTCATGACCAAGGAGCCACTCCCGCCTCATAACACCGTCTTCGACGTCCCGCCAGAGGAGCTGGACGCGGTGTATGACTTCAGCAAGTGGCCCAAGGAGGTCGTCGGGGAGGTCGCGGCCTGAACAGTTCCCCTCCAGGATGCCGCGCTGGAACAGGGGATGGGTGGGTGTTCCTGACATCCACCCATCCCTTACCTTCCCGGCATGACGGCGGCCGAGGCCCTGCAGGGGCTGAGGGTTCCCCTTGAGGGAGCTCAGCATGTCTTCATCCATGGGCTCCGATTTAGTAAAGGAATGCGCGGATCTCCTGCAGGAGATCGGCATCGATCCCGAGCGTGAGGCGAGCGACATTTTGATTAATGGGCGCAACGATTACTATGCTTGCTCCCATCCGCCTCGGGACGGCGATCGCATGGGAGTCTTCCCTTGCAATATGAGGACGTTGTATTGTTAGGCAGATGAAAGACCCAGCGCGCCGGAGGAGTAAGGAAGCATGCAAGTTAAGGTCCAGGTTTACGCAATCCTCCGTCAGTATGTCCAGGACGCTTACCAAGGGCCGCTGATCCTGGAAGTTCCGGAGGGGACAACGGTCGGGCAGCTGATCGAGCGCTTGCCCATCCCTCCGGAGCTGGCCCGTGTGATCTTCGTCAACGGGACCCGCCAAGAGCTGGATTGGGTGCTCCAGGAGGGAGACGAAGTGGGGATCTTCCCGCCGATCGCTGGGGGCAGCCTGAACCCGGCGTGAGCGGCGCTCCGGCCTCTATCCCAATCCTCGACAGAGGGGAGGATCTCGTCTTACAATAGAGGGGATAATCCAAAACTCGTGGAGGTGCACCATGGCGCACACCCTTCCCCCGCTGCCGTATCCGTATGATGCCCTCGAGCCTTACATCGACGCCCAGACCATGGAGATCCACCACACCCGGCACCACCAGGCGTATGTCAACAACCTGAACGCTGCCCTCGAGAAATATCCTGAGCTCCAGGATGTGCCGGCGGAGACCCTCCTGCGCAACCTCTCCAGCGTCCCCGAGGATATCCGAGAGACGGTGCGCAACAACGGGGGCGGCCACCTGAACCACAGCATGTTCTGGACCTTGATGAAGCCGGGTGGGGGCGGGGAGCCGGACGGCGCCCTGGCCGAGGCCATCGCGAAGGCCTTCGGGAGCTTCGCCAACTTCAAAGAGCTCTTCACCAAGGCGGCCGTGGGCCGCTTCGGCAGCGGCTGGGCCTGGCTCAGCATGACCGCCTTCGGGAAGCTGGTGGTGCACTCCACCCCGAACCAGGACAACCCGGTGATGGAAGGCCTGATCCCCCTGCTGGGCCTGGACGTCTGGGAGCACGCTTACTACCTGAAATACCAGAACCGGCGGGCGGATTACGTCCAGGCCTGGTGGAACGTGGTGAACTGGGATCAGGTGGCTGCTCACTACGCGAAGGCCCTCGAGGCCATGCGCACCGGCGTCCGCGCCTGAACTCCCCTGTGAGAAAGAGGCGCCGTCCGAAGATCCGCGAGCCCGGTCCGAGAAGGCCGGGCTCGCGCTGGTTTTCCATGGCGCCCGCTTGCCGGAAGGCCAAAGGCATGCTAGGATGGGCGCAAGTACGTTCGGGAGCGGTTTCGAATGGGCTAAGCGCCGCTGACCCTCCCGGAGGTTGCACAGCGGATCCGGGAGGCTCTGACAGATCCCGAAGGGGGAGAAGCGGACGCCTGGCTGCCGATCCGGGAGTTCTTGGATGATTTCCGCGCCGCCGCCCCGGAGGTCCGGCAGGCGATGATCGAGGCCAGGCCAGAGCCCACCGGGGATCCCTGCTTCGACGCCTACCTGGGGGCCCTGGCGGAGCACCTGGCCACCCATCACAGCCTGAGGGTCCCCCAGTGGGTGGAGGAGCCCGGGCGCTTCCTGGACCGCTGGTGGTTTCCCACCCGCTTCCGCAGCCTGCATGCCATGGCCTTGGTGGAGAGCCCCGCCGCCTTCCGGCGGCGCGGGATCTTCGTGGATCACACCGAATTAGAGCGGTGTTAAGGAGATGGATCGGGCGGAGATCCTGCAAGCGCTGCGCCGGCTGGCGGCGATCCTTCACCAGCGGGGAATCCAGGGTGATCTGTATGTAGTGGACGGAGCTGGGATGGCCATGGCCTGCAACGCCCGTCGGGCCACCCGGGATGTGAATGCAGTGTTCGAGTCAAAGATGGAGATCTATGCAGCGGCGAGGGAGGTGGCTGAGGCGCTCGGCCTGCCGCCTGATTGGCTGAACGATGCGGTGAAGGGGTTCCTCGGGACGGGGAAACCAGATCCCGAGCCCGTTCCGGTCTTCGATGAGCCGGGCCTCCGGGTGATGGCAGCTTCCCCGCGCCATCTCTTAGCCATGAAGTTGCTGGCGGCACGGCGGGAAGATGAAGAAGACATCCGCTATCTGCTGAACCTGCTGGGCGTCCGAAGGGCCGAGGAGGCCTTCCGGATCCTCCAAGAGGTTTACCCAGAAGCCCTTCTCCCCCCGCGGGCCCGTTTCCTCATTGAGGAGATCCTGGGCTCGGCGGAGCCCTCGCCGGGGATGTAATCAGTGCGTAACCCTGAATGGAGGGGAACGCGATGGCGCCTTTGACGGAGCTGCACGTCCGCGGTCAGTCCGTCTGGCTGGATGAGATCCGCCGGGAGTGGCTGGAGGATGGAACCCTGGAGGAGCTGATCCAGCGGGGGGTGACCGGCGTCACCAGCAACCCCACGATCTTCGAGCGAGCCATTACGTCCAGCCCAGCCTACAATGACCCCATCCGAACCCATCTCCTCCGGGATCCAGAGATGGAAGTTGCCGCCCTCTATGAAGCCTTGGCAGTCGAGGACATCCGCCTGGCGGCGGATCTGCTACGGCCAGTCTATGAGGCGACGGAGGGCGGTGACGGCTACGTGAGCCTGGAGGTCTCGCCCCACCTGGCCCACGACACGGAGGGGACCATCGCCGAGGCCCGGCGGCTGTGGCAGGAGGTCGATCGACCCAACCTGATGATCAAGGTCCCCGCCACCCCGGCGGGGATCCCGGCCATCGAGGCCCTGATCGCCGAGGGTGTGAACGTCAACGTCACGCTCATCTTCTCCCCCGCCCACTACGAGGCCGCAGCGGAAGCCTACTGGCGGGGCCTGCGGCAGCGGGTAGAGGCAGGGGAGGGTCTCCGATCGGTGGCCTCGGTGGCTTCCTTCTTCGTCAGCCGTATCGACACCGCAGTGGACCGCGCCCTAGAGGCTTTGAGGATGGCGGAGGCCCTCGCCCTCCGGGGGCGGATCGCCGTGGCCGTGGCGAAACGGGTCTACCAGCGCTTCCGGGAGCGTTTCCTCCCAGAGGCCTTTCCGGATCTCGCCGCCCGGGGGGCACAGGCACAACGGGTCTTGTGGGCCAGCACCAGCACCAAGAACCCGGCTTACTCTGACGTGAAATACGTAGAGGAGCTGATCGGCCCGGATACAGTCAACACGGTGCCTCTGGCCACCCTTCAGGCCTTCGAGGATCACGGTCAGGCAAGCGGGGACACAGTCCTGGAGGGTTGGGAGGAGGCGGAGGGGCATCTGGCGGCCCTCGCTCAGCGAGGGATCGACCTGGAGAGGATCCTGGAACAGCTCCAGGTCGAGGGAGTGGCCGCCTTCGCCCGCTCCTACGATGCCCTCCTCGCGGCCCTGGAGGGAAAGCGCGCGCAGCTACTCCCCATCCATGAAGGGAGGTAAGCCATGCATCGGGCCCACACCGACACATTGCCCGGGTTTCGCGCCGGGGATCTGACCCTGCGGCCGTTCACGGGCGAGCGGGCCATGGTGGTGCGCGTGGAAGCGCCAGCCAGCGCGGTGGTCCCGCCTCATGCCCATCCCCACGAACAGATCACCCTCGTCATCCAAGGGCGTCTTCGGCTGCGGATGGCAGGGGAGGAGGCAGAGCTCGGGCCAGGAGAGATCGTCCACATCCCCGCGGGGGTGGAGCACGAGGTGACGTTCCTGGAGGACGCGCTGGTCTTCGATGTGTTCCAGCCGCCCCGGGAGGATCTCCTCGAGCGCCTGCGGATGACCGCGCTGAGCGGATAGGTCAGGGGCCCAAGGCGCTCCTCCATCTGAGGCGCCGGATCCTTCCCCTCCCAACGCCTCCATGATTGTAGGTCGAATTAATAGGAAAATTCATACCATAGGAGCGGCTTCAGCCGCGACTCTTGCGTCATCAAACATGGGAGATTCGGGGCTAAAGCCCCTCCTACATGAAAATCTATACTGTAGGGGCGGCTTCAGCGCGACCTCTCCGCCGGAGGGAAGCCATGGTGGGATCCTGGGCCTCTGCCTATCGGCGTCTGATCCTGCGGGAAACCGAGCCGGGCATCCTGGAGATCGTCTTGCACCGGCCGGAGACCCTGAACGCCCTGGATGCTATGGCCCATCGGGAGCTGACGTATGTCTGGCGGGAGATCGACGCGGATCCCTCCGTGCGGGTGGCCCTGGTGCGAGGGACGGGGCAGGCGTTCTCCGCTGGGGGCGATTTCTCCCTGATTGAGGAGATCATGACGGATCCCCGGGCGTGCCTCCGGGTCTGGAAAGAGGCGCGGGATCTGGTCTACAACGTGATCAACTGTGAGAAGCCGATTGTCTCTGCCATCGAGGGCCCGGCGGTGGGAGCAGGCCTGGCGGTGGCCCTGCTGGCGGACATCTCGGTGGCAGCCCGCGGGGCGCGTCTTCTGGACGGCCACGTGCGGCTGGGGGTGGCTGCAGGGGACCACGCGGTGCTGGTCTGGCCGTTGCTGATCGGCATAGCCAAAGCGAAATACTACCTACTCCTTAACGAGCCCCTCACCGGCGAGGAGGCGGAGCGGCTGGGTTTAGTTTCGTTGTGCGCGGAAGACGGGAAGGCCTACGAGGTGGCCCTGGAGATCGCCCGGCGTCTGGCCCGGGGGAGCGCCTCCGCGATCCGCTGGACCAAATACGCCCTTAACAATTGGTTCCGGCTGGCGGGTCCCCTCTTCGATGTCTCCACCGCCTTAGAGTTCCTGGGCTTCCGCCTCCCCGATGCCCGGGAGGGCCTTCAAGCCCTCCGGGAGAAACGACCACCCCGCTGGCCGCTGGAGGATCTCGTCTCGGATTGAAAGGGAAAGGAGGGTAAGCCGAAATTCGTTTCGTCTTACCCTATGTCCGCAAACCCTTGTTGAGGAGGTGACCCATGCGCTGGGAAATTGCCCCGGAGCGGACTTATCCGGTGTTGCGCATCTTCCTGGAGCAGGGAGAAGAGGTGATCGCCGAGCCCAGCGCGCTTCTCCTCATGCAAGGACCCGTGCGGGTGGATACGGGCATCCGAGGCGGGCTCCTTCAGGGGCTGATGCGCTCCTTGCTGGGAGGAGAATCCATTTTCCTCAATACTTTCCGAGCGGAAGGCCCGGCCCAGGTATGGCTCGCGCCAGCGGGCATCGGCGACATCCACTACGTCCCCTTAAACGGGGAGTCCTTTGTTCTGCAGGATTTCGCTTACCTGGCGCACCATGGTTCGGTGGAAGTTTCGGTGGCCTGGCGAGGTTTCCGGGGCTTCCTGACCGAGGGAGAGCTGGTGTGGCTGAAAGTCCATGGGACCGGAGGCGTGTGGGTCAGCGCGTTTGGGGCCATCGAGGAGATCGAAGTGCCGGCCGGGGAGACCGTCACGGTGGACAACTTCCACTTTGTGGGGATGGTGGAGGGAGCTCAACCGCAGATCCGCATGGTTGGGGGCTTGAAGACCATCCTCTTCGGCGGCGAGGGCCTGGTGGCGGATGTGAAGGGGCCTGCCCGCCTCCTGATCCAAAGCCGGCATATGGTCTCCCTGGCGCAGATCCTCCTTCCGATTATCCGTCGACATGTCCGTTCGGGCGGGAAATAAGGCCTCAGACGGTTAGGGGCCTTCGCGAGTTGGGCGGGAGGCTCCCTCCCTCTTCTAAATCCACCTATCGTTCTTGAAACAGCCCCATGAGGTGCGAATTGACATTATGGGTTAATCTGGTAGTACTTGTTTAGCGTCTGGGGGTTATGAGGTGTCCCACGCTGGGGGAGGGAACAGGGGAGGAAGCCGGGCCGGGGCCGTCAGGACCGATATCAGGTAGGCCAGTGTCTCTCGGCCCTGTTGCCTCA
>Ga0272447_1000475_pt1 | contig 30489 bp, 28 predicted proteins | sample YNPCB0133_FD_194589 | JGI IMG/M metagenome (GOLD analysis project Ga0272447, IMG submission 194589) | Hot spring microbial mat communities from Yellowstone National Park, WY, United States - YNP-CB-013-3 | ecosystem: Environmental > Aquatic > Thermal springs > Hot (42-90C) > Sediment | place... | reverse complement strand
GGGAGGACGATGAGGAAGTGGAGGCTGATCTTCGGCCTGACGCAGAAGGACGTGGCGAACGCGATGGGCATATCGTCTCCTGTTCTGAGCGATTACGAGAAGGGGAAGAGGAGGTCGCCGGGTACCAACTTCGTCAGCAGGTTCGTCAGGAGCCTGATCGACCTGGACCTCCAGAGGGGAGGGAAGGTGGTCCACAAGATGTTCGAGGGGACGATGAAGCTCCAGCACTCGGTGATCGACATGGTCGAGTTCCCGGAGCCCGTGGAGCTGATGAGGGTCGTCGAAGCTGTGGCGGGTGTCCCGCTGACGTTGCCTAACGAAATCTCCGGCCACGTTTACGGCTACACGGTGATAGACAGCCTAGCGGCTATAACGGAGTTGGGGCCCTACGACTTCGTGAACCTCTTCGGCCGCAACTCGATGAGGGCCATGGTCTTCACCAACGTGACCTCAGGCAGGTCGCCTATGGTGGCCATCAGGGTCTTCCCCCTGAAGCCCAAGGCTGTGATCCTTCACGGCCCGAAGAGGCCTGATGCGGTCGACGAGCTCGCCAAGAGGCTCAGCGAGATCGAGAGGATACCTCTGATCCTTTCAACAGCGAACTCCGTCGAGTCGATGATCAAGTCGCTTAGGTCGCTCGTGAGATGAACCTTTCGTGAAGGGCGTGTCCGAGTCCTCGATGGCACCCGTCCTGAGGGAGCTGGCGGATGAGAGGCCCATGCTTTACATCAAATCCCATCCAAAGGGATTAGAGGAGGGCGTCTCGCTGGTGGAGGTCGTCGTCCACTCCGAGGGTCAGGACCTCGAGGAGGTCAGGAAGGAGGTCGAGTCGGCCATCGATGTGCTTGAGGAAAGGCTCAGGGCTTTTCAGCCAGTAGAGCTCAGGAGGTCGTGGGTTTGAATCTCACCGACTCCACATTTGGATATTTGCTTAGAGGGTTTGGAGCCCATAGACGCGGTGACTGGTAAGTATGAGAGGGGAAAAAGGGGGTGGGTTTAGGTCTTTTGGTTTAGTCCTCCTGAAGTAGTCCCTTCCTCCGGAGATAGTCCTCAAGTCGTTTCTGCTTCCTCCGAATGGTGAATCCTACATATCGGTAGAAGTTCAGCAAACTTTCGGTTGGAATGTAGATATAGTAGCAGTCCTCGTTAGTTTTGTATAGTTTCCCTGTCCTATGATCATGTATTGTCGTCCCTTTTTGTACATGAGGCCATGGCCCTGTTGACTCTATGCCGAACCTCTTCCTCAGAAGTTTTTGGGCGTAAACGAGTACTTCATAGTTGGTATTGTGGAGATATATGTAACCCTCCTTGCTGACATATCCTTCCGAATCAAAGAGTCCCCTGAGAAACGCCGCTGTGCATTTTTTGCAGTGTTCGACATATTTCTTGATTCTTTTGAGGCCAACTGGCTTCCTGAGTAGTTCGTAAAGCGTCTTCGAGCTAGCTTCAGCGAAATATCCCCCTATATCCTTCCTAAATCTCGGCCTGATTGGCCTCCTTCCTAGAACGTTGCCTAAACGTCTCCCAAACTCCTCAACGAACTCTTTGTCATTAGCTTTAAGACCTATGATATAGTCGTGGTTTTTCTCACGAGTATATCCATCGCCAAGGCGCACGCCAATCACGTACCCTAAATCCTCGGAAGGTTTCAGTAGTTCCGGCAATGGGATATACCTTCCGTTATATGGACTATGCACTCCACGTAACCAATCGTTTATCGTTGATAGGGCAATCCAAACTCCATATCTTCGGTGGATCTCCTTTCTGATTTTAGTAATTGACAGCCCGCGTTTTCGTAATTTGTGAACGTCGTTGTATATCTCAATCCTTAGCTCCCTAGGCGGGATTTTCTTTCTCTTCTTGTTCTTGCCATTGCTTACAACTTGGGCTTCTACCGTTTCCATCACTCCTCACCCCATCGGAGAACTTTCTTCTTCAGATCCGCCACCGTGAGCGTGGCCAGACTGGCGGCCCCACCCACAGCGACGGGTACGAGCTCGGCGGTCAGCTCGGCGGGTATGCTCATAATCTTCGGCAGTATCGACGGAATGACCAACGATATCGAAATGGCGGCCGATATTGCTGTGAAGTCTATCAGGAGCTCAGCCATCGCCATCCCCACCTTCTTCAGTGCCTTCCTGTTCATAATCAGCTCCTTCAGCGCTCCCAGAGCCTTCTTCGCCTTCGGAATATTCTCAACACCTATCGTTTCCATTTCTTCTTCACCCCGTCTCCCCCGGGGGAGAGAGGCAGGCCGGGCATCCGGCCGCGTCCTCGAAGGCCACCCCCTGATAGGAGGCGCCTCCGCAGGCGCATCGGCCTTCCCCCGAGGACCCCCAGAGGGGGCCTCAGGGGAGCCCGGACTCTCCCCTCTACCCCCTCTGGGGCGGGACAGCTTCCGGAAGTTCCAAAAGAACTTCCGATGCTTCTGGGAGGCAGTTGAGGATGATCCGTATTAGGAACGCCTTGAGTAAGCTTATAAGAGTTGGCCGGAGTAGAGCAAGAGCACCGGACTCAATACCGCCTTTCATCAGGATAGTTAAGGATCAGCCATGTCCCTATTGCGGTTCAAAGTTCCCCAACAGGCCGAAGGTCCACGACGGAGAGGGTTGGTGGTGGAGATGCTACACGGAGGATTGCGCAGTTCAATATTATTTGCCGGAGAGAAGGGTCGCAATATTGCGGACAGGGGAAAGGGTCAGCTATGGCGAGCTTATACGACGTTATAAAAGGGGTATTTTCAGGGTGAGAGCATGGACGTCCTTACTGATGAAGTGAAGGAGTTTCAGCTGAAGTTAGAAGCAATACTTAAGGAGTTTTTAGATCAGGGAAGTATTGAGGTCTATGGGAATCTGAGAATAGTGGTTACCAGTTTCGTCAGGCCAAGCAGGATAGCCTGTCTTAAGGGGAATACAATCTACGTTAGCATCAAGGCAAGAAGGTATCCGGATTTCGTCTTAAGATATATAATCGCTCATGAGTTGGCCCATTTGGCAGTTAAAAGACATACATGGAGATTCTGGAAGATAGTGGGGATTATTTATCCGGAGTAAGTATGAGAAGGGAAAGGAAGAGCTGTTGAGAACAGCAAGGGAAGAGCTGATGAAGAGAAACGGACACTTGAAGTTGATGAGCAGGGGAAGGATCGTAGTAGGCTGCTGTGGCTTCCCCGTATCGATGAAGCGCTACGTCACCCGGTTCAACGCCGTAGAGGTCCAGTCGACCTTTTACAGGGTCCACGAGCGGAAGACCCTCGAGAGGTGGAGGAGGACTGTCCCTGAAGACTTCGTCTTCAGCGTGAAGGCGTTCCAGGGCGTCACCCATCCTCCCAACAGCCCCACCTGGCGCAGGTCTAACGTAAGGCCGAAGCCGGGTCACGGGCTCCTGAGGATGAGCAGGGAGGTGATGGAGAGCTGGGAGTTGACGCTCGAGGCGTGCAGGGCCCTGAGGGCTGAGTTCTGTGTGGTCCAGACGCCTGCGGCCTTCAACGACGCGCCCCAGAACGTGGAGAACGCCCTCCGCTTCTTCAAGGAGATCGAACGCGATGGGATAACCGTCGGCTTCGAGCCCAGGGGATGGAGCGAGCCTTGGATCAGGAAGGTATGCGAGGAGGCCGACTTGGTCCACGTGGTCGATCCCTTTGCAGGCGAACCCGTCCATCTATCGAGCAGGAGGATCCTCTACCTCAGGCTCCACGGCTCACCGCCTGGGAAGAGGATGTACAGCTACACCTACACCGACGGGGACCTTCAGAGGCTCGAGCGATTCCTGAGGAGGTTCGAGTTCAGCAAGGCGTACGTCATGTTCAACAACGTGACGATGTTCGACGACGCTTACCGTTTCCTGAAGCTGCTTCAGGAGACGGGCTGGGAGATGGACCAGAGCATGTCGAAGTAGGTCTGGGCGAGCATCGTCAGCATCGAGTGCGCCGAGTGTATCCCGACCTTCGGTCTGGGCTTGTCCGGCTCGAGGAGGATCAGAACGACCTCTGAGGCGTCAGCTATCACCCCTCCTCCGAAGCTCAGCTCCCTCCTCCTGACCTCGGCGAGCTCAGAGAGCATCCTCACATCGCTTTCGGAGACCTCGTTCCCCACCAGCACCCTGACCGATCCTCCCCTCTCCCTCATGATCGAGGCGACAGGCAGGAGCGTGTCGGCCACCTCCTCAGGGATGACCGGAAGGGCTACAGCGAGGCTACTTTTGGCCTTGGCGATCGTAGACTTGACCCTCCGCCATAAGTCTTGCTCGCCCCTCACGATCACGAGCTCCGGCACCTCCTCCTTTCCCGCACCTTTGAACATCGGCGTCAGCTCGTCGATCAGCGACTTCGCCAGCTCGTCCAGCTCCCTCTCCAACCTCATCAGGTTTCCCCTCACGGCGACCTCTGGGTCCTGTGGCCTGTACCTCGTCGGTCTGCCCCTATCCGCAACGGCCCATCCCTTCTCGATCAGAGAGTTGATCACCTCGTAGATCCTAGACTTGGGGACGCCTGCGGCCTCCGCGACTTCCTTCGCAGTTCCCTCACCGATCTCGAGGAGGGCCAGGAAGGCCTTCACCTCGTAGCCGGTGAGGCCGAACCTCCTGAGCTGGTTCACGAGCCGCTCGTCGGAACCGACCATTCTCCCGCAAGCAAAAGCACGCTTTGGTAAAAAATCCGCCGATTCTTCAACGGAATGCAGCTCGTAGTTGAGCCGCACTACTTTTAACCACGCAAGCATGATCGCGTTCCATGCTCAAGGTCCTTGCCTTCGACGTCTTCGGGACGCTCTACGACGTAGGCACCCTAGTCTCCGCAGCTGAGGGCACGGTCCCCGATCCAGAGGGGTTCGTAAGGACCTGGCGGGCGAAGCAACTGGAATATACACATCTCCTCTCGATGATGGAAAGGTACGAGAGTTTCTGGAAAGTGACCGAGAGGGCGCTGCGATACACCGTAAGGCGGTTCGGCATCACCCTTAGCGACGAGGAAATCGAGAGGTTGATGGGGGCATGGCTCAGGTTGAGGCCGCACGGCGACGTCCCCGAGGGCCTCACCCGCTTGGCAGAGAGGTTCGAGTTGGTGGCGTTGACGAACGGAGACAGGGAGATGGTGGACGCTCTGCTCAGGAACACCGGTTTGAGGAGATCCTTCGCGGACCTTTTGACGGCTGAAGAGGTGGGCGTGTACAAGCCTAGCCCCAAGATATACGCCCTCGTTGAGAGGCTTGGGGTAAGCAGGAGCGAGGTCGGCCTGGTCTCATCGAACCCTTGGGACGTGGCCGGTGCGGGCGCTGCGGGGCTGACACCCATTTACGTAAACAGGTACGGCCTTCCGCAAGAGGAGCTCGGCGTCGTGGCACAGATCGAGGTAAGGGACCTGAGGGAGTTGGCTGAGAGGATTTAGGAGATTCTGTTGAACGGGTTTTCGGGACTCTGACGCTTTGATGTCCGTGAGCTTGTATGCAACCCGCGCACGTTTTCCACCGATAAGGTTTGTCCACCCAATTCGGGAAAGTTGTTGTGATGGGAGCGGGAACGATGGGCCACGGCATAGCCCAGGTCGCTGCCTTGCCGGTCTCAACTCCCTCTCTCGGGATCACAGTTCGAGCATGCCACGGTTCAGGTCTCCTTTGGAGGTCCTAGGGTTCCCTCTCGTCCCACCCTGGCCCTATCCCGCGTTTTGCGGGAGCCGGTGGAGGGACCAAGGGAGGGAGTTTAGGAGGTGAAAAGTATGAACCAAGTCCCGGGTTTCTGTCCGGAGGGGGAGGAGGTCAAGAAGATGGAGGTCAACACCAATACGAAGAAAAGGGGGCCATACCTACCCAGGGAACTACGGATAAAAATTTACAATGACGTCATTGCTCTTCGTCAACAAGGTCTGTCGTACAGTGAGATCAGAAGGACAATCAAACAAAAATACGAAATCAGACTCTCTAAGTCTACAATTAGCGAATGGGTTCGAGGACTACATAGTCCATATAACGGCCGAAGAATACCTTCGTTAGAAATGTTAATACCCTCAGAAGAGCTAGCATATGTCATCGGTGTGGTTTGTGGCGACGCATCGGCTCATGAAAAGAGACGCATCCACAAAGGGTACAGACGAGCCGTAATTCATCTAGAGGCGAAAGATAGAGAATTCGTTGAAGAGTTCGCAATAAGAATAAGTAGAGTACTAAATAGACCCCCACCGAAAGTTACGGTTAATTCTAGAGGACTCTATTACGTTGAAGTCAGAGATAGGACGCTTTACGAGTTGTTAAAGAAGCCTATCAACATTGAAAAGATCAGGAGGTTTGTTGAGCACTGCGAAAGGTGCATGGCAATGTTTCTCAGAGGGTTCTTCGACTCAGAGGGAAGCGTTAACAAGCATGGATATATATTAGCTTACAACTCCAACTACGAGCTTTTGCTATACGTTCAGGAGCTTCTGAAAAGGTTTGGCATAGAAACGAGGGGGCCATGGCCTACAACAAAGGCGGGGACGCCATTTTACGATCGTAAGAGGGGTAAGGTGTACAATCGTAAGAAGGACACTTACGTACTGTATGTTCGAAAGAGTAGCAACTACGCGTTTTACAAATACGTCGGGTTCACGATCCTGAGGAAGCGGGCGAGGCTCGAAGAGTACTTAAGGAGGAAAGGAATACCCATACCCACCCCTTTAATCCCCTTTTGCACACTTATCCATTCGGTGCGTCTATGGGCTCCCAGTATATAAAGCGCCGGGGGCGGGATTCGAACCCGCGCGGCCCCGGAGGAGCCACAGGCTCTCAAGGCCTGCCCCTTGGTCCACTCGGGCACCCCGGCCCTTCACAAGGATCAGCACCCAACCGATATACCTCAAGCCGTTCATCGGACAACACACCGTAAAGCGCCCTCCGCAATCACACTTAAAACCTTCGGGTTGAAGATGAGATCAATGGGATCGCTCAGCTCTGCGTCAATCGGCACCATCATTGTGCTATCGATGGCCTTCCTCGGAGTGATCTATCCTGTGCTGACCGCGACGACGGTCGTCGAGACCGTCACCGAGACCGTTGCCGAGCCAGGAAGGACCCTCGCCGCCGTTACCGTCGTGGGAGGAGGGGAGGTCGTGATCAGGATCGAGATGCCGAAGGTCAAGATGGTGGTGAACTACGAGAGGCAGGACCAGGTCTGCGTGGTCCGTTTCTCCGCCCAAACACCGCCAGGACCCGGTGGCGTCATCGCGGTGCCCGGCACAACTGTTGCCGTGCCAGGTACGACGGCGACTTTCGTCCTGAACGCGCCTACCGAGGTCGTCAGGACGGAGAGCCTCAGGACCGCCTTCACGACCACCGGCTACACCGTTGTCACAGTCGGAACCACCTTCAGCGTGGGGCAGTACGTCACGACGTTAGCGATGCCCGTCTCGCTGTACGGTGTGATCGAGGAGGCCTGTAGGCTGGCCTACGAGGTGAACCGGGTGAGGATAGAGCCGGAGAGGGTGCCTGCGACCGTCGTCATAGGATACCCGGGCTTCACGTTCGCGTTCCCGGGCTACACGCTCACGATGCCCGAGTTCACCGTTCCTCCCGAGTTCGCCAACTTCAAAACGACCGCGACCGAGACTAGGAGAGGTACCACCGAGTCGTTCGTGACGACCCTTGAGGGAACGACCGCGACTCTCAGGACACGGGTCGAGGGATCGACCGTCACCACCACAGTTGTCGTCCCTGGCACCACCTACGTCAGGACCTACACCGTGACGAGGACGCTAACCGAACAGGTGACAACTGTCACCGCGACCGGAGCGACGCAAACGACCGCCCCTACCACTGCTGCCGTAACGATGACTCCAGCACCTGGAGGGAGGGCAGAACAGCTCTTCGACCCAATGACGTTGGGGATCTTCGCGGCAATCGCCGTCGCAGTCGCGGTCGGGATCCTCTTCGCCTACAGAAGAGGCAGGACCTGAAGGTCAGGTTTTATCTGGGCATTCTTCGCTGAAAAGGAGGCGTCATGCCGGAGAGGGCCGAGAGGGCTCTGAGGGCCTGCAAGGAGCTCCTCAGGAGGAGGGACGTCGATTCGGTGAGGGAGGTGCTTTCGAGCCTCGCAGAGATCGCGCCGCCCGGCGTCGAGTGGGGGGTCGAGGTGGTCTCGGTGGCAGGGACGAGGTACCTCGTCGGAGGAGGGACTGTGACCGTGGTCAGGGTCTCGAGGGACGAGTTCGGCCCCTTCATGAGGACCCAGGTGGCCGAGGTGAGGCCGGAGGACCTGCCTGAGGAGGTGATGAAGGTCGTCCTGAGGGACCCGGAGGGCTTCCTGAGATCGGTGGCCGATCAGCTGGAGGCCTGGCACTCTACAGGACACGGCGACAAGACGCTCAGGGCCGAGGTCGCCTCCTTTCTCGAGGGCCTCCGCTCCTTCCTCTCAGGGCAACGTGATCCCTAGGGACCTCAGGACCTCCTCAGCCTTCTGCCTGCCGTAAACCGTGAGTCGGTAGAGCTTGGGGCCCTCACCGGACTCGACCGAGGAGATCAGGCCCTCCATCTCCGTGTACAGCTTCTTGTCCAGCCACTCCTTCGAGACCTCCTTGCCCAGCTCCCTGCTCCGCTGGTTTATCATCTCCTTGCTCATCTCTCCCTCGAAGTACAGCAAGGTCAGCACGATCTCCTTGTTGCTCATCTTAGGCAGCTTCTCGATAACAGACGGCGGTATGTTCTGCTGTCGCGGCTGCTGCTCCTGAGGCGGTGCGAGCTCCACGTAAATCGTGTCGAGGACCTCCTTCGCCGCCCGAACGACGCTCTGAGGGTTGCTGCCTGTCACGGTCACCTTCAGCCTTTGCCCTACCGTCAGCTCGAGGGTTATGGTGACCTCCTCGTCCATTCCCGGGAATCCGTAGTCAAGGAGGATTTTAGCTCTCGCTGTCTGACTTGTCCCTTATTTATGAATTTTCGGACACCCTTGGCCTTCCTCCATCGGAACGTGATGGAAGCAGGTGCCTCTTCTTCACCTTTCCTTGGTATACGTGAGTGCACAGTGTTACATAACCATCTTGGTTTGCATAAAGTTACAACATTTTGTGTCCAGCTATGCATTTTTTAAAACATTATGTTTTTTTAGAAGTTTGGGTGATTGTACATAATGAGCGGTGAGGGGAGGGATGGGAGGCGGGATGTTGAGGACAGATAGCCCAACAATCAGGTTGGGTTTAAACATCCCACTGTTCATTGCGGCTCTGATTGCGATGGGTACTGGAACCCTTGTGGGCATGATTGGTATATGGATCGCCGCGGCCTGGGGCCGGCCCGTTCCAGAATGGGAAAAGGTTGGACATGCTCACTCCTCATGGTGGGCCGTGTTGATTATGATTGCCGCCATGGTCCTTCCAAGCATAGCTCTAAAGCCATGGGCCAAGAAGCTGGTGATCGCAGGGACTTTCATCGGGCCGACGCTGTGGGTCGGCACGCTGGCTTTTTACTATGAGATCGGTGGACCAGCTTTCTGGCGGGTTCCTAATCCTGACGCGCCTGGAACCTACTATGAAATACCTGTTGTAGGTCCGGTGGCCACAATCCTCGAGTTTGTTGGACTGTTGGCATTGGGCTCGGTGGCCCTCTTAGCTTCGGGGGTGAAGATCCCCCTTATATCGGCGAAAGAGCCCCCGGCCAAGTCCAGATACGAGCTTGTCACCGATATTGAGGTGCCGCGTCGAATATTCCTGGTCCCGACATTATTCATTGTCGCCGGAGTAATTGCAGGATTCGCTATAACGTTCATTTTCAAGGCGTTTCACAGACCTGTCTCGCCGGCGGCTCTCGTCCAGCTTCACGACCATACCGCACTTATTTCAACAAGTGCTTTGATAGCACTTCTAGCGCTCGCGGCACTTCGAGTGCCTAGAAAGATATTCGACCTAGCCTACAAGTTGATGCTGGTTAGCCTACCTCTGGTACTGCTCGGCCTGGTGCTCTTCAACTTCGCAGGGGTTCACAGCATCGTGTGGGTGGCTCCTGCTGGAATCTATTACCTGATACCCGTCATTGCCTTTTTGGCGGCCGTAGGATTGTTCAGAAAACAGTCGTCCAGTGACCCGGGACATAACTTAGGGCCGTCACCACCACTCCGTATTGCTTTGGCAGTCTGTTTCGCTGGTTTACTGGTCTTGGTAGCCAACGGTGCCCAGCTAGCCTTGGTTTGGGATACGCATCCAAATATAACTGTGACCTACATGCAGCCGGAGGGAAGCCCATATCCGGGACCATATCCAGCTAAATACATAGGCACTGCACCCGCCAAAGGTACACCCCGTGGCATTGAGAATGCCCACCTAAGTCCTGGCAGCTGGTTCCATGTCGCCATCACATGGCTAGTGATCTTGGCACTCGTCGGAGGGCAGATGTTTAACGGCGGCATATTCAACAAGCCCGGCATGATTTATCTCTACGCAATAACCATTCCGCTTGCGCCGATGTTTAACATGCTCGGCAGATACTTAGCGTGGCTTGGCATACCTAACGGGATAGGAGCCCTATGGTTCGCGGGACATCCTATAAAGGGATTCAACCTCATCAGTCTATTCATAGTGGCGCTGCTGGCGGTCTACGTAATTAGGAAAAAATCCTGATACTGGGCATTCGTATAACGCTCTGCCTTTTTTGGTGCTAAACGCTTCGCTAGATATCTGGAGCTACCTCTAAGACGATCGGTGGCCCCGAGGAGTGTCGTTGCATTCCCTCCCACGTCGCGGAGCTGATTTATGAGATGGGTCCTTAATGGGGCAGGGAGGGGTCTTGGAGAAGAAGGCGGACCGATGGATCAGGGACGTCGCTCTCTCGGCGGAGGGGATGAGGAGGATCTCGTGGGCTGAGGCGAGGATGCCGGTCCTGATGAGAATCAGGGAGAGGTTCAGGAGGGAGAGGCCCCTGGAGGGCGTCAAGGTGTCGGCGTGCCTCCACGTGACTAAAGAGACGGCAGCGCTCGTCAGGACCCTGAAGGTCGGTGGAGCGGAGGTAGCCCTCTGCGCCTCTAACCCCCTCAGCACGCAGGACGACGTGGCGGCCGCCCTCGTCGAGGACGGCGTCTCGGTCTACGCCTTCAGGGGCATGAGGGAGGAGGAGTACTACGAGGCGATAGGGAGGGCGCTGGCGTTAGGGCCGGACGTGACGGTCGACGACGGAGCAGACCTGACCGTGACAGTCCACAAGCTCGCGCACGGCATCCCCTCGCCGGAGCTCGAGTGGGTGAGGAGAGGTCTGGGATCGGACAAGGTGGACGTGGGGAGGATAGCAGGTGGGACCGAGGAGACGACGACGGGCGTCATCAGGCTCAGGGCCCTCGAGAGGGAGGGGAAGTTGCTTTACCCGATAATTGCGGTCAACGACTCCCCTACGAAGTCGCTCTTCGACAACCCGATAGGTACCGGTCAGTCGACGATCGACGCGATCCTCAGGGCGACGGGGACGTTGCTGGCCGGGAAGAAGGTCGTCGTCTTTGGATACGGCCGCGTAGGCTCCGGGATCGCTGCAAGGGCAAGGGGCATGGGTGCCGAGGTGATCGTGGTCGAGGTCGATCCGGTGAAGGCTCTGAGCGCTGCGATGAACGGCTTCAGGGTCTGCAGCTCGCTGGAGGCCGCAAAGGTCGGGGACGTCTTCATCACGGCCACTGGGAACATCAACGTGATCAGGAGGGAACACATGGAGCTGATGAAGGACGGAGCGATGCTGGCGAACGCCGGGCACTACGACGTCGAGATCTCTCTGAAGGACCTGCGGGAGATATCGGTCGAGGTGGAGGAGGTGAACCAGTACGTGAAGCGCTACAAGACGAGGGACGGCCGGAACCTCTATCTCCTTGCCGAAGGGAGGCTGGTGAACCTGGTCGCCGCTGAGGGGCATCCTCCGGAGGTGATGGACCTGAGCTTCTCGCTCCAGGCCCTCTCGGTCGAGCACTTGGTGAGGAACAGGGGTCGGCTGGATGTCAAGGTCCACGACGTCCCCTCGGAGATAGACAGGGAGGTGGCCACGACGAAGCTCAGGACGATGGGTATAGAGATCGACAGGATGACCGAGGAACAGGTCCGCTACGTCTCCGACTGGAGGCTCGGCACCTGAGCGACCGAATCTAACGGATCCTCTCTCATCACTTCTTCTTCCTTCCAGTGCGCCTTGCTGCGATGAGACCGATCTTCTGTCCCGGAGGCGCCGTCCTCTTCACCGGCTCCGGCCTGCTGAGCTTGCCGCCCGCACCGCCCCCGAACGGGTGCTTCACAGGCTGCATCGCCACTCCCCTCACCCTCGGGTAGCGGCCGAGCCTGTGCTTCGACTTCATCCAGTGGAACTTCTTTCCGGCCTTGAGGAAGGGCTTGTCGGTCCTTCCGAGTCCCGCGACCACCCCCACTATCGCGAAGCACCTGCTGTCCAACTCCTTCAACTTCTTGGAGGGGAGCCTGATGATGGTCCGGTCGCCGACGTGGGAGACGACCTCAGCGAAGGTCCCTGAGCCCCTGACGAGCTTCCCGCCGTCTCCTGGCCTCAACTCTATGCATGAGACCGATGCGCCCTCCGGCACCGATCCGATGGGGACGATGTTCCCGACTGAGGGTGTGGCCTCAGGACCTGCCTCGATGAGCTGGCCGACGTAGAGGCCCATCACCGCCGGAACGTAGAAGGTCGTCCCGTCAACCTCCACCTCCGCGACCGGATAGCCACGTCTAGGGTCGTGGTGGAGCTCCACTACCCTACCCCTCACCGTCTGGCTTGAGAAGAGGTGGCTCGGATAGCCGAGGACGAACTTCCTCTGGATGCTGGCCCTGTAAACTGGGGAGCCGTGTCCGATCCTCTGGGCCATCGTCCTCTTGGGCATCTCCTATCCCCCGGTCATCCCGGACCCCTGTTTCAAAAACGTTCACACGATGACTCCCAGCTTGACGGCGAGCTCGGACGCCTTGTACTCGGGCTTCAGCTTGACGTAGGCCTTCTTCTCGCCCCGTGGCGTGATCAACGTGTTGACCTTCTCGACCTTGACGCCGTAGAGCTTCTCAACGGCCCGCTTGACGTCCTCCTTCGTCGCCTCGATCCTCACGATGAACGTCAGCTTGTTCTCCTTCTCGATCAGGGAGACGGCCTTCTGCGTCCTGACCACCGCCAATATGACCTCGTCCGGGTTCATGCGGCTCCGAACCTCCGCTCCAGCTCCTTGAGGGCCGAGAGTGTGAAGACCGTGAGGCGGCCGGGGTGCCCTCCCGGTGCGAGGTGTAGGACGCTGAGGTCCTTAGCCAGCACGACGTCGATCCCTAGAACGTTGGAGGCGGCCTTGGATATCCCCTCGTCCCTCGCCACCACCAGCAGCGGCCCCTTCCTCTGCTTGTAGCGCCTCCCCCTCCTCTTCCCCTTTCCGGCCCTAATGCCGGTCTCCGAGGCCCTCTCGAGCTCCTCGCCTAGCCCTAAGGCCTTGAGGAAAGCGACCACGTCCTTCGCCCTCTTGACCGATTCCAATTGGTCCTCGACGACGATCGGTGTGCTGAGACCGTCAGGGATCCTGTGACCCCTCTTCCTGACGTGCTCCGGGGATGCGGTGAAGGCGAGCGCCACGACCGTTGCGGCCCTCCTCTCCTCCTCGTTCAGCTCCTTGTGTATCACCTTCTCAGGAACAGGTGGGTGGGTAGGCCTCCCTCCCACCGCCGACGGCACCCAGCCTCCAGCCCTCGACTTGCCTGTGCCCGATGCCATAATCCGAGCTATCCTCGCGATCCCGAGGCCGACGCCGAGCGACCTGGCCGAGTACTTGGCAGCAGAACCCTTCCAAGCGCCCTTAGGCTGGAGCGTATGGGTGGAGATGTGGACGAACGCCCTCCTCACCAGGTCCTCCCTCAGGTCGGCCGAGAAGAACCAGGGGAGCTGGACCTCACCCGTCTTCTCACCGGTCAGCGAGTAGACGGGTACCCTGATGGCCCTTTCCGCGCTCCTCAACAGCGCCCTGTGGACGACCGTCACGTCGCAGCCACCTCCAGCCCGTGATCGGAGTAGAGGACGCCCAGTATCTTCGGGGCTCCCAGTTGGTACGACGGAGGCTTAGCCGGCTCCCTCAGTATCACCGGCCTCTTCGGAGGCCCCATCACGGATCCGAGCAGGACGACCGCCGGAGATCTGAGGACCGTGAAGTGCGGGAAGCCACCTGGAGGCGTGAGGGGCGAGCCGTCGTTCAGGACCATCATCAGCCTCTTGTTGAACTCGGTCCTCTTGTGGAACCCGTACTGACCCGCCCTCGGCACGAACCTCGTGACATACGCGGGCTTCCTGCCTCCTATCGCACCTACTGCCCTCCTCGTCTTCCTCTGCTTCCTCGGAAGGATCTTGACGCCGTGCCTGGCTACGACGCCCGTGAAGCCGTGCCCCCTGGTCACGCCTATCACGTCGACGAAGGACCCGGGCTTGAAGACCTGGTCCACCGTGATCTGTGTTCCCAGGCGCTCCTTTAGGAAGGCGAAGGCGCTCTCGGGCGATCCAGATACGCCGACCTCCAGCAGGAAGGGCCTCTTCTGCGAAAGTCCGGCCTCGGCCGGTATCGAGGCAACGATCGCCCTCACCTCGGAAGCCCTGCCGATCTGGCGCTCCAGCGAAGCGAGGTCTCCTGCTCCTGGTCTTATGCCCCTCACCCTCTCAACCAGGTTCCTCGGCAGCTCCTTCGCGAAGACCCTCCCGACCTCCTTCGGCTCGCCGTAGACGTCAGGGACGAGGACGGTGATCCCGACGAGATAGTTGGGAGGCGTGGCGATGACCGCTCCCTGCGCTGCGACCTCTGTGCCGTGCGTCAGGGAGCCCGGGACGTCGTCGATGTACCTGACCATGACTGAGCCCGCCTTGTAACCTATGAAGCCGAGGAGCTTCGGATCGCTGCTCCAGCTCGGCCAATACTTCACAGTAGGCAGCAGCGTCTTAGCCCTCCTCCTCGGAGCGAAGGCCAGCGAACCCCTCCTCGGCGCCGACCACTTCCTGTGACCCATCTGCTATCCCACGCACCCGCACCCAGCGAATTCTAAAGGATGATCCCGCTGAGGAGAGGCCCCTCGCTTCGGCTGTCAGGTTTTTTTCCCGGGGTTGGAGGATCCGGCCAGCATGGCAAGGGTCAGGGTGGTAGTGACGGCCCCCCTCGCGGTACACATGGGAGGGCAGAGGGAGGTGGAGGTCGAGGCAAAGGACGTTAGGGAGCTGGTGATGAAGCTGGTGGAGAGGTTCGGTGCCGAGCTGAGGAACAGGCTCCTCGACGAGGAGATGAGGCTCCGCCGGTTCGTCAACCTCTACGTCAACGACACGCTCGTCAGCTGGGACGAGGACAGGCCCCTGAGGGACGGAGATGAGGTTCTAATACTTCCTGCTGTAAGCGGTGGGCGCCCATGAACCCCAGGACGGTCCTCGGCGCGGTCCTCGCTGTAGTCCTGCTGGTGAACGTAGCCATCGGCGAGATGCATATGGCCTTGACCTTGTTGCCGCTCCACGTCGGCCTCGGAGCAGTGGCCTTCGCCGTCTCTGTGGCATACGCCTACGTCGGCCGTAGATTCAGGCCCGCCCTTGCGCTGGGAGCCCTCCTCTCGGTCCTCACGGGCCTTCAGGGTGCGCTCGGGCTGGCGATGTTGCTTTTCCACGTCGAGAACCCCGTCGAGACGGTCCACCGCTTCAACGGCTCGGCCACCTTCCTCATCGGCCTCGTCGGAGGGATCCTCGTGGGGAGGGCGGCGAGGAGGGCACAGGGCCGCTGAGGTCGGAGAAGAAAACTATAGGATGCCCTGAGGGGCCTTCCTTGAGGGCAAAGGGGTGGGCACCGAAAGGGTGACGGTCCCTGAGGAGGAGAGGGGCCACATCGAGTTCAAGTCGAGGCTGATCCAGTCCTATCACCTAAGGCCTGAGAGGAGGCAACAGCTCGTCGCCCAGATGAGGGCCAGGCTCGAGGAGGGGAGAGGGGTTGCGGTTTACGTGATAGGCGTCGACGACGACGGCGAGGTCGTAGGGCTCAACGAGGTCGAGCTGGAGGAGAGCATAGCTGTCGTGAGGGCGATAGCGGCCGAGTGCGGTGCGAGGGTGAAGAGGGTCGAGAGGTTCTCCTCAGAGAAGGGCGAGATAGCGAAGGTCGTGATCGAGGCCCTCACTAGGACCTTCGTCAACCACGTCACGCTCGGCGTGGCTGGACACGTGAACCACGGCAAGTCGACGCTGATCGCGTGCCTCCTAACCGGAGAGAGCGACGACGGCACCAAGTGGCTCTACATGGACACGCTCCCCCACGAGATCGCCCGGAACCTCTCGGCCGATCTGCACTTCGCGGTCCTCGGGTTCAAGGGAGGGAAGCCGATCCTCGTGAAGAACCCGCTCGACAAGAAGGAGAAGGCGAGGGTCGTCTCTGAGGCTGAGAAGCTGGTCAGCATCGTCGACACCGTGGGCCACGAGCCCTGGCTCAGGACTACGATCCGCGGCCTCCTCGGACAGGAGGTCGATTACGGGCTGGTGGTTGTAGCTGCGGACGACGGCCCCACACACATAACGAGGGAGCACCTCGGCATCCTCTTCGCGGCCGGCATACCAGTCATCCTCTGCATAACCAAGGTCGACAAGGTCGGGTCGAGGAGGCTCGAGGAAGTGCGGGAGGAGGTGGCTCGGCTCGTGAAGAGGGTGGGCAGGGTTCCGGTCCACGTGAGGGAGCTCTCGGACCTCAACGTCGTTATCGACAAGCTGAACGTCGTCGTTCCAGTCCTCGAGGCGTCGTCCGTCACCAGGCAGGGCTTCGACCTCCTATACCAGCTGCTCTCGATGTTGCCTGTGCGTCCCAAGCCTAGCGAGAAACCTTTCCTGATGTACGTCGACCGCGTCTACGACGTGGAGGGCACGGGGACCGTCGTCTCGGGGACCATCCTCCAGGGCAGGCTGAGGAGCGGCGCTACGCTTCTGCTGGGCCCGGACCAGAAGGGAGGGTTCGCGGAGGTGAGGGCTAGGAGCATCGAGATCCACAACGCAAGAGTTGAGGAGGCTGAGGCAGGGCAGATCGTCGGGATAGCGATCAGGGGCGTACCTCACGACTGGGTGAGGAGGGGGATGGTGCTGGCAGACAGGGATCTGGAGCCGGAGGCGGTATGGAGCTTCGAGGCTGAGGTCCTGATCCTCTCCCATCCAACGAGGGTAGCGAGCGGATACGAGCCGATAGTCCACTGCCACACGATCTCCCAATCGGCCCGGATGGAGGTCCTCGGGAAGGAGTACCTCAAGCCGGGAGAGCAGGGAAGGGCCCGCTTCTCATTCAAGTACAGGCCCGAGTTCCTCAGGCCCGGCGACGTCTTCGTCCTGAGGGAAGGAAGGGTGAAGGGGATAGGCAGGGTTACTTCTGTGGGGTAGAGGGTGGGCGCGGAGATGGGGGCGGAGCTCAAGGTGCTGGAAAAGGTCAGGCCTCTCCTCATCGATCACCCGCTCTGCCCGAGGTGCCTGGGCCGCTTCTTCGCGCTGCTGCATCCCGAGCTGCCGAGGAACGAGACCGGCCTGAAGCTGATGGACGAGGCGATGGAGGAGGCCGTCAGGTCTAACGACCTTGAGCTCCTGAGGGCCCTCGCCCGGTCAGGCCATGCGGGCTCTATCGAAGTCCTACGTGAGAGGGGGGTCGAGGTGGTCGTCGAGCAGTGCTCCCTCTGCAGAGGCAAAATCTCGTCCGAGAAGGTCGAGGCGTTGGTGAGGGGGGCCGCGGAGAAGGCTTCAGGCTACGAGTTCTCGACGTTCAGCATAGGGACCTTCGTCCCGCCCCACATCAGGAGCCTCGAGGACCACCTGATCAGCAGTTACGGCCTCGACTCGGCCGAGTCGATCAGGAGGGACGTCACGCGGGAGGCGAGGAGGATCTTCGCCCAGCTCACGGGCAAAACGTTCTCCCCCTCAAACCCCGAGCTGGAGGTGCTCCTGGACCCCTTCACCTCCACCTTCGAGGTTAAGCCAGCACCTGTCATGATACGGGGGAGGTACCTGAAGCACTCGAGGTCGACCCCTCAGACGCCTTGGCTCTGCAACGTCTGCTGGGGAAGGGGCTGCGATGCCTGCAGCTACACCGGAAGGAGTGAGGGGCCAGACGTCTCGGTCGCCGAGTACATAGGATTGCCTGCGCTGGAGCTGTGGAGGGCCATGGACTTCACCCTTCACGCGGCAGGTAGGGAGGACCTCGACGCGGCCGTCGAGGGGACAGGGAGGCCCTTCATCCTCGAGCTCTCCGAGCCCGCTAAGCGCACCGTTGACCTCGACGAGTTCGCGAGGAGGGTGAGGGAGTTCTCGGGAGGTAAGGTGGAGGTCCTCGACTTGGGACCGGCGACTAGGGCCGACATCAGGTTCCTCAAGACAGAGACCGAGCGGAAGAGGAAGGTCTACTCGGTCCGCGTCGTCTTCTCAGCTCCCGTGCCCTTCGAGGAGGTGATGAGGGCCTGCGAGCGCCTGCGCAACTCGGTGGTAGAGCAGAGGACCCCGACGAGGGTGCTGCGGAGAAGGGGTGACAGGTTGAGGAGGAGGAGAGTGCACGACGTATCGGCCGTGCAGATCGACGAGAGGACCTACGAGCTGTCGCTGGTGGTCGACGGAGGGCTCTACGTTAAGGAGCTCATCCACGGCGACAACGGCCGCACGACACCGTCCCTCAAAGAGCTGCTCGGCGTTGAGCCCGAGAGGATCGAGCTAACCGTCCTCGGAGTGGTGGAGCCCGCGTGGAAAGGTCAGATGCATAGAGGGGCTGAAACCGATTCCTCATGATCTGTAATCCTGTTGTAAAATCCACGTCGATGATGCCTCCTAACATAGAACTTCTAACGAATTCAGCCCTTAGACATCAGCGCGGCAAGCGAGGCCCTCAGCTCGTTCAGGACCTCGAGGTAGTTCGCCTTCCCCTCCTCGATCTCGTCCATCTTCGCCTCAAGCTGTCTCGTCAGCTCCTCGGAGACGAGGTCGCCGAATGTCGTGTGGAGGAAGTCGTAGACCTGTTTGCCGAGCTTCGTGGCTATCATCCTCCCAGCCCTCTGGATCACGTAGTTCCTGTCGTAGAGCGTCCTCACGATCTTGGCGTAGGTGCTCGGCCTTCCGATGCCCCTGCTCTTCATCATCGCGATTATCTCGCCCTCCGTCAGCAATCTGGCCGCCGGGACCTTTCTGTGGACGAGCTCTTTGACGGCCCTCCTCCCGGGGACGATCGGCATCTGGACCTGGACGAGCGGGTTGACCTTGAGGAAGCCCTCCTCGACGACCTCGACGGCCCTCTCGATCTGGACCGAGTTCCCCAGCAACCTCACAACGACCGTCTGGTACCTGACCCTAGCCTCGGGCATCTGGCTCGCGATGAAGCGACGGAAGATCATGCCGTACAGCGCCAGCTCCCTCCTACCTATCCTCGCGGCGGTCGTCAGGGTCCCGGACTGGACGTAGTAGCTAAGCATCTTCTCGTCGATGGGCCTGGTAGGCCTGATGCACTCGTGGGCCCCCTCCTTCGCGTAGGTCCTCGGCCTGAAGGAGTCAGGGAACTTCTCCTCGATGTACGTCTTCGCCACGTTGAGGCCCGCCGAGGAGACCGTTGTCGAATCTGTCCTGTGGTAGGTGATGAGGCCCGACTCGAAAAGCGTCTGGGCCGCCTCCATCGCCTCCGTTGCGCCCATCCTGAAGAACTGCCAAGCGTCCCTCAGCATCGAGTCCGTGGTGTAGGGTGGGGGCGGCCTGACCTCCCTCACCTCTGAGGCTACCTCGACGACATCGCAGAAGAGCTCCCCCTTCTCGTGGAGCGCCTTTGCCTCCTCGACGTCAACGGGATTGAGGAACTCGACTCTGAGGCCGTCCTCCAGAACGACCGTCAGGGCCGGAATCTTCTTCGAGGCCGTCAGCGTCCTCTCGACGACCCATCCGAGCACGGGCGTCTGGACCCTTCCCGCCGAGAGGGTCTTGCGGCCGAACCTCTCCTGGAGCCTCCCGCTCAGCTCGAACCCGACCCATCTGTCCTCGATCCTCCTGAGCAGTTGGGCCTCGACGAGGCTCTCCTTGACGCCCCTCGGAGAGGCGAGAGCGGCGGCAAGGGCCTTCCTCGTCACCTCGTGGAACTCGAGCCTCCTGACGTTGTCGTTATAGGGCCTCACGGCGCAGTAGATGTCGTAGCCTATCTTCTCGCCCTCAGCGTCCGGGTCCGTCGCTATCAGGACCTCGTTGGCCTCCATCGCCAGCGACCTGAGCGCTTTCACCACCTCGACCTTGCTCCTGATCCTCTCCGAACCGCACCGAGGACATCTTTCGTAGTCGACGAACTGGTTGCCGCAGTCGAGGCACCTGAGGATGGGCGTATAGATCGGCACGTACTTGGAGTCGAGCTGGAGGACGCCGTGGTAACCGCCAACGGTCGTCAGGTCGAAGACGTGACCCCCTGAAGCGACAACGGTGAGGAGGGCCTGGCCGCTGACTGACTCGTAGGCTGTCAGCTCGCCGATCTCCCTTCTCGCAGGCCTTCCGAAGAAGGAAGCAATCGTCCTCGCCTTCGTCGGCGACTCGACTATCACCAGAGCGTTCCTCATCACGTCGAACTTCCCCGGCTCCACCTGTCCAGACCTGACTAGCGCAACCTTACGCCTGTCCTCGTCGACGAGCTTGAAGTCCTCGCTGACCTTCCGTTCGTCATAGGGCTCAAGCGTCTCGTCGTAGAGCGATTCGAGGCGCTTTGTGAAGCCGTGGAAGGCCTTCTCGTCGTCGACGAGAACGATGGCGACGCCCCTCGTTATCCCGCCCGCGTAGAGCCTCGAGCACCTGCCAGATGCCTGGATGAAGCCGTCGACATCTGGGATTATCAGGCTGTAACCCTCCTCCGTGACCTTCAGCTGTATGTCGGCCCTCGAGGAGAGCAGCGCCACCCTCTCGGGCGTCATGACCCTGCTCAGCAGGTCCCTCGCCCTCATCACCAGCTCCTGGACGTGGCCCTCGAACCCCTCGAGCTTGGTCCCAGACTGAATCGCAGCACCGACGCGCTCCACCACCTCGCTCACCGTCGGGACGACCCTCGAGAGGGCCCCTGTGAGCCGAAGGGCCTCCTCAGCCAAAGGCCCGTCGAGAAGGGGTGCGACGTGCTTCAGGACCGAGAGGAGCATCTGGGGCCTGTACTCGTCCCTCCCTATCGCGATCTCCCTCCTCGGAACTCCTGCGAAGACCACGTAGCGTATCCTCTCTGGGAGGTCGATGCCCCTTGCGAGGGGGCTCCTGGTGCTCGCGACGCCCAGCAAGACCTCGTACTCGCCGCTTACGAACCGCTGGAGCATCCTCGGGCTGAACCTGTTGTAGGCGTAGCACGGGATCCCCTCCTCCTTCAGCGCCTTCGCGAGCTCCTCCGCGCCCTCGACACCGGCCGTCTGAGGGACGAAGACCAGCGCTCCTCCTCCGTACCTCTTCACCAGCTCCACCACTTCCTCCCTCACCGGTCGCCGCGGCCTCAGGTGGTACAGGCCGATGTTCCTCACGAGCTCGAAGGTGTGTCCCGGCTCGAAGCCGAAGAGCTCCCTGAAGACCCTGACCCGCATCGTCCTCCTGGCCCTCGCCGTCGCTCCCGAAACGATCAGGACCTTCCTCCTCTCGGTCCTCTTGTACCGCTCCAGCTCCTCACCGAGGGACTCGTACTCCCTGAAGTCCTCCTCCGTCGGCCTCCTCTTCCTGCTCAGCCTGATCATCTTCAGCACCGTCTCGACGACGCCAGGGTCGTAACCCATCAACCCGACGACCTTGTCGATGTTCCTCGGGCTCCTGAGGAAGGAGTCCACGTCGTCGACGAAGACGTAATCGAACTCCTTCCCCCTCAGCAGATCGAACCGGTTGTAGAGGAAACGGTCGGTTGTGATGAGGACGTCGAAGTCCCCGGAGCCTATCGATGACAGGACCTCTGCGGCCCTCGATTCGGAGAGGCCTGACCTGTACGAGACGACCCTGATCTCCCTTCCGAGCCTCCTGAGGTACTCCTCGAACTTATCGTGGACGTGCTGCACCAGAAGGCTGCTGGGGAGGATGAGGTAGCTCTTGATGCCGGAGTTGAGGTGTAGGTAGATCGCCGTGACTATCCCGAAAGTCGTCTTGCCGAGGCCTGTCGGTGCCACGATCGAGAAGCTCCTGCCGAGGAAGACCCTTCTCGCCCACGTCTCCTGGAGCGACCAGGGGGAGGAACCGACGAGGCGCCTGAAGAGGTCCCTGAACTCCTCCACCTTGATCGAGAGCTCCAGAGCCTCTTTGAAGTCCCTGAGCTTTCCCGTCCTGATGAGATAGGTGTGGACCTCCGTCCTGTTGGAGGCCCTGAATGGTACGCATTTGCCACAGACGCCGTTGGTCAGCAGCTCCTCGTCGCTGATGTCGCCGCCGCAGTTGGGGCACAGACCCCTGTAAACCGTCCTCATCCTCCCGCTACCGGTGAGGGACGTCCGACGTCATCAAAAGTGTTGAGGGTGCGGGAAAGATTTACCGCTGGAAGACGGTACGGCACACATATATTTGCCTGGTTAGGACAACGCGATGGAGGTGGATCGGAGTGGCAGCGCTCGGCATGGCAGGCGCATATGACAGGGCCATAACGGTGTTCTCTCCCCAAGGCAGGCTCTACCAGGTCGAGTACGCGCTGGAGACGGTGAAGTCCGGGTCCACTTCGGTCGGCATAAGGGTCGACGAGGGCGTCGTGCTCGCGGTCGAGGAGAGGGCCCACAGCAAGCTTCAGGCACCGACGTACTCGCAGAAGCTCTTCCAGATCGACCTCCACATCGGTGCAGCAGCATCGGGTCTCATTTCCGACGCGAGGGTCCTTGTGGACAGCGCCCGGGTTTACGCGCAGAGCTACAGGTTGACGTTCGACGAACCTCCCTCTGTCGAGAGTGTCGCCAAGCGCATCGGCGACCTCATGCAGCTCTACACCCAGCACGGAGGGGTGAGGCCCTTCGGCGTGGCGCTCCTGATCGGGGGGTCTTCCGTCGACGGGACTAGGCTCTTCTACACCGAGCCGAGCGGCGTCGTCCTGGAGTACAAGGCTTGGAGCATCGGAAGGGGTGCGGAGAAGGTGAAGGAGATCCTCGAGGCGACGTACGACGGCAAGATGCCTCTGGAGGAGGCCAAAAGGCTCGCGATAAGCGCGCTCGTCAGGTCCGTCGACAAGATCGACCAGAACTGGATGGCCCGGATGGTCGTGATCCCGTCGGACACGAAGACTTTCACGGTGGTCCCAGAGGAGGAAGTGAACGCGCTGGTCGAGGAGGCCCTCAAGTCCGGCAGGTGAGTCCCTCAGGGCTTTATCACGACCTTCACTCCCTCTCCCTTCTCGAAGACCTCCAAAGCCCTATCGAACTCGTCGATCGTGAACCTGTGCGTGATCAGCTCAGCACCCCGGATCTTGCCCCTCACGATCAGGTCCAATGCCTCAACCATCTCGTCCTCCGAGGCGGCGTTCGAGGAGATCAGGCTGACCTCCCTCACGAGGAGCTCGCTGAAGTCGTGGTCCAACCTCGATCCCGAAGGCGGGAGGCCGAAGAGGCAGACAACGCCTCCGTTGCGGGTGGAGGATATGGCGGAGGATACGGCGGCCACGTTGCCTGTCGCTATGATCGAGACGTCCGCTCCCCTGCCACCAGTCATCGCCCTTATCTCTTCAGCAACCCTCCCTGACCTCGCATCCACCGCACGGGCCCCCAACTTCTCCGCAAGGCTCAACCTCCTCGGGTTGACGTCGACGCCGAGGACCTCGACGCCCAGGCCCCTCAGCAACGCTACGAAGAGGGCTCCGACGGCCCCAACGCCGAAGACCGCGACGGTCTGCCCCTCCCTGACCCCTGCCCTCTTCACGGCCCTCAGGGAGCACGCCAGCGGCTCTGTAAGGCACGCCTCCTCCGGGTCCTGAAGGCCCCTGACCTTGTAGACCGCACCGCGCCTCACGATGAACTCAGGAACCCTGAACCTCTCGGCGAAGCCTCCGGGGTCGAAGTGGTGGCGCCTGTACTCGGGACACATGGTAGGGCTCCCGTTCAGGCAGTAGTAGCACTCGCCGCAGTTGGTGTGGTGGTGAGGCACGACTACCTCCCCTTTCCTGAGCCAATCGACGCCCTCTCCGACCTCGATGACTTTGCCGACCGCCTCATGCCCCAGAACCGCCTTGCCGGCCGAGTAACCTCCCCTGATCCGCTCGACGTCGGTGCCGCATAGGCCGCACGCGATGAGCTCCACCACGATCTCTCCCTTCTGAGGGACTGGCTCCTGCACCTCCTCGACCTTTGCTCCAGACCCCGGCTTCAGCAGAACAGCCTTCACGACACCCCAACCGCTCGCCTGGCTTTACGGTTACCGTCACCTCGCAAGGCTTTTCCCTCGGGCAGCCCTTTGGCTCAAGCGATGGAGGACTGCGTCTTCTGCAGGATAGCGCAGGGTAAGGAGTGGGCGGCCGTCGTCTGGAGCGACGAGGAGCACATAGCGTTCATGGACAGGTACCCGGCCAGCAGGGGCCACACGCTGGTGGCTCCGAAGAGGCACTTCAGGGACCTGCTCGAGATGGACGAGGAGGGAGTAGGCAGGCTCTTCGCCTCCGTTGCGAGGATCGCTAAGGCCGTCCACAGGGCCCTGGCTCCTGCTGGGATCAACGTCCTCCAGAACAACGGCTCAGCCGCGGGCCAGGTGATCTTCCACACCCACGTCCACATCATACCGAGGTACGGCAACCCCGAGAGCCTCCACTTCAGGTCAGGAAGGATGAGGGTGACCGAAGAGGAGCTGATGGAGGTGGCCGCCCTGATCAGGAGGTACCTCTGATGAGGTAGAGAGTCACGTGACCGGTAGAGGTGTGCAGTTTCAGAGGAGCTCAGCGCTCAAGATCCCTCTCATCCCCCTCAAGGGATCGACCTGGCCAGACACATCATCGCAACAATATCATCCCCCTCCTCTCAAATAAGCTTCGTTCCCATTCGACCCAATTCGGATGAGCTAGGCGTTGAGGAGGGCGTTCCCGATGAGCCAGAGGAGGGCCACGGCCGAGGTCGGGAGGACCCCGACCAAGATGCCCGGCTTGATCCAATCCCTGAGGGTGATGTGGGCGAGCTTCTGGCGCTCCACCATGCCGACGGCCACGATGTTCGCAGTGCTGCCTATCAGCGTCAGGTTCCCTATGTAGGTCCCTGCCTTCAGCATCGTCCACCAAAGGTACTTGGACCCGAGTCCGGCAGCCTCCATCTCCTGAACCACCGGTATCCAGAAGGCCACCGCCAGGACGTTGTCCATGAAGGCCGACATGAGGCCGGTGATGGTGTAGAACGCCGGGATGGCCGTCAGAGGGTTGGTCCCGAAGACGTCGCCTACCGCATCGGCCAGGAACTTCGTGACGCCGGTGTAGTGGAGGGTTCCTACGGAAGCGAAGAAGAGCATGAAGAAGGTAAGCGTCCACCAGTCCACCCTCCTCTCCACCAGCTCCCTCGCCTTGTGCCCTTCAATCAGGAGGACCACGCCCGCACCTATCATCGCAGTTCCGATCAGCATGGTGTTCTTCTTCAGCCCCAACAGCGCCTCTATCTGAGTGTGGAGCACCAGTCCCCCCATCACGCCGAGGAAGACGATGAGCGCGGTCCTGTCGATCTTGACTCGCTCTGCACCGTCCTCAGCAACAGCGCTGACCAGCGCCTCTTTCTTCAGGCCCTCGTCGAGCCTCCTGAAGAAGTCCCTGAAGTAAACCGATGAGACGAGGACGACCACAAAAGTCGCTAGGACCGCTGCGGGTGCCGAGTACCTGAGGAAGTCCGAGAAGCCGTATCCGGAGTTGAGGGCTATCATGACGCCGATGGGGTTCCCGACGACCGTGGCGCTGCTCCCTATGTTGGTGGCGAAGACGGTCATCAACAGCAAAGGCACCAGCGGCAACCCGAACCTGGCCGCCAAGGAGATCCCGGTCGACATCATGAAGAGGATCGAGGTGACCTCGTCGACCAGAGCTGCGGAGAGGGCCGACATCCCCAGGAAGACAGCCATCAGCCTAACGGCGCCTCCCCTGCCGAAATGCAGGACCCTGTCTACCACGACCTCGAAGAACCGCCGCTCCTCGAGGAAGCCGATGACGATCATCATGCAGATGAGGAAGACTATCACGTCCAGCGAAGAGAACTCTATGAACGTCGGAATGTCTATCAGCCTGGCAGCCATCAGGATCGAGACCCCGACCAGCGCGAAAGCGAGCCTGAACCTCCAGAAGAGGAGGGTCCCACCGATGATGCCTGTGAAGACCGAGACTGCTACAGACTGTTGTGGACTTAGGCCGGCTGCCATCGATACCAGCAGCCCACCTATCGGGATTGCGGGGTAGAGTGCCGCCTTCCGGTCCATATCTGCTCCTAACAGACGTGTGATGGAACTATTAAAACGTCTGTCACCTCAACGACGCGGATCGTTAGCGCGTGTTATGTTATCAATAGCCACCATAGATGTAGGAGAGCCGCTCACGTGAAGAACTGCTCGAGGCTTCCAACGCCTATGATCGCATCGAAGTCGAGGTCGAGGCTGTCGAGGACCTGCTCGAAGGTCGAGCGCATGTATTCTATGTACTTGTCGACGTCGATCCTGTCCTTGCTGACCCTCACCTTCGGGTGGAGTGGCGCAACCCCTACCTTATCTGTCGTCTTGACGTACCTGATGATGTCGCCGGAGGTCACCTGGACTCCGTGCTGCTTCAGGATCAGCGCGGCCTTGACGTGGGGCGGTGTGGTCTCCGTGTAGCTCTCGGGCTGCTTGGAGAGCATCACAGCAAAGGCCAGCTCCTCCAGCTCGAACTCCCTGCCCTTCAACCTCTTGTACCATCCCCTTATCACCTCGGTGATGTGCTTCTTCGCCCGCTCGAGGTCCTCGGGTGTCCTCACCTTCTTCAGCTCCTCGAGCATCGAGTTGAACGCCTCCCTGATGAACTCGGGTATGTGCCTCTTCTTCCCGGTCAGGCCCTTGACGTCGATGACACCCTTCGTCGTCAGGCCGAGGTAGTTCTTCTTTCGGGAAGAGAAGACCACGTAGACGTACTCCTTGTCTGGCTCGAGGTCGAGACCCAGATCCGTTGCAGCCCACCTGATCAGCTCCGCAAGGACCCTCTCGTCGGCTCCCTTCAGGAAGAGCGAGTCGGTGTCTCCGTAGACGACTGTCGCTCCGAGCTCCCTCACCTTCTCGATGGCGGCCTTGAAGACGTACCTCCCTATTGCTGCGGTGCTCTCGGCCAGGGGCGGACAGTAGAGCGGGAACTCCTCGAAGCCGAAGACGCCGTAGGAGGCGTTGAGGAAGACCTTGATGGCCTTCTGGACCACGTCGTACCACGTCCTCAGGTCCTCCGGCAGGGACCTGTCGGAGCTCTTCGGCTTGTACAGTCCAACCCTCACCGCCCTCAGCGCACCTATCACGGCGCTCTGGAGGCCCCTGTTCTTCTTGCAGACCCAGTGGGTCGTCTCAGGGACGACGTTGCCCCTGCACTCCTCGTGTGGGCATCGGATCGTCTCGTAGCTCAGGTTCCACCGGTCCAGAGCTGAGGGGTAGAGCGAGGCGAAGTCGACGACCTTCACGTCGAAGTGTATCCCAGGTATCGGGTCAACGACTATCGCTCCCCTGTACTTCTTGCCCTCGATGACGGCCTTCGTGACCGTCCCGCCCTTCACCTCGACGATCTCCTGTTGAGTCGGTATCAGCCATCCCCTCCTCCTGTGCTCGAAGTAGAGGAGGTTCTTGATCCATCCCGAGACGCCGTGCCTGCAGAGGTCCTCGAGAGGGAGCCTGCTGATCCTCGAGAGGACGATCATCAGCCTCAGCGTCAGCCTGTTGTTGAAGGTCAGGAGCTCGTAGGTCAGCTCGGCGTCGTTCATGCAGTACTCAGCGAGCTTCTCCATGGAGAGGGAGCCGATCGGCTCCTCGATCTGGACCTTTCCCCTGTTCAGGACCGCCTGGGCTATTCCGTCGAGGGTGAACTCCCTGTACCTGTTGTCGAAGGCGTAGACCTGGATCGACTTGTTGGAGAAGAACGAGTAGAGGTCGACGTGAGCTGCCCTCACGAACGTCGCCCCCTCCCTTCCCAGCACTATCGGGTTCCTCTCGTCAGGTATCCCGAGCCTCTTGGCGCGGTTGTGGAGGTAGGGGAGGTCGAAGTCGTCGCCGTTGAAGGTCGCAATTACGGCGTACTCGCTGTCGAGGACGCTGAAGACCTCCTCGAGCATCTCCTTCTCGGAGCCGTGGACTATCATCCTGTAGCCGTCCTTCTCCCTCTCGGTCCTCTCCACCTGCCCGTTCGTGGCCAACAGGTGTATGTCCCTCCTCCCGTCGGATCCCCTGATGGCTACCGCCACCACCTTGTCCTCCGCCTTGCTGGGGCTCGGGACCCTCGTCGCCACCGGAGCGAGGACCTCGATGTCGATCGCGCAGACAGGCAGATCGGGTTGCTCGGCCTCCAGCAACATTATCCAGTCGGCCACAAGCTCGATGTCCTCGCCCTTGACGCCCTTGAGCCCGGAAGCGATCCTGACCGCCTCCTCCCTGCTGAGCGCCCTGAGCACCAGCCTTCCGTCCTCGCCCTTGACGTACGGAGCGCCGGTGATGAGGCCCATGTCGATCAGGTAGTTCAGGTGATAGGGTATGTCGGCCTCCCAGCACCTGAACCTCTCCCTCACCGAGTTGGACCTGCCTCCTATGGTGAGGGGGTCCTTGGCGACGACCTTCGTGACCTCGACCTCCCTCTGCCTCAAAGCGTCGAACTTCCTTACCCTCTCTATGCCCGCAATCCTGTCCTGAACGTCCCTCAGCTGGTACCTCACCGTCTCCTCGTCGAGGTCGGTGAAGCAGTAGGGTAGGTGGCCGGTCTCGTCGTAGAGCAGCTCGACCTTCCTCGTCTTTGCGTTGTACAGCTTCAGGTAGGCCTTTCCCGCCTTTCCGTCGTAACCCGCCGAGAGCAGGTAATACACCTCCACCTCCGCACCGCGCCTGGAAAGCTCTGATCCGCCCGATCTCTGGGCAGCGTTCAATCCTAGGGCGTCGAAGAGCGTGAGCTGCATCCAATCATCTTCGGTACCCATGGTGTAAAGCTTTTGCGAGGGCCGAGCGATATGGAGCCGATCGCCGTAGGATCGCGGCTGTTCGGATTTATAGTGTGGAAAAGTGGTGGTCTTAGGATGTTTGATAAGCTCAAACTCACACTGATCGCCCTCTCCGCGCTCGTTGTGAGGCTCGCGGTTGCCCCCTTCACAGGCCATTCGTGGGACGTCTACGTCTGGATCAAGTCGGCGGAGATGTTCAGCGCCGGTTTCTGGAACGTCTACCGGGTCTCGGAGATACCTTCGTTCCCCTGGGGCTTCTACAGCTACCCGCCCGTCTGGCTCTTCACGGTGACTGCCGCCTACGTCGCCGTCGGTGGGCTCTCGGCCGGGCTCGGCGCGCTGGTGCTGGCGATCAAGGCCCCCATCGTCGTGGCAGACCTCCTCGTGGCCTACTGGATCTACCGGCTGGCAGGACTTTTGGGGATAGCCGGCAGGAAGAGGGTGCTCGCCTTCGCGGCCTACGCCCTAAACCCGCTGCCTGCCTTCATCTCCGGCGTCTGGGGGATGTTCGACCCTATCGCAGTCCTCTTCTCGCTGGTCGGCCTGGAGCTACTCGTCAGGCAAAGGCCCTTGGCCGCAGGTTTGGCGATCGGCGTCGGCACAGCGACCAAGATCTTCCCCGCGCTGCTGATCCCACTCGGCCTCCTCTGGATCAGGAGGACCGACCACTCGACGTGGAGGTCAAGAGCGGTCGGTTTCGTGAGCTGTGCGGTGGCCGTTCCCTTTGCCGTATCGGTGCCCTTCCTCCTCTCAGACCCCACCGCGTACCTCGTGAAGCTCTTCATGCACACGAAGAACGTCGGCCAGTTCACCTACTGGACTCTGCTCGCTCCACTCATTGGCACAATCGCCGCATCGGTCGCTTCATTCATAATCTTCGCTACAGCATACGTCTTCCTCTTGAGGAAGTTCTCTGCCGAGGAACCTGAACCGGATTCCTTGGTCTATTATTCGGCAGCTGTAATAGGAATGTTCCTCGCTACGTCGGTGAAGGTGAACGTGCAGTATCTGCTGTGGTTCCTGCCGCTGGCCCTTCTCGTGGTCCTGCAGGGTGGGAGGAAGGCCTGGAGGGAGATAGCGACGGCCGTCGTGGTCCTCGAGGGAGCAGCCATACTGTTCCTCATCTACGCGAACTCGGTCACGCCCTTCTCCCTCGACCGGCTTGGGGTCGTGATGCCCCTGGCTGTCAGGGAGGAATCGGCGATGGGGTTGCTGCTCGTCCTCTCGGCGCTGATCGCCGGCTGGCAACTCCTCAGGATAGGGATAGCGGTGATACGGCCGGGATTGGACAGGGAGCTGATAAGCAGGTTCGGGATCTCCTCGATGCTGCTGCTCCTGGCCACTTCGCTCGTCCTGATGCCGTCGCCCGGAGGCGTCCACTTGACGTGCGACCGGGAGAGGATAGCGGTGCTCGAGGGGCCCGATGCGCTGTTCGACCCTGACGGAAGCGTGGACGG
>Ga0272447_1000474_pt1 | contig 30494 bp, 24 predicted proteins | sample YNPCB0133_FD_194589 | JGI IMG/M metagenome (GOLD analysis project Ga0272447, IMG submission 194589) | Hot spring microbial mat communities from Yellowstone National Park, WY, United States - YNP-CB-013-3 | ecosystem: Environmental > Aquatic > Thermal springs > Hot (42-90C) > Sediment | place... | reverse complement strand
GCATCATCCACGACCCCGCTGACCTGTTCTACCTAAAGAAGGAAGACCTGCTGCCGCTGGAGCGCATGGGCGAGAAGCTGGCGGAGAACCTGTTGAACTCGGTGGAGCGCAGCAAGCAGGTGCCGCTATCCCGATTCATTTATGCGCTGGGCATTCGGCATGTGGGGGAGCGTGCCGCGCAGCTGCTTGCCGAGTATCTGGGCGGTCTGGACGCGCTGATGAACGCCAGCGAGGAGCAGTTACTGCAGATACCTGAAATTGGGCCCGCGACCGCGCGCGAGGTGGTGGAGTTCTTCCGCCGCGAGGAGAACCGGAAAGTGATACAGAAGATGCTGGACGCTGGGGTAACCCCTTTTGCGGAGCGACAGAAACGTTCCGACGCCTTCGCGGGATTGACCTTCGTGTTCACCGGCGCGCTGCGGCACTTCACACGCGAGCAGGCGGAAGCGCTGGTGCGCGAGCTGGGCGGCAAAGCCTCCGGCAGCGTCAGCAGACAGACCAGCTACGTGGTGGTCGGCGACAGCCCCGGCTCCAAGTACCAGAAGGCGTTGCAGCTGGGCGTGCCGGTGTTGACGGAAGAGCAGTTTCTGCAGATGGTGGAACAGGCACAGCGGGGATGAAAGCGAATGTGAATCGCGAGACGCCTCACGCAAGCATGTGCGGGATGAGGGATACTTCTGCTTCCTCAAAGCACGCTCCTCATCTCATAAACACTACGTAGTTGTGCCGTTAGCCATAGCTCGGTTTCAGCGATTGGAAACAGCTCCGTAAGCATTCTGGTTGCAGTGGCCGTTGGCACTGGCCAGCGCTCTATCACTATGGCTTGCAATAATTTTTCTAACCTCTGACGCTCGGTGCTACTTGGGTTGGCTAGCGAAGTCTCGATAGTGTTGTCCCCAAGGGTATTCCAATTATTTCTCATGTTAGGAACATCAAACACCGCCGGAATAGGGATATCAAAGCGTGCAAGCCCACTAACAGTGGACCACAAAGCAGAGATTTCTCCTGCTAATTCCCGCCTCAGCCACAAGAAGGCCGAGAGGATTTCTTTAGCTACCGCGTCGTCTTCTTCAACAACCTCGCCAAAGCGGTAAACGGGAAGCCGGAGGAATGGGCTAGAGCTTAAGGCTACCTCTAGTCCGTCTTGCGGTATAATCTGAACTCTTTTGACAGCCCCAATGACACGACGGAGAAAGTCAAATGCTATGTCAGGTCTGGCAATCTCTTCCAATCCCTGTAGAGTAGGTTCCACGAGGCGACCATACTTGAGAGGCGGTGCTACGGGTCCGTCCAATAATATCCAGTCGTTAGGGCATTGCTGCCTCAGCTCCCATATGAGCCCTACTTCCATTATCCGCAGCAATTCCTTCGCGCGGTCGAGTGCCTTTCGTCGAACTTCTCCCGTGCGAATGAGATCGCCCGGTTGGAACAACACACCAGGTCGTCCATCTGAGCCAAGTCGCAGCGTAATGGATGTGTCTGAGAATAGTAAATTCCCAATTTTTACTGCTTCGTAGATTCTGCCAGATGAACTCAGTTCTCGGCCGGGGGGTCTGTGAGCAGACCATGCCCCGTCAGCAACTTGTAAGGCCTGATAAGGGAAGATCAGCACAAAAGCTTCCCGTGCGATGAAAGGTCTGAGTTCTGCCCCGACCCGTTCCATAGCTCCAACAATTAGGTGAGAAAGATGGATAGGCACCCGCACATTGTTAACAGTAACTTCTGCCACAGGCACTGTGCGCTGTACGCCGTCAACAAAAAAGCGGAACAGCGGAGAGGTGCCTGGAGAGGGGTCAATTTCCACGCTTGCTACCTCACGAGCAGCAGAAGATGAGGTCGCCGTTGGAAGATCAGGAGCCCGCTCCTCCGGTATGTCGCTGGGCGGGAGTGGATGGGCTCCCGTTTCTACTAAATAGTTTCTTAAGAAATCGGTTATCATGCTTATCCCATCTATGGTTTCATCTCGTGTAGCGGGGTTGGAAACCAGATGATTAGCGGCGATGGATAAACCGGATGCTTTAGAATAAGCTGACCCTTCTTCAGGTTTGGAACCTGATCACGGAGGTCACCCAAGTACTTATAAATTGGGTTGCTCACTTCAGATATGTCAGAGTAGCCCACAACCTTCGTCTCGGAGTTCCCATACACTTGGTCGTCAACCTGCGAAGCGAATTGTTGAGCCCCAATTAGTGTTAATTGGAGGTCGCGACCACGCGCCACAATGTCGATAATCTGCTCCTTCATCGGGGACATGGCTCCACTTGGGGCGTACTTGTTGAGCTCATCGGCAATGACCAGGACCCGGTTTATCTGTCTGTTGGGCTGCTCAAGGCCCTGAGAAAGCTCTCTTATGACAGCATTCACTACAAGACGCTTCTCTGCTTCTGTTAGCCGGTACAGTTGGATAACATGAAGCCCATTAGCCTGCAAGGCACTAAACTTGAACGGTCGTCCGTTCGGATTGTTCTTCTCGACTACATGTGAGGCGTGACTGAGAAACCCAACTAACCTTCGACGCAAAGCTGGCGGAACGCCTGCCATCCAGGTACCAGGAACTTCAAACAAAGTGACTTCATTAGTTCCCTTTTGAGGAGTAACTTTCTGAAGGTCTTGCTCCATAGTCTGAAATGAGGTTCCTTGCCCCAACTTGGCGTCCAGATAAGCAGTAAGTAGAATCACCTGCGGTTCTGTAGGCTGATAGGTAGCGGTAAACAACGCTGCTTCAAAATCGCCTCTCTGCAGATCTTCGAAGCCGTAGCTATAGATCTGGGGATTTAGTATAGACGACATATCCGGATCGCCCTGATAGGTAAAATACCGCACCGGGAACTGAAGCGCGATGGGATCCACGCCTTGCGCAATGGCTTGAGTCCACATAGCCTGAACACGGTCTGCCAACGCCGGTTCGCCAATACGTTGCGCCCATTGCTGAATCCATTGACTTGCCGTGTTCCAGTCTTGGGGTAGTTCGTGGAGGCTCAAGAAGTCACGGCGTTTTACATTGAAGAGAACGACCGCCGTTTGTTCTCCGACCGCCGCTGACCAGGCTAAGACTGCGTAACTGAGGAACAGAGCGTAGCTGCTCTTTGTTGCCAACCCTGTGGCTCCTGTGATGTTGACGTGAGCTCCTTCCGGACCAAGCAGGAATTGAGCATGAGCGAACACTGGAAGCCAGCTTGCTGGATCAGCTTGATCGCTTCCCACAGGCAAGAAACCTACCAATATCCTGTACCGTGGTGGAATCCGTTGGGCAAGGAGTGTTACATCAGCAGCCTGGGCAAATCTGACTTGCCAACGCCCTGTTGGTGGAGAAGCAGTGGAAGGTTCTCGGTACAGTACGCGGAGTTTGGCTAATCGGATGAGTGCCGGTTGAGTTGGAGGATTGATGTTGGGGTTGCCATACCCACTGCCGTAAAACTCAAGTAGATGGTCTGACGCCGCGCTGGTGCTTTGCATGTCTTCGACCAACACAAGAGCTTTCTCGCCATTATCACCTTCAGCAACCAGGACAGTACCAACCTCGACCTGAAGGGCAGGATCGCTCTGGAGCCAGCACCAGAACTCATAGGGTTTAGCCGGCTCGCTCTGAGTAATTAATACCCGTCCAATAGTCATTCAAGAAACCTCCTTCTCCCAATATTTCCGGATTGCCTCAATCTCATCGTGCGATACAATTTCCATTCCAACCGCTGTCTGCAACTCTAACACCTCGCGGAGTAACCGTTGACGCATCTCTAGCGTCAACCGCCCCGGCTTTCCGTCCGACCGGAGGACTCGGGACTCGATAGCGCGCGTAAGCTCGATAACACGTTGGCGAAAATCCAACAAGGGTCGGAGGTGAGACCACTGCGGACGGGAGGTAATCTTCTCCATCGCCTTGTCTTGTCTTACCACAGTGCACATCCAACATCCAAATCGGGTATCTCGCCCGTTGTACACACTTTCTTCGAGTTGCTTGGTAGGATATCCTAATGCAGGTGCATAAAACTGGAGAAAATCCCAGACATCGCACTCTTTCCAATCGACTATGGGAGCCAAGTAGGCCACTTGATGCCGAGAAGAGTATTGAAACCACAACCCTTGACCACATTCACCGCCCCGTCTACATGATTGGTGAAGCCTAGCGTTCCGGTGCTGGGATTCGCTAAAGCGTACTCCCGTTAGAATGACCGTTCTGTTGGGCTGAATGAATGACATCAAGGCGTTCGCAACGGGCTGAATCTTTAGACGCCGAGTGCACCACCGGAACCGTTGATGAGGAGGTGGATAACCCTTTCCGAGCAGGCATGTCCAAAAACTTTCGTCTATTGCAGGATACAATACATGGCTTTTTAGTGGCAAATTGGCAAAACGCTGGGATTTTGTAATGTATTCCAAGAAACTGAGAGCATACTGTCGTATGATAGGGACTTCTAGCCTCGTGTCAGAATAGACAACATCAATACGTTCTATTTGGGACAATCTGAGGGCAGTTTCTAACGCAACAATCAAGGTAGTGGTTGAATCCTTCCCACCTGAAAAGGTAATAATCCAGTTAGTGTAGCCTTTGTTTATCACAGCCTCGAGGACAGACGCAGACTCGGCTAGTCGCGCTAGAAATCCCGCACTCTCCGGCTCCAACGGAACTTTGTTAGTCGTTTCTTCTCGTGAAACAACCGCCCCATGCCTAAAATGCTGAAGGTTCACGGTGGTCGCTCCTCCCCTCCATGAAACGAGCTGGACATCGTTTCACATAGCAGATTGTTTAGGCTTCCGATTTCGTTGCACCAAAGCATCTCACAAACTGTAACTGCTATCAATTGACCATCGTCCGTCTAAATCCTCTCCTGCAGCTGTCCGACATACCAGAGGTTACCCCGAAAATCAAATCTGTTGCATCACAGGACTAGACAGTTCCACTCCACATACTACGAACCTCATTCCTCTTAGACAGTGTTTGATAAATGGCTTCATGGTTTTCCCTAGCGACTGAAAGTCGCGGGGAACGCAGGAACAAAACCTGCTGTGGCAGGTTTCCAGCCTCCGCAGAAGGCTTCGTTGTGGGTTGCCCGCAACTTCCAGTTGTCGGTTAGATGTATTTTCGAACACTTTCTTACTCCTTATCATAGCCCTCTTCGCCCGTTTTTGTCAAGCGGATTAAATTCTGGGATGCTCACCCTGCAACACATCCAGAAACACTCTGCCCTGCTCCGAAAAACAACGGGATCGCACTCAAAGCCTTTGACGGACCTGTCCAACATCCTTCAGCTCATCTATTCGGCATAGTTTTCTGTGTCACTCCGCAATTTACCTGCAGGGAGCCTGCCCTACAACACCTGTACATCGATGGAACATGGCGTAAGGAGCCTCACTCGTGGGCACTCTCGCCCGCGAGCCGGCACAAAAACAGCCGGAAGAGCTGCGGTGGCTGATGGGCATCACAACTACCTGTATTGTGTGCTATATCAGCCTGAAATCTCTGGCGGCGCGTACGACGCCCTGATGCGCGAGCTGCTGCAACTGAAAGAGCAGTTCCCCGACCTGCGCACCACCCTGCTGCTGGCAGAGGCGGTTCGCAACGGCGCGCCGTTCATTCGCTATCTCGCCAGTGAGGCGATGATAACGATTGGCACCAATGCGTTCATAGAGGGCTTCGCCAGCCTCTCCGCCGCCGACTGTGACCGCATGGTGCAGGTGGTGCGTGAGTGGGAAAAGAGGCGTGTTCCTTTTAGCAGGCGCTGGAGGGCGAGAGGCGGTTCACTATCGCCATGTACCACGCCATGCATAAGGGTGGAGACAGCATGACGAGGCTCTTCGGAGCACCAGCGGGGGCTGGCGCGCCACGCTACGCTGGCAGAATTATGAACCTGCTGGCTGCCACGCGCGAAGCAGCGCGGATGTACGACAAGGCTATCATCGAAGCCAAAAAGCCCCTGATCCAGCGCAAGTCCATAGGTACGGCTAATCACCCACTCAACCGGGACCTGCTGACGACCGTATTCCATCGCTGGGCGGACACGTCTGCGACCAAAGTGACACGCCTGCGTCTGCTGGCGTGTGCCGCGGCGGTGCGCGCTTATCGCATGCGTCACGGGAGCTATCCGCGCACGTTGGCTGAAGCGGGTGTCGCCGATTTGAACCAAGACCCCATTACAGGAGACGAATTCGTGTATCGCCCCAGCACGAAGGGGTTTTTGCTGTACTGTAAAGGCGTGGATGGTCAGGACAATGGAGGTAAAAGGGTGGAAGAGACTCGAATCTTCGAGGCAAGAGAGGATATTTCGCTGATAGGTTACTCTGTGCCCAATGCCACCGCTGCCACGCCGCCTGGCGCAGAGGTGTGGCTGAGATGAGAACAGTAGAGTAGACATGACAGACGCTTTCGCCATTGGCAAGATTTACAAATACCTGCGCGTGGTGGATGTGTGTGATGCGCTGGACGGCATCGGTTACTTCGACCTGACTCTGATGTCGCCCGAGATACGTCCTTTGTGGAGCGGGCTGCGTTTCTGGGGGGTCGCGTTCACCGTGCGTTGCGTGCCCGCCAATCGCCCCATGTGGAGGCTAAACACCACCGAAGAGATTGTGAACGCACACGGCATCTGGTTCAAAGAGGTGGGACACATCGGCTTCGAGCATCTGATTCAGCCCGGTCACGTGATTGTCACCGACACGGGTGGCAGCAAAGAGGTAGGCTTCTGGGGGTCGGCGAACAGTCTGGGGGCGGTCGCGGCAGGGGCAGTGGGCATTATCACCGACGGCTACGCGCGAGATACCTACGAGCTGACCCTGCAAAAAACGCCTATCTGCTGTCGCGCACGGGGGCGCACCATCATTCCAGGGCGTATCGAGGTCGCAGAGGTGCAGTCCAAAATCGGCTGCGGCGGTGTGCAGGTGCGTCCGGGCGACATCGTAGGGGCGGACGACGACGGCGTGGTGGTCGTTCCGCTGGAGGTGGCAGAGGAGGTCGCCAGACATGCCCGCGCCGTGTTGCTGGCGGATATGCGCGCCCGCCGGCAGCTGTACGAGCGGTTGGGCATGACGCCAGACCATACGGTAGATTACGAGACGGTAGAGCGATACTACGCGGAGCTGGAGGGATAAACCGATGTACCGAGTGGCGTTTATCGGGCTGGGCACGATGGGCTACCCGATGGCGGGACATCTCGCCAAACAGCATGAGACCATCGTGTGGAACCGCACCGCCAGCAAGGCGCAGGCGCACGCACACCAGTTCGGTTCACATGCGGTCGCCGACCTAAAAGACACCACGCAGGCGGAGTTCATCTTCACCTGCCTGCCAACTAGCGTGGAAGTGGAAGCGATAGCGGAACAGCTATTGCCTGCGTTGAAACCGGGCACGGTGTGGATTGACTGCACCAGCGGCGACCCCAACCACAGCCGACGCATTGCCGAACGCCTGCGCTCAGTACGGTGCGACTTTCTGGACGCACCGGTTTCGGGTGGAAAAGCAGGCGCGGAGGCGGGCAACCTGACGGTGATGGTTGGCGGCAGCCAGCAGACGTTCAACCGCGCCCTGCCAGTCATTCAGGCGTTTGCAGGCAAGGTGTTCCATGTGGGCGATGTGGGCGCGGGGCACGCCGTCAAAGCGGTGAACAACATGCTGCTTGCCATCGGGCTACTGGCGACTGCCGAAGGGCTGGTCACGCTGGCGAAACAGGGGGTAGACCCCGCCATCGCGCTGGAGGTCATCAACGTCAGCTCGGGACGGTCGTTCGCCAGCGAGGTACACTTTCCGGAGCGTGTGCTCACGCGCGCGTTCCCGAACACCTTCAGCCTTGCCCTGTTGGCGAAAGATGCCCGTATCGCGGTCTCCATCGCGCGGGAGGCGTATGTGCCTGTCCCGCTCATGCAGCTGGCGGCGGAGATGTTCGAGATGGCGAAGCGGCAGATCGGCGGCGACGTGGACCATACGGCAGTGGTGCAATTGATCGAGTCATGGGCAGGCACCCAGATTGCTCCCAAAGAGGGAACGTAGCGCAGCTGTTGCCCGGTTCCCAAACTCGTCCCCATCGCCTGCGACATCATCGACAAGGAGAGGTCGGAGCGGGAGCTATCGCTGTAGCGGTATAATGCGTATGTCCGAGTTTGCCATTGCTCGCACGGCGGCAGAATACATGAAAAGCCTTAGCGTTCGCCAATTTGGTCCGGTGAAGGAAGGATGCGTCGAGCTCGGCGACTTGACGCTACTGGTTGGTCCTCAGGCGACCGGAAAGAGTCTGTTTTTGCAGATGCTCAAGCTCGTGGTGGACGCTGGCGCGATTAAAGCCGAACTCAAGCGGTTTAACATCCGCTGGAACGGCGTCGCCGATTTCTTCGAACTCTACTTCGGGGAGGGCATGTCAACACTCTATCAAGAGCAGGAAACGGAGACAACGGTCGATGGTACGAAGATAGACCTTGCACGGTATCTGAACAAGTATCGGTTGCCCACAGAGGAAAGTCTCTTTTACATACCAGCTCAACGCGTGGTGACTATTCGCGACGGGTTAACCCGCCCGTTTACCGATTATCGGGCGGGGGACCCCTTCGTTGTGCGAGCGTTCAGCGAGAGGTTGCACCAGTTGGTGCAGACCGAGTTCGCGCGGGTTGACCAGCTGTTCCCGCAACAAGGCAAATTGAGGCGAGAGTATCGACAGCTCATTGAGCGGCACGTCTTCGGCAAGTTTCAGCTTGCCACCGACGTAGAGCGTTTCCAGAGACGAATGGTTCTTAAGGAAGCGGGAGAAAGAGTGTTGCCGTTCCTTGTTTGGTCCGCCGGGCAACGAGAGTTTGTGCCACTCTTACTTGGGCTCTATTGGCTCATCCCATCTGGCAAAGTGAGCCGGCGTGGGGAGGTGGAATGGGTTGTTATCGAGGAGCCGGAGATGGGGTTGCATCCTAAAGCGATTGCAGTGGTGACATTGTTGGTTCTGGAGCTACTGCGCCGCGGCTACCGCGTCTGCCTGTCCACCCATTCGCCACATGTGCTGGAAGTCGTCTGGGCAATCAAAATGTTTCAACTGCACTCTGGCACCGAAGCAGACCTACGAAACCTATTTGAGTTACCTGCCCGTGCGGGTATGAAAGAGCTGGCGGAAGTCTGCCTGAATAAGTCCTACAGGGTGTATTATTTCCAGCAAGATGGTACAGTGCAGGACATCAGCGCACTTGATCCAGCCGCCAGCGATGCAGCCGAGTCGGGATGGGGCGGTCTCACCGAGTTTTCAGCTAACATCTCCGAAGTTGTCAGTCGAGTGGTATCGCGGAGTGTGCAGCGAACGGCATGAAGCGCGGCGATTCGCTAACCTTCAAGCAAGCTGTAGCCCAGACAGCCGATTTGGGCGAATCGGTCTGGCAACCCGGACTGCAAGCACGGGGCACCCATAGCCAGCATGTCCAATGCGCAGAGACAGAACGACTCGGAGGTAGTGTAAACCTTGACGAAGCATTGAAACCCCTTTATCCAACCGAGCCGCGCTGGGATTATGCTCTTGGTTGGCATAGAGGTAGCGGTGAGGTAGCGATATGGGTGGAAGTGCATCCCGCCTATACCAGCGAAGTAGAAGTGGTTATCCGCAAGCTGCAATGGCTAAGAGGCTGGTTGGCGACTTCGGCGCCCGCGCTTGATGCTCTCACGAAGCGCGACGAGAGCCCCTTTTTCTGGCTGGCAACAGGCGGTGTTAGTATTACGAGGAACAGTCCTCAAGCGCGTAGACTTGCGAAAAGCGGACTTCGTTACCCTGCGCGCGTAGTGCGCCTTGAGTAGGAGGATAAACCATGATACCTGTTCCAAAACTCACCCTGCGAGCGGCGAGCGAGCATCGCCTGCCCAGCAGGATATGGAAATGGTTTCAGGGAGGGTGGCGGGAGCCAGGCTTGGGCGGCAGGGTAACGCCCATCTTCCCCGCCATGACCGACTGGATGCGCGCCGACTGCGATGCCTTTTGGGGACCTTCCATACACTGGAACACCCATCTGAAGCGGTATGTGATGCTGTTGAATCGCGCAAAGGGCACAGGCTGGGTGCAGGAAGGCGTCTACGTCAGCTTCAGCGCAAAACTGGATGACCCGCGCAGGTGGAGCCAGCCGCAGAAGATTCTGGACGGCGGCAGATGGTATCCGCAGGTCATCGGCGACCCAGCGGAGCGCGGTACCGACAAGCTGGCGGGCAAAACGGCGCGACTATACCTGAGCGGCATCTCGGAGTACGAAGTGGTGTTCGAGGGCTGAACCGCTACAGCTCGTGTGTCAGAGCAGGGCGCTGCAGCTCCTCCTTGATGATTCTACCGTCCTCTAGCACCACCACGCGGTCGGCTTCCTGCGCCAATCGCTCGTCGTGCGTGACCACCACGAAGGCGGTGCCCGTCTGCCGGTTCATGAAGCGCATCATCTCGAACACGGCGAAACCGTTCTTGCTGTCCAGATTGCCAGTGGGTTCATCCGCCAGCACCAGTTCAGGATTGTTCGCCAGCGCGCGCACGATAGCCACCCGCTGTTGTTGACCACCTGACAGCTGCGCAGGGCGATAGTTCAGCCGGTCGCCCAGTCCTACCCGCACCAACAGTTCCTTCACGCGCTCGCGGTTGGCTTCTGCCATCGCTTTGCCCACAATAGTGCAGGGCAGCAGCGCGTTCTCCAGCACGCTGAACTCCGGCAGCAGGTAGTGGAACTGGAACACAAAGCCCATGTAACGGCTGCGCAGGGCGGCGCGCTCCTCTTCAGATAGGGTTGCCGCGTTTTTACCCGCCAGCCACACCTGTCCCGACGTCGGTGTATCCAGCAGACCCATTACGTTCAACAGAGTCGTCTTCCCCGACCCCGACGCGCCCAGCACCACCAGAAACTCGCCGCGGCGCACCGTCAGGTTGATGTCCAGCAGGGCAGGAGTGGGCACAGCGCCCTCGTAGATTTTATCCACGTGGCGCAGCTCGCAGACAATCTCCCCGTTGGTGGTTTCCATGCTACACCCCTCGTATTACCTCTATCGCGTTCACCCGTGCCGCCCGCCACGCTGGATACCACGACGCGATGAGACCCACCACTACCGCAATGACGATGGCGCGAATCACCAAGTCTGCCGTCAGGTTGAAGGGGAACACTTCGGCGGTGCGTCCCGTTTCGCTCACCTGCGTGCGGATGCTGTAAAGCGCAAGGCTTAGGGCAATGCCCTGCACTGCCCCAGCAATCGCCCCGAAAAACGCCAACAGCGTGCCTTCGATGGCGAAAATCTGCAAAATCTGCCGATTCGTCGCACCGATGGCTTTCAGGATGCCGATTTCGCGCTGGCGCGTCACCACCGACGTAATCATGATGCTGGCGATGCCGAACCCCGCCGCGATAGTGGTGAACACCAGAATCAGGTTGGACGACTGCGATTGCGCGCGCAAGCCGCTCAGCAGCTGCTGATTGTCCTCCATCCATGAGCGCGTCTCATAGGGAACCTGCAGCGCTATCTGCTGCGCCAGGTCCTTTGCCTCAAAAATGCGATTCAACTTCAGTCCAATGGTAGTTACCGCGTTGCCCACCCCAAACAGGCTCTGGGCATCTCGCAGGGGCACGAACACTGTGCCGCTGTCGACCGCGCTGAAGCCAGTGTCGAAAATCCCCGCCACCGTATAGGTCGCCACGTTGCCCTCTGCGCTCACCACGCGCAGCTTATCGCCTAAGTCCACCCCAAACTCATCCGCCAACTTGTATCCGATGGCAGCCTCGCCGCCGTTCAGCCCGAAAAAGCGTCCTCTAACCAGCTTGGACTGCACGTCCACCACGTTGTTGTGTTTTTCGGGGAACATGCCCACCACGCTAACCGCTTTGCGTTTCTCGTTGCGGTTCACGAACGCCTGTCCCTCCACCACTGGCGACACCGCGCGGATGTTGTCGCTGAAGGCGGGTAACCGCTGCTCCCATATCTGCCAGTCTTCGATCTTGCGCTTCTGCTGTTGCAGCTTCACCCGTTCACCTAAATACAGCGGTTGCTCGGCACTAGCCACCTCCCACGCCGCCACAGGCTTGCGCTCTGGCTGACGCACCACCACGTGCGGAATCGCGCCAGTGACGCTGCTAATTAGCCGCTTCTGGAGTCCCCCAATCAGCGCGCCTAGAAAGATTATTAGCGTGACACTCACTGCCACCACGCCCATGGTGAGTAGCGTCTGTCCCTTGTAATACAACAGGTGGCGTATCGCCACGCTCAGCGAAAATCGGTCTATCATTGCCTACCTCCTGCCGGCTGCGGCGTCGCTTTCTGCCCCTCTTTGACGCGCAACGCCTGTCTCACCACCAAATCCTCCGATGACAGTCCCTCGACAGCTACCGTCTCTTCCCCCTTCGCCAGCACTCGAACTGGTTTCGCGCGCACTTTACCGTTCTCGACGACGAACACGGTGTCTCCGCTGCGGGACACCACCGCAGTAACCGGCACAGTGAGGGCTGCCTTCAGCTGCTTCACCTCCACGCTGACGTCCACTGTCATATCTGGGCGCAGGAACGAAGGTATCTGCACCGGTCTTAGGCGCACAGTGACCACCCCGCGCTGGCTGTCGATTTCGGGTCCCACCTGAGTCACCACTGCGCGGAACGGCTGTTCGCGATACGCAGGTACCACCACCACTGCGCTCTGCCCAGGCGACAGGCGGGGGATATTGCTCTCGTCGGTCTCCATCAGGATTTCCACCCGCTCCATGCTGGCGATGGACATCAGGCTCGCTCCAGGCAACACGCTTTGCCCTGGCTCCACATTGCGCCGCACGACCAACCCGCCGATGGGCGCAAGCACGTCCCGCTGCCGAAGGCGCTCCTCTACCAAGCGCACGTTCGCCTCCGCCTGCCGTAACCGCGCCCTGGCGACCTCTACCTCCTCGCGCAAGGGCTTGCGCAGCAGCAGTTGCAGGTTCGCCCGCGCCGCTTTCACCGATTGCTCCAAACTGGCTCTGGCGGATTGCACCTCCGCCTGAGCGGCTTTAATCTCCTCGCTGCGGGCAGGCTGTTTTGCCAGCGCTAGCTGTGCTCGGGCGCTCTCCTCAGCCGCGCGCGCCGACTTTAGCGCGGTCTCCGCCTTTTCGACGTCGGCGCGTCCTAGCGCACCTGCCTCGAACAACTGTTGGCTACGCCTGAGGTCCGCCTCCGCCTGCTTGCGCCGCGCCTCCGCATCAGCAACCGCTGCCTGCGCCCGCGCAATCTCTTCCGTTCGTCCCCCCGCTTCCAGCTGGCGTAATCGTTGCAGCGCTGCCTCCAAACGCGCACGTCCCACCTGCTCCGCCTGCTCGAGCTCGGCGCGGGCGCGGGCAATCTCCTCTGGCAGGCTGCCTCGCGAGACCTGCTTTAACTCACGCGTAGCAGTCTCTACAGCAGCACGTGCGGCGTTCATCTGTTCCAGCAGTTCGTCCCGCTGCAACCGAGCTACCACCTGCCCCGCTTGCACTGTGTCGCCTTCACGCACCAGCACTTCTTGCACCACGCCACCAGTCTCACTGCCTACCTCGCTCTGCAGTAACGCGCGCACGCGACCAGTGGCTACCACCACTTCTACCACATCGCGGCTGGTAGGACGAACCACCTCTACCTTCGGCGCGGGCATGGCGAACCGAACAGCAACGATCACCAACACGATACCGGTCACTGCTATCGCCGCCAATACACGCTTGGAAAGCCTTTTCATACCTTGTATCCTCTCGGCGAAGGAGCTTGCGTATATAATTACTTTGCGGTAGGTTGACAGTGTTCCCCTACCATTCCTGCCGATTTCCGTGCTACAATAATGGTAGCGGGTTACGCAGTTGGGTTAAGTCATACGGGAGGCGGCTAATTAGGCGGTTGCAGCGACACTTTTCTGTCATGATGAAGCATCTCTCCGTTATCAACCCAAGCGTGCGCGAAGCCTCTCTCTGAATTCTTCGCGTCGCTCAGAATGACGATGTGGCTGACATTTTTTTGTCATTCTCGATGAACAGTAGTGCTGCCCTCCCTTCGTGGAAACCCGCTTAAGACACGGTCGCACGAGACTTCCGAGGCGAGAAGGTGATGGTGTAGCGATGACACCCTTTGTCCGCGTGAAGCAGGCGTTGCAAGCGCCAATTGGTTCGGAACTTACCGTGAACGGCTGGGTGCGAACCCGCCGCGATGTGGGGCGCATCTCCTTTGCGGAAATCAACGACGGCTCCTGCCTGCGCAACCTGCAGGTAGTTATCGAAGAGGGTCTTCTCAGCGAGGAGCAGCTCTCCAAAATCACCACTGGCGCGTGCGTGTCGGTGAAAGGCACGTTGGTCGAGTCGCCTGCGCCTGGGCAACCAGTGGAGCTGCGTGCGCAGTCCATCACGATTCTGGGGCCCGCCGATGCCGCGACCTACCCACTCTCCAAAAAGCGGCACTCCTTCGAGTATCTGCGCGAGATTGCGCACCTGCGCCTGCGCTCCAACACCTTCGGGGCGATGTTCCGCATCCGCAACGTGCTATCCTTCGCCATCCACAGGTTCTTTCAAGAGCGGGGCTTCATCTATGTCCACACGCCGATTATCACCACCTCCGACTGCGAAGGCGCGGGCGCAATGTTCGGGGTGACCACCCTCGACCTGATGAACCTGCCGCGCACACCAAACGGCGCGGTCGACTTCTCGCAGGACTTCTTCGGCAAACCTGCCTACCTGACCGTCAGCGGGCAACTGGAGGCGGAAGCGTTCGCGCTGGCGTTCACCAACGTCTATACCTTCGGTCCTACCTTCCGCGCGGAAAACTCCAACACGCCTCGCCACCTCGCCGAGTTCTGGATGATAGAACCCGAAATGGCGTTCTGCGATTTGGACGGCAACCGCCAGCTGGCGGAAGAGTTCCTGAAGTACCTCATCGCTGCCGTGCTGGATGAGTGTCATGAAGACCTAGAGCTGTTCAACAAATGGATAGACGACAGTGTGTTGTCCACGCTGGAGCATGTATTGAACTCACCCTTCGAGCATATCACCTACACAGAAGCCATCAAACTGCTGCAGGAGTCGGGGCAGAACTTCGAGTACCCACCACGCTGGGGTGCAGATATCCAAACCGAACACGAACGCTACCTCACCGAGACGCTGTTCAAACGCCCGGTGGTGGTTACCGACTACCCCAAAGAGATTAAGGCGTTCTACATGCGCCTGAACGACGATGAGAAGACGGTGCGGGCGATGGACGTACTGGTGCCGCGCATCGGGGAGATTATCGGGGGAAGCCAGCGCGAAGAGCGGTACGAAGTGCTGTTGCGGCGCATCCGCGAGGCAGGTTTGGACGAGCGCAACTACTGGTGGTATCTGGATTTGCGTCGCTATGGCAGCGCGCCCCATTCGGGCTTCGGGCTGGGCTTCGAGCGGATGATGATGTTCGTGACAGGCATGAAGAACATCCGCGACGTCATCCCCTTCCCGCGCACGCCCGGCAACGCCGAGTTCTAGGGGAGACGGAGCCTACCCATGCAACACAACCATCTCCGCCGCCGGTTCAGGGTTTGGCACCTGCTGCTGTTCTTTCTCGTAGTCTTTCTCGCCGGGTTCTGGTGGGGCGAGCGCACAGAGGTTGTCCGCATTCACCTGCCCCCAGGTGCCACAAACCAATCCTTCCGATTCGCTGCGCTAAGCGACATCCATATCGGCGCGAACGGTCACGGCATGTCGCGGTGGAAACGCGCAATCGCGATGGTGAACCGAGAACAGCCCGACGCTATACTCCTTCTGGGCGATTACGTCACCTCCCACAAGGGTATACCTGCCCTCGATGATGCGCTGAAAGGTATGCACGCGCCGCTGGGGGTATATGCCGTGCTGGGCAATCACGACCACTGGGCAGGTAGCGAGGCGGTGGCCGAAGCTCTGAGAAGGCATGGTATCGGGGTGCTGAACAACCGGGCGGTTTGCCTGCGCAAAGCACAGGATGAGGTATGGCTGGTGGGTATCGACGACCTGTGGTCGGGTAAGCCCGACTGGCAGAGGGCGTTTCGCGGCGTGCCACCCGGTGCGAAGGTTATCCTGCTCTCTCACAACCCGGATGCTGCGCTGGCTCCCCAGCGAGAAAAAGCAAGCCTGATCCTGTCAGGGCACACGCACGGCGGGCATATCTGGCTTCCGCTGGTCTGGTTGCTGAGCCGTGCGGCGGGGTTCTCTCTCATCCCGCACACCGAATACCGCAGCCGATACCCTCACGGGCTGCGCCGAGAGCGGGCAACCTGGGTTTACGTGACGAAAGGTGTGACCGCAGGCAATCGCCTTCCGCGCTGGTTCAATGCCCGCGAGGTGGTGATAGTGGAAGTGGGGCATCCTCCGATGCCGAAGGATGCCCGCGGCGCAGTCAGCCAATCATAATCCGGCGCGTCTGTGCGTCCCACTCTATGGGCAATTCTAATGCACCGGCTAAATCCCGACATGCCACATGCCCCTTGCCGCCGACCAACGTACTTGCCAGGGTTAGCCTCTTCCCATCGGCGCTCAAGCTTACCTGTCCGGCGGTCGCGCTGTGGATGCTCCAGCCGAGAGCGTCCGCCAGTGAACGTATCGCCACATAAGCGGATTCGTTGAGCATCACCACGGGGAAGGTCTTTCCCCCTATCGACAGCGAGGCACTGGAGGGTTGCTCCGCAGGCTCCTCGCCCGTGATTGCCTTCTGCACCAGTGCGCGCAGATAGTTGCCCACCTGCGTTTTACTCATGTCGGGCGCCCAGGGCAGTACCATCGGGTCCCACTTGCCGTGCTGGGGTATTCCCAGATAGGTCTCCACTTCGCCATGCCCCAGAACGGTCTGGGGAGTGACCGGTATCCGGTAGAACTGGCACAGTTCTGCCACCACCTTCGCCATCGTTTCCCATTGCTTCTGGGTCATCGGGTAAGGTCCCGGCTGAAATGGTGCCGCTTGCGCCCCACCCATACAGCACACCGCAACACCGATAGACCCAGTGTTGCAATGGGCAGTGTGGGCGGCATAGATGCCGTCGGCGGTCGACACGTTAGCCGCGATACTGTGGGTACCGCGAACCAGTTTGCCGTCATCCTCGATGAGGATGTGGTAATGGGCGCGGTCTAGAGAGGTGGCTTTGTAACCGCCTGCCGTCCAGTGGCAGATAACTCGCTTCATCCGGCAGACGGGAAGCCAGTCCTTCGGTATCTGGGTCATGCCAAACCTCCCGTGTCGCGTTTACGCTCACTTATATCACGTCGGAGGCGTTGCTTCGTCAGCTGTTACGACGTATAGCAGGAGGCTCTGTGAGACGCGACCAATTTACTGGATGAACCGCTTACTAGGAGCGATGCGAGGATGCGCGTATTCTGTGAACCGTTGGGGGCGACGATCGAACTGCCAGAGCGTCCACAGCGTATTATCTGCTTAGCGTCGTCGTTAACAGAGACCATCTTCGAGATGGGCTGTGGGCATCGGCTGGTGGGAGTGTCGGTGTATTGCTCCCGCTACATTCCACCGAATGACCTGCCAGTGGTTGGCGACTACCTGCGGGTGAACGAGGCGTTGCTGAAGCATCTGGAACCAGATTTAGTCCTCGTGACCACTGGCATCCAGCGTCCTCTTGGGGTGAAGCTAGCCGCAGCAGGTTATCCCGTTTATGCCGTGCCGCTACCTACCAGCATTAACGGTGTGCTGGAGAACATCAATCTGTTGGGTGGTTTGCTCAACGAAGTGGAAGCGGCACGACGACTGGCTCAGCGATGGGCACATGAGTGGCAGACCCTCTCGTTCTCTGCGCCCACACGACGCCCCCGCGTCTATATCGAGCTCTGGTTCGGCAGGCACATGCGCACGGTGGGCGCACTTAGCTTCATTCACGATTTGGTAGAAGCCGCTGGCGGAGACAACATTTTCGGTCGTGACCGACGGGCCTATTTCACTCCAGACATGGATACGGTCGAGTCGCTGCGTCCCGATATCCTACTCTTTCACACCGAACCCGAATATCCAGTGGACGTATCTGCGCTCATCGAAGCGCGAGGATGGCATCAGTGGAACTCAGCACCTTATGTCGTCGTAGGCACAGTGCAGAAGGGGCAGAACCTGATTCACGAAGGACCATCGATGATGGAGACGGCTACCTGGTTGCAGGCACATTTCCACTTTTGGGCGCAACACTGCTAGTTAGCGCCATGCTCTCAATCCTGCTCCGCTTTATGCGGCATTGGCTTTGTCAGCGACTCTGACACTGCGCCTTCGGGACGCACGTCGGTTATACGCACCGCGTGTGTGCGAGTAGTAACTCCTATTCACGAAGCACGAGTAGGGTATTCCCCACGATGCGTGCCATTCCTCTGGGTGTCCGCTCGGCTATCGTCATCCCTTCTGCACTGCGCAGCTCGCGCCGTCTCCTTCAGCGTGCCAGCCTCCAGCACCTAGTTCCCCATCTCTGGCAAAAAGTCACGGAAGGCGCGCCCTCGCGCGCCTTCCCACCACCCTCATTATCTGGGTGTTGGTGGCGGACCTTGGGGGGCACCCCCTCCGAACATCTGCTGGTACATCTGCATCCCCTGCTCGATCAGCATTCGGCGCTCTTCAGGCGACATGTTCATGAACCAGCGCATGCCTTCCTGCATCATCTGCATCCTTATCGACGGATCTAGGTTCATGAACATCTGCACGCCCATGCGAATCGCTCGCTGCCGCTCTTCGGGCGGCAATTGCATGAACAGCTGCATTCTCTGCTGCTCAAGCGCCACCAAGTCCTCGGCACGCACCTGTCCCTGACGTTGCCCAGCGCGCTGCTGTGCCACCATGGGCTGTGGGTAGAACACCACATACACGGGGCGGGTCTTGAACGCGGGCACCATCTGGTCTAGCTGCTGCTCGAAATCGGGCGAGACCGTGACGTTGCGCACAAAAGAGGTGATGCGATTGCCAGTGGCGTCCGAAACAATCAACCCCTGCGCCTCCATGTTCACAATGGCACGCACCCAGTTGACCAGCGTCTCGGGTGCGGGCAGCTCCATGTCCGCGCGCAAGTACACTTTTCGCCACGTCAAGCCCGTTATCTGTCTGGTAATGGCGTCCAGTGCCGCTTGCGCATCGGTTGCCTGTCTCGGCGGGTTGACTCGCCCCTGCAGTAGTGGGTCTATCACCACCTGCAGCCGAAATCGCTGTGCGATGTCTGCCAGCACCTGGCGCACATCGCTGCCCGTCTGCCGTGCTTGCTGCTGCGGTCGCTGTGGTGACTGGGCAGGGGGCATCTGCAGCTGCGCCGGCGGCGGTGGTGGCATCACAGGCTCGGAGGGCACATCCCCCGGCGGGGGCATCACCGGCTCTAACGGCACGTCTACTGGGGGTGGCTCCGGCTTGCCTGGCTCGTTCGGCTCCATCTGCGCCCCGACGGGTATCGCCACACTCCACACGAACGCGACGACAGCCGTAATCGTTCTCCAGCGCATCTTGGAATTACCTCCTCGATTCCTCATTTCTTATTAGACACCACGTGCATCCGAAAAGTTGCGCTCTAATGGGAAATGATGCCCATCGCTTCCGTGGTCCCCATCCCTATTGTACCCACTACTCACGGCAGAAGGTTTCACTGCCTCCCCGTCGAAGAATCTGGCAGGTGTTTGAAAACGATGAAAGCGACCTATCAGAAGGAGTAGTACCATGCCAAGAGGTATCACTATAGACGACCTGTTTCGTCTTCGGCTGGTTAGCGACGCACAGATTTCACCCGACGGCACGCGCGTCGTCTTTGTGGTGAAACACGCCGACCGCGAGAAGAACAGATACTTCAGTCATCTATATCTTTGCGATTTGCGCACCCGCGAGGTACGCGCCTTTACCAGCGGCGAGGTCTCCGATAGCCAGCCGCGCTGGTCGCCCGATGGGAAGAGCATCGCCTTCGTCAGTAACCGTCAGAAGCCCAGGTCCCAGATATTCCTGATACCCGTAGATGGTGGCGAGGCGCGCGCGCTGACCTCGCTGGAGGAGGGCAGTATCGGCGAAATCGCTTGGTCGCCAGACGGCACGAAGTTAGCGTTCACCTTCCGCCGAACGCCAGAACAATGGCGCGAGCAGGCAGTAAAGGAGCGCAAGGAGAAAGGCTTTTCTAACCCGCCCCGCATCATCACGCGCCCCTTCTATCGCATGGACAGTGCGGGCTACTTCGACGGCGAGTACTATCAGGTGTGGGTGGCTGATGCCAAAACCGGTGAGGCGACCCAGCTCACTCGTGAGGTAACCTCCTGCGGTAGCCTGAGCTGGTCTCCCGATAGCCGCCGGATTGCCTTCGCGTGCAACCGCAGTGAAGACCCTGACCTGAACCCGAACCGAGTGGATATCTGGCTGGTTCCCGCAGCGGGCGGGGACCTACAGCGAGTGGAGACGCCGCCTGGTCCCAAAAGCGACCTTGCTTTCGCTCCCGATGGCACGCGCATCGCCTACGTAGGACACACAAAAGTGGAAGATATCTGGGGCGTTACCAACGACCATCTGTGGGTGGCTGACCTGAACACCGGCACCGCACGGGACATCACAGAAGGCTTTGACCGCTCATTGGGGAACCTCACCCTCAGCGATGTGCGCGACGTGGGTGGGGGAAGCCCTCCAGTGTGGACGCCCGACGGCAGTCATCTCCTGTTCCTCGCTAGCGACAGAGGCAGCACGGTGCTTTACCGCATCCCCGCCGATGGTGGCGAGCCAGTAGCCCTGCGAGGGAAACGGGCGGACATTACCGGCTTCTCCCTTAGCGCGGACGGCACGCGCCTCGCGTGGTGCGAGGGTACAGCCACCCAGCCGCATGAGGTGTTCGTCGGGACACTGAAAGACGGAAGGATACCAGATGCAGAAGCCATAACTGCCCTCAACGCGGACTGGCTGTCAGAAGTGCAGATACAAACCCCAGAAGAGTTTACCTGCCTCTCACCTGACGGCAACGAGATACACGGCTGGCTTTTACATCCGCCCGAGATTGACCGCTCGCGGAAGTACCCGCTAATCTTGCAGATACACGGCGGTCCCCATGCGCAGTATGGCTGGGTTTTCTTCCACGAGTTCCAGTTGTTGGCGGCACAGGGCTATGTCGTGCTGTATACCAACCCGCGTGGCAGTAAGGGCTACGGAGAGGCGTATACCGCGGCTATCAAAGGCGCGTGGGGCGGCCCGGACTATACGGACCTCATGGCAGCGGTAGATGCAGTGCTGCAGCGCGGCTACATTGACGAGACTCGCTTAGGCGTCATGGGCGGCTCCTACGGAGGCTACATGACCAACTGGGTAGTGTCCCACACCGACCGTTTCCGGGCCGCCATCACTGACCGCAGTGTGGTGAACCTGCACAGCATGGCGGGAACCTGCGACTACCCCCTGTTGCTTGGCGGCGATTACTTCCGAGGCAACGCCTGGGCAGAGCCCGAGCACCTGTGGCAACATTCCCCCTTGAAATATGCGGGAGACATCCACACCCCCCTGTTGATTATCCACAGCGAGGGCGACCTGCGCTGCCCGATCGAGCAAGCCGAGCAGCTGTTCGCTGCGCTCAAAGTGCAAAAGAAAGAAGCAGTGCTGGTTCGCTATCCCTTGGAGAGCAGCCATGGGCTATCGCGCTCAGGGCCGCCTGACTTGCGCATACACCGGCTACAGCAGATTCTGGACTGGTGGGCGAAGTATCTCAGAGAGTGACCCAAACGGGTAGGTTTAGCAGCCGCCCTTTCTCCATCTGCGCTGGTCAAAAGCGGTAGTCTCGCGTGTGTGCTTCCTCCAGATAACGTGCCAGCAGGGTGACTGCCGCTTCTACGTCCTTCCGATGCACCATCTCGTTGACTGTATGCACATAGCGCGTCGGGATGCTGATGGTGATGCTTGCCGTCCCCGACCGACTGCGTTGCAGCGCGCCCGCGTCGGTTCCGCCGCGCGGTAGAATCTCCATTTGGTGGGGAATCTGCTCCCGCTCAGCTATCTCGCGGAAATGCTCCACCAGCTTCGGGTGGCAGATGAGGCTGCCGTCCATAATTTTGATGGCGACCCCTTCTCCCAGTTTGGTCACCGTATCGGTGTCGGAGGGACCTGGATAGTCGTTCGCGAGGGTCACATCCAAGGCGATGCCGATGTCGGGGTCGATGGCGTACGCTGCGGTGGTGGCGCCACGCAAGCCGACCTCCTCCTGGGCGGTAGCTACAGCGTAAATATCCACCTCTGTGCGCTTGTCTTTCAGCAGGCGCAAGGCTTCGATCATCACAAATACGCCCACTCGATCATCCATCGCTTTGCCGAAGAAGGTGTCGCCACAGGACTCGGTGGTGCGATCCAGTGTCACCATGTCCCCGACCGACACTTTCTCCTTCACCTGCTCGGCGGGCATGCCCAGATCAACGAAGAAGCTCTCGATTTGCGGCGCTTTGTTCATCTCTTCTGGCGTCAGAAGGTGCGCGGGCTTGGTGGAGTAGGCAAGCACACCCCGAAGCGACTCGCCCTTACGCGTATGCACCAGCACGCGCTGCGCAAACAGCTGGCGGGCATCAAACCCTCCCAGCGGCTGCAGGCGCACGAACCCTTTGTCGTCGATATGTCGTACAATAAAGCCGATTTCGTCCATGTGTGCTGCCAGCATCACCTTGCGCGCGCCGTTGCCCCGCTTCCTGCCCACCACGTTGCCCATCACGTCCACGTCGATACTATCTACTAGCGGCGCCAACGCCTCTTTGACCACTTCCCGAATGGGGTCCTCCTTACCAGGAACCCCTGGGGTTTCACACAGCCTTTTTAACAGATCGAAATCCATCTTTCGCCTCCTCGCTCCATCACAATTGCTTTAGCCTCCAGTGTGTCTCTTTCCTCTGGAAACTCGATAGAACTGTGATATGATATGTACAGAACCGACCCAGCGCAGAGGCTGCCGATATGCCGAAATATCCCGGTACAATGAGCCAGCAAATGCTACAGGAGTTGTCGCGCTATGTTATCGCGACGCCCAAGCCGTTTGTCGTGGATCTGGAGCGAAGCGAAGGCATGTGGCTGGTAACGCTGGAGGGCCAGCGTGTGTTCGACTGGGCGGGTTACTACGCCTCCAAACTAATCGGACATAACCACCCGCGCCTGTATGAACCCGAATATCTGAAAAGGCTTGCCCGCGCCGCAAACAACAAGGTGGCTAACCCTGACTTTCTCACGCCAGAATGTCTGGAGTACTATCGGCTGCTCTACGAGCTCGCGCCGCGGTGCATGCGCAACCCGCGGCTGGAGGTCTACGCGGTCAACTCGGGCGCAGAAGCGGTGGAAAACATGATGAAGTACCTCATCAACCTGCACCACCACAAACTGCTGCGCAAGGGCAGGATACCCAATCCGCGCCGTTTCATCTATTTCGACCAGGCGTTCCATGGACGCACGGTGTTCGCGCTGAACGTGACGCAAGTGGCGCACGACCCTATCGTCACCAAAGACTTCCACGGCTTCATTCCGGGCAACATTCAGGTGCCTTTCCCCGCAATAGACACCTCGCTGCCCGAATCGGAGAACCGCGCCCGCACCCAGCGCAGTTTGGAAATCGTGGAGGACTTCCTGCAGCGGTATCAGGGCGAAGTGGTGGGCATTATCGTGGAGCCTCTGCAGGGGGCAGGGGGGCATCGTGTGGCATTGCCGGAGTTCTTCCAAAGATTGAGCGAGCTGGCGCATCGGTATGATGTCTATCTGGGCTTCGACGAGGTGCAAACGGCGGGAGGACAAACCGGCACCTTCTTCGCCTGCGACCAGTTCGACCTGCCCTACCCTCCACAATCAGTGGCGACTGCGAAGAAGCTGGGCAACGGCGTGGTATACATGCTGTATCCAATGGAGGACAGGGGCGTGCTGGATTCGACATGGGGGGGCACGCTGGCGGATATGGTGCGCTTCGTGCAGGAGATGAAGATTGTGCGGGAGGAACGGCTTATCGAGCAGGTACCGGAAAAGGCGGCGGTGCTGGTAAAAGGGTTGAATGCTCTGGCGCAACGTTACCCGCACCTGATATATAACGTGCGCGGCATGGGACTGTATCAGGGGTTCAGCCTGCGCCAACCTGAACAACGCCAGAGGCTGCTGGACATCGCTTTGCAGGAAGAGGACTTACTGTTGCTTGGCGCGGGAACCGACACCATCCGCCTGCGCCCCAGTCTCAGCGTGACAATAGAAGACATCCAGTTGCTTCTGCAGAAGCTGCAGCGGGTGCTAGGGGCGTTGTAGCAGCTGCACACCAGTTCGTTCTCGAGCCATCTCCGCCCCAAAGGCAATACATGCCAGCACATCTGCTTCTTCCAGTCCGGGGTACTCGCTCAGGATATCTTGCGTGTTCATCCCGCTCGCAAGCATGTCCAGCACAAGGGACACCCATATCCTGTGACCGCGGATGGTATTTACTCCATCCTGAGTATAAGTCCGTCCGCGCTTACACCAGTTTGATAGAGAATCCGACAAACTTTCGACACCAAGCAGCCACGCAGTCAGTGCTTCCGAGGGTGCAAGGCCTCCAAACTACTACCAGCTGCTGTGCAGTCCATACACTCTGGGCGGATACGAACGCTCGCCCCTATACGGTCTATAGCGTTTCACACAGCCCAGCAGCAGAATCGCCGTCCGGCAACAGGATTAGGGATACCCAATGCGGCGACCTACTTGCTCTCTATGGACAGGGAATAGCGACGCTATCACGATTCAGGCTACATGCATCATCCTCGACATAATAATATGCTAAAAAATCCTGTAAGCGGTCATGCGTCATCCTTACGCAAAGCTGTTGACTTAGTTGCGCAGAAGCACTATAATGTTAGCTGGGTAATCGATTACCCAAAGTCCGAAAAAGGGGGTATTGTCATGAAACGGTATGCCTTCACGCTCATCGAGCTGCTGGTAGTCATCGCGATTATCGCGATACTGGCAGCCATCCTGTTCCCCGTCTTCACACAGGCGCGGGAGAAGGCACGGCAGACCACCTGTCTGTCCAACGCCAAGCAGATTGGGCTGGCTACCCTGATGTACGCCAACGATTATGATGAACGTTACCCTCAGCAGCAGTGGCGTGATTGGGGTGACCCTGTTGTTCCGGGGCGTCGTCGGGCCTGGACGATGGACATCGCGCCGTATGTGCGTGCAGGGCAGTACGGCACCTCGGGGCACGGCGCTGCGCGTGGAGTCGGCGGCATTTTCATCTGCCCCTCGCACCCCGACCCCAAGCAGGTCTTCCACTATGGCGTGCATGAAGCGCTGTTCCGGGGTTGCTGGTGGGGCAGTCCTGCGGAGGTTCGCCCCTGCGATGATGCCTCGGCGACGCTAGCCGAGATCGACCGTCCCGCCAACATCGCCATCATTCTGGAGAAGGGGCGTGCCGACTTCCAGACGATACAGCCCGATGGCACTTCCAACTCGTGGCCCTTCTTCCAGGCCTGGGGACATGTCTGGGCATGGGAAAACCCGGCGGCAGGGTGGCCGAACGGCCCAGCAAACCAGAATGCGACTGGGGTCTCCTATCCTAACCCAGACCGCGACTGGTTCCCCGGACAGTGGGACGGACGCTGGCCGCATGCTGCCGTGATGCCGCGCTTCCGCCACAACGGGCACTGCACCACCATCTTCGCGGATGGACATGCCAAGGCGATGGCGAAGGGACGGCTGAACTGGCCCGACCACATCTACGTGCCAGGTCGGAACGGCTGGTAAAACCGCCCCTTGCCATCCGCTGCAGCCCTCGGTGCGCCCTCACCGAGGGCACTTTGCTTATTATTCTCCGCACGGGCGATTTCCTCTAAAGGGATGGTTATCGGTGTCCCGAATGCGCTCTCCTTTGACCTCTGCAGGGTTCACATGGTATACTAAAGTGCGCACGCAGGTGCGCTCTTTGTGTGAGGAAAGCATGGGTCATCAGCGTTCCAACGGAAAAGCCGCATCAGTAGCCGTCGTGAACCTAGGCTGTGCTAAAAACGTGGTCGATGCGGAGGAGATGCTGGGTGTGCTGGCGGAGCAGGGATATAACCTGACCGCTGACCCCTCCCGCGCCGATGCGATTATCGTCAACACCTGCGGCTTTATTGCCAGCGCGAAGGAGGAATCGCTGTCCGCCATCCGCGACGCGCTTCGCTGGAAACGCCGCCGCGGCGCGAAGGTGATTGTCGCTGGCTGTCTCTCTCAGCGCTATGGACAGAAACTTTTAGAACAGGTGCCCGACGTGGACGCGCTCATCGGTGTGGGACAGATGGCGCGTATCCACGAAGTGGTGGAACGCACCCTGTCGTCTGCCAAGCAGGTGGTCGAGCATACCCCTCCTCAACACCGATGGGCGCACACAGGTACCCGCGTGCTTTCCACCGCCCCATGGAGCGCGTATCTCAAGATTTCGGAAGGCTGCGACCATAAATGTTCCTTCTGCGCCATTCCCGCCTTCCGTGGCGGACACGTGAGCAAGCCGCTGGAGCGCGTCTTAGCAGAGGCGGAAGACCTGGCATCGCGAGGTGTCAAAGAGGTCAATCTCATCGCCCAGGACAGCACGCAGTACGGCTTAGACCTCTATGGTAAGCAGATGCTGCCCCACCTCCTGCGGGAGCTGTCAGCGATGAAAGCCTTTCGGTGGATTCGGGTGCTGTACTGCTATCCCTCACGGGTGACCGATGAGTTTATCGAGGTGCTGGCGAACACTCCCAACGTATTGCCGTATGTGGACATGCCGCTACAACATGCTGATGACGAGATACTGCGTGCTATGATGCGTCCAGTGGGCAGGGAAAGATATGTCGCGCTGATACGCCGTCTGCGGGAGGCACATCCCGATATGACGGTGCGCAGCACCTTCATCGTGGGTTTCCCAGGCGAGACAGAACAACATTTCGCCAACCTGCTGTCGTTTCTTGAAGAGGTCGAGCTGGATAGGGCAGGTGCCTTCATTTTCTCGCCTGAAGACGGTACCCCTGCCGAGAGACTACCCCAGCGGGTGCCTCCGCGTGTGGCGCAGTCGCGTTACGACCGCCTAATGCGGTTGCAGCAGCGCATCTCGCTAAAGCGCAACCAAGCATGGGTCGGACGCGAGATTGAGGTGCTAGTGGAGGCAGCGCACCCTGCACAGAACAATTTGTGGATAGCCCGTTCCTTCCGCGACGCGCCAGAGGTGGATGGTACGGTGCTAGTGCGGGCAAGGAGCCTGCGACCTGGAACGTTCATTCACGTGAGAATCACGGAGGCGACTGCCTACGACCTGGTTGCCGAATGCACTGTGAACCTGCCCGTGCTTGCGGGGCAGAAGGAGGAGGTTTTGCTGTGAGCAAGTCGTTCGTCACCCCGAATACCGAGACCCTCGCGCAGGTGTTCCTGCGAGCAACGGTTGCCCACGCGCTACTCAGTTTCCGCGAACCAGCAAAGATGTCTGAGCTGCAAGATGCGTGCCGACTTCCGTCGCTGGATATCGACGTGCTGCGGTATGTACTTGGTTCTAACTCTGACCTGTTTTTCTCCAGCGAGCGGCGTTGGACGGTTGCTGCCCGCTTCGAGGAGCGAACGCGTCCAGTTCACGCCCTCGTTGAGGGCATTTTGCGCAACACGGGGCAGCCTGTCCCTCTGGAACCACTGGCGTACCTGCTCGCGGAGGTGTATCAGCGCAGTCCGCAGGCGATGGCAGTGATGACCTATCGACTGTCTGAGCAACATTTCTTCCGTCTGCCCGACAACCGCATCGGGCTGCGCGACTGGCTGCTTCGCACCGATTACGACACCCCGGAGGATGTGGCGTTCTACAACTTCGTGGACTTCGAGCAGGCGCAGACGCTCTTGCGCAAACACTCGGAGTTCGACGGCTCCCCAGAAGCGGTGGTGAACCTCGTGCGCAGCGTGGGTGTACCGTTATCTTCGCGCTTCATTGCCTTTCTCCAGTGGTACCACAACCCTGATACGTTCAACGCGGTGACGGCTTATCAGAATCTGCTGGACGCAGAAGGGCTGGTCGCTCTCCCGTGGCAGGAGGTCGGCGCACTCGCGCCCGTAACACACTGGGCACTGGCAGATTGGGTGCCAGGCTGGATTGAGGTCATTCGCCCGCAAGCTAAACAGATGGCGGGCGTACTGGCGCAGCTGATGGCGGAGCCGCTTGTGCTGTCAGTGGAAGATGTGGAGAACATGGTGCAGCACGTGTGCGAGTCGCCAAAGGTGGTCTTGGTAGAGGATCTAGCACGACGATTCTTCGACCTGACCTCCAGCGAGCCTACCTACGCCAGCGACCTCGACACCATCGTCCAGTCGTTGAAGCAGGATGAGCGGATTACCTGGCTGGGTGGCACGCGCTTTGTCAACCCGCAGAACCTGCCACAATACCTGTTCTACGTGCCTGAGAGCTTGCGTTTTCCCGAAGTGCAGTTCTACACGGAGGAAGGCGAGCCGCTGGAGATCGACCTCGAGGACGAGGGGCTATCGGGCACTCTGCGCTCAGACATTCTGGACCCCGTCGCGCAAGATGTCGGAGATGAGGAAGATGTGGGATTGACCATTTTCCCCATCCCCGACAGCATCCAGTGCGTGGTGAAGGCACGCCACAAGGAGATCGGCACTTTCCCCCTGTGCCAGATACCACAGGGCTTCTTCCAGCCCGAACCCAAACTCCAGCAGGTGACCTTCATCGACGAAGCCACTGGACAGCGATACCCAGACATATACGTGAATCAGGAGCTGCGCCTGATTTATGGACTGCTGGACTGGTACACCACGCGTGAGGCAGTGTCTGGGCTGGTGTTCACCTTGACGCGCACCGAAGACCCACTGGTGTTTAAGGTGCGGTGGGAAGAGACAATAGACCATCGCATCCATATCGGCCGTGCCCGTTACGAGGAGCTGCTGGACATGAGCTCGCGCATGGCACAAACCTACTCTACCTTCGACATCATCTGCGAGCTGCTTAGCACTCACCGCGGCGGGATGGAGTTTTTGAACATTCTCAGCGAGGTGAACGTCATCCGTCGCACCAAGCGCAGAAGAGTGGCGTCCGTGCTGAGCGCGTTTCAGGCGTTCTACTTGCGCAGCGGTGTGTGGCACTTAGACGAGAAAAAGCGCGATGCTGGCATCGACCGCGCCAAGCGCAAACACATTCGCAAATAACGAGCCCCTCTCCCAAACCTCCGGGAGGGGGTTCTTGCGCTAAAAGTTGGCGTGGAGAACTATCCTACCCGACAGACCAGTGATGTCCACGTCGTTGCGCTCGGGGTCCAATCGCTGTGTCGGTTCGCCGTTGACCTGCACCGTTTTTAACGGTAGACCCTCTGGATGCCGGAAGCGCACCAGCGTCTTCTGTGGCGCGGAGCGAATGTCCAGATGCGCCTCGGCAGTGATGTGGCTACCGTCCGCCGAAGGTTGATACCACACGCTTACCCTGCCAAACCGCGTGCAGACTCCCTCTGTGCCGACCGGCTTACCGCTGCGGAACCACTCGCGGGGGATAGCGCGTCCGAAATGCAGCAGCTGCTCGTCTGCATACACGAACATTGTCCGCAGCCACATGACCGCGTTCGCCTCATCGCTGGTCTTGAAGTGCGCCGCGTTGGAGTAGCCCAGCACTGGCGACGGATGTTCGATCATGGCGTTAATCTCTTCTCGGTAGCAGGAACACCAGGCGTTGTAGAACATCCAGACAACAATCTCCGGCTCGTCGCGCTGCAGGTGCGGCATCAGCCCCGCCAGCAGATTGGGCTGAATAGAGAAACCCGCGCGGTCAAACCAGTTCGCCTCGAAGTCCGGGATGAGATAGCCGTAGGGGGGCTTTGGATAGCGGTTGTCCTGAAAGTCGTCCAGAATCCATTGCGCCTGCGGGCTGTCGGAGTCATATAGCCCGCTAATCAGCAGGTAAACGGAACCTTCCAGCACCTCACGGATCCATCCCACATCTCGCCCGCGCCGATACAGCCGACTGGGATAGTGCGGAACCCACCTTCCGTCGCGCAGCCGCACCAGCGGTGCGTGCTGGCGCATGGTCTCGAAGCCCCGTATCAGGTCGGCGCGATAGGCATCTGTCTCGCGCCGCAGGCGCGGCGTGTCGGGATGCCCGATGGCTTCCAGTGCCTTCGTGGCGGTATCTACCCCGCGCCAGGTCAGCGCGTTGGTGGAGAGCCAATAGTGGAAATCGGTAACATCCTCCAGACTGCCTGCGGGCAGGAAGCCGTATTCCCAGCCGCGCGAATGGGGCAGGGGGCGCATGGTGTTGCGTCGTTGGCGGAACACCCAGTCGCAACCTGCAATCAGCGATGGCGCAACCCGTTGCAGCCACTCGGCATCGCCGGTCAGGAAGTAATGCATCCCGATACACCACAACACCCAGCCGTGATGCTGATTGTACGCGCCGCACTCGTAGCCGCCCGCCCCAAAATACATCCCCTCGTAATCGGTGAAGTTGCCTGGCTGCGGGGCAGTGCCCTGATACTTTATCCACAGCTCGATGCGCTGTCGCGCCTCCTCGTGCAAGCCGCGCTGGTCCAGTTCGTGCGTGATCATGCACGCCTCGTTGGTGAAGTTGCCGTAGGTGGAAGTTCCTACCGATGTATTGATCAGCCCGCTGCCGTCGGGCATGGCGGTGTCGGTAATCAACACATGGTTCA
>Ga0272447_1000471_pt1 | contig 30552 bp, 25 predicted proteins | sample YNPCB0133_FD_194589 | JGI IMG/M metagenome (GOLD analysis project Ga0272447, IMG submission 194589) | Hot spring microbial mat communities from Yellowstone National Park, WY, United States - YNP-CB-013-3 | ecosystem: Environmental > Aquatic > Thermal springs > Hot (42-90C) > Sediment | place... | reverse complement strand
CCTCCCGCACGGAAAGGCTCGCCCGTTCCGCGCCGGGCACCAAGCGTACCGCCTCCTGCACCACCCGCTGGCACAGGGCCGCCACCTCCAGCTCCGAAGCGGCCAGGGCCCGGGTGACCTCCAGGAGTTCCGACAAGAGGGCCACCGCCCTCACCATCCGGTCGTACAGCTGGGCGTTCTCCAGGGCCAGGGCCACGGGCGCGGCCACTTCCTCCAAAAAGGCGCGGTCCTCCGGGGGTATGCCGTCCGGGCCTGGGGCGTGCACCACCAACACGCCCACGGGGCCCTGGCGGCCCCGCAGGGGGAGGAAAAGCCCGCTGAGCGGTTCTTCAAGAAAGCCACCGGGGACGTAGACCCTGGGGTCTCCTCTCAGGTCGGGCACGTACACCGGGCGACGGGTTTCCACCGCCTCCCAGCTCACCCCTCGGCCCTTCGGGATCCGCCCGGCCGGGTACCTGGTGGAGATCCCCGCGTGGGCCACCCCCACCAGGGCCGTGCTCGAGGAGTCCAACAGCAGCAGGGCGACCCCCGTGAAGTTCCCCCGGCGGCACAGGGCCTCCGCCAGCTGCTGCGGCAGCGAAGCCGCGTCCAGCAAGCCCTCGTGCAGGACCCGGACCAGCTCCCACACGAGCTGGGCCCGGTGCGCGGTGAGGGTGGTCTTCCGGACGGCCGACGTCTCCATGGTCACGGAGAACCGGTTAGCAAGCCGCGTGCCGCCGGCCCGTGTGGACGGGCAGGCGTCCCACAACCTGCACGGAATGCGGGGTGACCGCACACCTGTACGCCACCAGGGACACCCCTGCCCGGCGTGCCTCCCGGGCGGCGGACGCGAACGCAAGGTCCGAGTCCCAGTCCACCCTCAGACACTGGGCATCGTCCCGCTGCACGAACCACACCACCGCGGCCCGCCCACCCTGCCGCGCCACCTGCGCCAGCAGCTGGAGGTGGCGTGCGCCCCGGGCCGTGGGGGCGTCCGGGAACAGCGCCACCCCGGCCTCCACCCGGTTGCAGGACTTGGTCTCCACCCACCAGGTCGCCCGGGACGTGTACACGCGGAAGTCCACCCGCTCGCCGTCCAGCCGCACCTCCCGCTCCCAGGCGCGCACCCCCAGCACCGGAGGGAGCCCACCTTGCCGCAGGCCCACCTCCCACAGTCGGTTGGGGAGGTGGCTGTCCACACCCACCCACCTGCCCTGGTGCCGGACCAGCAGCAACCGGCCCCGGGTCGTGCGGTCCCCGGGCTCGAAAGGGACCACCCGCACCGCCGCACCCTGCTGCAGCAGCTCCTCCATACGGCCGGAGTTGGGCAGGTGTACCGCCCAGCGCTCCCCTTTCACGTGGACTTCCGCGGCGAACCGGTTCACCCGGCGCACGAACACCCCTGCCACCAAAAGACGCGGGAGCTCCAGGCGGATCGCTGGCCAAGCCCTCGAGGGTCGAGGAGGAGGCTGCACGGGTTCGGCCTCGTACGGCAGCGAGGGCGCGTCCTGCAAAAGAGCGGCCCCGATCCTTCTCGGGGGCGCTTTACCGGTCCCGCGACTCCTCTTCTCCCAACGCCGCCTGCGCGGCCGCCAGGCGGGCGATGGGGACCCGGTACGGCGAGCACGACACGTAGTCCAGCCCCGCCGCGTGGCAGAACCGCACGCTGGCCGGCTCCCCTCCGTGCTCCCCGCAGATCCCCACGGTGAGATCCGGCCGGGTGCTCCGTCCCCGCTCCGTGCCCAACCTCACCAGCTGTCCCACCCCCTCCGTGTCCAGCACCTGGAAGGGGTCTTCCGGCAGCAGCTTGGCGTCCAGGTAGCGGGGCAGGTAGCGGCCGGCGTCGTCCCGGCTCATCCCGAAGGTGAACTGGGTGAGGTCGTTGGTGCCGAAACTGAAGAACTCCGCGACCTCCGCCACGCGGTCCGCCAGCAGAGCTGCCCGGGGGACTTCGACCATGGTGCCCACCTTGTAGTGCAGGCGCTGGCCCGTCCGGGCCTGTACTTCGTCCGCTACCCTCCGGACGATCTCCGCCTGCTGGCGGAGTTCGCTCACGTCCGACACCAGGGGGATCATGACCTCCGGCTCCACGTGCACACCTTCCGCCTGACAAGCGGCCGCGGCCTCGAAGATGGCCCGGGCCTGCATCTCCGTGATCTCCGGGTACAGGATCCCCAGCCGGCAGCCCCGCAGCCCCATCATGGGGTTGAACTCCCGCAGCTGGGCCACCTTCTGCCGGAGGACCTCGGGGCTGACCCCGATGCGGCGGGCGGTCTCTTGCACCGCCTCCTCGTCCGCGGGCAGGAACTCGTGCAGGGGCGGGTCCAGGGTCCGGATGGTGACGGGGTACCCGTCCATGACCCGAAAGATCTCCACGAAGTCCTGCCGCTGGAGGGGCTCCAGCTTGGCCAGGGCGGCCCGCCTCTCCTCCGCGCTGGTAGCCACGATCATCTCCCGCATGGCGTAGATCCGGTCGCCCTCGAAGAACATGTGCTCCGTGCGGCAGAGGCCGATCCCCTCCGCCCCGAACTCCCGCGCCTTCCGGGCGTCCTTGGGGGTGTCCGCGTTGGCCCGCACCCCCAGCCTGCGGAACCGGTCCGCCCACTCCATGAAGGTGGCGAACTCCCCCGTCAGCTGTGGCTCCCGGGTGGGCAGCACTCCCACGAAAACCTCCCCCGTGCTCCCGTCCACGGTGATCCACGTCCCCTCTTCCAGGACGCGGCCGTCGGCCCGCGCGGTGCCGCCGTGGGCGTCTACCACCAGCTCCTCCGCCCCCACCACGCACGGCTTGCCCATGCCTCGGGCCACCACCGCGGCGTGGGAGGTCATCCCGCCCCGGGCGGTGAGGATGGCCCGGGCGGCCACCATCCCGTGGAAGTCCTCGGGGGTGGTCTCGCTGCGCACCAGGACCACCGATTCACCGGCTGCCGCCAGCTGCTCCGCCCGGTCCGGGTCCAGGACCATGCGGCCGCTGGCGGCTCCGGGGGAGGCGGGCAGGCCCCGGGTCAGGTACTGGCCGTTCTGGTGCGCAGCCTGCCGTGCCTCCTCGTCCACGGTGGGGTGCAGGAGCTGGGCCAAAAGCTCCGGCTCTACCCGGAGCACCGCGGTACGCTCGTCGATGAGCCCCTCCCGGACCATGTCCACCGCAATCCGTACCGCGGCGGCCCCTGTGCGCTTGCCCGCCCGGGTCTGCAGCATCCACAGCTTGCCCCGCTCGATGGTGAACTCCACGTCCTGCACGTCTCGGTAGTGACGTTCCAGCCGCTCCGCCACCTCCACGAACTGCCGGTACAGCTCCGGCATCTCCCGGGCGAGTTCGTCCAGGGGCTTCGGGGTGCGGATGCCCGCCACCACGTCCTCCCCTTGGGCGTTGGGCAGGTACTCCCCGTACAGCCGCTTCTCCCCCGTGGCGGGGTTCCGGGTGAAGGCCACCCCCGTGGCGGAGTCCCAGCCCAGGTTCCCGAACACCATGGCCTGCACGTTCACCGCGGTACCCAGGTCGTCGGGGATGCGGTGGACCCTCCGGTAGTCCACCGCCCGCCTGCCCATCCACGAGCCGAACACCGCGGCGATGGCCATGCGCAGCTGCTCGTACGGGTCCTGGGGGAAGTCCTGTCCCGTCTGCTCCCGGATGATGGCCTGGAAGCGCGCGGCTACCTCCTGCAGCTCCTCCGCGGTGAGGTCGGTGTCCAGGCGGCGCTGGCCGCCCCGTTGCTTGAACTCCTCCAGCACCTCCTCGAACTTTTCCCCCGCCACTCCCAGCACGATGCGCCCGAACATCTGCAGGAACCGACGGTAGGCGTCGTAGGCGAACCGCGGGTTCTCAGTCATGCGGCGCAAGCCCTCCACCGTCCGGTCGTTCAAACCCAGGTTCAGGACCGTGTCCATCATCCCGGGCATGCTGAACTTCGCCCCCGACCGCACGGAGACCAGGAGAGGTTGCTCGGGGTCCCCGAACCGCCTACCCATGCGCTCCTCCACCTCCCGCAGGGCGTCGCACACCTCTTCCCACAGCCCCGGGGAGAACTGGCGGCCCAGGCGGTAGTACTCCCGGCACGCCTCCGTGGTGACGGTGAACCCGGGAGGGACCGGCACCCCGATCCGGGTCATCTCCGCAAGACCTGCCCCCTTTCCGCCCAGCAGGTCCCGCATCTGGGCGTCGCCCTCCCAGAACATGTACACCCACCTGCGCATGGGCATCCCTCCGCACCCGGAGCTCTTCCAGTCCAGTGTACGGGGACGGGCACACCCCCGTCACGGGCGAGGCGCGGCAGGGGCCCGCCCGCGTGCCGCCGAAGGGCACCGCGGGCGGACGGGTGGAGCCCGGGAAGGGAAACCCAGACCTGCGGCACAACTCCTCCCGCGCTCCAGGAGGAGCGTTGCACAGACGCGAGTACCGAAAGCCGGACGGCCGCCGGCTGTGGCTGTACGGCGGGACGGACCAGACCCCCGTTCCCGAGGGGCCGGCCCAGCTTCCGGCGACTCCGCACCTCCGCTGGCATCCCCTCCGGGAAGAGTGGGTGGCCTACGCTCCCCACCGGCAAGAGCGGACGTTCTTGCCCGTCCAGGCCGCCTGTCCCCTGTGCCCCTCCCAGCCCGACGGTCCCGTCACGGAGATCCCCTTCGCAGACTTCCAGGTAGCCGTCTTCGAGAACCGCTTCCCCGCCTTTGTCCCCGAAGCCGCACTCCCCCAGCCCGCGCTCCCGCGGGCGATCGCTCCGGCCCCAGGCGCCTGCGAGGTGGTGGTGTACACCCCAGAACACACCGGCAGCCTGGCAACCCTGCCGCCACGCCGCAGGGAGCTCCTGGTGCGGGTGTGGGCCGACCGCTACGTGGAGCTGTACCGACGCTCTGAGGTGCAGTACGTCATGCCCTTCGAGAACCGCGGTGAGGAGGTGGGTGTCACCCTCCACCACCCTCACGGCCAGATCTACGCCTATCCCTTCGTCCCTCCCGTGGCAGCCCGGGAGCTGGCCGCTTTCGCCAAACGTGACGTCCTGGCGGAGCTCCTCGAGCAGTTGCCCGGGGAGTACGTGGTGGCCTCCGACGGCCACGCGGTGGCCTTCGTCCCGCCCTTCGCCCGCTTCCCCTACGAGGTGTGGGTTTCCCCGCGGCGGCCTCACCCCGGCCCGTGAACCTCTTCCCCTGCGGAGGTGCTTCCTTCGCAAAACTCCTCGGGGAGGTGGTCCGGCGCTACGACGCCTTGTTCCGCCGACCAGGGCTCTTCGAAAACAGGCTCCTGACAGCCCCTGTGGGCTCCCGGCCCCAACCTGCGCCGGCAGGAAATCCCGCACTTTGCCACGAACGCCCCCTTGACGCTCGCGCCTTTCCGGGGGTGGAAACACGCAACCCGTGCGCGAGAACCCGTGGCCGGCCCCGCAAGGCCTGTCCCGGAAGACGGCCGGGCAGGGGCGGGTGAACTCTTTCCGCCGCGGGACTCGGTCCTCGCGGCGGCCCGCGCCGAGGTCCAGCAGCCGGTCCGAGGGCCTCGTGGCCACCCTGGGCCACGAGCCGCAGGTGGTCACCGTCGCCCTGGACACTCTTTTACACCAGGGCCGGGCCCTCTCCGAACTCGTGGTCGTCCACACCTCCGCCCCGGCCGTGCTTGAAGGCCTGCGGGCCATCCGGATGGAGTTCGCGTCCGGCCAGTACCCCACCGTCCGCCTTCGGTCTGTGCCCGTGAAAGGGGAAACCGGCAAGCTGGAGGACTTCCGCACCGAGGAGGACGTGCGCGCCCTGCTCTCCACCCTCTACCGCGCGGTCCGGGAGGCCAAGCGCCACCACGGGGTGGTGCACGTGTGTCTGGCGGGCGGCCGGAAGGTCATGTCCGTGGCCGCCATGGTGGTGGCCCAGCTTCTGTTCGGCCCGGAGGACCGAGTCTGGCACCTGCTGAGCGAGGGCTGGAGTCCCGCGGCGCCGCGCCGGATGCACCTCGCGCCCGGCGGGGAAGCACACCTGGTCCCCGTCCCCGTGCTGCGGTGGACGGACTCCGGGGTCATGCTGGCGGCCCTGGCGGAGCTGGACGACCCCGCCGAGGCCATCCGGCGGTACCAGGAGATCGTCCGGGGCGAGCGGATGCGCCGGCGCCGCGAGTTCGTGGAGCGGTGGCTGACCCAGGCCGAACGCGACGTGGCCGAGCTGGCCTGCGCGGGCCTGGACAACGCGGCCATCGCCCGACGTCTGGGCCGTAGTCGGCGGACCGTGGCCAACCAGCTCACCGCGGTGTACGCCAAGCTCCAGGAGTGGCTGGGCTTCCCCGGGCCTCCGGTGAGCCGCCCCCTCCTGTTGTCGGAGCTGGCGCCGTACTTTGAGCTGGTGGAGGCGTCGAAAAGTGCGGTGGGAAGCGTTCCCCAATCAGGAAGGGAAGAGAGCCTCATGCGGGCGCGGCCGGAGTCCGGGTAGCTTCGTCTCGAAGCCCTGGACTTGGGAGGTGTTCGAAGGTGAGGTGGTGGATCTTGGTCCCTGCCGCAGCCCTCGTGGTGGGTGGCTCGGCTCTGGCGGAGCCGGGCAACCCGGTGGCCGTGGCCGCCGTGTACCACGCGGCCACCGTCCGTGGGTACACGTGCGCGACCTGGGTTTTCTTGAGCGCCGGCAACCGGGCCGACTACCTCCTGGGGGTGATCGCCCTGGCGGACACCCTGTATGCCTCTGACCGGCTGGACCCCCTCATGGACGAGGCGGTCCGCCTGCCCCAGAGCGCCGTAGCGTACCGGTCCCTGGTGGACTCCGGCTGTTTGTTCGTGCCCGCCAGCACGCCGGTGTTGGCGGTCCTGTACTCCCTGAAGTGACCGAAAGGGGGTGGCGCGGTTCGAGGTCGGGGGTTACAGGTTCCGGTGGGTGTCGGAATCCGGGGGCCGGCTCCCGGGGTTTCTCGGCCCCACCCTCCGGGGAGGGCTCGGCCACGTGCTCCGGAAGCTGGTGTGCGTGACCCGGCTGCCGGACTGCGGCGGGTGCTTGTTGCGGTACCGGTGCGCCTACCCGGTGCTGTTCCAGCCCTACGCCCCGGCTGCCGTGGACCACGGGGGCCGGTACGGCCGGATGCCGGTGCCCTTCGTCCTCCGGGTACCCTTCGGCAGGTCCTCGCCCGTCCACCTGGAGCCCGGGCAGCCCCTGGAGTTTGAGATGGTCCTGGTCGGCCGGGCTAACTCCGACCTCCCTTATTACCTCCTGGCGCTGGCGGACCTAGGCAGAGCCGGCTTCGGGCCCGCACGCCACCGACTGCGCCTGGAGCAGGTGGCCGCCTGGAGTCCCCGGGGGTTTGTGCCCGTCTACGAGGCCGCGGATTCCGTGGTCCGGACCGACGTACCGACTTTCCCACTGGACCGCCTGCTGCGGGAGGTCCCCCCGCCACAGGGGTCCCGCCTGACGGTGCGCTTCGCCACCCCGGTCCGTCTGGACCTCCGAGGAGACCTGGTCTACCCCGTTGGCTTCCACCACCTGGTCCGGGCCCTGGACCAGCGGCTGCGGGCTCTCGTGGCGTGCTACGGAGGGCCCCAGGCCCCGGAAGCCCCGCTGGCCGCGGCCGAGGACGCCAGCGCGGTGGTGGACCGCACCCGCTGGGTGGACCTCAAGCGCTACTCCACCCGGCAGCGCACCGAGATGCGCATCGGGGGAGCCGTGGGCACGGTCACCTACGAGGGCGTAGACTTCTCACCCTTCGCGCCCCTGCTCGCCTTCGGCGAGTGGCTGGGGGTGGGGAAGCTCACCAGTATGGGACTCGGACGCATGGAGGTGGTGCGCCCATGACCTCCCCGCAGAGGGTCTCCCCTGCCCAGCTCGCGGCCCTGGGCGGGCTCCTGCACGACATCGGCAAGTTCCGGCAGCGGGCCTTCTGGTCGGAGCGCCGGAGCCACGAGGACCACGGCCGCCGGTGGACAGAACAGAAGGTCTTGCCTCGTCTGCGCTTCCTGACCGACCAGGAAAAAAGCCAGCTGGCGGAAGCGGTGGAGAAACACCACGAAAGCGGGGCTTACGCCCGGGACGTCCGGGTGGTCAGGCTCGCCGACCGGCTTGCCAGCGGTGAACGCGTCCCGCGGGACAGGGAAGAAGGGACCGGAGACCCCGCCACCGAGCTCCTCCTGCCCGTGTTCACGGCGCTCCGGCTGGACAGCCAGGGTCTGGACGACACCGCCCGGCGATCATACGCTTACCCCACCGCTCCGTTGAGCCTCGACGCCTCCATCTTCCCGGCTCCCCGCGAGACTCTGCGGGCCGACTACCCCGCCCTGTGGCAGCACTTCGAAAAAGCTTGGGAGTCCTTCCCGGACGCCTCCCCGGCCTTCCATGACCCTGACGCCTTCGCACTGGCGTGGCTTTCCCTCCTCCGCGCGTACGCCTGGTGCGTCCCCGCCGCCGCCTATGTGGACGAGCCCGACGTCTCCCTGGCAGACCACCTGCAGGTGACCGGGGCCCTGGCGGCCTGCCTGTGGGACCTCCCCGAAGAGGCGCTGGCGGGGTTGGAGGCGGACTCTTCCCGGGACGAGCCGGTGGCGCTGCTCACCGGCGGCGACGTCTCCGGCATCCAGCGGTTCCTCTACACCGTCAGCAGCTCCGGCGCCGCGAAGAGCCTGCGAGGACGGTCCGCCTACCTAAGCCTGCTGTGCGACGCGGTCGCGGAGTACGTCCGCCGTGGCCTGGAGGTCCCTCCGTGCAACGTCCTGTACAGCAGCGGCGGCCACTTCTACCTCCTGGCCCCCCTTCGCGCCGAGGGCGAGCTGCCCCGCGTGCGCGAGGAGGTCCTGCGGGTGCTCCTCGACTTTTTCGGAGGGGACGTGGCGGTGGTCCTGGAAGCCGTCGAGCTCCTGGCGTCTGACCTCAAAGTCGACCCCCACCGGCCGCGCAGCCCCCTGGGCGACCGGTGGAGGGAACTGAGCGGAAAACTCAGGGCCGCCAAACAGACCCTCCTCCGGGAGGCCGCGCGGACCGACCCAGGAAAAGTCTTCGGGCCCTTTGGGGTGGGCGGGCCGGAGGTTTTTTGCGTGGTCTGCCACAGCGAGCCCGACCAGCCGGCCGGCCTGAAGGCACGCGGTCTCTCCAGGCCCGTGGCGGTCACCGCCGCGGAGGAAGCAGACCGCAAGTGCTCCCTCTGCGAGAGCTTCGAGGAGCTCAGCAGCAGAATCGCGCGGGCAGAGTACCTCGTCCTGCGCAGCATTCCACCGAGGGCCGAGGGTGAGCTCAAGTGGCACTCGGTGCTGACCGCCCTCGGCCTCGAGCTCTGGCTCGACAGAGGGGACGAACTCCTGGAACACCACAGGGACGGTGACTGGGTCCTGCGCCTCAACGACGCGTCCCTCGCCGCCGTGAAGGGACCCTCCGCGACGGTGCCCGTGCTCGGTTTCCGGTTCCTGCCCAACTTCACGCCCTTCCAAGACGACGGGGCCATCCGGGAGATGGCCGACCTCGCGCAGGCCTCGGACGGCGCCCCTTACTTCGGTGCCCTCCGTATGGACGTGGACAACCTGGGCCGCCTGTTCAGCGAGGGGCTCGGCGGCAGGCTCTCCATCTCGCGCCTTGCTACTTTCTCGCGCGCCCTCAGCATCTTCTTCGAGGGCTACCTGAACCGCATCTGCGAGCAGCTAGACCCACACCGCGCCCACCTCTACCTCCTCTACTCCGGGGGAGACGACCTTCTGGCGGTGGGGAGCTGGGACAAGGTGGTTTCCCTGGCGGACCGGGTGCGGCAGGAGTTCCGGCGGTACACCTGTCAGAATCCTGCCCTCACTCTCTCCGGGGGGACCTCCCTCCACCACGAGAAGTTTCCCCTCTACCAGGCCGCTGAGGCCGCGGGAGACCTCCTCGAGACGGCCAAGGCGTGGAAGCGAGACGGAAAGACCAAGGACGCCTTCGACCTGTGGGGCCAGCCCCTGGAGTGGGAGGAGGTCGCGTGGGCGCGCGGGTGGCACGGCCGGATCACCGGCTGGCTCGACCGCGACGGGATCCGCCGGGCGTTCGTCTTCAAGCTGGCCCGGATCGCCAGCATGCACGACGAGGTCAAGCCGCGCCTTTCCCACCTCACCCGGATCCGCCGACGCGTCCGCCACGAGCGGTGGCTGTGGACCCTGGTCTACTACCTGGCCAAGGAGAGCGAGGAGCTGGAGCCCGAGCTCCGGCGACTCCGGGACGAACTCGTGAACCAAGACCGGATCCGTTGTCTGGCAACGCTCGCACGTTGGGTGGAGCTGTCAACAAGACACGAAGACACGAACGGGAGGTGATGAATATGTCAGCACGGGCTCCCTCGCCACCCGGACAGAACGCAGAAAAGCACGAGGTCCAGGCGATCATCCGAACGGGGGATTCCCAGCGCCTCGTGGAGTTTGCGAGCACCAAGGGGCGCGAGCTCGCCCGAGGGCAACAGGAAGCCTCCAAAGCCCAGATTCGCCGGATATTCGGCGAGATCAAACAGATCGAGATGCGATGGCCGCGGGAACCCCGGGCCAGTGCCGACCGGCTCCGTATGCTTAAGCCGCGGCTCGCCTATGCGGCGGCACGCCCGAACGTAGGACCGGGCGTTGGCCACCTCCGGGACATCCTCACCCCCGCCGTGGATGCCGTCCTGGAGGCCCAAGACGAGAAGACACGCGCAGAGCGCTTCCGCACCTTTGTTCGCTTCACCGAGGCCCTGCTAGCCTACTTCACCGCAGCGAGAGGAGGTGAGCAAGGTGACACGAGCCCCGCGCCTAGTCGGCAAGGTGATCGTCACAGGCGAGCTTAAAGTCCTGACTGGACTCAGAATCGGCGCCGCGACGTCCGCCCTGGAGATCGGCGGGCTTGACAATCCGGTGTTGCGAGACCCTCTGACCCGGGCCCCGTACGTGCCCGGCTCCTCGCTGAAGGGGAAGCTGCGCAGTCTGCTTACGAAGGCACATGATCTGGAGCTGCGCCAGCTTGGTCGGGTCCGCCTGCACTGGTGCACGACGCCTGGAGATTACGCCAGCTGCTTGGTATGCCCCACCTTCGGCCAGTTTCCTTCAGGCCCCGGGAGAGACGAGTACGCCTTCGTAACCCCAACCCGGCTTACTGTGCGAGATAGTCGGCTCCTGCCTCGCCTTGAGATCAACGAGCCGTCCGGTATACGGCACGCTTCCTGGGACGACTCGGAGCTGGAAACCGACCTCCCGTACACAGAGGTCAAAACCGAAGTCGCCCTCGACGTGGTCACCGCCGCGAGCAACCCCCGGCCGATGGAGCGAGTCCCGCCCGGTGCCATCTTCCAGACCGAGCTCCTCTTCACAGTGTACCGGTCTGACGACAGGTCCATCGAGCCGGAGATGGAGAAGAAGCGCCTGCGGGAGGTCATTACGGCCATGCGGCTGCTGGAGGACGATTACCTCGGCTCCTCCGGCACCCGCGGGTATGGCAAGGTCAAGTTCCAGGGGATGCAGGTGGAGTGGCGGCCCGTGGAGTACTACCGCGACCCCAAGAACCACCCTCCCCGGGAGCTCTGGCAGGGTGACGACCTCGGGGAGCTGCTCTCCGTGTACGACGAGAAGGTGGCCACGCCGGTGTGGGGGAGCGCATGAGCGTCTACAGCGTCCGGCTCCGTCCCCGGGGTGCCTTCCACCTGGGAGAGCGGGGCATCGGGTACGAGGAGACCTCCGAGCTGGTCCACGCGGACACCTTCTTCGGAGCCTTGTGCTCCGTGTGGGCCGTCCTCTACGGTGAGGCAGCCGTCGGAGAGGACTTACTCCCCGACGGTTCCGGCACCTGGGAGCCCCCCTTCCTCTTTTCGTCCGCTTTCCCTCGGGCTGGGAGCGTCCGCTTCTACCCGAAACCCCTGCTCCCACCACCGAACGGAGACCCCGCGGGGTGGAAGGAGGTGCGGTGGGTCTCCGAGCGCTTGTTCGTCCCTTGGATCAGCGGGAGCGCGGTCCCCGCTCAGGACCGCGTCCAAGAGGGCTCCGTCGCCCTCACGGAGGACGAGCGCGAGACCCTGAAACGGGAACTTTCCGACTGGCAGCCCGACGACCCCCTGTGGAAGGTCACCCGCGTGCCGCGAGTGACCCTGGACGTGGCCACCCACGCCTCGGAGCTCTGGCACTTCGGACGGCTGCACTTCAGGCCCGGATGCGGCCTGCACCTCTGGGTAGACCTCCGCCGGCTCGGCGACCGGCTCTGGACCGCCCTGCGCCTGCTGGGCGACGTGGGGCTCGGTGGAGACCGGTCTGCGGGTCACGGGCTCTTCGACCTCGACTTCAACGAGGAGGCTCCCCCGTGGCCCGACTCGGACAGGCGCTTCGTCACCCTCTCGCCCGTGTACCCGTGCCCGCCCCACGCCCCGGACCAAGTCAGCCAACTGTTGCAGGACGGCTGCGCCTACCGTCTCCTCACCCGCACCGGTTGGATCGGTACCGCCTTGCCGACGCCGTACCGTCGGAAGGCCGTCCGGATGGTCGAGGAGGGCTCCGTCCTGACAGGGTCCACAGACCGGCTTTGGGGCGGGCTCGCCGACGTCACGCCCGACCAGGTACCTGACCTTCCCCACAGGGTGTACCGGTGGGGTTACGCCTTCCCCGCGGGGGTGAGGTGACATGGCGGAGCCGCTACTGAGCGCGACCGTGTTCTCCGCAACCTTCCTCTCCCCGGTCCACGTGGGGACCGAGGAGCGCTTGGGAGACCACGACGTTCTCTATCTGGGCGGCAGGCTCTACAGGGTGGACGTGGAGCGGCTCCTCGCGGAACTCGAGCGCGAGCCCCAGGCCCGGGACCGCTACCTCACGAACGGCCTCCGTGGGGTCGAACAGTGGCTCCGGCAGGGCGACCGCCTCCGCCGCCTCGCGCTGTACGAGTCGCCCGTCCCCAGAGACCGCCGCCGCGGCGAGGACGTACGGCCCTTCCTCTCGGATCCCCTGGGCCGGCCGTACCTGCCCAGTACGGAGCTCAAGGGCGCGGTACGTACCGCGGTCCTCTGGCACTTGCTGGGGCGCCACCCGAACCGTACCCGCCTTGCGGCCATGGTTGGAAAGAAAGAAAGGCGCGGCCAGCCTGAAGACCAACGCGACCGCCGGTACGCCGGGCAGTGGTTAGAGCAGACGCTGCTGGGCCAAGATCCCCATACGGACGCCCTCCGCCTCCTCCGCGTCTCCGACACCGACCCTCTGCCCACCCGGAGCCTCAAAGTGCACCCGGTCCTGGTGGCTGCCCGACACCGTGACGGACTCAGGCTGATGGAGCGGTCACGCCGGGGCGATTCCCCAAGCTCGTACACCGACGACCCTGCCCGCGCGGTCGCGAGCTTCTGCGAGTGCCTCGACTCTGGAGAGCCCAAGGTCCGCGTCGAGCTCGACCGTTACCTGTTCGGCAAGTGGGACCGCGACGTGTCCTTCCTGACGCGGTGGCAAGAGGCATGCAACGCCTTCAGCCGCCACGTGGCCGAGGCCGAGCTGCGGTGGTGGACTGAAGGGCGCGACTCCTCGCCCCCGCGGCTCAGGCCCCTGACCGAGGCGCTTGGGGGCTTCTACGCGCAGCTGCTCCACCAACTCGCGCACCTCCCCCAAGGCCACGTGGTCGTCAACCTCGGCTGGGGCGGCGGCTGGCGGACCAAGACCGTGGCCGAGCAGTTCGGCCCAGAGCTGGTCACACGCATCGTCCGCCGCTACAAACTGGACCGCGGGAGCGGCAGCTCGCCCTTCCCCAAGACCCGGAAGGTGGCCTGGACGGGCGGCGAGCACTTCGCCCCTCTGGGCTGGGTGCTCCTGGAGCCGCAGTGAGGAGGTGAAGCAACGTGCGCGATCTTTTGTCCACGATCCTACCTTTCATCGAGTCAGGCCAGGAGACTGAACAGATAGAGTTCAAGGAACGCCTGGACCTCTCAGAGCGGCCCCACAGGGCGGAGCTCGCGCGCGACATCTCAGCCCTCGCCAATCGTGACGGAGGCCTTATCGTCGTGGGTGTTCTCGACCGCCGCCATCGTGTCACCGAACAGCCCGAGGATTACGTAGTGGGCTGGGAGGGGGATCTAGATGAGACAGAGCGCATACTCCGAGACGCCCTTGCCATCTTCTGCGATCCGCCGCCGCGCATCACTCTCTCCGCTTACATCCATCCCGCGACCCAACGTCAGCTACTCATCATCCAAGTGCCCCGCTCCTACGCTCGCCCACACGCCATCAAGAGACCAAGCGGCCCCATCCAGGAGCATGACATTTGGGTCCGCGACGGCCCGATGGTGAGACGAGCCACACCCAAGGAGTATGAGCAGATGGTTCTAGGGCAGCGCCGGGTTATCCTGGTCAACTTCCACCATCCCTTAACCGAAACCCAACGAGAACAGGCTCGACTCCTCATGAACGTGCGGATCGACGACGTTATAGACGTGCCTGTTCACTTTTCACACGACGTGCCGTTCCACGAGCAAGCGCGCACCTGTGTTGACCGAGTCGGACTAACTTCCCATCAGTGGCAGACTAAGGACATCGTGGTCAACCTTCCCGGCTTCAGCCCCGCTGCCGCTGCCATCCTGGCGGAACTCCACGGCCGCATGGGCCACTTTCCGAACGTGCTTCGCCTGAAACCGTGTCACGCGGAAGGCGGTACGACGTATGAGGTGGCCGAGATCATGAACTTACAGGAAATCCGTGACACTTCCCGCACCAAGCGTTAGGCCGTGGGCCCTCTGTACGTCGTGGAGCAGGGTGCCGTGGTGCAGAGGGAGGGGGAGCGGGTGGTGGTCCGCAAGGACGGCCAGCTCCTCCTGAGCGTGCCCGTCTTCAAGCTCGACTCCGTGGTCGTCTTCGGCGGTGTCCAGCTCACCACTCAGGTCATGGCCCTCCTCCTGGCCAACGGCATCGAGGTGTCCTTCATGAGCACCGACGGCCGGCTTAAGGGCCGCCTCCTGCCTGCGGAGTCCCGCAACGTCCTGCTCCGGCTGCAGCAGTACCAGCGCTACCACGACGCCGACTTCCGGCTCCGGCTGGGCCGGGCCGTGGTCCGCGGCAAGCTCCAGAACGCCCGTGCCGTCGTCCTCCGATACATGCGCAACCACCCCGAGGTCCCCTTAGAGGAGCCCGCGCGGTCCCTCGAGGATGCCGTGGCTCAGGTGGACCAGGCAGCGGACCTAGACTCCCTGCGGGGCGTGGAAGGACGGGGTGCTGCGGCCTACTTCACCGCCTTCGCCCGGATGGTGCGGGGAGAACTGACCTTCTCCGGGCGGAGCCGCAGGCCGCCCGGCGACCCCGTCAACGCCCTCCTGTCCCTCGGGTACAGCCTCCTGACCCAAGAGCTTTTCGGGGTCGCTGCAGCTAGGGGTCTGGATCCGTACCTGGGCTTCTACCACGACGTCCGGTACGGTCGCCCCGCCCTGGCCCTGGACTTGGTGGAGGAGTTCCGGGCCCCCGTGGTGGACCGCCTGGTCCTCGCCTTGGTCAACCGCAGGGTGTTCAGCGCGGAGGACTTCGAGGAAGGGGAGGAGGGAGGCGTCCTGCTGACGAAAGATTCCCTGCGGAAGTTCCTCACGGCCTACGAGGAACGCCTCGCAGGCCCGACCCCGCAGGGTACACAGGGCGGGTGGCGGACGGTGTTCCGGGAGCAGGTCGGCAAGCTAGTTCAGGCCGTCCGCTGGGGGCAGGCGTATGAGGCCGTGCGGTTCGAGGGCTGAGGCCCGACCTTGCCGTACGTGGTCTTTGCGTACGACGTCCGGGACGACACCCGGCGCCTCCGGGTGGCCAGGGTGCTCAAGAACGCCCTTGAGCGCGTCCAGAAGAGCGTCTTTGAAGGGGAGCTGGACTCCGAAAGGTTGGAACTGGTCCAGGCGCGGGCCCTGCGCCACATCCGGGAGTCCGAGGACAGCCTGCGCGTCTACGTCCTGTGCGCTCGCTGCGCCCAGGCAGTCCGGGCTTTCGGGGTGTCGCCCGTGGTTGAGGACCCCGACGTCCTGATCGTGTGAGCGGCCTGCCGCTCCGGTACCTTGACAACTTGATACCGCGGTCGTCCGGCCCCCCGCTAACCTCGCGGGCGGCTGCGGGACCGGGAGGGATCAGCTGTTCGCCATTCGTTTTCTTGTGCGCTGCCGACGAACGGACCGGGCAGGCCGGACGCTCCTCCCGGCCCGGTCCTTTGCCCCGTGCGAAGCGTCCGTCCGATCCGGACCTTCCCCGGGCCGCCCCGGCACGCGGACGAAACACCGAGACCCGAACCGAGGGGATTGCGACATTGAGTGGTTGGAGAGATACCGGTATCTGTTCAAGGAGGTGGTCGAGACGAAACACCGAGACCCGAACCGAGGGGATTGCGACTCCCTAAGCCCGTATCTCAGCCTCCCAGCGTGGCCGCCGGGAGACGAAACACCGAGACCCGAACCGAGGGGATTGCGACACCTTCCACTTCCGCTGCCTGTCGTGTACGCGCTCCACAATCTTCGACGAAACACCGAGACCCGAACCGAGGGGATTGCGACGGTCCTGCTCATACGCTGTGCGGAGCTGATTGCCAACATCGATCAGGACGAAACACCGAGACCCGAACCGAGGGGATTGCGACCACCGCCCTACTGTCCGCGCGGACAGATCGGGCGGAAGACACAAGGGACGAAACACCGAGACCCGAACCGAGGGGATTGCGACGGCCGTACTTAGCGCGTGTGGGAAGGGTGATGTTAGGGAACGGTCCGACGAAACACCGAGACCCGAACCGAGGGGATTGCGACCATAGCTTGGGCGAACTCTACGATATCCTTCCGCTTCCTGGACCAGACGAAACACCGAGACCCGAACCGAGGGGATTGCGACACCCTCCGCCGGCAGTGTCTTGGTTGGCGCTGGCTTGTGGATGAATCCGGACGAAACACCGAGACCCGAACCGAGGGGATTGCGACCGGCGCGAAGCCGTTGCGTTGATCCAAGATAATCCCATAGCTACAGACGAAACACCGAGACCCGAACCGAGGGGATTGCGACTCGTCCAACCCGTTGGGCGCTACGATAACCTTAGCGCCACGACGAAACACCGAGACCCGAACCGAGGGGATTGCGACCCAACGCCCATCCCAGATACCTTCTTGATGGGTTCTACTCGCATGACGAAACACCGAGACCCGAACCGAGGGGATTGCGACACAAGGATACCGTCGGCTTCGGACACAGATACCCTGATTTGACGAAACACCGAGACCCGAACCGAGGGGATTGCGACAAGCCTGCTGTACGCAACATCGGTGCCCTTTGATTGCAGCAACGCCGACGAAACACCGAGACCCGAACCGAGGGGATTGCGACAACCAGGGTGGGAGCCCACCACTACAAGAACGGACTCTCCCCGACGAAACACCGAGACCCGAACCGAGGGGATTGCGACGTAACAGCGCCCCTGCTGGTCTTACGGTAGGAAGCGTAGACCGCGACGAAACACCGAGACCCGAACCGAGGGGATTGCGACGGGGCTGCGTAACTCCCCTCCCCAGTTCTGGGATGCCAAGCGGGACGAAACACCGAGACCCGAACCGAGGGGATTGCGACGTGTTTCGTCTGTTCTGCACGTGAGCGAACCCCACCCCGCGCTTATCGCCCGCCTGACGAAACACCGAGACCCGAACCGAGGGGATTGCGACCTACCGTCTTCTCCTTCCCATAACGTCCTCCGCCGGCGCAGCAGGACGAAACACCGAGACCCGAACCGAGGGGATTGCGACCCGCGGACAGCGGTAGCAGCAATCCCATCTTCCTCCCCTTCCCAGACGAAACACCGAGACCCGAACCGAGGGGATTGCGACCCTGCGTCATATCCGTGAGCGTATCCGCACAGCTAAGGAACGACGAAACACCGAGACCCGAACCGAGGGGATTGCGACGAGCACGCCGGGGCCGAAGCCCCAGCTGCGAGCTACTCTAATCATCTCTTGACGAAACACCGAGACCCGAACCGAGGGGATTGCGACCCCCAGGATGGGCCGGCCGTCGGCCCCCACCGACACAGAGATTCTAGACGAAACACCGAGACCCGAACCGAGGGGATTGCGACCTTGTGTTCGCCCGCTTCGTGAAAGCACAGGTGCCTGCTGAAGACGAAACACCGAGACCCGAACCGAGGGGATTGCGACACCCAAGTGCGGGGTCCGGATTGGCGCCCCAACCATTCTGACGAAACACCGAGACCCGAACCGAGGGGATTGCGACCACAAATGGAGTGCTGTTGGGGAATCAACGTTTGCAATAACAGACGAAACACCGAGACCCGAACCGAGGGGATTGCGACAGGAAGGCCCAAAAAACACCAGGGGGTGAAAGAGATGGTTTACAGAGGACGAAACACCGAGACCCGAACCGAGGGGATTGCGACGGGGGGATGGCACGTGCAGGATAACATCGAACCGGTCTACAAGGACGAAACACCGAGACCCGAACCGAGGGGATTGCGACTTCCTGCGTGAGCAGGAATGCGCAGAATTGCTTCCCCTTCCGCATACGACGAAACACCGAGACCCGAACCGAGGGGATTGCGACTCTTCTTCATCCTCCCAAATGGGCTTCCGCCGATGCAGAAGACGAAACACCGAGACCCGAACCGAGGGGATTGCGACCTAACTGCTCCGACTCCAGCACCAGCACCTGGCCCTTCCCGGACGAAACACCGAGACCCGAACCGAGGGGATTGCGACCCACATGATGGCCGCGGTGAGCACAGCGAACACAAGCAGCCCGGTGGACGAAACACCGAGACCCGAACCGAGGGGATTGCGACAGATCCGCATTCTTCGCCCACAATCCTGAAATCACATCCTTGACGAAACACCGAGACCCGAACCGAGGGGATTGCGACATGAGGCATTAATCGCGATGCTCCCGAAGTATCACTTCTACGACGAAACACCGAGACCCGAACCGAGGGGATTGCGACGAGGGAAGAGAGGAGGAGACGAGAGCCCGAACAAGCACGGGACGAAACACCGAGACCCGAACCGAGGGGATTGCGACAAACTGAAATAGCGCACGCCGGGGCCGAAACCCCAATCACGCGCGACGAAACACCGAGACCCGAACCGAGGGGATTGCGACAAGTAGAGGCCACCGTTGATGAAACCTCTTGCGAGCACTGTGATCGACGAAACACCGAGACCCGAACCGAGGGGATTGCGACCCACGAGTCCAGCACCTGGCGCTGACGACTGGTCATTTTGCCACCACGACGAAACACCGAGACCCGAACCGAGGGGATTGCGACGTGACCGCCGGGGGCTACGAAACGCAGGGGCCAGAAGACAACCCCAATGACGAAACACCGAGACCCGAACCGAGGGGATTGCGACCAGGCGATCTCCCCACGCAGACGCGCCTGGTCCTCCAGCAGGTCAGACGAAACACCGAGACCCGAACCGAGGGGATTGCGACTTGTACCTCTCCCCGTCCCAAGAGACCCTAGCCAGACAATCCTCCCGACGAAACACCGAGACCCGAACCGAGGGGATTGCGACCTGTACGATGATTTGCATTAGGGCTCCGGCCAACTCTTCGGTCAACCGACGAAACACCGAGACCCGAACCGAGGGGATTGCGACCTGAGCCGACAGCTGCGAGCCGCTGGACAGGTACACCACACGACGAAACACCGAGACCCGAACCGAGGGGATTGCGACTCATAGGCTGCGCGGAGCTGGTCGCCAACATCGATCAGCACCTCGACGAAACACCGAGACCCGAACCGAGGGGATTGCGACGAGGTGCCTTGCGCTGAGGGAACGCGTAGACTTCGTAGGCGGACGAAACACCGAGACCCGAACCGAGGGGATTGCGACCTGACCAACGCCCACGCGCCCAGAAGTACCAGGCCCACGCCAGACGAAACACCGAGACCCGAACCGAGGGGATTGCGACATGGGTTGGCCGTCGGCCCCCACCGACACAGAGACCCTAACTGACGAAACACCGAGACCCGAACCGAGGGGATTGCGACGCTGCGGCCATGACTTGTGCCAATCTCATGACTTCCTCCTGCATGACGAAACACCGAGACCCGAACCGAGGGGATTGCGACCTCACACCCGGCACCCGGAACCTGGTGAACAGGAACTTCCAGACGAAACACCGAGACCCGAACCGAGGGGATTGCGACAATAGCGCCAGCCGTAGGAGCCTACGAATGCCCGCATAGCTACCCCTGACGAAACACCGAGACCCGAACCGAGGGGATTGCGACTGACCCACACGTAAACGACAAACACGCCCAACAACCACCTCATGACGAAACACCGAGACCCGAACCGAGGGGATTGCGACATACCATCCCTTTCCCCTTCCCATATCGTTCTCCGCCGACGGACGAAACACCGAGACCCGAACCGAGGGGATTGCGACAAACTGAAATAGCGCACGCCGGGGCCGAAACCCCAATCACGCGCGACGAAACACCGAGACCCGAACCGAGGGGATTGCGACCCATCCGGCTACACAGCCTATTACGTGGACGTCCGCACGTGACGAAACACCGAGACCCGAACCGAGGGGATTGCGACGTGGCTCCTTTCCAATAGAGCGGAGAAAATCCATTTCTGCTAGTGCGCGACGAAACACCGAGACCCGAACCGAGGGGATTGCGACGTGTTGCTCGTAGAGGGGGCGGAAAAGGAAGCTGCAGAATGGCTGACGAAACACCGAGACCCGAACCGAGGGGATTGCGACGGCCCCTCCAATCTCAAAGATCTTGCTGCGCTTGCGTCTAGCGACGAAACACCGAGACCCGAACCGAGGGGATTGCGACGAGGGCTCTATGGAACGAGTGGAAGTAGGCGACATGTTGCGCGACGAAACACCGAGACCCGAACCGAGGGGATTGCGACGAGGTGTCCGCGCACGAGAGTAGGCCCGCGTGGCGTGTTCTGCGTGACGAAACACCGAGACCCGAACCGAGGGGATTGCGACAGCCGGATAATGCCCATCTCGAAGTCTTCTGTGACACTTATCGACGAAACACCGAGACCCGAACCGAGGGGATTGCGACTAGACCGCGCTTGCGGAGGGTGGCCCACAGGCCCTGTGCATCCAGACGAAACACCGAGACCCGAACCGAGGGGATTGCGACTTGTCTAGCGCTTTGTTGTAAACCGTTTTCCAATACTTGCGTGCGACGAAACACCGAGACCCGAACCGAGGGGATTGCGACGCGCATGAGTGCCTCAGGGACAAGTTCTGGTCCATACCTGGCCTTGACGAAACACCGAGACCCGAACCGAGGGGATTGCGACTGTAAAGGAGGTGGGTTATGGCGGTCAACTACCTGTACGGTCGGAACGACGAAACACCGAGACCCGAACCGAGGGGATTGCGACTACAACAAAGCGCTAGACAAAGCGCTTGAAGATATGCATAGGGGACGAAACACCGAGACCCGAACCGAGGGGATTGCGGGCGCCGGCCCACAAAACTAGGACGAAACACCGAGACCCGAACCGAGGGGATTGCGACCCTCGTACTCCTCCAACAGGGGTTTCACCTTTTCGTGCAGGACGAAACACCGAGACCCGAACCGAGGGGATTGCGACTCCTAGTCACCTCCCCACGCTATCTTCAAATACCTCCTAAAGACGAAACACCGAGACCCGAACCGAGGGGATTGCGACAAGCACTCCTGAGCGGTCCTGATCGCGGCCCATTACCAGGCAGCGGGACGAAACACCGAGACCCGAACCGAGGGGATTGCGACGAGGAGGTCGAAGGCGACCTCCCTGGTCCGGGCGGAAGTCGTCCGGGACGAAACACCGAGACCCGAACCGAGGGGATTGCGACAACCCCGTAATGGCGAAGATCGTGGAGCGCGTGCACGAAAGAGACGAAACACCGAGACCCAAACCGAGGGGATTGCGACCTGGCGGATCTGGCAATGCCCTTCTGTTGTGATTCGTCGCCTGACGAAACACCGAGACCCGAACCGAGGGGATTGCGACCCGACGTTCTTGATCTTCACGGCAGCCGGGTAGCGTGGAATGACGAAACACCGAGACCCGAACCGAGGGGATTGCGACTTCCGGTCCTCGCTGACCTTCAGCCTGAACACGTAGAGACGAAACACCGAGACCCGAACCGAGGGGATTGCGACTCACTGGTGGCCGTGGCAGGAATCCCGGTGTGGAAGTTCCTGTTCACGACGAAACACCGAGACCCGAACCGAGGGGATTGCGACCCGAGAAACAGGCGCGTCTCCGTGACCGGATCGCCGAGGCTATCATGACGAAACACCGAGACCCGAACCGAGGGGATTGCGACTTCCACGGCCGTACTTTAGTCCCCCAGCGTGACCGCCAGGGGGACGAAACACCGAGACCCGAACCGAGGGGATTGCGACGCCACGAGTCCAGCACCTGGCGCTGACGCCTGGTCATTCCACCACCGACGAAACACCGAGACCCGAACCGAGGGGATTGCGACCTTGGTTCAAGTACACACGGACGGGCGGGTGCTGACGCCCTTCGACGAAACACCGAGACCCGAACCGAGGGGATTGCGACCTAGGAAGAATACTGAGCCTGCGCCAATCGCTCCCGTAACCTCAGACGAAACACCGAGACCCGAACCGAGGGGATTGCGACGTCTGTGCCACCAAGGCTTCGATATCCTCTTGGGATAACTGCATGCTAGACGAAACACCGAGACCCGAACCGAGGGGCTTGCGACAAGGCGGAGGGTAGGGAACCCCCACAGGAGCCGTACGACCCGACGAAACACCGAGACCCGAACCGAGGGGATTGCGACATGGCGGTGGCAACATCCCGCTGAACTCGAACAGAGCGACGAAACACCGAGACCCGAACCGAGGGGATTGCGACGGTCATTGATCTTCCGCTTGCCCACCAACCATCCCACGAGCTGACGAAACACCGAGACCCGAACCGAGGGGATTGCGACTGGCCACTGTGCTGTTCCCATAACGCTCACCTCCTGTCACTAGACGAAACACCGAGACCCGAACCGAGGGGATTGCGACACCCCCTTTCTCCCCCAGGCTGGGGAAGTCGAAAAACAATCCCAAAGACGAAACACCGAGACCCGAACCGAGGGGATTGCGACCCACCCGTTACGACCGCGCGGGCAGCTGGTGGGTTGCTCTTGACCCGACGAAACACCGAGACCCGAACCGAGGGGATTGCGACCTGGAGTGCTGGTCCTGGGAGATCGACCCGGAGAAGTACGAGCTGGACGAAACACCGAGACCCGAACCGAGGGGATTGCGACCTGGTCCTGTAGCTCGTGGAGCTCGATGAGCAGCTTGTCGACGAAACACCGAGACCCGAACCGAGGGGATTGCGACCAAAGTGAGTTGCCCACGCGCCGGGTGGCGCGAAGTCGGAGTGACGAAACACCGAGACCCGAACCGAGGGGATTGCGACAGACCTTGATCCCACGCGAGCGGAGCCAGTCTGCGATCGCGACGAAACACCGAGACCCGAACCGAGGGGATTGCGACAACCGCGACAACACCGCCGCCCACAAATCCACCATGAACGGACGAAACACCGAGACCCGAACCGAGGGGATTGCGACTGGAGCACCACCAGAATCGCCGGCAATGATATAAAAAATCTGACGAAACACCGAGACCCGAACCGAGGGGATTGCGACAGGGGCTGAGCACCGTCCCAGCCGAGTTCCCGGGCCGGGACCTTCTCGACGAAACACCGAGACCCGAACCGAGGGGATTGCGACAGATCCTGCAGATTCAGGGGCGCACGTTCGAATCCAGAATGAGACGAAACACCGAGACCCGAACCGAGGGGATTGCGACGCGGCGACGGTAGGCTTGGCGGCGGTCGGCCCCCGTGCCTGCTCGGTGACGAAACACCGAGACCCGAACCGAGGGGATTGCGACCAGTCCGAAATGCCTGCCCGACCGGAATGCCTGCCACCCTGTGCCTGCCCGACGAAACACCGAGACCCGAACCGAGGGGATTGCGACAGGATCGGATGTTCCTTCCTCCTCCGATCCGACGCGAGACGAAACACCGAGACCCGAACCGAGGGGATTGCGACTCGTTGGGCAGGCATGGGGTACGTCACCTGCTGCTGTTGTGGGAGTGGGACGAAACACCGAGACCCGAACCGAGGGGATTGCGACGTTGGGGCAGTACCTTACCTTCACTGCCCCCCTCCTAAAAACGTAGGACGAAACACCGAGACCCGAACCGAGGGGATTGCGACGTGTCGTACCGGGCCGCGGTGTGGGCGGCTCGCAGAGGAGTTCAGCGACGAAACACCGAGACCCGAACCGAGGGGATTGCGACTCGGCCAAAGTACAACCTGGATCCCTGCAATCTCAAATACCTTGCGACGAAACACCGAGACCCGAACCGAGGGGATTGCGACAGCAGAATCGAACCGCCGTCCGAATCCGCATCGTACTGAAAGGACGAAACACCGAGACCCGAACCGAGGGGATTGCGACCCCGGGTGCACGCTGCCAGCCGGCCGGACTTGCCGGTTCGCCCTCCGACGAAACACCGAGAACCGAACCGAGGGGATTGCGACCTGCGACGTATCGTCTCCGACGTGATGGGGGACGAGGTTGTGGAGAGGACGAAACACCGAGACCCGAACCGAGGGGATTGCGACGAGGCCGAGGGCGCCGCTAGGCAGCTGGCGCGCCAGCGTGGTGGGACGAAACACCGAGACCCGAACCGAGGGGATTGCGACGTGAGCGAGGCGTGGAGGTCTGGTGCTCGACGCAGCGGCCGTACCGACGAAACACCGAGACCCGAACCGAGGGGATTGCGACGCACTCGGGAGATACAGCGCTATCTCGTCCCATGCGATAGGGGGCGACGAAACACGAGACCCGAACCGAGGGGATTGCGACCCAAAGGGTGGCAGCCGGTCGGAACGGGTCGGATGCTAGAACAGACGAAACACCGAGACCCGAACCGAGGGGATTGCGACACATCATGCTGTGGTACGGGCAGCCCATGGTCGAAAACGTGATGAGACGAAACACCGAGACCCGAACCGAGGGGATTGCGACCCGTCCAGGTAGTCGTCCGGCAGACTCTCCAGCCAGGCCACACCGGACGAAACACCGAGACCCGAACCGAGGGGATTGCGACGGGAAGTCGAAAGCAATCCCAAATCCGGATTGCTTCCGACTACGACGAAACACCGAGACCCGAACCGAGGGGATTGCGACATTCATGTCCTCTTCCCCCTCCTTCCCACGGTCAGTTCTTCGCCTACGACGAAACACCGAGACCCGAACCGAGGGGATTGCGACTTGCTTCCGACTACCCAAGCCTACTGAAAAAATAGACTTGGGACGAAACACCGAGACCCGAACCGAGGGGATTGCGACTTACTTTGGGCGGTCCTTTTTTTATGGGGTGAGCATTTACCCGACTTTGACAGTTCCTGGGCATACGAGAGCCTCGGAGGGGTGTAAATGCCCGGTTTTCCGGCCCTGCGGTGTGTGCACACGCGGTAAGGCGTAAGCACACGTTTTTCGACGAAACGGCAGGAGTTCCAGAGGTGACCGTCGTACAGAGTAGACATGTACCTTCGGACGGTGCAGCGCAGGAACCGGGACGGCTCCGTGGTTCGCTACGTGCAGCTGGCCCACAACTTCCGCCATCCGCAGACGGGCCGGCCCCAGGCGCAGGTGCTGTGGTCGTTCGGCCGCGAGGAGGAGGTGGACTTGCCCCAGCAAGCATAGCGGAGCACCGGACCGCCCACTCGGAGGTGTGTGGAGTTTGGATACACCCGTCCGTCTCTCGGTGAGCCAGCTTGCAGACCTCGCGGAGTGCCCGTGCGACCGCTGCTACTGGACGAGCTACCACCTGCCCGTCCCCCTGCCGAGCCCGTTCCCGAGGCTCCTCGGAGACCTCGACCGGGAGACCAAGCGGGCGGTGGTCCGCCACGTCCGCCGGTACGGCCGTTTGCCGGACTGGCACCCCGCGGTGGGCGACGTGCGGTCCGTGGTCCCCGCGGAGCGGCTGCGCCCCAGCGTGATGCGCGTCCTCGACCGGCGCACGGGTGTCCTGCTGCGGGGCAGTCCGGACATGGTGTTCCAACTTGCGGACGGCTCTTACCACATCGTGGACTACAAGGCGACGCGGGCACCCGCCGCCGGTCAGCCGACGGTAGCCCGCTACCGGGTCCAGCTCAACGCCTACGCGTTCCTGGCGGAGCACGCGGGCCTGCGGCCCGTCTCCGGCCTGTCCCTGGTGTTCCTGGAGGCCGGCCGCCTCCTCCGGGCCCGGGAGGGCGGATTCGCGGCTCTGCGGCTGGACGCGCGCAGGCGCCGGGTCGGGCTTCACCCCGACCGCTGGGTGGCCCCGCTCCTGCAGCGGGCCTCACGGGTCCTGCGGCGCCCGGAACCGCCGGCCGCTCACCCCGACTGCACCGCCTGCGCCGAGCTCGCGTCCTGGGCCCGGAAGTTGCTCCGGGCTTGCCGATAGGTTCCGAGGTGGCCGGCCGTGGAGAACTGGGTCTGGCTGCTGGTCCTCCTCCTCGCCGCGGACGCGGTGGTGCTGGCGTGGGTCCTGACGCGCGCCCGGCCGCTGTGGCAGGCACAGCGCCGCGAGTTCGAAGCCTGGCGGGCAGCGCTGGAAGCCGACCCGTGGCGTGAGCGGCTGTACCGGGCCCACTGGCGGGCCCGGTGGCGCACCGGCCTGGGCACGCTGCTGGACCTCCTCCTCTGCCTGCTCCTGACCTGGGGCGCGCTCCTGCTGGCCGGACCGCGGTTCGGGTTCGACCCTAGGGACGGCGTCTCGGACCCGGAGTCGTTCCTGGTCCTGCTCGCCTGGGTCCTCTGCTACCTCCTCGTGGTGTTCGGTGGGTTCCGGGCCTTCGGGACCACGCCCGGCCTGACCGTGGTGGGGATCGCGGTGGTCTCTTCGCGCACCGGCCGGGCGCCGGACCGCGCGGCCCTCCGCCCGCCCACGAAGTGGGACTACCGCCGCGACCGCGTCCCGGAGCTCCTCTTCGTTCCCAAAGAAGAGCTGGGCACCTGGGAGTAGCGTCCGGCTGTCGCGAACCGCACATCCCAAAACCGCCGTCCGTCTTGACAAAATACCGAGACCCGAACCGAGGGGATTGCGACCCTGTATTGGCGGAACGTCTTCTTGACCCTTCCCGGTGTCCAGACGAAACACCGAGACCCAAACCGAGCGGCTCCCCTCCGCACGCGCGCCACCGGCCGCCGGGGGACCGCGCAGCGGGAGGCCGGACTACCTATGCGGCGTAGGAAGGCCTCTCCCCGACGTCCCTTACCCTCGACCCTCGCTCCCGCTGCGACACGGATCTTTGCACCGCCAGCCTGCCTGCGGTAGCATGAAGAGCAGTAAGAGGAGGGTTGCCGGTGACCGTGCAGCTACTCAGACGCCTGTTCACCGTGGCCGAGTACCACAGGATGGCCGAAGCTGGAATCCTCTCCGAGGACGACCGAGTGGAGCTCCTCGAGGGGGAGGTCGTCACCATGAGCCCGATCGGAAGCAGACACGCGGCGTGTGTTGCACGGCTGACGGCGCTGCTTTCTGGCACAGGGCGGCAGGCCATCCTCTGGGTCCAAAACCCCATCCGACTGGGAGAACACTCGGAACCCCAGCCGGATGTCGCCCTGCTCAAACCCCGCCCAGACTTCTACGCCGCCTCCCACCCCGGCCCGGAGGACGTGCTGCTGGTCGTGGAGGTGGCCGAGACGTCCGCAGCCACAGACCGGGAAGTGAAGGTGCCGCTTTACGCCCGCTCGGGAATCCCGGAAGTCTGGCTGGTGGACCTCGCCGAAGACCAAGTGGAGGTGTTCCGCAAGCCCTCTGCCCAGGGCTACCAGGACCTCCAGGTGCTCCGACGCGGCGACTCCCTGGCCCCCCTGCTGTTCCCCGACCTTCTACTCCCCGTCGACACCGTCGTCGGCTAAAGCACCGCAAAACTCGCGCAGTGATTTCGGGGACCCCGATAGACACCGGCCTCACGTCAGGCAGAGGACACGGAGGGGTTTCTGACCACAGGAGCCACGAGCTCCCCGGGCCCCCGTGCGTCCGGCCGCCGGAGGGGCGGAAGTTGGAAATCCCTGGAGGACTTTCGCACGGGCCGTCACCTACACCTCGATGGGCTCTGAGGATAGGCGAAAACTTGACTCCCGCTTGGCGCCCGTCCTAAACTGCGGACGGTACCCTACCTTGGGGGGTGGGGAAGAGCGTCTGTCCTTGACGGCCGCCAGGAGCTTTCCGGTCCTCCGGCCGCTTCCGAAAGAGTCAGCGTCGGATTCCGCATGAAGGAGGTGTGGGTATGACTGTTTGGCGCCCGGACCCTACTTTCTACCCCTCGCCTCGGATCGCCATGAAGGCACCGCCGGAAAAACTGGCCTACGTGGTCCGCCTCGACCCTACGGGAGACGGCAGGCGTGACGCGGTCTGCGTGGTGGACGTCGACCCGCAGTCCAGCACCTATAGCAGAGTGGTGGGAGTGGTGGAAATGCCGTACACAGGAGGCGAGCTCCACCACTTCGGCTGGAACGCCTGCAGCTCCATGCTCTGCCCCAACGCGCCCCACCCCCACGTGGAACGCCGCTACCTCGTGATCCCGGACATCCGTACGTCGCACATCACCATCTTGGACACCAAGCCGGACCCCACGCAGCCCAAGGTTGTCAAGGTGATCGAGCCGCAGGAGGTCTTCGAGCGGACCTCCTACTCCCGCCCCCACACCGTCCACTGCGGCCCCGATGGGATCTACATCTCGGCCCTGGGTGCGCCCGACGGCGAAGGCCCCGGAGGCATCTTCGTCCTCGACCACGACAGCTTCGACGTGCTGGGCCGTTGGGAGATCGACCGCGGCGACCAGTACCTCCACTACGACTTCTGGTGGCACCTGGGCTATGACACCCTGATCACCAGCGAGTGGGGCACGCCGCGCATGGTGGAGCACGGGGTCCTGGGGGACGAGCTTTTGGCGGCCAAGTACGGCCACCGGATCCACGTGTGGGACCTGCACCGCCGGCGCCACGTCCAGTCCCTCGACCTGGGCTCTGAACACCAGATGGTCCTGGAGCTCCGCCCGGCCCACGACCCCACCCGTGCCTACGGGTTTTTCAACAGCGTGGTTAGCCTGAAAGACCTGTCCTCCGCCATTTGGCTTTGGTACCGCCGCAACGGCAGCTGGGTGGTGCAGAAGGTCATCGAGATCCCCGCGGAGCCTGCAGAGGAAGGCCAGCTCCCCGACATCCTCAAGCCCTTCAAGGCGGTCCCACCCCTGGTGACCGACATCGACCTCAGCGTAGACGACCGGTTCCTGTACGTCTCGTGCTGGGGCACGGGGGAGCTGAGGCAGTACGACGTGTCCGACCCCTTCCAACCGCGGCTGACAGCCACCCTGCAGATCGGCGGCATCGTCCGCCGGGCCGGACACCCCGCGGTCTCCGGCCCGCTGAACGGCGGCCCCCAGATGGTGGAGGTGAGCCGCGACGGACGCCGCGCGTACTTCACCAACTCCCTGTACCTCCCGTGGGACGGCCAGTTCTACCCCGACGGCATCCGCGGCTGGATGGTGAAGGTGGACGTGGAACCCGACGGCGGGATGCGTTTTGACCCCAACTTCTTCGTAGACTTCGGGGACCAGCGGGCTCACCAGGTCCGGCTGCAGGGCGGCGACGCCTCGAGCGACTCGTACTGCTTCCCGTGAGGGCAAGGGCCACGCCGCCGGCGGAGCCGTGCCGTGTCTGACGCCTCCTGGTGGGCGTGGCCTTCCCTCGTGGCCCTGGGGCTGTTGCACGGCCTGAACCCCGGCATGGGCTGGCTGTTCGCGGTTGCGCGCGGGTTGCAGGACGGGCGGGCGGGTGCCGTGCTCCACGCCATGTTCTTCATCGCCGCCGGCCACGGCACCGCGGTGGCCGCGGTGGCGGTCCTCACGGCAGCCCTGGGTCAGACCGTACCCAGACCGACGCTCCTGGTACTCTCGGGTACCGCGTTGCTAGCGTCTGGTGCCTGGCGGCTCCTGCGGCGGGCCCGACACCCTCGCACCCGGTTCCGGGCGAGCGGGTGGGAGATGGCCTGGTGGTCCTTCCTCGTCGCCACGGCCCACGGCGCCGGCCTCATGGTCGCCCCCCTCCTGGTGTCGCTGCAGACCCCGCAGCCTTCCGGCCACCACCTCCACGGCGTAGCCTCGGGCGGCCTGCACCTGGCCTTGCTCGCCACGCTCGTCCATACAGCCGCACAGCTCGTGGCCATGGGAGCCGCGGCGGCTGCCATCTACCGGTTCGTCGGGCTCGAGGTGCTGAACCGGGCCTGGATCAACGACGAGCTGGTCTGGCCCGCAGCCCTCGCCCTCACCGGCCTCGCTGCCCTCGTGGCGGGCGCAGCCCCGCGTCTGACGCCGGGCCTCTGACACCGGTGGCACAGGACCTGCTCCAGACTCCGGAAGGTCGGCTCCCTTGACCGGAGCGGGGGGATAAGAAGGTGGAAGACTGGCAGGTGGTGGCTCTCGTCACCTTGGTGGTACTAGCGGACATTCCCGTCCTGTTCTGGCTTCTCCGGCACCGCAGGCGGCACCTGGCCAAGGCCCGCGAGGACTACGACCGGTGGCGCGCACGATTGGACTCCGACCCCCGCCTGAAGCACCTGTACGAAGCTCATCGGCGCGCGCGCCTGCGCGCCGGCCTGGCCCACGCCGTGGA
>Ga0272447_1000468_pt1 | contig 30581 bp, 28 predicted proteins | sample YNPCB0133_FD_194589 | JGI IMG/M metagenome (GOLD analysis project Ga0272447, IMG submission 194589) | Hot spring microbial mat communities from Yellowstone National Park, WY, United States - YNP-CB-013-3 | ecosystem: Environmental > Aquatic > Thermal springs > Hot (42-90C) > Sediment | place... | reverse complement strand
GGCGTGGTGCACACCTTCTCTCTCCGTCGAAGCGGGACGTGGGCGCAGAAATGAATACCTGCGGCGCGATTATGACCACCATGCGCGGCAACGGCGAGGAGCCCAGCGTAACAATGCCTGACTGACCGAAGAGAGTAACTGCTGCACCGTCCCCCCGTCTGCAGCCTCCCCATCGCGCCCGTCAATTTCGCAAAAATCTGTTCTCCCCCCAGCACTGCGCCGTCCCCGTCTGCAACAGAGCGCAGGTGTGGGCGCCGCCCGCCGCCAGCGCAGTCACCCCGCGCAACCCGCTCACCGCCACCGGAGTCAGGCGGTTGGTCGTCGTCCCGTCGCCCAGCTGCCCAGACTCGTTCCTCCCCCAGCACTGCACTGTCCCCGTCTGCAACAGAGCGCAGGTGTGGGCGCCGCCCGCCGCCAGCGCAGTCACCCCGCGCAACCCGCTCACCGCCACCGGAGTCAGGCGGTTGGTCGTCGTCCCGTCGCCCAGCTGCCCAGACTCGTTCCTCCCCCAGCACTGCACTGTCCCCGTCTGCAACAGAGCGCAGGTGTGGGCGCCGCCCGCCGCCAGCGCAGTCACCCCGCGCAACCCGCTCACCGCCACCGGCGTCAGGCGGTCGGTCGTCGTCCCGTCACCCATTTGCCCGGAGAAGTTCGCCCCCCAGCACTGCACCATCCCCGTCTGCAGTAAGGCGCAGGTGTGATCCCAACCCGCCGCCAGCGCAGCCACCCTGCTCAACCCGCTCACCACTGCTGGCGTCAGGCGGTCGGTCGTTGTCCCGTCGCCCAGTTGCCCGGAGAAGTTCGACCCCCAGCACTGCACTGTCCCTGTCTGCAGCAGGGCGCAGGTGTGGGCGCCGCCTGCCGCCAGCGCGGTCACTCCACTCAGCCCACGCACTGCCACCGGCGTCGCGCGGTTAGCGGTTGTCCCGTCACCCAGTTGCCCGTTATCGTTCAATCCCCAGCACTGTACTGTCCCTGTTTGCAGCAGGGCGCAGGTGTGGGCGCTGCCCGCCGCCAGCGCGGTCACCCCACTCAGCCCACGCACCGCTACCGGCGTCGCGCGGCTTCCCCCGCTCGTCCCATCGCCCAGTTGCCCGGACTCGTTCCTCCCCCAGCACTGTACCGTCCCTGTCTGCAACAGAGCGCATATATGCGCATTGCCTGCCGCCAGCGCAGTCGCCCCACTCAGCCCACGCACCGCTACCAGCGTCGCGCTTACCGCCGCTGGCGTCACGCGAGGGGTGGAGGGGGTAAGATTGTGACTCACCGTAACTTGAAAGGTGTTCACCATTTCCGTCAATGCGTCAACCGGCAGATCAGCTGTCTCAGGCCCAACTTGAATCCATATATCGAAAATATACCGGTCAACAGGAATGAGTGCGTGTTGTGCCCACCAGCGACGCTGATCTCCAACCGGGTAGGAGTGTTCTAACATATACACCCGTCCTTCTCCCGCCGGTGAGGTCACGGCTTTCATGGCGAGGTCGGTGCTATGATTGGGCAGCACACAAGCATACATCTGGTCAACGGTCGACGCATTCGAACACTGGTCAAGAATATTGACCCCTCCGATATATGCCTGATCGTCACTGGGATCAAGGGTAGTTGCAGGCGCCATAGCTTCCTGGAAGCGCAGCTCTGCTCCATCTCCGCGTACCAGCATCCATGTTGCGGGCACTGTCAGCGTATAGGTCAAGCTGTCTGTATCTGTATTCACTGTGTACGTTTGCGTTACAGTACGAGTTGCGCTGGTGGTTGTACCTGGCCGCTCTCCACTTGTTCCGCTCACGTAACAGCCTGTGAGTCCTATTACGAACAAGAGTGCTACTCCCCATCTCATATCCAATCTCCTTCAGATATGGACAATCGTTCTACCCATTTGCAGCTCCATGATTTGGTTGATGAAAGAGCCATCAGAAACAGTAATGATGTGACTGTCCTCGGCTAAGACGACAGTCACATCAGTGCACGAGTAATTATGGACAATATCCACCCGCCCGGCAACATCACGGCCAGTACGTCGCTCGGTGACGTTCACCGTGCGCCAGCCCTGCAGGGGGTCGATCAACATATATGGCGATTGGCAACCCCGCACCGTTCGTATGCGTCGTTCTCCTAGCAGCGGTTGACCCGGCTCCATCGGCACGGCGCATCGGGGGCGTGGCGTGCAGATCTTTGCTTGCCTCATCCAGACGCACGACCAGGCGTCGTCCGCTACCACCCCACTCTCTGCTGGCGTCACTGATACGTGGAGTCTACAACGACAGCAGAGCGTTGTCTATCAGGGAACAACCCTGAATTTGGGATCGTGTTTTACAGGCAGGCGAACCCTATCCACACCATACCCGTTACTCCTGCGTGAGTGGCGGAAAGAACGGAATCCAGTCACGACTGGCAACCAGTGGAACGACGCGCGCACTCCGCGGATCCATCGCCAGAGTCAACCAATCGGGTTGGGGACCGTCGAAGTATTGCGCCGGCAAAAATGGCAAAAACGTGACGAAAGCGGAGATAGTATGAACATAGCCATCGTCTGGTATAGGCAGATCAATCGGAATACGGTACAGCTCGCCAGGGTGTACATCGAAGAAATACGCGAACGTTCCGGCAATGGGAACTTGCTGATCATCGAGAAAGACGCTGAGCATCGCCTGCGTCTGCTGCAATTGCGGATCATCCGCTACCGGATCGTATGTAACAAAGGCATAGAGCCGTCCTGCTTCGTCAGCCGCCAGCACATGGCTTTCGATTCCCGTAATGGCATCACCCGGATTGCTGGAACGCGAGAGTTTGAGCCGTCCGTGCAAGTAGTTTGTTGGAATGGGCAGACGATCAGGATGCTGAAGATCAATCGCAGGCAGCCGGGCATCAGCGCCGACACGCAGTGGGATCGTCCATGCGTACGGCGCGGAAAGCGGCAGCCAGCGTCCTGTCAGACCCCGCCGCCCTCGTGCGAGATACATGTCTTGCACGGCATACGAGGTGTAGAGACCAGTCGGGTCATACATCAGTACAATAGTCAACGTATGGTTACCTGGGGGAAGCCGGTCAGGAATGGCAAAATCATACAGCACGCCCCGATCCTGCGGGATGCGAACCACGTGCGCCCGCGCCGTCATCCCGCCGAGCGTTACTTCAATCTGCTGATAATCGAACAGCACTATCACCCCAAGGTCATGCATTGGACCGTGCACGTGGAATGATCCTTCGATCGCCAGTACGCCGCGGAGCGGTTGCTCAGGATCGAGATGCAGAGTCCGGGTCATATCACGCCGATCCAGGGCTGACTCCTGGTACGGGATGATCGTTGCCGTGATCCGTCCACCGAACTGAAACGGCGAGCGCGATGGAGGAACGAACGGTGCTGGCGTGGGATGGGGCGAGAGTTGAACCAGTTCTGCAGATCGGAGATAGATTGACGGTTGATTGTCTTCCAGATGCAGGCGCTGCCGAATCTGCGGATCATTCTGCACGCGGGGATCATCAACTGCCAGCGGTGGCGGCGGTTGTGGCCATGCATCTGGCGCCTCCAGGACACGAACAGGCAACGGTCCAGGCAACTCCGGCGCCGGTTGCGCACAGCCTTGCAAGATTCCGACGATCAGAATCACGGTGATGAAACGGCGACGGAGCAAACCTGCACTGTGTGCTGTGAGAAAACAGCTATGACCCATCGGTGTGCCAGTCATTCTGGTTCAACAGCATCTGGATCAAGCCTCAGCCTGTGAGCAGCGCCCAATCGCTGTTGTTACGTGTGGAGACGCGCCCTAACAGGCGGGCGATGCGCAACCGACCGGTTGCCGGTAACGCTGGCGGGCGTGAGAGCAGACACGTCGATCAGCCCGGCTCGCTCCCAGGTACAGATACCCGGCACACGCGCTATCACCATAACCCGCAGTACCGTCAACCAATCGCAGAGCGAGTGGAGGGCGTCGTCCGGCGCCCTCCCACTCTCTGCTGGCGTCACTGATACGTGGAGTCTACAACGACAACAGAGCAGTGTCTATTAGGGAACAACCCTGAATTGCGGAGAGTCTTTACAGCGCGCAGCGCGCACGAACCGGTCGATAGCGCTGCCAGCCCGGTCTTCTGCGCCGACAGCGGGCAGAGAATGAACTGAATTCAGGGTTTATGGAGATTGAGAATTTATTCCGCTCTACCGCGCTAGCCGTGGGGCTTCGCCTCGGCTAGCCAGGGCGAAGCCCGCCTGCACGGGCTGTAGCGGATTATTTACTCAAAGACCATAACCCTGAAGACATCCGCCTGTCGCGTATGGTACAGTATGGTCGGATACGGGCGGATGAGGGTTCCCATGGGCGTATGGCAGGCGTTGCATCGCTCCCTGGCGCAGCGGGAAATCGGGCTGATGTGGCTGCTGCTGTTTCGCTGGGCGGCGTTGAGCCTCGCGCTGGCGCAGAGTTTTCTGATTGAAGCGGAACGTTTGCCGCAGGTGATCCCGCAACTGATCCTGGTTGCGCTCTACACGCTGGGCTGGACGATCCTGGCGCTGCGTCCGGCGCAGGAGGCGACGACAATCATGCATCGCCGCTGGTTCGTCGGCGGCGACGCCATCGCCCTGATCACGCTCAACCTGGCGACCGGCGGCTGGCATAGCCCGCTGTATCGCTACACCTTTGCGGCGCTCACGATGCCGCCCTATCTCTTTGGGCGACGCGGCTTGTGGGGGAGCCTGGCGCTCCTCGTTGCCTGGCACGGCGGGATCGCGTGGCAACAGCGCCTGCCTGCGCACGTGATCACTGCGCTGGCGCTCGATGGGATGATGTTCGGCGGGTTGCTGACCCTGAGCGCCTATGCCCTGCATCTGGTCGAAGCGCAGCGACGGCTCGCCGTGCAGCGCGCCGCTGCCGAGGAGCGCCTGCGCATCGCGCGCGACCTCCACGACGACGCGGTGCAGCAGATGTACAGCATCGTGCTGCTGCTCAAGGGGGCGCTCCGCCACAGCGCCGATGAAGGGGGACGCCAGGAGGTGCAACGCGTCTATGCGCAGGCGGTGCAGACCTGGGAAGGGTTGCGTCGCTACCTGCGCGACCTGCGCGATCCGCTCGATACGCGCACATTCAGTGAGCGACTGAGGCAAGGGGCGGACACCTTCACCCGTCTGACCGGCATTCCGGTCGACCTCGATCTTGACGAGGTGGATCTGCCAGAAGAAACGGGGCTTCAGATGCTGGCAATCACGCGCGAAGCGCTGAGCAATGTATATCGTCACGCGCGGGCGAGGTCGGTTGCACTGCGGCTCAGGGTTGTGGATGAAACGCTCATGCTGGAGATCGCCGATGACGGCGTCGGGTTCGACCCGCAGGCGGTCACTGCGCTGGAGGGCGGGTACGGCTTGCGCGGCATTGCCGAACGGGTGGCTCTGCTCGACGGCGCGTGGAACATCGTCAGTCAGCTGGGGCAGGGAACGCGCGTGCAGGTGTGCCTGCCGTGCCCGGCGCCGCTGGAGGAGGAAGAAAAGGCGGAATAGGCGCCGGGCGCAGCAGACGCGAAGGGGGTTCGGCGGATGGTGCGTATTTTGATTGTGGACGATCACCCGCTGGTGCGGAGCGGTTTGCGCGCAGAGATCGAAGTGCACGAGGGGATGCAGGTGGTAGCGGAAGCCGGGACTGCGGCGGAAGCGCTGGAGCGCCTGGCGGTTGAGCGTCCACATGTCGCCGTGATTGACGTCCGGTTAGGCGACGAGTGCGGGATCGACCTTGGACGCCGCATCGTTGCGCAATCGCCGTGCGCGGCGGTGTTGCTGACAGCGTTCGATTGGGATGTCTACCTGGTGCGAGCGTGGGAGGCAGGCGCGGCGGCGTTCGTCACCAAGAGCGACGATACGACGGCGCTGGTCGAGGCGATCCGGGGCGCAGCAGATGGCGCACGCGTCTTCAGTGCGGAACAGCGCACGCGCATCGACGCCTGGCAGCGCAATATAGCAGCGCCCCTGGCGCTGTTGAGCGAACGGGAAAGCGCCGTCCTGCGTCTTATGGTGGAAGGCGCAACCAATCGGGAGATTGCCGTCGAACTGGGGCTGGCGGTCAAGACGGTTGAAGCGCACGTGCATAGCATCCTGCGCAAACTGCGCCAGCCGTCGCGCCGGGCAGCGCTGGTATGGGCGCGACGACATCGGATTACGGAATATGCGCCCTCGATAGCACCGCTGCACCGTCGCTTCCTGTGAGGCAGCGTTCTGTTCCACTCGCTGCACAGGTGAACACAACAAAAAGCGACTGGAACAATCGTTCCAGCCGCTTATCCCTCTCCATTCAGCAATGTTACGCTTTTGCAGGGGAGCGCGTCTCGAAGTGAATGTACGGCGCAGATCGGAATGCTGCGTAGGTCATACCGAGGATCATACCGTAGACCATATTCTGAATGAGGAACGACGGCGCGTAGATTTCCAGCAGCAGCGGATTGACAATCGGCAGAACGACAAAGTACGCAACCAGCCAGATTGCCAGCCCATACACAAATCCGAACACCACCGGCGCACCGTAGTCGAGCGGCATCTTCCAGATCCGGCAGGAGAGCACCCCATACAGCACACCGAACAGCGCCGAAAGCGCCAGGTGGATCAGACTGCCGATAATCACCGGCAGGGCGACAAAGCCTGTATCGGCAGTGGCGCTCAAGCCGAGCACGAAGGTTGCGATCAGTTTCGGCGCCTTCCACAGATCTGCACCCATGGCAATCGCCAGGATCGCACCTACGACTGCCATCGTGACGCCCCCAACCAGACCGGCAATCGCCCCACTCGCTTCAATCTTTGTCAAAAGCGGCGTTGCTGAAGCCCGTACAACCTTTGCTGTCGCCGAACGATCGATCCGCAACTGCGTGCTCATTGCGTTCCTCCTTACACCAGACCGGTATTCCTGTTTGCTGTGAAAACGGAGAAGCAGTTCATGAGGCTGTAAAGAAGTATATCAGGTTGGGCAAAACCTGTGCATGTCCATAAGTCGAGATCACGCCTCACCAATGTACCAGGCAATCCCCGCCGTTCGACGGGTTTGTGGCGTGCTTCACGAGAGGATTATCACGAGAACTGCAAACTGGATAAGAACCAGATGAGACGCAGACCAGATAGACCGACCAGCGCATCTGGCATTGAGGCGCCCGTACAGATTGCGACGCTTGGCGTAGAAACCTGGAAATTGTAATTGGTGCAGGCACCTTTCAGAAGCGTGCGCCTTGTGCGGCACAGCAGACACCGATGATCATCGAGGCATCCGGGAAACGCTGAAGCGTAGTCTGCGGCATTGAGTCTTGAGAATTACAGCATTTCTCAGATACATTTACATTGTGCCTATATCTGCCGCCTTGCACAAGGCACCTGCTTCCAGCTTTGAGTAATTATGCCACTCCAGCCCGTACAGGCGAGATTCGCCTTTGCATAGCCAAGGGCTTTAGCCCAATGGTAGGAGGCGCATACCGGACTCAATGCCCCAATCTCCATTAGCGTGGCCTGTTCGGGATACCGGACGTAATGCTCAATCTTCATCATTCAACCCTCAACGAGCCGTCTTCACTGCCCCGCGCTGCATTCGTCGCTCCGCCATGATCTCACTGCGCGACGACGAATGCAGCAAGCCGTACGCCAGACCGACCGATATGCCATAGGTCAGGTTCTGAATCAGGAACGACGGCGCATAGATTTCCAGGATCAACGGGTTGATGAGTGGAAGCACGATGAAGTACGCGATCAGCCAGATCGCTAGCCCATACACAAACCCGAACACCATCGGAGCGCCATACGCAAGTGGCATCTTCCAGATGCGTGTTGTCAGGATGCCAAACCCGACCCCGAACAGCACCGAAAGCGCCAGGTGGATAGCGCTCCCGATAATCACCGGACCGGCAAGAAAGCCCGGTGTAGCCACCGAATCTGGGCTAACAACGAACGTTGCGATCAATTTTGGCGCCTTCCAGAGATCATCGCCGATCGCAAGCGCAAGGATCGCACCAATGATCGCCATCATCACTCCGCCGACCAACCCGGCGAGCGCACCGCTCACTTCGACGTTTGTGCGATCCGAGCGTGTCACCTTCGTCTTGATTTCCATCCCGTTCGGGCTTCGTTTCGCGTTCATGGGGAACCTCCTTTGATCAGCGCGAGATCGGCGCGCAGTTCGCATATCGATGCGACAGGTCGGAGGTAGTGCGGAGTGCAGTCATTTCAATTATAGAAAATAACAACAAACTATGTCAAGTTTGTTCAAAAATGTACAAGCGGCTGTGATCACAAAAGCGCTACATACAGATGACAATAGCAGGATATAATTGAGGATGTCAGAATCCAGGAGATGTCGCCATCGGGCTGCTATGAGCAGAGAACGTTTCATTGAGCGTCAGAATCAGGTTCGAGAGGCTGCTGCCCGTCTCGCTGAAGCAGCGACTCAACCTGAAACTGACATAGCGCGTGATGCAACGATCAAGCGCTTCGAGTTTACCTTCAAAGTCGTATGGAAAACACTGCGACTCTTCCTTGAGCATCATGGGCACAAATGCAACATTCCAAGCAGCACCATCAAAAAGGCATTTGTTGCGGGACTGATTGCAACACTGGAAGAGGCTGATGTCTGGTTGCGGATGCTCGAAGACCGCAATCTGACGAGTCATACGTATAACGAAGCGCTGGCGCGCCGCATCCATAACGCTATCGTCGGAGAGTATGCGGTCAGGCTGAGCGCGATGGCGACAACGACACAGAGCCTTGTATGGGGGTGATCAATGGCAACAGTAATGCTGCGTCCCGGCGACCTGACCACCCTGCGCACCATTTTGCGTCGGTTTCCGGCGGTCAGGCAGTCGCGCATCTTCGGGTCGCGCGCTACTGGCCATGCCCGCCGCACCTCCGATATTGACCTGGCAATTTCTGCGCCGGACATCAGCGCGGCTGAGTGGCACGATCTGTGCGAAGCGCTCGAGTGCGCGCCGATCATCTATGAACTGGACATTGTACGGGAAGAAGACGTGATCGACGAGCAATTGCGCGCTGCCATTCAGCGTGATGGAATTGTGATGTATCGATCAGACAAGTAGCGCGCAGGAAAATCGGGTACAGTTCGCGAAATTGTTGTATGTGAAGCTTCTGAAAGAGAAAGGTGCGTTATGTTTCGCATGATTGATGGCATTCCTGTCTGGGGTGAACACGATAAGGAAACTATCGAGCAGATCAAGCGGTGCGCCAGTGACCGGGAAGCGGTCAAGGCGGCGCTGATGGCTGATGGGCACCTGGGGTACAGCATGCCGATCGGAGGCGTCGTCGCATACCGCGATGCTGTTAGTCCCAGCGGCGTTGGGTACGACATTTCGTGCGGTATCAAAGGCGTGCGCACCAACCTGCGCGCCGATGATATTCGCAAGGATATCAAACGCATCATGGATCAGGTTGCGCGCGAAGTTGTCTTCGGTCTTGGCGGAACGAGCGGTAAGGCTGCTGATCATCCACTCTTCGACGATCCCACATGGCGCGATCTGCCCCAGGTCGGCAAATTGCGCCAGATGGCGCGTGAGCAACTCGGTACGGTTGGTTCAGGCAACCACTGGGTCGATATTCTCGAAGACGAAGAGGGATGGGTGTGGGTCGCTGCCCATTTTGGCAGCCGCGGTCTTGGGCACCGTATTGCCAGCGGCTTCCTCAACCTGGCGCACGGCAGACCATTCGACGCACCCGCACCGGGTGAGTCAATGCAGCAACCGGCAACGGTCATCTCGCTGCACAGCGATCTGGGGCAGGCGTACTGGCAGGCGATGACCCTCGCCGGACGTTATGCCTATGCGGGACGCGATTTCGTAGTGCAACAGGTGCTCGACATTCTCGGCGCACAGGTGACGGAAGAAGTGCATAATCACCACAATTACGCATGGAAAGAAAAGGTGAACGGCGAGGATTTGATCGTTGTGCGCAAAGGTGCTACACCTGCCTGGCCTGGTCAGCGCGGGTTCGTCGGCGGTTCGATGGGCGACATTAGCGTGGTCGTCGAGGGGGTCGAGAGCGAGGAGTCACGCCTTGCGCTGCACAGCACCATCCACGGCGCGGGGCGTGTAATGAGTCGCATCCAGGCGGCTGGCAAGCGGCGCTGGGTCCGGCGCAACGGGCGGCGGGTGCAGGAGGTCGTCAAACCGGGCAAAATCACCCGTGAGATGATGCTCGAAGCAGTGCGGCGCGCAGGGGTCGAACTGCGCGGCGGCGGCACGGACGAAAGCCCGCACGTCTACCGACCGCTGCAGGAGGTGCTGGCGCACCACGCCAACACCATTAAGATTGTCCATACCCTGAAGCCAATGGGGGTGGCGATGGCGGGTGAAGATGTGTTCGATCCGTACAAGGATTGATACCAGATACCAGATTATCGCGGCAATGCATAGTCGCTCTGAGATCTTCCTGGCGCTCTGGAGCAGTACTTGTCCCTGCACTCAAGCCTGGATGCGCAGGCGTCTCGCCTGCTCGCAGCATCCCATCACGGGGGCGCACTCTCAAGGGTAGATTTCTTGGGAGAGATGCGCGATGTTCTGCATTCCGGTGCGCTTTTGCCCCTCATCCCCCCAACCCCCTTCTCCCACAAGGGGAGAAGGGGAGTTAGGCATCCTGATGCCTGAAACGGGAGATGGCATACAGGGGCTTCCCCAAAAACCTACCCTTGTAAGCCGGAGGCGCAGGCGTCTCGCCCACACGTAGCGCTGCGCTCCATCACGAATGTGCAGACATCTCCCCAGCCCGCACGCTTCAAGGGCGGACAGAACGTTTGAGCAAAGATACGTTTTCTAGCACTACAATGCGCAACCTGCTATTCTGTCCGCCCCTACGCACTGCACTGGTAGGGGCGGGTTCCAAACCTGCCCATCACGGCGTTCTCATGCCGCTCGAAATGTGCATCGCACATATTTTCTGTCCGCCCTTGAAGCCCGCACGCCTGGGGGCATGGGCGTCTCCCCCGCATAGCCTGGGGGCACAGGCGTCTCGCCCACACGCAGCGCTGCGCCCCATCACGAATGCGCGGGCATCTCCCCTGCCCACACGCCTGGGCGCGCGGACGTCTCCCCCGCACGCAGCGCAGCCTCATCACGAATGCGTGGGCATCTCGCCCGCATAGCCCGGGTGCGCGGGCGTCCCGCCCGCATAGCCTGGGTATGCGGGCATCCCACCCGCCGACCTAGGGGCGCTAGTGTCACGCCCTCGCTCCGTGGCAAACAGCGCAGATAGAGCGTGATGGAGGTTGAGAATTTATAGCAGTTCTCATAGAGGTTGAACCTCCTCGAATGATCGCAGTCACTATCGCGATCCTGCACGGCGATCGACATGCATGGCAGTTGGTAAGAGAAGACATCTGTCATCGTCCGTTGTCAGGCGTGACACCGCTCGTGCGGGCTAAAGCCCTCCCTGAGCGCATGGAAGCCCCTGCGGGGCTGCGTGCCGGTTATCCTTGTCATATGCTGGAGGGACCCGGATTGATCCATCCCGTAGGGCTTGCCTGCCCTCAGCCAGGGCTTCAGCCCGCTAGAGGCTATCCAAAGCGAAGACCGCCTGCGCGGGCTGTGGATTATTTATTCAAAGACCATAACCCAAGAGGGCACGTATCGTGTTATATCAGATGCGATATCAGGCGCGCCAGACTAGCCGTGATAAACGTCACTAGAAACGCCGTTCCCAGCGTGATCATCACACTCATTGCTGCCCACTTATACGAACGGGTTTCTTTATAAATCGTGAGGATCGTCGTGCCACACGGATTGTGGAGCAACGAGAAGAGCATCAAGTTCACTGCCGTCAGCAGCGACCATCCGTGCTGCTCCACGAGCAACGCACGAATTGCTTCGCTACTGCCCGGACCTTCGACCATCATGCTGGCACCGGTGTACATCATCATCATGGTCGGCACGACGATCTCGTTAGCGGGAATGGCGATAATATAGGCAAGCAGGATCACGCCGTCGAGACCGAAGATCCGCCCAAACCCATCGAGCCACCCGGCAATGGCGATTGCCAGGCTCGTGTTGCCGAACGGAATGTTTGCCAGCAGCCAGATGACTGCACCTGCTGGCGCCGCCGTCAGCATCGCGCGCCAGAGCACAAAGATCGTCCGGTCGATCAACGATGTGTACAGAATGCGCAGGACGTTCGGGCGGCGATAGGGCGGGAGTTCAAGGGTAAAGGCGGAAGCTTCCCCTCTGAGCACCGTTCGCGACAGCAGCCACGACATGAAGAATGTGAACGCCACGCCGATCAACACGACCCCCACTACCGCGCCAGCAGCTATGAATGAGGCAGTCACACCGCTAAAACCAGCTGCCACAAAGATAGTCGCCAGCATGATCAGCGTCGGGAAGCGCCCGTTGCATGGAACGAAATTATTCGTCAGGATGGCGATCAACCGCTCACGCGGCGAGTCGATCACCCGCGTCGCCACCACGCCGGCTGCGTTGCACCCGAACCCCATCATCATCGTGAGCGACTGCTTGCCATGGGCGCCTGCTTTTCTGAACAGCCAGTCGAGATTGAACGCCACGCGCGGCAGGTATCCCAGATCTTCCAGCAGCGTGAATGCCGGAAAGAAAATCGCCATCGGCGGGAACATCACCGATACAACCCACGCCAGACAAAGATAGACGCCGTCCCAGATAAAGCCGGTGATCCACCACGGAACTCCCCAACTGACGAATAGCGCGCGCGCCCAGTCGCCGAACCCGAACAGAACGGTAGCAAGCATCTCTGAGAAAACATTTGCGCCCGAGACGGTCGTCCAGATAACAACGGTGAGCAACAACAGCATGATCAGCAACCCGCTGACCGGCGCAGTCACCAGGCGATCAATGCGCTGATCAAGGTCGTACTTCCGATCAGCAGCGGTTTTGACGGCGCGACGCGCAATGCGCTCCGCTTCCGCGTAGAGCGATTGCACTACCTCGTCGCGGAACCCGGATGGCAGGCTGTTGCGCAGCGCCTCGGCTCTTGCAAGGACATCCTCCGGTGTCGCCATCATTGCCTCCCGACAATCGCCATTGTGCTGCTCAATTGCTCCTCTGGTGATCGCTGCCGCCTGACAATGTCCGCAAGTTCACCGCTGCGGATCGCCTGCTGCACCCGCGCATCGCCCTCGAGCAGACGAATGGCGAGCCAGCGCGCATTTGGAATACCGGGCGCCAGTTGCTCGATCAGCGGCGTCAGTTCGCGGATAGCCTTCTGAAACGCAGGCGTTCCCTCCACCCGACACGGATTGGTGGCGATGCGTCCTTCGATAACATCGGCAACGGTCGAGAGAAGCGACATAATACCCTCACCGTTGCGGGCAGAGATCGGCACTGCTGGCACACCCAGATCACGACTGAGCGCGCGCGCATCCACCTCAATCCCCTTCCGTCGCGCCTCGTCCATCAGGTTCACCGCTACCACCACCTTGTCGGTAATTTCCAGCACCTGCAACACCAGATTCAGATTGCGTTCAAGCGCCGTTGCATCGGTGACCACAATCGTGCAATCCGGCTGACCAAACAGCAAAAAATCGCGCGCCACCTCCTCATCCTGCGATGTGGAGAGGAGCGAATAGGTTCCCGGCAGATCGACCAGTTTGTAGCGGACGCCGTTGAACTGATACCCACCCTCGGCGCGCGTGACGGTCTTACCGGGCCAGTTGCCGGTATGCTGTTTCAACCCAGTCAGGGTATTGAAGAGGGTGGACTTGCCAGTGTTGGGATTGCCAGCAAGCGCCACCACCCGGTCGAATGTATCCATCTTAATGCCCATCCGCTCCAGATGCGCATACGCTGGGCAGGTCGCGCACGGATCGGCAGGGGGCGTTCGTGTCGTCATGGAACGCTCACCTCCACGTTCATCGCTGGTCGATCAATTCGAGCGATGGGGCCTGACCCAAATACGATCGGCCTGATCCCGTCTGAGCGCGATCAACGTCCCGCGCACCCGATAGGCACGCGGATCGGCGAACATATTCTGCAATTCAGGGTACACCACCGCGCCAGGCGTCAACCCTAGGTCGAGCAGCCGGCGCCGGGTAAACCCTTGCAGTGCGTCATCCAGCGCGACGATCTCAGCGGTTTGGTGCAGGGGCACGTCGCTCAGCGGAATCGTGTGGTTGCGTGCCGCCTCCTCTTCTGTCAACGGCGCCAGCGTGACATTCACGGCAACGGCGGGCGCCAGGCGGTACTCATGCTCGCCGTCACTCAACACTAGGCGCTCCGGCGTCCGTTCCAGCACTCGCACCATCTGCCCCAGGCGCAGACCAACCGCCAGAATCTGTTCATATGCAATCGCCGGTTCGTCCTCCAGATGCACGATGCGTCCCGGCGTGTCGAGGGGCCAGGCGGTAAGCGGAGTTCCTGCCACATCGGACAACGACCCCTCACGGTTCGGGATCGGGTCGCCGTGCGGATCGCGCCGGGGATAGCCCATCGCTGCTTCCAGTTCGTCAAGTTGCGCCGCGGTCAACGTATGTTCGCGCCGCTGCGCCTCATCGTGCACCCGCGCCAGCGGCATGCGCGCTTCGTCCGCTAGATAGCGTTCCCAGAGCCGATGCGCGCGCACCACGTGCAACGCCCAGCGCTCGCCCTCTGGCGTCAGGTGCAGTTCTGCGCCGCGCGTTTCGAGCAAACCTTGCGCTTCCATCTTCTCGATCAGGCGCATACTCCGCGCACGCGGCAGCGCCAGTGCCCCGCTGAGCGACTCCGGCGTCGCATGACGCCCCTGATACTCGCGGTTGAGCAGATACTTGAGCGCATCCTCAACCAGTTCCCGCTCGCGCGTCGCCCGCCAGGTGCGGTAGAACGCAAGCAGACCGATGCGCGGAAGTACAACCCCGATAATGCAACCTAACACAAGCACAAACCAGACAATCATAGTTCCTCGTAGTCTTCCATAAAGCGCCTGCCCTGTACAGCAACGGGGCTGAAGATAGCATCAAATTATTTTTTAGGCATTCCTAAATCAAATAATACTCTGGCATAATCTGCTTGTCAAGAGCCGAATGGAACAGGAACTCGCGCCTTCTCTCCGAATCGCACCCGGTGTACCTGTGGCACTCATCCTGTCTGTCCTGCGTGACCGTCACTTTGCTCCAGAAAGGCGCCAGGCACATGCTATGCCTTTGCCTCTCTCCATGTGAAGAATGTGGAAAAGCCTGCCTCGTTGTATGGTATGATGTAAGAAGAAATAATGGTCACATGTAAAGCCCCGTGATCATGGTTTCACTTCCAGACATCGTTCAAGCATTCGCACAGGGTCTCAATGCTGCTGACTTACGGAAACCAAAATACAATATCATGTAGGCATTGGTCCTTTTCCGGAACACAAAGCCATTGCTCTCATCATCCAAGAATTGTCACACATTAAAGTCGATCCAGATGTTTTCTATCCCGATCCTGAAACCCGCCAGAAATGTGATATTTGTATTGTTTCAAACGCTAATCATTATGACTGGGCGATTGAAGTCAAACTTCTGCGTTTTTTAGGCAATAATGGCAAACCAAATGATAACATGCTTACCCACATTCTTTCGCCCTATCCTCAACACAAAAGTGCTCTTAACGACTGCATCAGGCTGGCACGATCCTCGTTTGCAGCAAAGAAAGCCATCCTCATTTACGGCTTCGAGCACGATGAATGGCCTCTTGAACCAGCGATCGGAGCTTTCGAGCATCTGGCGAACAAAAGTCTGGGTCCAGTTGGATACCAAGAGGGTACGAGGTATGTGAGCTGTTTTACCGGTCTGACTCATCACATTCACAAAAAAGGAAAAGTGTTTGGCTGGGAATTGATTTCGAACAATACAGGTAATCATGACACTGGACGACCTCTCACGCCGCGTTGAAGCGCTGCGTGAACAGATCCGCTACCACAACTACCGCTATTACGTCCTCGACGAACCGGTCATCAGCGACGCTGAGTACGATGCGCTGATGCGCGAACTGCGTGCGCTCGAAGCGGCACACCCTGAACTTGTCACCCCCGACTCGCCGACCCAGCGGGTTGGCGCGCCGCCGGGTGAGCAGTTCGCTAAAGTGCAGCACGTCGTGCCGATGCTGTCGCTCGCCAATGCGTCCGACGAGGCTGAAGTGCGCGCCTGGTACGACCGTGTGTTGCGTCTGCTTGGCAACGATGCGCAGGTTGCATTTGTCGTCGAGCCGAAGATCGACGGGCTGGCGGTGACCCTGATCTATCGCGATGGCATCCTGGTGCGCGGCGCAACCCGCGGCGACGGTGAGACTGGCGAGGATGTAACTGCCAACCTGCGCACTATTCCCAGCATTCCACTGCGCCTGGGCGCACTTGCCAGCAACTCCGAAGGGCAAACGAATGGCGCACCGGTTCAGGCGATCATTCCGCCGTTGATCGAAGTGCGAGGCGAAGTGTATATGCGCATCGCCGACTTTCTGCGCTTGAATGAACAACTGGCGGCATCTGGCGAGAAAGTCGCCGCCAATCCGCGCAATGCGGCTGCCGGTTCGTTGCGCCAGAAAGACCCGGCGATCACTGCGCGGCGTCCGTTGCGCTTTTTTGCCTATGGCATCGGGCAGATCGAGCGGGTGCAGGTGCAGACGCAGTGGGAAACACTCAACCTCCTCCGTACGCTCGGTTTTCCGGTCAACCGCGATGCACGCCGCTTCGAGCGCCTGGATGATGCGCTGGCGTACTGCCGCGAGTGGATGACGCGCCGCGACGAACTGGAGTACGAAGTTGACGGCGTAGTGATCAAGATCGATAGTTTTGCGCAACAGGCGCAGTTGGGCGTCGCCGGGCGCGACCCGCGCTGGGCGATTGCGTTCAAGTTCCCGGCGCGTGAAGCAGTCTCACGCCTGATCGATATTGTGGTGAATGTCGGACGCACCGGCGTCATTACCCCCAACGCGGTGATCGAGCCGGTCAACATCGGCGGTGTGACGGTGCGGAATGCCAGTTTGCACAATGCCGATTACATTGCCGAACGCGATATTCGGATCGGCGATTATGTCATCGTCAAGCGCGCTGGCGATGTGATCCCGTACATTGTCGGACCGATCGTGGCGCGGCGTGATGGCAGCGAACGTCCGTGGCAGATGCCGGCGACATGCCCGGCATGCGGCACGCCGCTCGAACGTGCCGAAGGCGAGGTGGCATATCGCTGCCCGAACTTCGGCATCTGCCCGGCGCAGATTACCCGTCGGATCGAACATTTCGTATCACGCGGCGCGATGGATATCGCGGGAATCGGCGAAAAACAGGTGCAACTCTTCGTCGAACGCGGCTGGGTGCAGGATGTCGCCGACCTGTACATGCTGACGCCAGATCATTTTGCAAATGTTGAAGGGTATGGTCCCAAACGGGTTGCTAACTTGCTCAGCGCCATTGCGGATTCGAAGAATCGCCCGCTCCACCGCCTGATTGTTGGGCTTGGCATTCGCTACGTCGGCGAAGTCGTCGCCCAGATCCTCGCCGACCATTTTGGTTCGCTTGATGCGCTGGCAGCCGCTTCCGCCGATGAGATCGATGCCCTAGAGGGCATCGGACCGGCTATTGCCGCCAGTGTCGCCGAATACTTCTTGCGCCCGGAGAGTAAGGCGCTGATTGCCAAATTGAAGCGGGTCGGTGTGCGCACCGAGGCGCAGGGAACGGCGCGTGCGTCGCGCGGGAATGCGCTGGCGGGCAAAACGTTCGTGATCACTGGCACGTTGCCATCGATGTCGCGCGAAGAAGCCAGCGCCCTGATTACCGCCCATGGTGGCAAGGTCAGCGGCAACGTCTCCAAAAAAACCGATTATCTGGTCATCGGCGCGGAACCGGGCGGAACAAAGTTTGCAAAAGCGCAGGAACTTGGCATTCCCATGATCGACGAAGCCGGACTGCTGGCGCTGATCGGAGCGGGCAGAACTGCAGACGACCAGGCGACGTCTGCATCGGATGGACGCGCTGCGACAGCGAGCGTTCCGCCATCAGACAATGTGCCGGAGTCGCCCCGGCAGTTAGATCTTGATCTTTCATAATGTGGAGACGTCAATGGCCGGTCGCCTTCCTGATCCAGTTGAACGCCTGTTTGACCCCCTTTCTTACGCAATAGTGCCGTTGGTTGATGGGCTGGCGCGCCATGCACTGAAGCGCCTGGGCGCCTTCGAACAGACGCGGTGCATCAACGGGGTTCCGATCCACTACTATCTGATACCGTGTCGTCGACTGGCGCCATTGCCGGTGCTCTTCATTCACGGTATGGGCGATAGTGCTGTCACCTGGAGCCTGGTTGCGCTGCTCGTCGCTCGCCGCCACGATGCCTTCCTGATCGACCTGCCCGGCTATGGTCTCTCGGGCCTGCCGCCAGGGAAATCGTTCGCCTCGATTGCCGATATGACTGCGATTGTCGGCGCCTTTGTGCGCGATGTCATTGCCCGACCGACGCTGCTCGTCGGTAATTCGATGGGCGGGTGGATCGCAATACGGGTTGCGGAAACGCACCCTGATATAGTGCGCGGCGTTGTGTTGATGAATGCTGGCGGGGCGCTGCTGGACGGTCATCGCTCGTGGGACCCGTTCATCGAACTGTTATCGCCAGCCGATGCTCATCAGGCACGGCAGGTGGCGCGGATGGTCTTCGGCGCAATTCCGCCGCCAGTCAGGGAACTCAGCGCGCGCGGCATGATCAATCTCTTTGCACGGCAGGTGGTGCGCGACTTTATCAGTGCTACCGATGAGCATGACTTTCTGAACGCTGACGAACTGCGCCAGCTGCCAACGCCAACTGCGCTGCTGTGGGGAGAGCGTGATCGCTTCCTTCCACCTGGCTCCTTCGAGTTCTTCTGCAACCATCTATCCCAACCGTATACGCGCGTGCTCAGGCATTGCGGTCACCTGCCGCAACGCGAACGTCCGCTGGCGACAGCACGCTTCATCAAGCACTTTGCCCGGCGCATCGCTCCTGCTGTACAACCAGAGAACTGCGCATCGGGAAGCAGAAACTCAGAGCGCGATCGAAAACCTACACAGGTGGAGTCATAACAGCATCCCTTCCCTCTGTCCGTGGTGAACGCCTGACGGACGCCAATGTCAATAAAAACGCACCGCAGAGACGCTGGGCGCACAGATTTTTCCGTATAACTGCGTTCGCTATGCCTCTGCAGTGACACGACCTTTTTGAAGGAGACTCAACATTGGCACAGAAGCGCCTGTGATGGACGAACTCCTATACCGCGGGCAACGACCAACCGGCACAGTTAAGCGACGGCACTGCCATCGCCTGCCTGCTTCGCTTACCCGCCACATTATCAGAAGGCGGTCATCTGATCTGCGCTCCACTGTGGGAGCGTTTGCAACGAATTCGCGCCTGTTCTGCGATCATTCGTCGCCGATGCTCACGGTATCATACCCAATGGCTATAGTTATGTTCCATCATTGTGGCTGCAACTGATAATAGGAGATAGCGTTCCATGAAGATTACGCGGCGTCAGATAGTATCCCTGACTCTTGGAATACTCCTGGTTGGCGACATTCTCCTGGCGATTGCGCTCGCATTCATCCGAAACTGGAACGGTGCCGCTATCGCCAGCGTATCTGCGATTGTGACCAGCGTCCTGTTCTTTGCACACCTCCGGGGATGGAAGCACGCCGCTGTGGTGCTCATGATTTTTTCTTCGGTGATGGTAGGATCTGCCTTGAACATCGTTCTCATGAACGGACGTATCCATACTGCTGCCGCTCATTTTCCCGCCGGTGCTGGGGCTGGCATTGGTTAGCGCCCCGTGGATCACGATAAGTGCCATCGTGTCATCAGGAGTCTATGTTGTTCGGGCGATGCTGTCCGGCTACACAGTCGATCCAGTTCTCATTGTCGTTTATGTGATGCTGGTTCTGATCATCCTGGTGGCGCGCGCGGTGCTCAACACCGAAGTGCAGCGGGCAGAGGAAGCCCGCCAGCGCGCAAAAGCGGCACAGACGCGCATTACAGGCGGACGCACTGGAAGCCGCCAACGCTGCGCAGCAGGCGCAACTGGAAGAGCAACGCCGCCTACTCGACCTGGTCGCCACGCTTGAAACCCCGGCTATCACGCTCGCCGAAGGCGTCCTGTTTGCGCCGGTCGTCGGTCACCTTGATAGTCGCCGTTCGGCAGCGCTGACCACGCGCCTGCTTGAAGCAGCGCATCAGCAGCGCGCCAACCACGTAATCGATATTGCTGGCGTCTCGATGGTGGATAGCACAGTGGCGCAGGCGCTGATCCAGACGGCGCAGGCGCTCAGGTTGCTGGGGTGTCGCGTGACGCTCAGCGGCATCTCGTCAGAAGTGGCGCTGACGTTGACGCGACAGGATATTGCGTTGAGCGACATTGCCACCGTGCGCAGTCCGCAGGAAGCCTTGCGGCTCCAGCAGATGTAAGACGCAGGCTATGCCCCTTGCCATGGTGAATTGCACAAGCCACGCAGACGGGAAAAGCAGGACACTCAGTTCCTGGTTCTCAGTTCCTGGTTCTCAGTTCCTGGTTCTCGCTCCTCTGCCAGTTTTTGCTCGATGTGATCGAGACGCGCCCGCACCTCGCGCCGCCACGCCAGGTCATCGATTTCCTGGGAGCGAACACGGTAGAGCACCTCCTCGATGAGCCGCCGCGTCCCGCCGATCCGGTCCGCCAGCAGTCCGATCAGGAAAATAATGAAGCCAAGAATGAGCGCCGTGCTGCCAACCGCCAGCGATTGGGCATTATCCTGCGGGAAATTGTTGACGAGCTGGCGCATGACATACACGTACAGCGCGCGCCCTAAAAAAATGACGCCTGTAATCAGGAAAGGAAGCGCGATGTACGTGAACGTTCTGAGCGGCTCATATGCCGTATAGGTGCGCACAATCGTCGAAGCCTGGCGCTTGATGAAGTTCCAGTTGCCGGTATGCAGCCGCGACGCACGACGCACCGGATTGGTTGCAATCGGCACCGTCTGGATTGTCAGACGACGCTTGCCCGCCTGGATTAAGTTCTCCACAGTGTACGAGAAATCACTGGTCACAAATGTACGCAGCGCTGCTTCGCGTGACAGTGCACGGAAGCCGCTGACCGTATCGGGAACATTGGTGCCAGACGCCCAGCGCACCACGCCGCTCCCAATGATCTGAAGGGCCTTTTTCAGCGGCGAAAAATGCGCATTATTCTCGATCTGACGATCCCCAATCACCATGTCTGCCTGACCGGCGAGAATCGGGGCGATCAGGCGCGGAATCTCATACCCCGGATACTGATTGTCGCCATCGGTATTGACAATAATATCGGCACCGAGCCGGAGCGCTGTATCAATGCCGGTCTGATACGCAGTCGCCAACCCTTTGCGACTGGTGTGCCGCACCACGTGATCAGCGCCGTGCGCTAGTGCGACGGCGATGGTATCATCGGTGCAACCATCGTCGATGATCAGTACCTCGACACTATCAATACCGGGAATATCGCGCGGAATGTCGGAAAGAACGCGCGCGATTGACTCGGCTTCGTTGAGCACGGGGATCTGGACAATCAGTTTCATTTGTGTTACGAATGTGTTATCTTGCTGTGCAGTGCGATTTTAGCCGAGCATGCCATAATTGTAAAGTGAAGCCGGGTGATTAATGATGTCGGGGTGGTATGGATCGCCAGACCCTGGGGTGTCGTGAAGCGCGCCAATTGATCGATCAAGGCGTCTCTCCCGGTTCAACGCGACCCAAGCATCGCACGCTTGGATTTCACCTGGCGCGCTGCGCGGCGTGTCGCGCATACCGCGCGCAGAAGAACGACACGTTGCTCGCCACGCTACTGGAAACGCCACCTTGCCATACGTCGCTGCCATCGGCAGACCGCAGGCGATTGCAGTATCCGATCCGCCTGATCCGCGCAATCAGCCTGACCCTGATGGGCATTGCCGCTGTGCTGACCCTCATCTTCTTGGGTCGGATGGCGGTGGCATTCGCTGCCATTCTTGGTCATATGGACGCAATGACGCGAAATGCCGGGCAGACTATCGCAGGATCGTCACTGGGAACACTGCCAACCGAACTGGCGACACTCATTCCACCAACATTGCCTCCTCCCCCCTGGGCTTCTGCGGACCCTCCGACGACATTCGCTCCTTCGGTGACTACGACGGTTGCGGCAGCCACAGTGTCGGCGACGCCAACCACTGCGTCAGTCGAGGCGCTGCCTATATCAGCTACTCCAGAGAAACCATCGCCGACTATTACCGCAGCATTGCCAGTCTTGCCGACAATCACGCCCATTCCGTTACGTCCCGACTATCGACCAGGCGCGTCGACGCCAGCGCTTGCTCCACTTCCCACACTGTCAGCTGGCTATCAACGCACCCTGCCAGCAGGTCAGGCGATCACCGTTCTCCTGCTTGGTCTCGACCGGAGACCGGGCGAGACGTTCCCGTCGCGCGCTGATGCAATTATCGTAGCGCGGATCGAACCGGAGCGCCAGCGCGTTGCGCTCCTCTCGCTGCCGCGCGACCTGGTCGTACCAATCCCCGGATGGGGATGGTCGCGGATCAACGCGGCAATGGTTTATGGTGAACTGAATCCCGCGCTCGGAGGAGGGATCGCGCTCACCAGGCGCACAGTTAGCGAATTTCTCTCTATTCCCATCGATTACACGGTCATCGTCGATTTTACTGGCTTCATTGGCGCGATCGACGCGATTGGCGGCGTTACCATTAATGTGCCGGTCGAGCTTTACGATCCAAACTACCCAACCATGGATTACAGGTACACCGTTGCGCATTTTCGTCCTGGCGTCCAGCACATGGATGGTGCGCGCGCCTTGATGTACGCGCGCATCCGGCATATGGACAGCGACTGGGAACGGATGAAGCGCCAGCAGACAGTGATTATTGCCGCGCTCAACCAGGTGCGTGAACGTAACGCTCTCGAACAGGTCGAGAGTATCGCCGCGCTCACCAGTGCGTTACGCGGTTTCGTCATCACTGATATTCCCGAAACGCAACTCCTCGGTCTAGCGTGGGCATTTCGCGACTTTGCGCCGGATCAGGTCGAGCGTTATGCTCTTGACGCCAGTTCTGTCAGCATCGGCGCACCAGGTGATCCGTATGCGCAGTACGCTTTGCCGGGCGCCATCGAGCGCCTGCGCGCACAACTGCTGGGGAGTTAGAACTTGTTCTGTTGTTCTTTAGAAAGGTAAGTTGGGTGCAGCAACCGCCAGAAATGCTCTAGCCTCAAGTGCCTGCCTGGATGTCGATTACACAGAACGACACCCCGACTATCTCTCGTATCTCGCATTGCTATGATACAAAACAGAGCCGGGTAAGAGCATCCCTCCAAACCTATGCGCGAATGCGACTTGAATGCGTCGGGGCATACCGCACTGTCGGGCTGCGCGCAGACCGGATGAACCGCCGGGCTATGGGGTGAATACTGATTGTTCTTAATCTGCATAATGCTTTCCAGGGAGGTCACCGGAATGGACGAAGACCACAGCTACCGTCGCCTCGAAATGACTGTTCTGATGACGCCGGATATGGCAAATTTCGCTGGACGGGTGCACGGCGGCTCGATCTTAAAACTGCTCGACCAGGTGGCATACGCCTGCGCTGCGCGCTACTCTGGCTCATATGTGGTTACAGTTTCGGTTGACCAGGTGGTCTTCCATGAGCCGCTCTATGTCGGCGAGCTAGTGACATTTCTGGCGTCGATCAACTACACAGGCACCAGTTCAATGGAGGTTGGCATTCGAGTCATGGCGGAAAACATCCAGGCACGCAGTGAGCGCCATGTGATGACTTGCTATTTCACCATGGTAGCGGTCGACGAACACGGCAGACCGCATCGCGTCCCCAAATTCACTCCCACGACGCCAGTCGAGCAACGGCGCTGGAAAGCGGCGCAACTGCGGCGCGAGTTCCGCCGCGAGATCGAGCGACGCAGCCTCGATATTCGTCTGCACCCTGACGAGCTGGCGTCAGAACAGCATAGCCAGGAGACAAGTCAGTAATATCAAATCTTGATCGACGGATGCATTCTTGCCAGGGCGCCCCCTGGCTGTTCTGGGATGTTCCTGGCGCGCCGGAACGGTGCGAGGACGCACACCACCAGGGCGCGAGGGCGTCTCGCCCGTTTTCAGCGATGCGACTCCATCACAGGAGGGAGGGCATCACGCCCTCGACTGCCCTGCAAGAGTGGAAGGCCTGCGCTCTATGGCAACCAGTGCGGATGGTGAAAGAACACTGGTAGGCGGTGAATATTGTTCTACCAGATTTGTGTAAGCCATTTTTGGGCGCGCATTCATATCAAAGCCCGGCTTGTGCAGCCCAAAAACCGTCCCCGAGAACCTGGCGGTCTTCCGCTTGACAGCGTGTGGTATGCTGGCATGCGACAAAATGGAGGGTGATTTCCAAAGATGCGACTCTACGGCGCTCAAAGCATGATCGCGCCGCTTCGTCGTGTACTGATGCGGCGCCCGGATGAGTCTTTCGGCGAAGTGGATCCGCAACGCTGGCACTATACAGCGCACCCCAATCTGAAGCGCGCTCAGGACGAGCACGACGTACCGGTCGCTATCCTGCACAGCGCCGAGGTCGAGGTGCTGTACCACGATATTCCGCAGCCTGGGAGAGCGGATTCCATCTTTGTGTTCGATCCGGCAATTGTCACCTATGCTGGCGCAATTATTCTGCGCATGGGTAAAGACCTGCGGCGCGGCGAAGAGGAGGCGATGGCGCAGCGCTTCGCTCAACTCGATATTCCGATCCTGGCGACGCTCGATAGCGCAGTGCTCGTTGAGGGCGGCGATTTGCTCTGGCTCGATGACGAAACCCTTGCCGTCGGGATAGGATTCCGCACCAACGCCGAGGGATTTCGTTAGTTGACCGCTGCCCTGGCGCCGCCTAGCATCCGCACCTTGCTGGTGGAACTTCCATACCACCACGGACCGGAGGCCTGCCTGCACCTCCTTTCACTCATCAGTATCGTCGATGAACGTCTAGCAGTCGTCTACCCTCCGCTGATCTCCGTGCCGTTCTACCAGGAATTGCACCGCCGCGGGTTTCGTCTGGTCGAAGTTCCCGACTCCGAGTTTCCAACAATGGGACCGAACGTGCTGGCGCTGGCGCCGGGTCAGTGTCTGATGCTCGAAAACAACCCTCTGACGAAGCAGCGCCTGGAAGCAGCGGGGTGTGAGGTGTTGACCTACTGCGGCAACGAAATCTCACTCAAGGCAGAGGGGGGCGCGACCTGTCTGACCCGTCCGATTTTGCGAGGGTAACAATATGACTGGCATGCATCCACTCAAACGCGCCGTTATCGATGCCATCGATACCGACGGCTTACTGGCATTTCTCGGCGATCTGGCCGCTCTTCCAAGCCTCGACGAGTCACCCGACGAACAGGCGGCGCAGGAGTATGTTGCGGCATTCCTGGAACGCCAAGGGTTTGAGATAGATGTCTGGGAGATCGACTTCGACACGTTGCGTCGCCATCCGTCATTTTCGGCAGAAGTGGAACGTCAGCGCGGATCAGGCGTCGTCGGAATGCTGGGAATGGGAGAAGGACCAACGTTGATCTTCAACGGACACGTCGATGTTGTACTGGCTGGTGATCAGGCGCTCTGGCGTTTTCCACCCTGGCAGACGACGATCGCTGACGGCTTTGTGTACGGACGTGGCGCGCTCGATATGGAAGGGGGCTGGCCTGCGTAGTGTTTGCCGCGAAAGCCATCCGTGACACCAGTGTTTGCCTGAAGGGGCGTTTGCTGATCCAGAGCGTCATCGGCGAGGAAGATGGCGGGTGCGGCACGCTTGCCACGGTGCTGCGCGGTCACACCGGTGATGGCGCGATTGTGGTCGAACCGACCGGACTGTGCATTGCGCCAGCACAAGCGGGTGCGCTCAATTTTCGCCTGACCGTACCCGGCGCTGCGGCGCACGGCTGTGTGCGTGAAGAAGAAGTCAGCGCGATTGAAATGTTCATCCCGCTTTACCGGGCATTGATGGATCTCGAAGCCAGGCGCAACGCCAAAGTGCGGCGCAGAGACGATGCCGTCAGCTGTCTCTACGCCCGCTACACTACGCCCTACGCTCTGAGCATCGGCGTGGTGCGCGCTGGCGAATGGGCATCGACCGTCGCCGAAACCCCGGTCGCTGAAGGACGGTACGCAGTCGGTGAAAACCTGGCAGAAGCGCGGTGGATGCTGGAGGAAACTGTTATGCACACTGCTCGGGCAGATCCCTGGCTTCGTGAGCATCCACCGCGCCTGGAGTGGTGGGGAGATCGGTTTGCCCCATCAAGCACACCGCTCGACCATCCTCTGGTTGAAACGACTGCCGCAGCATTCGCAGCGATCACCAGCGTACTTGCAACTCTAGAAGGCATGACCTACAGCGCCGACATGCGGTTGCTGGTTCACGAAGGTCGTACTCCGACCATTCTGTTCGGACCGGGGGATGTGCGCGATGCGCATCGCCCCAATGAGCGCGTCGCAATTGCCGACCTGGAGACCGCGACGCGCACACTGGCGCTGACGGCATTATGTTTCTGCGGGGCTGGATAGCAGCGCCTTTCGCCATCTCACCGTCGTCGTGTCGGCGGAGGCGTTGCTCCTTCACAGGGGTAGATTGTTTTGGAAAGCCACTACGTGCTATCTCTCGTTTCAGGTATCAGGACGCCCAAACTCCCCCTTCTCCCCTTGTGGGAGAAGGGGGTTGGGGGAATGCTCACAGGGGTAGATTTTTTGGCAAGCCCCTGCGTGCCATCTCCCGTTTCAGCCATTAGGACGCCCAAACTCCCCCTTCTCCCCTTGTGGGAGAAGGGGGTTGGGGGGATGAGGGGCAAAGACGCACAGGAATGCTAATGAGCGGTTTTCGTCTTATTCCTGCGAACTACCTTTCTCACTCCTGTCGGTGCGTCCCACAATCCGCCACGCACCTGGCAGAAGCAGCGCTGCGATCGCCATCTTCACCAGATCGCCAGGGATGAAAGGGAACGCACCTTTTGCGAGCGCATCAGCCATACTCGTCTGGAGCACGATTGCCAGCCATGTCGAACCTAGCCCCAGGATGAGAATCGAGCAGAGCGCCATCGATCCCACCATCTGCAGTGGATGACGGTCAACGCCAAAACGCTGCACCAGCCAGCCCATCAGTGCCGCAGCCAGTGGAAATGCCACCAGATACCCTCCCGTCGGTCCAAGCAGGCGTGCAAGGCCCGCAGCACCGCCTGCAAATACTGGCAATCCTGCAACGCCCGACACCACATAGGCTGCCAGGGTGAGAAAACCCAGGCGAAAGCCATATGCCGCTCCGATCAGGATAACCCCCAGCGTTTGACCGGTAATTGGCACGGGGGTAAACGGCAGCACAATCCGTATCTGCGCCAGTAGCGCAACAAACACAACCCCCCCGACGACGAGCAGCAGATCGCGCAACCAGGAAGCGCTTGGGAAGATAACCTGCACAAGTGATGGATGACGAATGGATGGCGTGACCATGCATGTCTCCTTTCTGGCAACAGCCCAGACTCAGGGCAGACCCTGAGTCCACATCTTGACTTCCAACAAAACGCGGTATGATTTATAGTATCGTATACGAGTTACAATCTTTCTATCTTTCGCATATACGACGACGAAGTCTCCAGCCCAACCACCCTGAATACAGGTGATACAATGACACAAATTCTCCTGATCTTCATCACGGCGCTGCTGTTTTCCGCCCTGGCGACACCTGTGGCGCGGCGAGTGGCGCTCCGCACCGGCGTGGTCGACGCGCCTGCCGCGCGTAAACTGCAACTCGTGCCAGTGCCATTGCTCGGTGGTGCGGCAATCTATAGTGCGTTCGTGGTTGCGCTCATCCTGTTCGGCGACCGGGCGTATGTGCGTGAACTGATCGGCATTCTGCTCGGCGCAACACTGGTATCACTCTTCGGGCTGGCAGACGACCGCTGGGGACTGAACGCCTACCTGAAACTGGGCGGACAGGCGCTGGCAAGCGCCATTCTGATCCTCGGCGGTACCCAGGTGCGCCTCTTTCCACAAGAATGGATGAACTGGGCAATCACCCTCATCTGGGTGGTTGGTATTACAAATGCGCTCAATCTCCTCGACAATATGGATGGTCTCTCGGCTGGAGTGACAACCGTTGCAGCAGCGTATTTCCTGCTGCTGGCTGCGATGAGCGGGCAGTACCTGGTGGGCGCGATGGCTGCTGCCCTGATCGGCGCGTGCGTTGGCTTCCTGCGCTACAATCTCAATCCGGCCACCATTTTCATGGGCGATGCAGGATCGCTCTTTCTGGGTTTTCTGCTGGCTGCGCTGGCGATCAAACTACGCTTCCCGTCGAATGTCCCGTGGATCACCTGGCTGGTGCCGGTCTGTGTGCTGGCAGTGCCGATTTTTGACACCTCGCTCGTCTTTGTCTCCCGTCTGCGGCGGGGAAAGAACCCATTGACCACCCCTGGCAAGGATCATGTTTCGCACCGCCTGACCGCGCTTGGTCTGACGCGACGCGAAGCGGTGTTGATCTGCTACCTGCTGGGATGCGCGGCAGGTATGGTAGCGGTCTATATCTCGCAGGCGCGTGCGCTGGATGCGTATGTCGCCGCAGCGATGCTCGGCATGGCGATGGTTGCCGGAATCATCTGGTTTGAACGACGTACAGAATGGCGTGATCCTCGCTAACGCCCCTCACTCTGCGCCGCTCTCCGGCAATTCGTGTCATCAATTCAATGTGGTCACCTCCAGAACTGGTGCACCTCTGGGTTATGATGCTGATTTCATCTGTGCACAATGATACACAGATATGCAATGCCATCAGACAACGTTCGACCCTGCGACAACCGACAGACAGCAGACTCTGCCCATGATTGCATCCGCAACGCTGACAATCTACCAGTTCTTCGATATTGGCGACGTCGTCGATCTGGCATGCGCAACGCTGCCTGAGCAACCCGTCAGAACGACGCTTCCAGTTATGCACGCGGCAGTCTGAGAGTATCCGCATCGCGCAGCCGCCGTTGCGGATCGAACTCGGTGCACTAACGGTTTCGCTGGCTGATACCGCTTTTGAGGGTGTGCTACCGCGCCGTCGTCTATAACCTGGGAGCGGTCGAAATGGCGGTTGAGATGCGCCCTGCCTTACTGCTCTCATGGGAAGACGCCGCCACCCTGTTCGCTGCGGTGCAGGAATTGCCGCCAGCGCTTAGCAGACGCATCACAACTGCGCTCAACGATCTGGAGATGCTTATTCGCCCGGCAATCTCTCGCCCGCGACGTTCGCCAGTGGTCGAAGACTACTGTGTGCTCATTGTGGATCGACTCGACCCGCCATGCACCGTTGCTGACCTGGGTAATCATCCGGTGGTGCGCTCCACACTGCTCGGCGAGCGCCGTTCGCTCAGTGCCGATGCATCGCGTCTAGTGACGGCGATCAGTTACTACCTTGACGATCTGGCGCTTCTGAGCCAGAATGGCGCGCTGTTGATCGAACCCGACGCCGCTGCGGCTGCAACTGCTGCAGAAATCATCGCATTTGCGAATGTCGAATTATTATTGATCCGTTCCTACGATGCGGCTCTCGACGCGCGCTTGCCAGAAGTTCATCGCCGGATCGCGCAGGCGCAACGCCGTCTCAAGATGCCGCTCGTGCGTCGCTATAGTCAGTTACTCAGCGATGTGCAACGTCTGGTTGCCGAGGTTACCGAAGTCACCGAACAGATCGACAACGCGCTCAAAGTCACCGATGATGTCTACTGGAACCGTCTCTACAGCGCAGCGCTTGGCGTATTGCGTGTGCGTGTCTGGCGCGAAGGGGTCGATCATAAACTGGCGCTCCTGCGCGAGACATTGCCATGCTCCACGCCGATGCAGACTCGGATCGCGCGGCGGCGCTGGGATAGGTCATTGTGCTGCTGTGAGATCGTGATGGCGCTGCTGGAGCGCAGCGGCGTGATATAGCGCTAGAGACGTATGCTCGCGTCGATGACAATGCACCTGATGTCCGAAGAGTGAACGAAGACGCTGCCTTCGTCCATCCCTGGTGCGAAACTTCAATCCATTCGCAGTTCCGAGTCGTAATGCAAGTTGCGCACATTAAGAAACGCAAAGAATGTGACCATGAATCTCACAGGTTTGCACCATGTGACTGCCGTAACCGGCAACGCATCCTTGAATCTCCACTTCTACACGCAGACTCTCGGGTTGCGCCTGGTCAAGAAAACCGTTAATCAGGACGATGTATCAGCGTATCATCTCTTCTACGGCGACGAGATCGGCAGTGCGGGAACCGAAGTCACCTTCTTCGACTGGCCCCACGTCGGTCCTAACATACCTGGCATTGGCAGCCTGACCGACATTGCATTGCGCGTGCCAGGACGCGCAGCGCTGGAGTGGTGGGTGCAGCGTTTCGATGACCTGAACGTGCGCCACAGCGGAATTATCGAGCGTGATGGGCGCGCCGCTGTCGCATTCGCCGATCCTGAGGGTCAGCGTCTGATCCTATTTTCAGATTCGGGTGAACCCGACCAGTCAGGTCGCATTCGCCGATCCTGAGGGTCAGCGTCTGATCCTGGTGGACGACAACGGCGCACCAGGCGGCGTGCCATGGCGCAATAGTCCTGTGCCGCCAGAGTATGCGATCCGCGGTCTCTTCTCGATCA